>Ga0207691_10001618_pt1 | contig 22362 bp, 20 predicted proteins | sample KBSM13metaG_FD_184327 | JGI IMG/M metagenome (GOLD analysis project Ga0207691, IMG submission 184327) | Miscanthus rhizosphere microbial communities from Kellogg Biological Station, Michigan, USA - KBS M1-3 metaG (SPAdes) (version 2) | ecosystem: Host-associated > Plants > Roots > Rhizosphere >... | reverse complement strand
AGGAAAAAGCCGAGGAACAGCACGACGCGGAGGCTCTGCGCGCCGAGAAGGACGCCGAGAAAGACGCCAAGAAGGCTGCCGCAGAAGCGGAGCACTAACTGCGGCTGGGCAACGACGCTGTAGGAAAGCTTTGCCGATTCATTGCCAACGAGTACGTTCCAGACAACGCAAAAGGCCCCGCTTCCCTTTGTTTATAAGGGGAGCAGGGCCTTTCTCATTTGGCGGTGACGGTGGGATTTGAACCCACGTTGGCTTTTACACCAAACAACATTTCGAGTGTTGCACCTTCGGCCGCTCGGACACGTCACCAACCTGACTAGGGTACCGGAGCAAGGCGCCCATCCACAAAACGAGCCCCAACGGCCCCCGCCCGCCGACTCGCCGGAACCCGGTACCCTTCCCCGCGAACAGCACGGGCACTAGATTCGTAAGCACAATGACGACTTCTGAACAGCACGCCACGGCCACCGCCTATTGGACCGTCGGCCCGGAACAAGGCGAGCTCCGCAGCGAGGACCTGGCCGCCCCCGGCCCCGGGGAGGCATTGGTCCGGACCCTGTATTCGGGCATCAGCAAGGGCACCGAGCTGGTGGTCCACCGCGCGAGTGTCCCGGAGTGCGTCGCCAACGCGATGGCCGCCCCCAACCAGGAGGGGGACTTCCCGTACCCGGTGAAGTTCGGTTACCTCACTGTGGGCGTGGTCGAGGACGGCCCGGAGGGCTGGGCCGGCAAGACCGTCTTCTGCCTCTACCCGCACCAGGACCGCTTCATCGTCCCGGTCGAATCACTCACCGTGATTCCCGACGGCGTCCCGGCCCGCCGCGCGGTGCTCACCGGCACCGTGGAAACGGCCGTCAACGGACTCTGGGAGGCCGGACCCCGCCTGGGCGACCGCGTGGCCGTGATTGGGGCCGGACTGGTCGGCGGCATGGTGGCCAAGCTCCTGGCCGGTTTTCCGCTCGCGCGACTGCAACTGATCGACGTCGACCCCGCCAAACGGGCGTTCGCGGACGCCCTCGGCGTCGACTTCAGCCACCCCGACGACGCCCTCCCTGACTGCGACATCGTGATCCACTGCTCGGCCTCGCAGGAAGGGCTGCAGCGAAGCCTGCAGCTGGTGGGCGACGACGGCGACATCATCGAAATGTCCTGGTACGCCGACCGGAAAATCTCCCTCCCACTGGGGGAGGACTTCCACGCCCGCCGTCTGTCCATCCGCGCCAGCCAGGTGGGGATGGTGGCCCGCGCCCGCCGGCACCGCCGCACCAACGCCGAGCGCCTCGCGCTCGCCGTGTCCCTGCTGCAGGATCCGGTCTTCGATGTCTTCCTGACCGGCTCCTCGACGTTCGCAGAGCTCCCCGGCGTCGTCCAGCGCCTCGCCGACGGCAACCTGGACGCCCTGTGCCACGTCATCGAATACCCGTCCTGGGACGCTCAATCCGCCGACCAGCCCACCGAGTTCACATCCACCGACCAGCCCACCGAAGCCACGAGGTAGCCCGTGTTTAGTCTGACCGTCCGCCGCAACTTCATGATCGCCCACAGCCTTCCGCGCGAAGTCTTCGGCCCGGCCCAGGGCCTGCACGGGGCCACCTTCGTCACGGAGGTGACCTTCCGCCGTCGTGAGCTCAATGACGACGCGATTGTGCTGGACATCGGCGCGGCAGGGGACGCGGTGGACGAGATCCTGGACGAGCTGAACTACAAGAACCTCGACGAGCACCCGGACTTCTCCGGCAAGCTGAGCACCACCGAAGCCCTCGCCCGGTACATCGCCGACGCCGTCGCTACCCAGATCCGCGTCGGCAACGACGGGCGAGACCTCGCCGGGCTGGACGTCACCCTGCGCGAGACCCCCGACGCCTGGGCCAGCTACTCGCTGGACTTCGACGCCCGCTAGGCGCCGCAGATGCCGCCGGCCAGCCCTCGTATCCGTCTTGTGGTGCCCGGCAACGTCCGGCACAACTCCGGGGGCAACGTCTACAACGCGGCGCTCGCCGCCGAACTCGCGGCGCTCGGTGCCGCGGTGGAAACCTGCCCGCTCGACGGCGACTGGCCGGGAGGGAGCGCGGGGGACCGGCGCCGCCTGGCCACGCTGCTGCACGGGGAGCCCGACGGCGGCCCGGCCAGGACCGGCGGCCCTGCAACTGGCGGAGCCGCAATCTGGGGCACAGTGACGGTGGTCGACAGCCTCCTGGCCTGCGGAGCGCCCGACGAACTGGAGGCGGCCGCTGCGGCCGGGGACCGGGTCTGGATCCTGCTGCACATGCCCCTGCCGGACCACCCGGAGCGCGAACGCAGGGCCCTGCGGGCCGCTGCCGGCGTCATCTGCACGAGCGGTTCGGCCGCGGCGGGCATCCGCGCCCGCCACGGCCTCGACGGCCTCCGGGTGGCCCTGCCCGGGACCGCTCCCGCGCCGCTCGCGGCCGGCAGCCGGTCCACCGGCACGCCGCACCTCATCGCCGTGGCGGCCCTGCTGCCGAACAAGGAACAGTCGCTCCTGCTGGACGCGCTCGCCCGGCTCGCGGATGTGCCCTGGACGGCGTCCCTCATCGGCTCGGACACCGCCGATCCGGCCTACGCCGCGCAGCTCCGGACCTGCGTGGAACGCCTGGGCCTGGCCGGGAGGGTCCGCATCCCGGGCGAGCTCCGGGGCCCGGCACTGGATGCTGAATGGGATGCGGCCGATCTCAGCCTGCTGATCTCCCGGGCCGAAACCTACGGCCTGGTGGTCACCGAATCGCTGGCCCGCGGCATTCCCGTGGTGGTGCGCGAGGGCACCGGAGCCGTCGAGGCGCTCGCCGCCGGCACCTTGCCTGGGCCGCCGGCGGCCGGCACTCCGACGCCGGACAGCACGCCCGGGACTCCGGTGCCCGGGTTGCCGGGCGCCGCCGTCGGGCTCGGAACGGACCCCGCCCCGCTGGCGGACCTGCTCCGCCGCTGGCTGGACGACCCTGCTCTCAAGGACCGCTGGCGGGACGCGGCAGCGGCCGCTCGGGGCCGGCTGCCCGGCTGGGACGCCACCGCCCGGACCGTTCTGGGCTTCCTGTCGACGGAACCCACGGAACCGACGGAAACCGCGGAACCCGATGAAACAAGGCCGCCCAGAAACCAGACGGCGCGGGTTGATACGGCTTCTTGATACCGCTGACAGAGAAGCTGTTGGAGAATGAGCCCATGAGCACCCACCCTGTCGCCACGCAATCGCCGTCGGTAGAAAAGCCCGTCAACCTGCCGGAGCCGCAGAGCCTGACCCCGGAGCGGCTCCGGGCATGGTCCTGGCACCGGCAGGGCCTGGACGGCTCGCTGGCCGGCTGCACGGCGGAGCAGGTTCTCGCCCGGGCAGGCTGGGCCCGGTCCGTGGGCGGCGCCAACCCCTACCTCACGCTCTTCGCCCGCGCCGGCATCCGCCGCGAACAGGTGGACGCCGACGTCCTCGCCCACCGGATCCTGGAACTTCCGGTCGCCCGCGGCTGCACCTACGTCCTGGGCCGGGAAGACTTCGCCTGGGCGCTTCAGCTGGGCCGGGACGCGGCCGAGTCCGCGTTCAAGGTGGTCGGCCGGCTCGGCGTGGACCGCGGCGAAATCACGCTGCTGGAAGAGCAGGTGCTGCACACCCTCGCCGAGGCGGAGGGGCCGATGGATCCCCGGCAGCTCAAGGACGAGCTTGGCGATTCAGTGCGCAACCTGGGGGAGGAAGGCAAGAAAAAGGGCGCCACCACCACTCTGCCTACCGCCCTGGGGATACTGCAGTCGGACGGCCGGATCCGCCGGGTCCCGGCCAACGGGCGCCTGGACCAGCAGCGCTACGCCTACCAGCCCTGGGGCCTGCCGCCCAGCGATCTTGACGACGAGGATGCGCGCACCGAGCTGATCCGCCGCTACCTGGGCTGGACCGGCGGAGCCACCTTCAAACAGTCGCAATGGTTCACGGGGTTCACCGTGGCGCAAAGCAAGGCGGCGCTCGCCGCCGTCGGCGCCGTCGAGGTGCCCACCGCCCTGTCCACAGCAATGGCCGGGTCACATGCCGCCGGGGGCGACGCGCTGTGGATGCTGCCCGAGGACCTCGGCAGCCTCGCCGCCTTCGAGGAGCCGGTGGGGGAACAGATCCAGTTGCTGGCAGGAACGGATTCCCTGTTCCTGCTGCGCCGCAACGCGGCGGACCTGCTGGCCGAGGAGGACCTGCACAAGCCGGCGCTGGGGTCGCTCGCGCTGCAGGCGGATCTCCCGGACCACCCGATCCTGGACCGCGGCCGGATCATCGGACTCTGGCAGTACGATCCCGCCCAGGAACGGATCGTGCCCTGGCTGTTCCACGGCCCCACGCCCGCCGTCACGCAGCGGATCGCCGAGGTGGAAGCCTGGATCCGCGAGGACCTCGGTGATTTCCGGGCCTTCAGCCTGGACTCTCCGGCCTCCCGGCAAAAGCGGATCGATGGGCTCGCGGCTTCCGCTGTAGCCTCAGCGTCGCCGGCCGGCGCGTCATCTGCCGGCGGCGCAGGCTAGCCGGAACGGATCAGGCGCGGTGCCCGGCGAAGAAGTCCCGCAGCAGCGCTGCGCACTCCTGCTCACGGACGCCTGCAACCACTTCCACCCAGTGGTTGAGCCGGCGCTCGCGGAGGATGTCGAACACGGAACCCGCGGCGCCGGCCTTCTCGTCCCAGGCACCGAACACCACCCGCGGAATCCTGGCGAGGACGATCGCTCCAGCGCACATCGCGCAGGGTTCCAGCGTCACCACCAGAGTGCAGTCCTCCAGCCGCCAGCCGTCGTCGCCCTTGCCCTCCAGGGCCCGGTGCGCCCGCAACCGCGCGGCGGCCTCCCGGATGGCGACCATCTCGGCGTGGGCCGTCGGGTCCCCGAGGGCCTCACGTTCGTTTCGCCCGGCGCCCAGCACGGAACCGTCCGGTCCGATCACGACGGCGCCGATCGGCACGTCCGCGGTGGCCAGGGCATTCCGGGCCTCCGCCAGGGCAAGGCTCATCCATTGGGCATGGCGGGGCTCAGGGGCAGTCATGGGTCAATGATAGTTTCGACCCTAAGCATGCTGTGCAGCTCGGCTGTGCGGCCCATGCAGTTAATGGCCCATGTAGTTAATGTTGTCAAGTAGTCGGGAGTTGGCCGTGACCACCGGAACAGAGAACTGGCTGGCGCACCGCTGGGGCAAATGGGTGGTGCCCTATGCGGCCCTCTGGATCACCATGCTGGTCGGCGGCGTGGTGGTGGTGATCCTGGCCCTGGTGAGCGCCGAAGTCTACGACAACGTGGTGGACGACGCCGGCCTCGCGAACCTGGACAAGCCGACGCTGGCGTTCATGGAGCAGCTCCGCAGCCCCGGCCTCGACGCCTTTGTCACCGGGTTCACCAACATCGGCGGCGGCATCGGGATGCCCATCCTGGCAAGCATCCTCACGGCAGTGCTCATCTACACCTCCCGGACCTGGCGGCCGCTGATCCTGATCGGCGGTGCCGCCGCCGTCTCGGTCACGGCCACGTCCCTGGGCAAGAAACTGATCGGCCGTACCCGGCCCGACCATGCAGACGCCGTGCCGCCCTACGAGAACTCGCCGTCCTTCCCGAGCGGCCACACGCTGAACACCACGGTGGTGATCGCACTCGTGGTGTACCTGGCCTGCCTGCAGATCAAGCGGACCAGCGCCCGGATCGGTCTGATCACCGCAGGTGTGATCTTCATCGTCGCGATGGGCCTCAGCCGGGTCTACCTGGGCCATCACTGGATGACCGATGTGATCATCGGGTGGGTCATCGGACTGGCCTGGGTGGGGATCGTCATCCTGGCCCACCGGCTCTTCCACGTGCTCCGGCACCGGGAACACGCCGGCGCCGCCCCGACCTTTGAGCACCCCGCCCACCTTCATGACGGCACTACACAACCCGACACGAAGGACGCCGATACTCCGGGCACCGCGGGACGGTCCTCAGCATCCGGGTGATAGTTTTGACCCATGCGCACTCTCGTTGTGGACCACCCGCTGGTCGCCCATAAGCTCACCGTTCTGCGGGACAAGAACACCCCGTCCCCGGTCTTCCGCCAGCTCACCGAGGAGCTTGTCACGCTCCTGGCGTACGAGGCCACGCGAGATGTCCGCACCGAACCGGTGACCATCGAGACGCCCGTCAGCACCACCGTCGGCACCGCCTTCACCAAGCCGACCCCGCTGGTGGTCCCGATCCTTCGGGCCGGGCTGGGCATGCTCGAGGGCATGACCAAGCTGGTCCCCACGGCCGAGGTCGGCTTCCTGGGCATGGCCCGCGACGAAGAGACCCTGGACATCATCACCTACGCCGAGCGCCTCCCCGAGGACCTCACGGACCGGCAGATCTTCGTCCTCGATCCCATGCTGGCCACCGGCGGGACCCTGCGCGAGGCCATCAAGTTCCTCTTCAAGCGCGGCGCCTCCGACGTCACCTGCATCTGCCTGCTTGCTGCCCCGGAGGGCCTGGCCAAGCTGGAGGAAGAGCTGTCAGAGGCCAACGTCACGATCGTGCTGGCCTCGATCGACGAGAAGCTCAACGAGAAGTCCTACATCGTGCCCGGCCTGGGCGACGCCGGAGACCGCCTGTACGGCATCGCCGGCTAGGAGCGGCGCCGCCGAGGCGCAACACGGAGAATCCCTTCCGCGCCGCCGCGGACCGCGCTAGCCTGTGCGCCATGGATTGGAAACTTGAACTCGTGTTTGTGCCGGTGTCCGATGTGGACCGGGCCAAGGATTTCTACGTCAACAAGGTGGGCTTCAACGCCGACTACGACGAACGGCCCATGGAGGGCCTCCGGTTCGTCCAGCTGACGCCACCGGGCTCCGGCTGCTCGATTGCCATCGGCGAGGGCCTCAACGACGCTCCGCCCGGTACCGCGCCCAGCCTGCAGCTTGTGGTCAGCGACATCCAGGCCGCGCACAAGCAGCTCAAGGACAACGGCGTGGACGTCAGCGACGTCGACGTCCAGGACTGGGGGCACTTTGTCCACTTCGCCGACCCCGACGGCAACAAGTGGGCCGTGCAGTACATCCCCCACCGGCCCAACGGCTGATCCCGGCAGGCTGCACGCGGCAGGCCGCCGGCCAACGGGTTGGGCGGGGCGATGCGGCAGGATGGAGGCATGAGCTCTCCATCCCGTTCCAGCACCACCACCCTGACCGCCCGCGCCGTCCTGTTCGACATGGACGGCACGCTGGTGGATTCCACCAGCATCGTGGAGCAGGTTTGGACCACGTTTGCGGCCCGCTACGGCCTGGACATCGGCGAGATCCTGCGCTCCTCCCATGGCGTCCAGGCCATGGACACGGTCCGCAGGTTTGCCCCGGCCGGTTCCGACATCCAGGCCCTCGCGGCCGAGCTCGGCCGGATGGAGCTGGCCGAGACCCGGGGCATTGTTCCGGTGCCAGGTGCGCCGGAGCTGCTGGCGAGCCTGCCGCCGGATGCCGTGGCGCTGGTGACGAGCGCGTCACGGGACCTGGCCGGGGTCCGGATGGCAGCCGCGGGGATCGGCGTCCCGGCCGTCTCGGTCACATCGGAGGACGTCATGCGGGGCAAGCCCCACCCTGAGGGATACCTCCGGGCGGCCTCCCTGCTGGGTGTCGCCCCGGCCGATGCGGTGGTGTTCGAGGACGCCCCGGCAGGCATTGCCGCGGGCATCGCCGCCGGCGTCCGGACCGTGGCCGTGGGGCCCAATGCCGGCGAACTGCCGGACGGTGTGCTGCACATTCCCGACTACTCCGGGGTGGCCGTGACCACCCACGTCACCGGCGCCGGCCTGCGCACCCTGTCCTTCACCTTCTAGCCCCCACCTTCTAGCCCCGCCGCCGCCCGGCCCGGACCCGACGGCGTCGCCCGCCTACCCGGCCAGCAGGTACACGCTGGTCCCGCCCACGGTCCGGGCGGTGAAGTTGTCCTGCACCCAGGCGGCAATCTGCGCGGCATCGTTGGCTCCGCTTTCGCCCTGCATCATGCGCCCGGCAATGAAGTAGTGGATCTTGCCGTCGGCCACGTATTGCTGGAACTGCGCCAGGGTCGGCGCGGGATCCGTGCCGTTGAACCCGCCCACGGCCATCACCGGGAGCTGCGTCGCCAGCTGGTAGCCGGCGGCGTTGTTGGATCCGACGACGGCGGCGGCCCACGTGTAGGTCCCGGCATCTGTCTGCAGCGCGGCCACGAGCGCCGCCGACGGCGTGCTGGCCCCGAGCAGGCCGCCCATTCCGCCCGCCCCTGGTCCGCGGCCTGTCCCAGCGCCTGTGCCAGTGCCGTTCGCCGTCGTGGCACCGCCGAAGCCGCCTCCTGCCGCGCCGCCGAGGGCCGGCGGTATCCCGGCCCCGCCCCGTCCGGACACGGCCGGGCCTGCGCTGACAATCGAGCCGCTGTGGGCCGTGGCCGCGGTGGACAGCGAGTAGGCCAGCGGACCGGCGAGGGCCGCGGCGACGGCGAGCGCCGCCGTCGTCCGCGCCACCGTCCTGGACGCCATCATCCCCATTCCTTTCATCCCTGCGGCCCCCCTGGCGCCCGGGGCCGCGGCGGCCAGGACCAGGCCGGCGGCGGCGAGCGCGCCCAGGAGCGTCACCCAGCGCAGCCACGGCATGTACGTCGCGGTGCGGACCAGGAGTTCGGCGGCCATGGCCCCGGCCGCCACGATCGCCACCGCGAGGTCGGCGGCGGCCACGGGCTGGTTCCGCCGCTGCCAGAGCAGGACGCCGCCGAGCCCGGCGAGCCCGGCGATCCCGGGCGCCAGCGCCACCATGTAGTACGGGTGGATGATCCCGGCCATGAAGCTGAACGTCAGCCCGGTGAAGGCAACCCAGGAGCCCCAGATGATCACCGAGGCCCGTACCGGGTCGGTGCGCGGCGCGCGGCGGCCCAGCCAGAGCAGCCCCGCTCCGAGCAGCAGCACCGAGGGCAGCAGCCAGGCGATCTGGCCGCCGAACTCGCTGTTGAAGAGCCGGAACAGCCCGGGCGTGCCCCAGCCGTTGCTGCCGCCCACACTCCCGGTTTCATCCCCGTTCAGCCGGCCCAGGCCGTTGTAGCCCAGGGTCAGTTCCAGGATGGAGTTGTTCTGCGAGCCGCCGATGTACGGGCGGTCCGCCGCGGGAATGAGTTCGACGGCGGCCAGCCACCAGCCGGCGGCGACGGCCATCGCCGCGCCCGCACCGAGCAGGTGAAGAATGCGCCTGCCCGCCGCTGCCGGCGCCGCGAGCAGGTAGGCCACGGCGAAACCGGGGACAACCAGCAGGACCTGCAGCTGCTTGGTGAGGAACCCGAAGCCCAGCAGCACCCCGGCGAACAGCAGCCAGCGCACGCGCGCGTCCTGGATGGAGCGCAAGACGGCGTAGGCGGCCGCGGTCATCAATAACACCAGCAGGGCGTCGGGGTTGTTGAACCGGAACATCAGGACGGCCACCGGTGTCAGGGCCATGACCGCACCGGCGAGGAGCCCCGCGCGGTGGGCCAGGCCGGCGTCGGCCGTGGCGGGGGCCGCGGCCCGGCGGACGGCCAGATAGACCAGCCAGACCGTGCCGACCCCCATGAGCGCCTGCGGCACCAGGACGCTCCAGGAGCTCAGCCCGAAGATCCGCACCGACAGGCCCATCACCCACAGCGACGCCGGCGGCTTGTCCACGGTGATGGCGTTGGCGGCGTCGGAGGAGCCAAAGAACCAGGCCGCCCAATCCTGCGACCCGGCCTGGGCCGCCGCGGAGTAGAACGCGTTTGCCCAGCCGGAGGCGCCGAGGTTCCACAGGTACAGCACGGCCGTGGCCAGCAGCAGCCCCGCCAGTTCCAGCCGCTGCCGCAGGGCCGGGGCGCCAGGGACGGCGCGCGTGCCGCCGTCCGCCGGGGGCTCCAGGCGCCGGCGGCGGTCCCGGGCTTGCGGCCGCGGCCGCCCCGGCGTGCGGGCCGGCGCCGTGTCGGGGCGGGGGCTCAGGGTGTCAGTCATGGCGGTCTACGCTCCCAGTTTGTAGACGGTGGCGTTGCCCACGGTCTGGGCCTGGTAGTTGGCCGCGACCCAGGTGGCGACCTCGGAGTTGCCGCCGCGGCCCCCGCCCATGCCGCCCATGCCGCCGGAAATGAAGTAGCCGATCTCGCCGCCGTCCACCATCGCCTGGAACTGTGCGAGCGTCGGGTAGGGGTCGCCGCCGTTCCAGCCGCCGAGGGCTATCACGCTGGTGCCGGTGGCGAGTTCCAGGCTCGCGGCCTGGGTGGCGCCGGAGACAATCGCGGACCACTTGGCGCCGGAGGACTTCAGCAGCGCGGTCAACTCCGCCGAGGACGTTTCCCCGCCGGGGCCACCGCCCATACCGGCACTGCCCGCGCCGTCAGTGCCGGTTCCGTCAGTGCCGGTCCTGCCTGCTGCCCCGAAGCCGCCGCCCATCGCGGACGTGGTGGGGCCCGACGTGGGGATCGAACCGGAATGCGGCTGGGCGACGGTCGCCAGTGTCCACGCGGTGCTTCCGAGCCCGCCGGCAAGCAGGCAGAGGATCACGACGCCGGCCGTGGCGGCCTTGCGGAACCGCGCCGGGAGAGCCGCCATGCCGTCCGCCCGCAGGAGCAGGAGCAGGGCCGCGGCGGCGAGGACGCCCAGGACCACCACGATCACCCGGAGCCCGGGAAGCCAGGACGGGTCGCGGCCCAGGAGCACGGCGGACCAGACCGAGGTGGCCAGCACCGTCACGGCCAGGACAACCCGGGCGGGCCAGTAGGCCCGGCCCCGCCACAGTTCCAGGGAACCGATGCCGGCCAGCGCCGCGATGGCGGGGGCCAGCGCCACGGCGTAGTACGGATGTACGGTGCCGCTCATGAAGCTGAAGATTCCGGCCGTGATGACCAGCCAGCCGCCCCACAGCAGGAGCGCCGCCCGGGTTTTCGAGGTCCTGGCCTCGCGCCGGGTGAACCACAGCCCGGCGGCCAGCAGGATCAGGGCCGCCGGCAGCAGCCAGGACACCTCGCCGCCGAAGCTGGTCCCGAACATCCGGGTGATCCCGGCCGCGCCGCCGAAGCCGACGTTTCCGTTGCCTCCCGGGCCGCCGGCGTTGCCTCCCAGGTTTCCTCCGGCGGGCATGCCCCCGCCTGATCCAGTGATCCGGCCCAGGCCGTTGTAGCCGAACGTGAGTTCCAGGAAGCTGTTGGTCTCCGACCCTGCCATGTACGGCCGGACCGAGGCCGGGGTCAGCTGGAACAGGACAACGTAGCTTCCGGCCACGACGGCGATCCCGGCGGCGGCGGCCAGCAGGTGCAGGAGCCGGCGGCCGAGGGTGGCGGGCGCCGCCCACAGGTAGGCCAGGGCCAGCCCGGGAACGATCAGGAAGCCCTGCAGCATCTTGCTCAGGAACGCCAGGCCGATGACCGCGCCGGCCGCGGCGAGCCACTTCCAGCCGGCCTTCTCGATGGCGCGGGTGGTGAGGTAGGCCGCCAGCACCAGGCACAGGGTGAGCATCGCGTCCGGGTTGTTGAACCGGAACATGAGGGCGGCCACCGGGGTCAGCGCCAGGGCGCCGCCGGCGAGCAGGCCCGCGGCCGGCCCGGACACCCGCTTGATGGTCAGGTAGAGAAGCCCGACGGCGGCCACTCCCATGAGCGCCTGGGGGATGAGCATGCTCAGGGCCGAGAAACCAAAGATCCGTCCCGCGAGGGCGGGAATCCAGAGTGCGGCCGGGGGCTTGTCCACCGTGATGGCATTGCCGGCGTCGAGGGAACCGAAGAGCAGCGCGGTCCAGTCCTTGGTCCCGGCCTGGATCGCCGCGGCATAGAAGGAGTTGGCGTAGCCGGTGGCCTCCAGATTCCACAGGTACAACGCCGCGGTGACCACCAGAAGCAGCGCTGCCGAGGGCCGCACCCAGCGGGGCTGCGGTCCGAACAGCAGCCGGTCCCGGCGGCCTTGGGCGGCCGGCGCCGGGGACGCGGGCAGATGGGGCGCCGTCCCGCCGTCTCCGGGAACCGGGTGTGGCTGTTCCTCGGCGGCCGGCGGCCTGCCGGCCGGGGAACCGCCCTGGGCTCCGGCGGTGGGACTGATGGTTGCCGTCATTTACTTGGCCTTTTCTGTGCGGGGGAGGGAAGGATCGGGGGCGCCGGGCGCCGGAACGGCAGCGGCGGGCCTGTGGCGGAAAACCACCAGCCGGAAGAGCAGGAACTTCACGGCCGTGGCGGCCAGGTTGGCGGCGGTGACCGTGAGCAGTTCAAGCCAGCGGTCCGGTGCCGCTCCCGACGCGGCGTGAACGAGGGCGAGTGCGCCCGAGGTCAGGGCCAGCCCGATGCCGAAGACCAGCAGCCCCTCGAAATGGTGGCGAGCCGCCTGGCTGCTGCCCTGGATGCCGAACGTGAAGCGCCGGTTGGCCGCAGTGTTGGCCACGGCGGTGGTGAGCAACGCGAGGAAGTTTGCCAGCTGCGGGTCCATGAACCCGCGGCAGAGCAGGAAGATCGCCAGGTAGGCCAGGGTGGAGGCCACCCCGATGCTGCCGAAGCGGACGAGCTGTCCGAAGAGGCTTCCACCGGGGCTTTGTTCCTGGGCCCGGGAGGCGGCCGGCAGCGGTCCGCGGGCAAGGGCCGCGCGCAGGTCGGGAACCGGGATCCGGCCCGAGACCAGGTCCCGGCTCAACCGTGCCATGCCGCGCAAGTCCGCGAGGGCCGTCTGGACGATGTCCACGCTGGAATCCGGGTCGTCGGTCCAGTCCACCGGGACTTCATGGACGCGCAGGCCGCACTTTTCTGCCAGGACCAGCAGCTCGGTGTCGAAGAACCAGGCGTTGTCCAGCGTGTGGGGAAGCAGCTGCCGGGCCACGTCCGCCCGGATCGCCTTGAAGCCGCACTGCGCATCACTGAAGTGGGCGCCCATGAGGGCCTGGAGCAGGAAGTTGTAGCTGCGCGAGATGAATTCCCGTTTGGGTCCGCGGACCACGCGGGAGTTGCGGGTCAGCCGCGTCCCGATCGCCAGGTCGGAGTGCCCGGAAATGAGCGGGGCAAGGAGCGGGCCGAGGGCCGCCAGATCAGTGGAAAGATCCACATCCATGTACGCCAGGACCGGCGACGGCGAGGCCAGCCACACCTTGCGGAGTGCGTTTCCGCGGCCCTTTTCTGCCATATGGACCACCGTCACTTCGCGCAGCTCGCGGGCCACCCGTTCCGCGGCCTTGAGCGTTCCGTCGGTGCTGGCGTTGTCCGCCACGGTGATCCGGAAAGAATGCGGGAAGGCGCCGAGCAGGTACGCGTGGAGCCGGCGCAGGCAGGCCTCGAGGTCCCGTTCCTCGTTGAAGACCGGGATGGTGACGTCCAGCAGGGGCGTGCTGGCGCGCGTATCAATGGCCGTGCGCCGGCCGCCGGGGCCGGTCAGCGCCCCGGCGATCGGGCCCGGGACGGGTGCGTCGGCCAGCGCAAGCCCCGAGGGTGCCTCGGGGGCCGCCGGGCCGGCCGGCGTCGCCGTGGAGCGGGGCAGGGTTCCTGTGGCCTGGTCTGTGAATGTCATGGCTCAACTTTCCCGGCGGCCCATATGAGGGCTTTAGGGTCAAGCTGTGCGGGGGCTGTGGAAGTCTGGCCCGCCGGGCCGGTCCCGCAGTGGAGACGCAAGGAGGCCCCGGATCCATGCGGATCCGGGGCCTCCAGGGCGGGGGCGGCTAGTGCCGGTTTAGTACCAGTTGTGTGCGTAGTGGAAGTTCAGGGCGCCGCAGGGGGAGCCGTAGCGCGACTTGACGTAGTTCAGGCCCCAGTTGATCTGGGTCCGGTAGTTGGTCATGTAATCGGCGCCGGCGCTCGCCATCTTCGAGGCGGGCAGGGACTGGACCACGCCGTAGGCGCCGCTGCTGGCGTTCGTGGCGGTGGTCTTCCAGTCGGATTCCTTGGTCCACAGCTTGTGCAGGCACTGCATCTGGCCGGGTGCCCAGCCATAGCTTCCCAGCTGGGACGCGGCGTAGGCCTGCGCGCCGGCGGGGTCGTCGATTGCGACCGGTGCGGGTGCCGGTGCGGGAGCTGCCGCGGGAACCGGAGCGGGAGCGGGGGCTGCCGCGGGAACCGGAGCGGGAGCGGGGGCTGCCGCGGGAACCGGAGCAGGTGCGGGGGCTGCCGCTGCTGCCGGCGCGGCAGCAGCGGGGGCAGGGATCAGCGCTTCGGCTGCCTTAACCTCCGAGATCTGGGGAGCCACGTTCTTTTCCGCTGGAGCGCCCGGCCCAGCCACCTGGACCCGCTCGAAGTTGAGCTTGGCCAGCGGGTCGGCGATCGTGGCCGCCTGGCTCGCAACATTCGCCGTGTGGGCGCCCGGCTCTGCCGCCTGGCTGGCGGCGCCGCCACCCAGCAGCAGTGCGCACGCGGCGGTGACGACGGCGGCACGGCGGCCGGTTACACCGAGCCCGGCGGCGAACCGCGACAGGGCGGATGCCTGCTTGACCGGTTCGGCGCGGTGGCGCGACTTGGCTGCGCCAACTGGGCGGGAATGCGAACCGCCGTCAGGGCGTGTTTGTACCTGGAATTCAGTCATGGTGGCCTCTCAACGCCGGCGGAGTTAGCTGTCGGGTTCGGATGAGGTCATCCGGCCGCACGGAACATCACGTGTCGGCTTCACCCCGAGGGCGCATGAAAGCAGAATGCCCGGGAACTCTGGGTCCCCCGCCTCTGCCTGGTCCAGCGGAATCCGGGAAGCGGCAGAGTTTGGCGTCCGTCCGGATATGCGGCACCGATGGCGGCGCACGCTAACGACGCTACAGGACCTGGCCGCTTAAGTCACATTTTGGTAACAGGAGTCACAGTGCCGGGGTGTCGGGTTGCGCCGGGTTCACGGGCCGGCCGGTCCGGGCCGTTTGCGCCGACGGCGGCCGTTTCGGTTAAGCCGGCGGCGGCGCGGCGGGCAGCCGCACGGCGAACTCCGTGCGGCCCGGCCGGGACGTGACCTCGACTGTTCCTCCGTGGGCCTCCACGATCGACTGGACAATGGACAGGCCCAACCCGCTGGTGCCCTCGGACGTCGGCGCGGCGGTCGCCGTGCCGTGACCTCCGCGGCTGCCGGAAACGGCGCCGGAGGACGAGCGTGCGGGAGCCCCGGACCCGACCCTCGCCGTCGCGACGGCAGAATCGGCGGGGACGGCTGCGGGGTTCGACGCCGGATTGGTGCGCGAGGCGTCGGCCCGGGCGAAGCGGGCGAAGACCCGGCCGATAAATTCCGGGGCGATGCCGCTGCCGTTGTCTGTCACGGTGACCACGGCACTGCCGTCAGCCGAGCGCATGACGCCCGTGACCACCTTGGTCCCGGGTTCCGTGTGCTTGCGCGCATTGGACAGCAGGTTGGCGAGGACCTGGTGAAGCTGGGTCGCATCACCGCGCACCACCACGGGCTCGTCCGGAAGTTCCAGCTGCCAGATGCGGTCCGGGGCCATGACTTTCTCATCGCTGACCGTCTCGATGGCCAGCTGGGTGAGGTCGACGTCGGAGATTTTGAGCGGCTGCCCCTCGTCCAGGCGCGCCAGCAGCAGCAGGTCCTCCACGAGCGTGGTCATCCGCTCGGACTGGCTTTGCACACGGGCGAGGGACCTCTCGCCGTCGGGGGTGAAATGCTCGGTCATCCGCATCAGCTCCGTGTAGCCGCGGATGGCCGTCAGCGGCGTGCGGAGTTCGTGCGAGGCGTCGGCGACAAACTGCCGGACCTTCATCTCGCTCTCCTGCCGCGCCTCGAGAGCGTTGGAGACGTTGTCCAGCATCTTGTTCAGCGCGTAGCCGACGCTGCCCACTTCCGTTCCGGGATGGGCCGCCGACGTCGGGACGCGGACCCCGAGCGCCACCTCGCCGGCGTCCAGCGGGAGACGGGAGACCTTGGTGGCGACCTCGGAGAGCTGTTCCAGCGGCTTCATGGTCCGCCGGATCAGGGCAGTTCCGGCGAGCCCGATCAGCACGAGCCCGCCTGCGGACACGACCACCATGGTCCAGACCAGGGAGGCCAGGGTGTTTTGTTTTTCTGCCAGCGGGAGTCCGGTCACGATCACGTCGCCGTACGGTGTGCGCGCGGCCGTGAGCCGGTAGGCGCCGGCCGAAAGGCTGCGGTCCACGGACACGCCGCTCGGGGTGAGGGCCAGGAGGGCCTTGTTGTCGGCGGGGGAGAGGTTCTTGACCGCGCCGTCCCCGGCCAGGAATCCGGCCCTGCTGACTTCGCCGTCCACTATCCGTGCGTTAAGCGTCCCGACGCCCTGTCCCCGGGCTTCGAGGGGGTCGGGGCGCCTGCCCGAATCGTCCGAGGACGGCCGGCCGAACTCGCTCGAACGGTGCGAGGCCTGGTCCAGCTGGGTGTCGAGCTGCCGGGTGAGGAAGAGGTCCATGGAGGCGTAGCTAAACAAGCCCACAGCGCCGCAGATGGCCACGAGCAGCGCCATGGCGACCAGGACCAGCCGGGTGCGCAAATGCCACGTCGACGGGTTGCGCCAGTCGCGTCCGGGGACGCGGGTCATGCCGGAAAGTGAGGGCACGGATCAGTCCGCCGGTTTCAGGACGTACCCGGCTCCGCGCACCGTGTGGATCATGGGGGCGTGGTTGGCGTCGACCTTCTTGCGGAGGTAGGAAATGTACAGTTCCACGATGTTCGCCTGCCCGCCGAAGTCGTAGTCCCAGACGCGGTCCAGGATCTGGGCTTTGCTGATGACCCGTTTCGGGTTTTCCATGAGGTAGCGCAGCAGCTCGAACTGCGTGGCGGTCAGGTGCATTTCCTCACCGGCCCGGGTGACTTCGCGGGTGTCGACGTTGAGCACGAGGTCTCCCACCACGAGTTCGGCGGTGTCCATGGCGGCCACTCCGGAGCGCTGGACCAGCCGGTGCAGGCGCAGCAGCACCTCTTCCATGCTGAACGGCTTGGTGACGTAGTCATCGCCGCCGGCCGCCAGTCCGGTGATGCGGTCCTGAACGGCATCCTTGGCGGTGAGGAACAGCGCCGGCACCTCAGGCGCGAACACGCGGATCCTGTTCAGCAGTTCGACGCCGTCGAACCCGGGCAACATCACGTCCAGCACCAGCACGTCGGGGCGGAACTCCTTGGCGAGCCGGACGGCTCCAGGCCCGTCCTCGGCCACGGCCACGGACCAGCCGGCCATCCGCAGCCCCATGCTCATGAGCTCGGAGAGGCTGGGCTCGTCATCCACCACGAGGGCGCGGATGGGGGAGCCGTCCGGATGCGTGAGCTGGGGAAGGTTGTTGGTCATGGAGTGCGAAGTGGCCATGGGGACAACTCTCCGATCTGCCGGTTAGGCGGGGCTTTGGGGACCCTGTGCGGCACCTGTGAATCCCAGCCTAGCGAGCTGGATGCCGTTGCGGGACCGTACGGGCCGCAACGGCCATGTTCAATCCGCCCTTCCCGTCCGGCGCCAACGTCACAGGCCGGGCTGTCGGCCCGCACAGCCCAAGCACAGGATCGCTCACCACGCTGGGGTGAACACCGATCCGCACCCTAAAGGAGAAACACCATGAGCGCTCAGCATCCCGGAGCCGGTTCCGGAGCAGCCCCCGAGTCAGCCCCCGTACCCGCCCCCACGCCCACCACCGGCGCGCCAGCGGCGCCCGCGCCCGTAACCACACCCCGTACTGCCTGGCAGTTCGGCGCCGGACACACCGACGGCGGAACAGTCCAAACCGGGCACGCCGATGCCGGACACGCTGACGCCGGACAGGCTGACGCCGGACGCACCGGCGGCGGGCACTCTGACGCCGGGCGGCCGGAAGCAGGCGCTGCCGGCGGCTGGGGCGCGCCTCCGGTTTGGAAGGTTCCGGCCTCGGAACCTGCCTGGGGTATGCCCCGGCAGGAACCTGTCCCCGCCGCAGCCACAGGCTGGGGCGCGCCGGGAACTTCCGCCAAGACGGCCTCGGCGGCGAAGCCCTGGACCCTCAAGCGGGGGCTCGCCGTCGCCGGGGCCGCCGCAGTCCTGGCCGTCGGCGCCGGGGCCGGCGTCTATGCCCTCACCTCAAGCGCAACGGCAGCCACCGGTGCGGCCGGCGGGGCGGCAGCCGGCGGACCCGGCGGCCAGGGTGTCGCCCCGGGCGTGCCAGGTTCAGCGCAAGACGGTTCCGCGCAAGGTGGTTTCGCGGGCGGCGGCATGCCGGGGCAGGGCGGTCCCGGCGACTTCGCTGCCGGTGGCATGGGCAGCGGGCTTTCCGCGGCAGTGCACGCCGAATACGTGGTGCTGCAAGGAAGCGCATACACCACGATGGCCGAGCAGCTGGGCACAGTGAGCGAGGTCAGCTCGTCCTCCGTGACGGTCAAGAGCAGCGACGGTTTCACGCGCAGCTATGCGCTGGGCAGCGACGTGGTGGTGAGTAATCTGCAACAGCGGCGCCAGCAGGCCGGCGGCACGGGCACGCAGCTGAGCGTCGCGGACATCGTCGCGGGCGGGACGGTGCGGATCGTGGCGGCCAAGGACGGTTCCGGCTACACGGCGGCCTCCGTCATGCTGGTCGCGGCGACAGCCACCGGCCAGTCGAACTGAACCGCCGCGGCCGGCATCGCCACCGTGGCTGGCCGGCATCGCCGCCGTGCCTTGCCGGCGGCGATGCCGGCTGCCCACTCCGTGGACCGCCTCGCAGGCAACGGTGGGCAGGCGCGGTTTGGCCCAACTTGCCGTGCTGTGAATGATTTACCCGATGTCATCGAAGTTGACCGAATAATATTCGATAAAGCGCACTTGCTGACCTTCCGGTCAGTAAAACACTTGTTATTTTATTGCCGCTGCAGAATTGTGACTTGCGCTACAAATCCTCGATCTGTCTCACTATGTGGAACCTGGGGTCCATTGTTACTTGCACGTTTACATTGTTACGTTGCACACTTCAATTGTGAACAAGAACTCAACAGCACCTGCAGCCGCAGCTTCCTGGATCAGCACACCCGCTGGTACCGAGATGCGCTGTTGTCGAATGCACGCCTAACTTTTACACCCCTAAAGGTTTCTAGGCATTCGCCCCCAAGCCCAGAGTCGGGCGCCCCTCCCCAATTTCATTGCGGGGAAAGAAGCATTCGAGCCGCGATGACGGCCATTCACATTGAGGTAAGCATTCCATGTCAGTTGCATCCGGATACGTCCACATCTCCGTCCGTAACGCCAGCAAGGCCGGCCAGGCCTCAGGGATCCGCCAGGGCTTTGGCGGGCGCTCCGCGTTCGCCCCCGCCGGATCCGCGGGCAGCTTCCCCGCCCCCGGATATGCAGCGCAGGGCTACAACCCTGACTCCTACGGCCAGCTCCGTGCCGTCCCCCCCGCCCCCGCCACGGCACCCACCCCGGTGATCGCCCCGGGTGCCGGCAGCCCGGTCCGTCCGGCCCCCAGCGACAACGTCGCCCGCGGCTTCGTGCTGTACATGGGCATCGACGAGGAAACCGCGGCTGCAGCCGGCACATCCATCGCCAAGCTTGCCCAGGAAATCCGGGCCTACGCACAGTCGCTCGTGGCCGGTGCCGAAAGCTATGCCGCCGTCGCCGTCGCGCCGGCCAGTGCCCCGGGTTCCGCCCTCGACGTCGTCCGCTCGACCTTCGGTGACCCCACCGCGGGGGCCCGCCAGCGCACCGAGACCGCCCGCCTGCAGCAGCCGCAGGATCCGCGGCCTTCCGGGGTGCTGATCGACCTCGCCCGCCGTGAGGTGCACCTCGACGGCGAATCCCTGAACCTCACGTTCAAGGAATTCGAACTCCTGAACTACCTCGTGGAGAACGGCACCCGCACCGTGGGCCGCGACGAGCTCCTCGAAGGCCTGTGGCGGAACGCCGAAGAGGTCCCGAACGAGCGGACCATCGACGTCCACATCCGCCGCCTGCGTTCCAAGCTCGGCCGCCTCGCCAACACCGTGCGCACCGTGCGCGGCCAGGGCTACCGGTTCTACGAGCACCCCGAAGTGGTTGTCTGGGCCGCTCCGGAATATTCGATCTAGCTTCCAGCCCACGCAAAGCGCCCGTTCCCTGCCCAGGGAGCGGGCGCTTTCGCGTTTCCGGAAGCTTCAGTGGCTTTCCGCCGGCAGCCACATTCCCCGACGGGCGCATTGGGTGGGCTGGCTGACGGGCCTTTCCCTCCGCTGCTGGTGGTTTTGGTTGAACTCTGTTGCCTTTCGGGGGTCCGGCGTAGTCTCGGACCGTTGAGCCGACTATTGGGAGGAAGACATGTCTGTTGCACGGATTACTACCCTGAGCGCGAACTCCAAGACCTCGTTCGATGCCGCCATCAAGGAGGGCATCGACCGGGCCAATAAGACCCTTCGCAATGTCACGGGGGCATGGGTGAAGGAACAGAAGGTCGAAATCAGCGACGGCGCCGTCGTTGCCTGGCACGTCGTGCTGGAAGTGACCTTTGTCCTTGAAGACTGAGCGGACGCTGGTGGGATGCGCGCCCGTGGGCCAGCCGCCGCACTAGGATTGGGGCATGAGCGCGCATCACATCAAACGGCTGGTGATCATGCGGCACGCCAAGTCCGATTGGCCCGGCGGGGTTGCCGACCACGAAAGGCCGCTCGAAGAACGCGGCCACAAGGACGCCCCAGTCGCCGGCAAGTGGCTGCTCAAGCACGGCGTGGTCCCTGATTTCATCCTCTGCTCCAGCGCTTTGCGGACCCGCCAGACCTGCACGTGGGTGTGCCACGCCCTCGGAGACAAGGCGCCGACGCCCAAGCTCGAGGATGGGCTGTACGCCGCCTCCGCCTTGCGCATGCTGGCCGTCATCAACCACGTCCCGGACACCGTCACCACCCTCATGGTGATTTCCCACATGCCCGGGGTGCAGGACCTTGCGATGCATCTGGCCTCGCGCGACTCCGACCACGATGCCTACATGGACGCCGCCACGCGCTATCCGACCAGCGGGCTGACCATCCTGGAAACGGAAAAGTCGTGGGCTGAACTGGACGGGCAGGACGCCAAGCTGACCCACTTCAAGGTGCCCCGCGCCAAATAGCCGCAGGTCCGCCCGGTGAGGGCTGCGGAATCCATAGCAACCGGCGCCGATCTGCGGTTTACTGATGCTGTTTAGTCATGTGGTTTTTTCCAGTGGTTTTGGGGCATCTGTTGCAACCCGGAGAAAAGGTGATCAACGTGGATTCAGGGCAGCTCATAGGAATTATTGTCGGCATCGTCGTGGTGCTCGCGATCGTAGCGGTGGCGGTCATGGTCAGCCGCAAACGCAAGGTGGCCGCGGACCGGAACCGTGCGGCCGAGATGCGTGAACAGGCCAAGGCCGACGAATTTGCTGCGCGGGAACGCGACGCCAAGGCGGCCCGTGCCGAGGCCGACGCGCAGGAGGCCGACCTCGAGGCCGAGCGGTTGCGGCAGGAAGCCCGCAAGCGCCAGGAAGAGGCCGAAAGCGTCCGCTCCGGCGCGCAGGAGCAACTGCGCAAAGCCGACGAAGTGGACCCTGACGTAGTCACATCTGAACGCGGCGGCGAGAGCGGGCAGATGCCGACGCGAGGGGATTTGCGCGCCGAAAGGGCCGCCGCCGAGCCCGCAACGGGCAGCCACGTCCCCGGCCAGCAAACGCCCGGCCAGCAAGTGTCTTCCGGCGAGCAAGCGTCCGGCCAGCAAGTGTCAGCCGACCAGCGCAGCCGCGAGGACGTAACCCGGACCGACACCGCCCCGGGCCCGGATGCCACCCCGCGGGAAGAGAAGCCTCGAAACCTCTGAACTGAACTCCGGGGCTGAACTCCTGAGCTGGCTCCAGGCGGAAAATCCTGTGCTGAACCTCCGCCGGGTGGTGAGGCACGGGACTCAGCGGCGGGTTGTGGCCCGGGCTGGTGATCTGGGGGCAGGCGACTTGGCCGGTGTCTTCGCCGGTGACTTGGCAGTGGCCCGCGGAGCAGCCGTACGCGGAGCCGCCGGGCGCGCGGCGGTTCCTCTCGGCGTCGGCCGGGGTGCGGCAGGCCGCGGATTCGCAGGCCTGGCCCCTGCTCCCCGTGCGGCGGGCGCCGGGCGGCGTCGCGGAGCACGGCCCGGGGAACGCCGGCCGCGGCTCCTGCCGGGCAGGACGGTGCCGGCGAACAGCAACAGTAAGGTGACGGCTCCGGCGGCCGCGGCCAGATAGAAGTACAAATCCGGATGCTCGGAATCAACACGCGTGGACAGGGCGTCGGGATCGGGGTTGAAGGCCAGCCCCCACTGACGCAGGAAAGCGACCCCGAACGCGATGAAGAGGATGCTGCCTATCCCGCTCGCGGCCAAAGTCTTGTGCCGGCGCCGGACCACCACCTCCGCCACGCAGGCCACATAGGCCGTCGCGGCCGCCCCGACAAACCACACCAGCACCCACTCCTGCAGGGTGATTCCGGTCAGGACCAGAAGTGCCAGGGCAGTGAGAAACGCTCCGATGGCGACTTTCCCGTTGGTACCCATGTGACGCATGTGAACAATCATGCCTGAGCTGGCGGCTGCCTCACGA
>Ga0207691_10001616_pt1 | contig 22379 bp, 21 predicted proteins | sample KBSM13metaG_FD_184327 | JGI IMG/M metagenome (GOLD analysis project Ga0207691, IMG submission 184327) | Miscanthus rhizosphere microbial communities from Kellogg Biological Station, Michigan, USA - KBS M1-3 metaG (SPAdes) (version 2) | ecosystem: Host-associated > Plants > Roots > Rhizosphere >... | reverse complement strand
GTATCTCTCGCATGCCGCAGACCATCACGACCTTTCGCGCTTTGCCGGCCGCGACGTGATCGTGGTCGGGGGCGGTGCCTCGGCGATCGACCTTGTGGCCGCGCTGGACGAGGCCGGCGCCAATGCCCGCCTCGTCGCGCGCCGCACCGCGCTGCGCTGGAACACGCCGGCGCATCGCCCGGCGTGGAAGCGCTGGTATCCGATGTCAGGCCTCGGCGGCGGCTGGCCGAACCGTTTCTACGAGAACGCGCCGATGCTGTTTCGCCGGCTGCCGGATGAAATGCGCACGCGAATCGTGCGCTCGTGGCTCGGGCCCTCCGGCGCATGGCCGGTGCGCGAGCGCGTCGAGCGCGCGCCGCTGCTCCTCGGACATACGCTGCGCTCCGCGCGCATACACAACGGAAAGGTCGAACTCGGCGTCACCGGCCCCGGCGGCGGCCGGGAGCTTTCCGCCGACCACGTCATTGCGGCGACCGGGTACCGGGTCGATCTGCGCGCGCTGGCGTTCCTCGACGCCGATCTGCGCGCGCGCGTGCGCACCATCGAAGGCGCGCCGGCGCTCTCGCCCGACTTCGAATCCTCGGTGCCCGGTCTGCACTTCGTCGGTGTGGCGGCTGCCAACACGTTCGGGCCGGTGATGCGTTTCCTGCTCGGCGCACGCTATGCGTCGCGCCGGATCAGCCGGCATGTCGCCAATGGAGGCGCCGGCTGATGCGAGCCTGTCCGCCTGCCGTCGCGCCGGTGGATGCGTCTTCGGGCGCGGCGGGGATCGACCGTTTTGCCGCATTGAGGAGGGTCCGGTTCGGACGGCCGCCGGCAGTGATCGTCGGTGCCGCCGGCGCCTGCGGCCTTGGGGTGCTGCGCAGTCTGCGCGCGGCCGGCATTCCGGTCGTATTGCTCGACACCAATGCGGCCGCGCCGGCGATGCATTCGCGTCAGGCGTACAAGGTCATCGTGCGCGCGCTGAACGGCCCCGCACTGATCGAGGATCTGATCGCGCTGCGCCGATGCTTCGAGGAAGCACCGGTGCTGTTTCTCACCAGCGACGAGACCGCGCTGACGGTTTCGCAGTATCGCGCGGAGCTTGCGGAACGCTACCGCATACGCCTGCCGCGGCATGACCGCCTTGTCGCGCTGATGCACAAGGAGAGCTTCCAGCAAATCGCCGAGAAACACGGGTTTCCAGTGCCGCGCTCGGTAACGATCGGCAGCGGTGACGATCTTGGCACGCTCAGCGCTCTGCGGTTCCCCTGCATCATCAAGCCGACGATCAAAACCGCCCAATATTTCGAAGGCAAATTTGAGCGCGGTTATCGCGTGGCCTCGACCGCGGAGGCGCGCGAGGTTTGCAGTCGCGTGCTCGCCGCCGTGCCGGGCGTGGTGGTGCAGGAATGGATCGAGGGGCCGGACAGCGACATCTATTTCTGCCTGCAATATCGCGCGGCCGGCGGCACCGTCGCGTCGTTCAGCGGGCGCAAACTGTCGATCTGGCCCCCTGGTGTCGGCGTGACGGCGAGCTGCACGGCTGCGCCCGAGGTGCACGCCACCCTGCATCAGCTCACCGAGACATTCTTTGCGCAAATGTCCTTCGAGGGCATGGGCAGCATGGAATTCAAGCGTGACGCGCGCAGCGGCGATTTCCTGATGATCGAGCCGACGGTCGGCCGTCTCGACTGGCAGGAGGAGGTCGCAACGCTCAACGGCGTGAACATTCCGCACGCCGCTTACCGCCACGAGACGGGGATGGACGCGGAACGCGCGAGCATGGCTGCCGCTCCGGCCGTGTGGCGCGACTCGTGGATGCACTGGAAGTCTGGTGCGGCGAGGACGCACGCCGGCCGCAGCGCGAGGGTCTACGGCGCCTACTGGCGGCTGAACGATCCGGCGCCGGCGCTTTATCGCGTGCTCGCCGGCGTGATGGCGCTTTTCTAGAGCATGGTCCGGAAAAGCGGATACCGGTTTTCCGAGAAGACCATGCTCAAACGAAAGAAAGTCGCGACGGGTTCTGATTCAACGCCGTTGGATCGGACCATGGCGAGCGAAAGCCGCGGGCCGACACTCCGGATATCCGCCGACCCGCGGCGCCGCGAGGTCTTGAGCATCATGACCGGGGAACGCGTTTGGTGTAGCCCGTGGTCGAAATCGTCATTTGCGTGGAACGGGGCGGAGCATTTCATGAATGAAGCTGAAACGGCCTCACGCATTGTGGCGCTGGAGGTACGTGTCGCCCATCAGGATCGGGTCATCGAGGATTTGAACGCGCTGGTCACCGAGCAGTGGAAGCAGATCGATGCTCTCGCGAAGCAGGTGGAGCGGATGACGGATCGCCTGCAGCGCGTCGAGGAAAACGCGCCATCGTCCGACGCGCCCGAACCGCCTCCGCCGCATTATTGATCATCCGGGGCTGCTGGACAGATCCAGCGTCACCACCTTGATATCCCTCGCATCCGGATCGTCGCCGATGTGGAAGCCGAGATGCTCGCACATGTGCAGCATCATGGTGTTCTCGGCGAGCACCTGCCCGTGCACGCGTTTCAGCCCGATCATACGCGCGTATTCGATCATGCGCTGCATCAGGAGCCAGCCGAGGCCGTGGCCCTTGAGCGCCGAGCGCACGATCACGGCATATTCGCCGCCCCCGCGGTCGGGATCGAGATGCAGGCGCACCACGCCGAGCATCTTGCCGCTCGCTTCATCGATCGCGATGAAGGCCATCGCGCGCTCGTAATCGAGATGCGTGAGTTCGGCGATGCGCTCGTCCGAGAGTTCGCTGACCGTGGAGAAGAAGCGCAGCCGCGCATCCTCGAGCGTGACGCGCGCGGCGAAATCCGGATAGAGCGCGGCGTCTTCCGGACGAAGGACACGCATCAGCACGCGCCTGCCGTCCGGCAGCACGGCGTGATGCGTCAGCGCGTCGAGGTCCATGCTCACGGCCGATATGTCGCGGGCGGCGCGACCAACGTCAATGCGACATCAAGGTCGGCAGCGTCATCGCCTGGAGCATGCCGCGCGTTGCCCCGCCGAGGATGAACTCGCGCAGCCGCGAGTGGCCGTAGCCGCCCATCACGATGAAGTCCGCGGCCGTATCCGCCGCGTGCGACAGGATCGTGCTCGCAACGTCGGTGTCGGGCGAAACGATGCGCCTGACCTCGACCTTCAGGTCGTGGCGCGCGAGATGCTGTCCGATGTCGGCGCCCGGGATCTCATCGCTCTTGATCCGCTCGCTTGCAACGATCACCACGTCGATGACCCTGGCGCGCTTGAGGAACGGCATCGCGTCGGCGATCGCGCGCGCCGCGTTGCGGCTCGCGTCCCAGCACACCATCACGCGGTCGAGCGTCAGCTCCGCCTTCTGGATATAAGGCACGACCAGCACCGGCCGGCCGGACGAGAACAGGGCATTCTCGACGATCAGCTCCTCCGGCGCTGCCCTGTCGGGCTCGGCCTGACCGACCACCGCAAGGTCGAAACGGCGCGCGATTGTCGCGAAGCGGTCCGCCGAACCGGCGAGGCTCGCGCTCAGCGTGCGCGATTCCGACGATACGCCGGCACGGCGTGCCGCCTCGTCGAATTTGGCGCGTGCATCGTTTGCGGCCCTGTCGTTTTCGTCGCGCTGCGACTCGACGAAGGATGCCGGGATCGTCCCCATGATGGTCGGCGGAATGACCGGCTCGTAGCTGAAGGCGATGCCGGCAACATGTGCGCCGAACGCCTCGGCGACCGAGATCGCATACGGTCCGGCCGCATCCCGGCTGGCGCCGACCGAGAGGCTGACGACGAGGTCCTTGATCATGGCGGCTTCCGTTCGCGGGACGCTTACTTCGACTCAGGCATCCATCCTGAACAATGCCACCGGCACCGCGTTGACGCAGATCAACAGATCGTCAGCTCACTTCTTCTTGCCGCTCGCGTCGAACTGCTTGAGGTAGGCCCACAGGCTCGTGATTTCGTTCTCGCTCTTGATCCCGGCGAACACCATCTTGGTACCCTTGATCTTGGCGCGCGGGTCCTGGATGTATTCGCGGAACTGGGCATCGTCCCAGGTGATTCCGGAATTCTTGTTCGCCTCGGTGTAATTGTAACCCTCGATGGTGCCGGACTTGCGGCCGTCCAGACCGTTCAGCACCGGACCGACCTTGTTCTTGGCGTCCTCGCCGACCGAATGGCACGGCAGGCACTTCTTGAACGAATTTTCCCCCGCGGCGAGGTCCTGCGCCAAGGCGCCGCCTGCCGCAGCGACGATCACAATGCCGGCAATGGCCAAGCTCTTCATTTTCACGGCTCCTACGGTATCGGCGGTGCGGACGCGCGCCAATCGATCGGGTATGTTGGAAACGTTCGAATGACGCTCCGGGCCTGCCCTGTCAATATTCAAATCCGCGCGACTGATAGCCGTTCACGGCGGGACTGGCTGATGAGAACCTTGGTGACCCGATGTCCGTGAAGATGCCCGAACCGGATCAGGCCGTGCTGGCGCGGCGCGCCGAGATCGTCGCGGCGCTGCAGACAATCGTGCCGGGTGAAGGCGTGATCGCGCACGAGCGCGAGATGCGCCCGTACGAGTCGGACGGGCTGACCGCGTATCGCCAGCTTCCGTTCGTGGTGGTGTTGCCCGAGACGACCGAACAGGTGTCGCGGGTGCTGGCCTATTGCCACGCAAACGACATCCGCGTGGTGCCGCGCGGAGCCGGAACCTCGCTCTCAGGCGGCGCGCTGCCGCTGGCCGACGGCGTGCTGCTCGGGATGGGCAAGTTCAACCGCGTGCGCGAGATTGATTTCGCGAACCGGGCGGCCGTGGTCGAGCCGGGCGTGACCAATCTGGCGATCTCGCAGGCGGTGGCGCACGAGGGCTTTTACTACGCGCCCGACCCCTCGTCGCAGATCGCCTGCAGCATCGGCGGCAACATCGCGGAGAATTCCGGCGGCGTGCATTGCCTGAAATATGGCATGACCACCAACAACGTGCTCGGCTGCGAGATCGTGCTGATCACCGGCGAGGTGCTGCGCATCGGCGGCAAGCATCTGGACGCCGAGGGTTATGACCTGCTCGGGATCATCACCGGCTCGGAAGGCCTGCTCGGCGTCGTGACCGAAGTGACCGTGCGCATCCTGAAAAAACCCGAGACCGCGCGCGCGGTGCTGGTCGGCTTCATGTCGTCGGAAGACGCCGGGCGGTGCGTGAGCGCAATCATCGGCGCCGGCATCATTCCGGGCGGCATGGAGATGATGGACAAACCCGCGATCCATGCGGTCGAGGAGTTCGTCCATGCCGGCTATCCGCTCGACGTCGAGGCCCTGCTGATCGTCGAGCTCGACGGGCCCGCCGCGGAAGTGGATCACCTGCTCGCGCGCGTCGAGGCAATCGCGCGCGACTGCGGCTCGACCGAATGCCGCGTCTCGACTTCCGAGGACGAGCGGCTCTTGTTCTGGGCCGGCCGCAAGGCCGCGTTCCCGGCGGTCGGGCGCATCTCACCGGACTACTACTGCATGGACGGAACGATCCCACGCGCGAAGCTGCCGCTGGTGCTTAAGCGCACGCGCGAACTGTCGGAGCATTACGGGCTGCGCGTCGCCAACGTGTTTCATGCCGGCGACGGCAATCTGCATCCGCTGATCCTCTATGACGCCAACAAGCCGGGCGAGCTGGAGCGCACGGAGGAATTCGGCGCCGAGATTTTGAAGCTCTGCGTCGAGGTCGGCGGCGTGCTCACCGGCGAGCATGGCGTCGGCGTCGAGAAGCGCGACCTGATGCCGGCGATGTTCTCGGAAATCGACCTCAATCAGCAGCAGCGCCTGAAATGCGCCTTCGACGCCAAGGGGCTGCTCAATCCCGGGAAAGTGTTTCCGACCCTGCACCGCTGCGCCGAACTCGGCCGCATGCATGTGCATGCCGGGCGTGTGGCGTTTCCGGATATTCCGCGGTTCTAGTCCGGAATGACCGACCCCCTCAAACCGCGCGACGCAAAGGACGTCGAAGCAGCCGTCGGATGGGCGCTGGCTGAAGCCAAGACGCTGGAGATCGTCGGGCGTGGCTCGAAGCGCGGCATCGGTCGCGCCGCACAATGGGATCTGAGCCTCGACCTGTCGGAACTGTCCGGCGTCACGCTGTATGAACCGGAAGAACTGGTGCTCTCCGCGAAGGCCGGCACGCCGCTCGCCGAGATCGAGAAACTCCTCGCCGAGCACAACCAGGAACTCGCGTTCGAACCGATCGACTATGGGCCGTTGCTTGGCGGACCGGCTGGGGACGGCACCGCCGGCGGCACGGTCGCCGCGAACCTGTCGGGCCCGCGCCGCATCAAGGCGGGCGCGGCGCGCGACCATTTCCTCGGGTTCACGGCGGTGTCCGGACGCGGCGAGACCTTCAAGTCCGGTGGCCGCGTGGTGAAAAACGTCACCGGCTACGACCTGTGCAAGCTGATGGCCGGCTCATGGGGCACGCTCGCCGCGATGACGGATGTCACCGTGAAGGTGCTGCCGCGTGCCGAGACCGGGCAGACGCTGCTGGTGCTCGGGCTGGACGATGCGAAAGCCACGCAGGCGATGAGCGCGGCGATGAACTCGCCGAACGATATTTCCGGCGCGGCGCATCTGCCGGCGCCGGTCGCGGCGCGTTTGACCGGCGCGGGCAGGGCGGTCACGGCGCTGCGGGTCGAAGGGGTCGCGCCATCGGTCGTGCACCGCGTGCATTCGCTTGAGTCACTGCTTAAATCCTTCGGCGCGCTTGCGACGCTCGACGAGACGACGTCCCGCCCGTTCTGGAAATCGGTGCGCGACGTGATGCCGTTCGCAGGCGACGACCGCGTGATATGGCGCATCTCGACCGCGCCCTCGCGCGGGCACGAGATCGCCGCTGCGATCGAAGAGAGTGAGTATTTCTACGACTGGGCCGGCGGGCTGATCTGGCTCGCGTTGCCGTCGATGCACGATGGCGGGGCCGCGCGCGTCAGGAGCGCGGTCGCCGGCAACGGCCACGCGACGCTGATCCGTGCGGCCCCCGGGCTGCGGGCCTCGGTCGCGGTGTTCGAGCCGCAGACCCAGGGGCTTGCCGCCTTGACCCGGCGCGTGAAGGAGAGCTTCGATCCCAAGGGCGTGCTCGGTCCGGGGCGGATGGTCGCAGGCGTCTAGATGCAAACCTCCTTCACCCTCGCGCAACTCGCCGATCCGGATGTCGCGGAAGCCGACAAGATCCTGCGCGCCTGCGTGCATTGCGGCTTCTGCACCGCGACCTGCCCGACCTACGTGCTGCTCGGCGATGAGCTCGACAGCCCGCGTGGCCGCATCTACCTGATCAAGGACATGCTGGAGAACGACCGGCCCGCCACCGGCGAGGTCGTCAAGCACATCGACCGCTGCCTCTCGTGCCTTGCCTGCATGACCACCTGTCCGTCGGGCGTCCACTACATGCATCTGGTCGATCACGCCCGCGCCCATGTCGAGGAGACATATTCGCGGCCGCTGGGCGACCGCGTCCTGCGCGCGCTGCTGGCAAAAGTGCTGCCGGATCGAAAACTGTTCCGGCTGTCCTTGCTCGCGGGTTCCGCCGGCCGCGTGTTGGCGCCGCTGTTCGGCGCGTTGGGTCTCAACCGGCTCGCCGCGATGCTGCGCCTCGTGCCGTCCCGCCTCCCACCCGGCTCGGAAGCAGGACACCGTGTGTTCCCGGCGCAAGGTGCACGCCGCGGCCGCGTCGCGCTGCTGCAAGGCTGCGCGCAATCCGTGCTCGCGCCATCGATCAACGAAGCTGCAACCCGGCTGCTGACACGCAAGGGTTACGAGGTGGTGCTGGCCGGCGAGGGGTGCTGCGGCTCGCTGGTGCACCACATGGGGCGCGAGCAACAGGCGCTCGGCAACGCGCGCGCCGCGATCGATCTCTGGACGCGCGAGATCGAGACCGACGGTCTCGATGCAATCATCGTTACGGCGTCGGGCTGCGGAACAACCATCAAGGACTACGGCTACATGCTGCGGAACGATCCGGCCTATGCCGCGAAGGCCGCGCGCGTGTCGGCCTTAGCGAAGGACATTTCGGAATATCTTGCCTCGCTCGATCTCGGCGCGGCGGCGCGTCCGGGCGGGCTCAAGGTCGCCTACCAGGCCGCCTGCTCGCTCCAGCACGGGCAGAAAATCGTCAAGCAACCCAAGGAGTTACTCGCCATGGCCGGCTTTACGGTGAGCGACATCGGCGAGGCGCATCTGTGCTGCGGCTCGGCTGGAACCTACAACATCATGCAGCCCGAGATCGCCACGCGGCTGCGCGACCGCAAGGTGGCGAACATCGAACGCACCGGCGCCGACGTGGTCGCGACCGGGAACATCGGATGCATGACGCAGCTCGCGGAAGCGACCGCGATTCCCATCGTGCATACCGTCGAGCTTCTCGACTGGGCGCATGGCGGGCCGCGGCCTGCGGCGCTCGCACATACATGATCGTGTGAATAAGTCGCGACGAATCGCGCCGCGCGCGTAGAATGTTCCGTGGCCGCAGATGTAGCGGCTTTTCAATTGCGCGGCTTCGCCGCAATATGACCGTGCGAACCGTGAGGAGGACCATCATGGCTGCTCGCAAGAAAGCCAAAAAGTCGAAGAGCAAAAAGAAGGCGAAGAAAGTCGCCCCATTGAAAAAGAAGAAAGGCGCGAAGAAAGTAGCGCCGAAGAAGGCCAAGAAGACCGCGAAGAAGAGCAAGGCTTCTGCGAAGAAGTCCGCGCCGAAAAAGAAATCCGCACCGAAGAAAGCTGCGGCCAGGAAGGCCGCTCCGAAGAAAGCCGCTGCACCGGCGAAGCCGCTGCTCGCTCCCGCGATCGATCCGCCGGCTCCACCCGCGCCTGCTCCCAGCGCGAGCACGTACCAGCCGTTCAGCCCGCCGGGCGGAACCGGAAGCCCGGATGGCAACAACAACTAGACGCAAGAGATCGAAAAAGACCGCCGCCGAAAAGTCCGCCAAACGCGCGGGCAAGGCGGCGGTCAGGAAGTCGGCCAAGAAGCTGGCCAAAAAGACGGCCAAAAACACGACCAAGCGCACTGGCGCCAAGAAACCCGCGCGCACCAGGACTTCGAGAAAGTCCGCTGCCGCAAAGTCGAGGCCGAAGGGCCCGAAGGCCGCGACCGCGCGCCGTCATATCCGGACCTCGGCGCGCCGCCCGAAAACCGCTCCCCCGCGATCGGCTCGTGCGCGGGTCGCCGCCCGTTCGCGTCCGGTCAAACGCCTGCCGGCGGCACCGCGCGTCGAAGGCGTCGCGATCAAGGGCAAGCTCGGACCGCGCTACACTGAAGTCCTCACGCCGGGCGCGCTGCGTTTCCTTGCCGATCTGCATCGCGAGTTCGAGGCGGCGCGCGAGCGCCTGCTCGCCGCGCGGGCCGAGCAGCAGGCGCGCTACGACGAAGGCGAGCTGCCGGACTTCCGGCCGGGCACGAGAGTGATCCGCGACGATGCGGACTGGCGCGTCGCGCCGATTCCTGAGGACTTGCTGGACCGCCGCGTCGAGATCACCGGCCCGGTCGACCGCAAGATGATCATCAATGCGCTCAATTCCGGCGCCAACGTCTTCATGGCGGACTTCGAGGACGCGAATTCGCCCACGTGGTCCAACAATATCGAAGGCCAGATCAACCTGAGGGATCGCTGGGCCGGCAAGATCGGCTTCACCGATCCGGAGACGCGCAAGACCTACCGGCTTGGGGCGACGCCGGCGGTGCTGATCGTGCGCCCGCGCGGCTGGCATCTCGTCGAGGAGCATCTCACCGTCGACGGCGAACCGATCTCGGGCGCGCTGTTCGATTTCGGCCTCGCGTTCTTCCATAGCGCCAAGGCGCAGATCGCGGCCGGGACCGGGCCCTATTTCTATCTGCCGAAGCTCGAGACGCACGAGGAAGCGCGGCTGTGGAACGAGGTGTTCGTGTTCGCGCAGGAGCGCCTCGGGATTGCGAACGGCACGATCCGCGCGACCGTGCTGATCGAGACCCTGCCGGCTGCGTTCGAAATGGAAGAGATCCTGTACGAGCTGCGCGACCACATCGCAGGGCTCAACGCCGGCCGCTGGGACTACATCTTCTCTTTCATCAAGAAACTCGCGAAGCACAAAGACTGCATTCTTCCGGATCGCTCCCAGGTGGTGATGGGCGAAGCCTTCCTCGGCGCCTACGCGGCGCTGCTGGTGAAGACGTGTCACTCGCGCGGCGCCTTCGCGATGGGCGGCATGGCGGCGCAGATCCCGGTGAAGAACGATCCCGCCGCGAATGACGCCGCGTTCGCGAAAGTGCGTGCCGACAAGGAGCGCGAGGTGCGCGACGGCTATGACGGCACCTGGGTGGCGCATCCGGATCTGGTGCCGGTCGCGCGCGAGGTGTTCGACCGCATGATGCCGGAGAAGAACCAGATCACCCGCGTGCGCCAGCACGTGCGCGTGTTGCGCGAGGACCTGCTGCAAATTCACACCGGGACCAAGACCGAGGACGGTTTCCGTCTCAACATCCGCGTCGGCGTGCAATACATCGAGGCTTGGCTGCGCGGGCGCGGCGCGGTGCCGATCTACAATCTGATGGAAGACGCCGCGACTGCGGAAATCTCGCGCGCGCAGATCTGGCAATGGATCAGATACGAGGCCGAGCTCGACGGCGGCATCGTGGTGACGCCGAAATATTTCGAGCGCGCGCTGGACGAAGAGATGGGGCGCGTGAAGGACGAGGTCGGTGCGGACGCTTATGCCGGCGGCCGTTTCCCCGAAGCGATCGCGCTGTTCCGCGACATCTTGCTGGCGCCGGAATTTGTGGACTTTCTCACCATCCCGGCCTACCGCCTCATCGTGTAGACCGCGACCCAATTGCACGCGGGACGCTGGCGCAATAGCATTGCGCATCCGGGGAGGGACGGCTGCGCCGGCCCGCAACATCTCGCAAAACAAACGGAGCTTGGCATGGCGTACAACATCCTCATTCTGGGCGCGGCCTATGGCTCGCTGCTCGGCTCCAAGATGCTGTTCGGCGGACACTACGTGAACCACGTCTGCTTGCCGGCCGAGGCGGACCTGATCAACTCCGAAGGGTTCCGCGTCCGCCTGCCGGTGAAGGGCCGCAAGGACCCGGTCGTGCTCGACACCCGCAATCTGCCCGGCAAGGTCTCGGCCGCAGGTCCGAAGGAGGTGAACCCGAAGGACTACGACCTGATCGGGCTTGCGATGCAGGAGCCGCAATACCGCTCGCCCGGTGTGCGCGAACTGCTCGATGCGGTGGCGAAGTCGGGCGTGCCGACCATGTCGATCATGAACATGCCGCCGCTGCCCTATGTGAAGCGCATCCCCGGGCTCGACTATGAGGCGCTCAAGCCCGCCTACACCGATGCGTCCGTGTGGGACAGTTTCGATCCGGCCTTGCTGACGCTGTGCAGCCCCGATCCGCAGGCGATCCGTCCGCCCGACGAGAAGGTCAACGTGCTGATGGTCACGCTGCCGACCAACTTCAAGGTCGCCAAATTCGACAACGAGAAGGGCAACGTGATCCTGCGCCAGCTCGAAAAGGAGATCGACGCGATCCGCTTCGATCCAGGCGACGGCACCAAGATCGAGCTCCCGGTGAAGCTGCGCGTGCACGACTCGCTGTTCGTGCCGCTCGCCAAGTGGTCGATGCTGCTCGCCGGCAATTACCGCTGCGTGACCGAGGACGGCATGCGCACTGCGCAGGAAGCGGTGCACTCCGACATCGAGACCTCGCGCTCGGTCTACAATTTCGTGTTCGACCTGTGCGTCAAGCTCGGCGCCTCGCCGAGCGATCTCGTGCCGTTCGAGAAATATGCCGCCGCCGCGCAGTCGCTGGTGCGTCCGGCCTCCGCGGCGCGCGCGCTGCAGAACGGGGTGCCGAACATCGAACGCGCCGACAAGCTGGTGCAGCTGATCGCCAAGCAGAAGGGGCTGAGCCACCCGGCGATCGACGCGCAGGTGGCGCTGGTCGACCGGCGCCTCGAGGCGAACCGCAAGAAGGCGGCGGCTTAGGGCTCTGGCGCGCGGGTGGCGAGTCGCCGGGCCTTAGGGCATAATGCGGCATGGCATTCGCGCGCATCACCATCGATCCAGCCGTCTGCACCGGGAAGCCCTGCATTCGCGGGCTGCGATTTCCCGTGGCGCGTCTGCTCGGCCTGCTGGCGGCGGGCGAGACCCGCGAGCAAATCCTCAAGGCCTATCCGTACCTCGAGCCGGAAGACATCGACGAGGCGCTGCGCTACGCCGCGTTCCTTGCCGAAGACGAGACTATCGAACTCGCGTCATCACCTTGATCCATGAAGTTCCTGGTGGACATGCCGCTGTCCCCGGAGCTTGCAACATGGCTCAGAAGCAGTGGTCACGATGCGGTCCACGCGGGCGAGATCGGCCTTGATCGAGCGTCCGACGTCGAAATCATTCAGGCTGCAATAGCGGCCGCGCAAACGATCGTCACAGCCGATCTGGATTACCCGCGCCTGCTTGCGACCGCCGGGCTGAAGAGCCCAAGCCTTATCCTATTTCGCGACGGCAACTGGACCGACGCTGAGGTCGTCCAGCGGATGGATGACGTTCTGCGGATGTTGTCAGAGTCCGAGGTCGCGCAGAGCATTATCGTCGTCGAGCGAAATCGACTGCGCCGGCGCCGGTTGCCTATCGTGCCCTGATTACTTCGCCGCCTCGAACCCGCCGCGCGTCCAGTGCTGCGCATTCACCGGATCGGTGAGAAATTTGATGAACGCCATCGCGGGCTCGGGCGCGGCGTTCGCTGCGAGCACGCCGGTCGCGTAGACCGTGTTGAGCTGGACCTCCGCGGGGATCATCGCGGCAAGCGCCACGCCTTTCTCCGAAATGATCTCGCTTACCGGATAGAGTCCGATCTCCACTTCACCCCTGGCAATCGCCGCGACGCCGCCGTCGAGCGAGGTGCGGTGCGTCGCCTTTGCCTTGATGGCGTCCGCGATGCCGAGCTGCTCCCACACTTTCGCCAGATGCGCGCCGCTCGGTGTCGCGGCCGGATTGGCGTGCACTATCGACTTCGCATCGAGCATCGCCTTCTTGAACGCATCGAGCGTCGAAATGTCAGGCTTCGGCGCGCCCTCGCGCACCACCAGGCCGATGCGCACGATGCCGAGATTGGACCGCGGCGCGTCGCGCATCACGCCGGCCTTCACCTGCGCTTCGAGCGCGGGCGCGGGCATCAGCACCATGTCGGGCTTCGCGCCCGCCGCGAGCTGCTGCTGGATCGCACTGATCACGATGTAGGTGAAATGCACCTTGTGGCCGGTCTGCTTCTCGAATTCCGGCGTCAGCACGGCCAGAACTTCCTTCGGAGCGCCGCCGCTCATCACGCGAATATCCGCTGCCAAGACCGTGCTCCCTGAAATGATCGATAAGCCGAGGGCGGCCAACACGGATGCTCTCATGGCGTTGATCCCCAGCGTCGTTTGTGCGTATGCGGTTGTCACCGTAGCACGGCCCCCAAGGGACACGGAAGCAATGCGCATCATCGATCTTTCCCGCGAGCTTTATCACCGCACGCCGAGCTACCCGGGCCAGCCGCCGGTCATTCACGGCGTGTGGAAGACGCACGAGGAGGCGTTCGCCGAGTCCGGCAACGTGCAGGGCAACAGCGTGATGTATTTCTCGATGCCGGATCACGGCGGCACGCACATCGATGCGCCGCGCCATTTCGGCAAATCCGGCATGCCGATCGACGAATACCCGCTGGAAAACTGCATCGTGCCGGGCATCTGCATCGACCTGCGCCACATCGCGCCGCGCGCCGAGATTACGCCCGCCGATCTGGAAGCGGCGGTGAAGACGTCCGGCCTCGCGATCCCGACAGGCGGCACCGTGCTGCTGTGCACCGGCCATCATGCGCGCACCTTCCCGACCGCCGCCTATTCGACCGACAATCCGGGCGTCAATGTTGCGGCGACCGAATGGCTGGCGCGCCAGGGAATCGTGCATTTCGGCATCGATTCGATGCGGCCGGGTCCCGAAGGCAAAGTAAATGCGCTGGTGCACAAGGCCTGCCTCGAGCTCGACATCACGCACATCGAAAGCCTGTGCAATCTCGAGGCGTTGCTCGGGCAGGGCGGGTTCCGCTTCATCGGCCTGCCGCTGAAATGGCGCGGCGGCACCGGCTCGCCGATCCGCGCGGTCGCGGTGTTCGAGTGAGCACGATCCCGAAAAAGCCTGCTCGGGTTTGATGCGGGATGGGAAACGGTTTTCGGATAAGATCATGCTCGACACGCATGATCCCGAAAAGTGGGAGCCGGTTTTCGGACAAGATCATGCGCAAAGAAGTGGCAGTCAGGTCCCCGGATTGAACGCCGCCTCCTTCACAACGTAGCGCTCTCCTTCGCGCGCGAGCGTCAGCCGCCGCTTGTGGAAGGCCGCGAGCGTCGAGCGGTGACCGATCGACACGATGGCGGCGTTCGGCAGCCGCTCGTGCAGCAGTGTGTACACCGCGGCCTCGGACGCCTCGTCGAGCGCCGCGGACGCCTCGTCGAGCAGCAGGTAGTCGGGCGCCTGCAGGATCGCGCGCGCGATCGCGATGCGTTGCTGCTCGCCGACCGACAGCATCCGGCCCCAGTGGGCGTCCTCGTCGAGCCGTCCGGCCAGAGCCGGAAGGCCAACGGCGACAAGCAGCTCGGCGATGCGCTCGGGCGGGAATGTGCCGGCGACCGCCGGATAGCTGACCGCTGCTGCCAGCGTGCCGATCGGCAGATAGGGGCGTTGCGGCAGAATCATCACTTTCGCATCGGACGGGAGCGAGATTTTGCCCGTGCCGAACGGCCAGACGCCGCTGATTGCGCGGAACAGGGTCGACTTGCCGGAGCCGGACGGGCCCGTGACCAGCACCTGCTCGCCCGGCGCAAATGCGATCCCGTCGGCCGCGACCTGCGGCTTGCCGTCGGGCAGCGATACTTCGAGGCCGTCGAGGCGAATCTGCGCCGCCCCAGCCGCGGCGCTCTCGATCGCGGGCGTTGTCGTGCCGATCGCCTGCGCTTGCGCGATCGCGGCTTCGAAGCCGGAGAGACGCTCGATCACGGCGCGCCACTCGGCGAACGCCCGATACACATTGATGAAGAACGACAGCGCGGTCTGCACGCTGTTGAAGGCGGATGCCGTCTGCGTCAGACCGCCGAGCTGAATGCGACCGGCGAAATAGGCCGGGCTGACGAGGATGAACGGGAATACCACCGAGGCCTGATTGTAGCTCGCCGTCAGGAACGTGAGCTGCTTGGTCCGCGTCATGATCCGCAGCCAGTTGCCGACAACGGCCGAGAAGCGGTCCAGCAGGCGCTCGCGCTCGGCCTTCTCGCCGCGCAGCAGCGCGATCTGCTCGGAGTTCTCGCGCGTGCGGACCAGGTTGAAGCGGAAATCGGCCTCAAGCCGCTGCTGATTGAAATTCAGCGCGGTGAGCGGACGACCGATCAGATGCGTGAACAGCGTGCCGGCGATCGCATAGACCAGCGCGGCCCAGACCAGGTAGCCCGGAATCGTCCACCCGTAGAGTGTCAGCGGTGCCGCTTCCGAAAGCCCCCACAGGATCACGACGAAGGAGACAAGCGATACGATCGCGTTCAAGAGCCCGAGTCCGATGGGCAGGATCCCGACGCCGTTCGATCCGCCGTCGATGAACTGCCGCACGTCCTCGGCGATACGCTGGTCCGGATTGTCGGCCTCGTCGCCGGCAAGCTGCATGCGGTAGTGATTGCCGTCGCCGAGCCATGCGCCGAGATAGCGCGTCGTCATGAAGCGGCGCCAGCGGATCTGGAGCCACTGGTTGAGATAGAGCTGATAGACGGCGAGCACGATGTAGGTGCCGGCCAGCACGCAGAAGACAGACAGCTGGGTGACGAAGGCGTCCCAGTCGCGATCCTGCAGCGCATTGTAGAAGCGTGCGTTCCATTGGTTGATCAACACCGTGACGGCGACGACGGCAAGCTCGATCGCGACCACCGCGGCAAGCAGGATGCGCCCCGCCACGCGGTCCTCGGAGGAGCGGAAATACGGAATGGCGAGCCGCCAGATGATGGCGAGCGTCGTGCGGAAGCCGGTCACGGAAAGCTCCTGTTGGTGGGAGGCAATTGCCAGTCCGTTGTGGGGCGAATGTAGCGATTCTTGAGCTTTACCCGAGGCCAAGGTCGGCCGGCTGCACCCTTTGCGCGCCGCCGCCGATGTCCTCACGGCGGTGGATTACGATAAAATTCCGCTCGAAGCGTTGCGGAAGTGCGGCATCAGGAGGCTTGTGAATTGCCGCCGACCTGTCCAAACTAGGGTATTGCCGCTGGAATACCAGTCTGTTCCGGTGGTTTATGATGAGAGCGGCCCGACGAAGCCGCCTAAAACAAACGAGGGAGGGTGCTCCATGTCCAACGAGAAATCACTTGCGTCCAAAACTGCAACCCGGCGTCGCTTCATGCTCGCGGCGGGTGCGAGCGCGGCCGCCGTCGCCGCGCCGAGCGTCGTCAGTGCCCAGGGGCCGATCAGCATGCGCTGGCAGAGCACCTGGCCGTCGAAAGACATCTTCCACGAATACGCGCTCGACTACGCCAAGAAGGTCAACGACATGACCGGCGGCGATCTCAAGATCGACGTGCTGCCCGCCGGCGCGGTGGTCCCGGCGTTCCAGCTGCTCGACGCGGTCTCGAAGGGCACGCTCGACGGCGGCCACGGCGTGCTGGTCTATCACTACGGCAAGCAGACCGCGCTCGCGCTGTGGGGCTCCGGCCCCGGCTACGCGATGGACGCCAACATGCTGCTCGCCTGGCACAAATATGGCGGCGGCAAGGAACTGCTCGAGAAGCTTTATTCCTCCATCGGCGGCAACGTCGTGTCGTTCCCGTACGGGCCGATGCCGACCCAGCCGTTCGGCTGGTTCAAGAAGCCGGTCACCAAGCTCGACGACGTAAAGGGCCTCAAGTTCCGCACGGTCGGCATCTCGATTGACGTGTACTCCGGCATGGGCGCCGCGGTGAATGCGCTCCCCGGCGGCGAGATCGTCGCGGCGATGGACCGTGGTCTGCTCGACGCGGCCGAGTTCAACAACGCCACCTCGGACCGCATCCTCGGCTTCGCCGACGTCTCGAAGGTCTGCATGCTGCAGAGCTATCACCAGAACGCCGAGCAGTTCGAGATCATGTTCAACAAGGACAAGTACAACGCGCTGCCGGAGAAGATGCGGGCGATCATCGCCAACGCGGTGGAGGCCGCCAGTGCCGACATGTCCTGGAAGGCGATCGACCGCTACTCGAAGGACTACGTCGAGTTGCAGACCAAGGACAACGTCAAGTTCTACAAGACTCCGGACGCGATCCTGAAGCGACAGCTCGAAATCTTCGACGAGGTCGCGAAGAAGAAGGCGAGCGAGAATCCGCTGTTCAAGGAGATCGTCGAATCCCAGCTCGTGTTCGCCAAGCGCGCGACGCAATGGGAGCAGGATACCGTCGTCAGCCGGAAGATGGCGTTCGATCATTATTGGGGGCCGAACGCCAAAAAGGCGATCTGAACGGCCTCACTGAACCGGTAAAGCACCATTCGGAGCATTTCCGAATGGTGCTTTGTTTTGCTACAGTGTGCCAGGGGCGGCACAGTTCATGACAGTCGAGAAATTCCTCCACACCGTCGACGGCATCAGCACGTGGGTCGGCAAGGCCTGCGCCTGGCTGATCATCGGGCTGATGCTGCTGGTCTGCGCCGAAGTATTCAAACGCTACATCCTGAACATGCCGACGGCGTGGATCTTCGACGCCAGCAACATGTTCTACGGCACGCTGTTCATGATGTGCGGCGCCTACACGCTGGCGCAGAACGCGCATGTTCGCGGTGACTTTCTCTACTCGTCGATGCGGCCGCGGACGCAGGCGACACTCGACCTGATCCTTTATTTCGTCTTTTTCATCCCCGGCATCGCGGCCTTGGTCTACGCCGGTACCGACTACGCCATGGACTCCTGGCGCATCGCCGAGCACTCCAACGTCACCGCGGACGGTCCGCCGGTTTATCACTTCAAGACCGTCATTCCGATCGCCGGCGCGCTTGTCCTGCTTCAGGGAGTGGCTGAGATCGTCCGCTGCGTGGTCTGCCTGAAGACCGGCGAGTGGCCGAGCCGCCTGAAGGACGTCAGCGAGATCGACGTGGTCGAGGAACAGCTCGCGCACAGCGAGCACGTCGACGACGAAACGCGCAAAGCCGCGATCGAGCGGGCGCACAAGATCGACGAAGAAGCGCGCCAGCGCGGCATGGGCGGGGACTTGCAGACATGATCATCAGCGAACCCATGCTCGGGCTGCTGATGCTCGTGCTCATCGTGGTCGTGATCATGATGGGCTTCGCCACGGCCTTCACGCTGATGGGGCTCGGAATCTTCTTCGGCTACATCGCGTTCTTCAATCCGGCGGAGCACTGGTGGCAGAACCGCGTATTCGACCTGATGGTCCATCGCGCCTACGGCGCGATGACCAACGACGTGCTCATCTCCATCCCGCTGTTCGTGCTGATGGGCTACGTGATGGAGCGCGGCGCGCTGGTCGACAAGATGTTCTATTCGATCCAGCTCGCGTTCCGGCGGGTACCGGCCTCGCTCGCCGTCGCGACCTTGATCGTCTGCACCTTCTGGGGCATCGCCTCGGGCCTCGTCGGCGCGGTGGTCGTGCTGATGGGCGTGATCGCGTTCAACCCGATGCTGCGTGCGGGCTATGACGTAAAGCTCGCCGCCGGCGTTATTACCGCGGGCGGAACGCTCGGCATCCTGATTCCGCCCTCGGTGATGATCATCGTCTACGCCGCCGTTGCCGGTCAGTCGGTGGTGAAGCTCTACGCCGCCGCGATGTTCCCGGGCTTCTTCCTCTCGTTCCTCTATCTCGTCTATATCGTCGGCTGGGCGATGATCAATCCGAAGATCGCGCCGCGCTTGCCGGAGGAGCAGACGCGCATACCCGTGCCGCCCTGGATTACGCGTTTCCAGGAAATCTTTTCGCGCAACATGTTCATCGCCTTGCTCAAGTCGCTGGCCTCGCCGTCGAAGGCGCGCGGCCTGGAGATCGACGGCAAGCCGATGACCTACTGGGCGCTGGTACGGAATTTCCTGATCTCGCTGGTGCCGTTTCTGCTGACCGGGGGCACTCTGGCACTCGTGTGGTGGTACGTCGTCATCCATCAGCAGGCCGGCGTCGAAGAGGTGATCGAGGGATTGCAACCGCTTGGCGGCGCAGCGCGGGAAACCGCAGCGCCCGTCGACAAGGGGACGCCGTTCCAGTTCTTCCTCTGGTTCGGCATCATCGCAGTCCTGTGCGCGGCGTGGATGCTGAGGTCCTACTGGCGGATGACCGGTGATCGCTTCCAGCTGGTCAAGCTGCTGACGACGTCGGTGGCGCCGCTCGGGATCCTGACCGTCCTGGTCCTCGCCGTGATCTTGTTCGGCATCACCACGGCGACCGAGTCCGCCGCGGTCGGCGCCGCCGGGGCGTTCATCCTCGCATTCCACGCGCGCACGCTCGACTGGAAGCGCACCAAGGAAGCGGTGTTCCTCACCGCGAAGACCACCGCGATGGTGTGCTGGCTGTTCGTCGGCTCGGCGATCTTCTCGGCGGTGTTCGCGATCCTCGGCGGGCAGGCATTGATCGAGCAATGGGTGCTCTCGCTCAATATGTCGCCCATTCAATTCATGATCCTGTCGCAGGCGATCATCTTCGTGCTCGGCTGGCCGCTGGAATGGACCGAGATCATCATCATCTTCGTGCCGATCTTCCTGCCGCTGCTCAAGCACTTCAGCATCGACCCGGTGCTGTGGGGCGTGCTGGTGTTCGTCAACCTGCAGGCGGCGTTCCTGTCGCCGCCGGTCGCGATGTCGGCGTTCTATCTCAAGGGCGTCGCGCCCAAGCACGTCACGCTGAACCAGATCTTCGCCGGCATGATGCCCTACATGCTGATCGTGATCGTCTGCATGGTCTTCATGTATATCTGGCCCGGCATGACGCTCTGGCTGCCGACCTATCTTTACGGCGGCTGACTCGGCGCCGGCGCGATCCTGCGATCCCCGATCATGGATTCGGCTTAACGATGCCGGATTCGCGTTCTATTGTTTGCCCCGATCAGAATCGGGGATTTCACTCTTGCATGCCGTGAACGTCGCTCTCGTGTGGTTGGCAGTCATTGCGGCGCTTGCCGTGCCGGCCGTTGCGCAATCCGAATTTCCCTATGACCGCGATCTCGTGCTCGACGCCCGCGCGATGCGCGGCGGCAAGCGCGTGCCGGTGCTTTCCATCGAACAGAACGGCCGCGCGCAGATCGATCTGTGGTGCAAGCGCGGCGACGGGCAGGCGGCGATCGCGGGTGACGCGATTACCATCACCGTCGGCGCGATGAAAGACGAGCCCTGCACGCCGGAGCGCGCGCAAGCGGATGATGAGATGCTCGAGGCATTGTCAGGCGTGACGAATTGGAGTGCGCGCGGCGATGGGGTCACGCTGACCGGCGCGAAGCCCTTGAGGTTTCGCGCGGCGACCAACTAGCGCGGTAGCCTGCGATGGGTCTGCGACTGCGCCGTCTTTCACTGGCCAGCGGGCGGGTCCTTGATTTCAGGTTTGTCCGGCTCGGGCTCGGACAGGTCCGGCGGTATGTCGGTGAAAAGTTCGCGCCGAGGCTTCTGGAGGACGGCCGCGACCATGACCTGAACACTCGCGGGCATCGCTTCTTTGCCTTGCAGCCATTCGCTCCATTCGGAGTCCTTGGCCTTGAGCAGCCGTCGCAGTTGGTCCGGGTCGCGGCCCGCAGTCCTGAAGTCTTCCATCAGACTCTTTCGTGCCCAGCGCAGAGGCTCCCCGGCATCGCCTTCGCGGAAATAATTCGAGCCGATACGCGTGAGCGATACCAGTGCCCGTTCCGACAACATGCCGGAAATGATTGCCAGGAACGAGATGAAGTAGGGATTGATCGGCGCGTTTGCCCCCAATCTTGTCGAATCGGCAATTAGCGGTATGCCGGCCTTGGCCACGATGAAGATGACGAACGCGGTGATGACCCCGAATAGCGGGCGGATGATGTAGAAGCTGGTGTTCTTTGCTTCGTATTGAGTTGCGTAGATATAGCTCAGCTGCAGCGAACTGCCCAAAAGTCCCATGACAATGACCAAGGTCAATACCAGCACATCGGAAGGGATCAATGTCAGACGGTAGACAAGGGCACCGAACCAGGATTCGTACATTGCGTCGAATTCATAGATCGCATTCTCGATTTGAGCTCTCTGATCCTCCTGCAGCGGCTTGTCTTCGTTGGTCGCTACCAGCAGCCTTGAGCTTTTAGTTGCAAGGTCCAGGTCGCGCTGGTTTCTGTCTATAATCTCTTTCAGATCGTTTACGTCGGTGCTTTTTCGTTCAAACTCCGTGACCTTCTGCTCCCAATCGGCGCGTGCTTCGGAATATCTCTTGAGATCCGGTCCGATCGTGGTGTCTTTCAGCTCAAGTTCAACCAACCTGGTCTTGAGCGCCTCTCCGAAATCGTCCGTTGAAACACCATCCGGGTTGCGCGTAAAGCTGGAAACGGGTTCCAGCGTTCTTGCGAACGGTTGATCGACTTTCTGAATCTTTGCGAGCAGCGCGCCTCGGGCCTTCGTCAATTCCTGGCGCGCTGGCGGTACCTCGAGTTGAGCCTGCCTGCGTTCGCTCAGGGCCTTGGTTAGTGCCTGCCTCGACTCATTCAGTGCGTTCTTTGCCTGCTCGATTGCCGGACGAGAAGCCTCGCGCGAGGCACGCCACTGCGCGCGGAGTTGTTCTGCCTTCCAGATCGACAATGAACCGCCATCGACGACAAAATTCGAAAAGCGAAGTTGAAACTGGGTGGCGCTGAAGATGAGAACCGCGACGAATACCGAGCCCGCAATCAGAAGAATGAGCCACGCGCCAGCGAAGCCGAGGCCCGCGATCTGGATGGCGCTGGCGGGCTTGTCGGCCTCGGTCTGGCTGGAAACCTGGCCTGTCGGCGCTCCTGTTGCCATGACGATACCCGAGCTGAACGACGGTTCTCCTCATCTCGAATGCTAGCGACATGCGGGCGTTCGCAATGTGAGGGGGCTCACCATCGGCGCATGGCCAGGCGATGCGACAGCGCGGCAGCGCGTTCGTGGCGTTCGTGGCGCGTCGGAATGACTGACGCAAAAAAAAGGGCGCGGCGAAAGCCGCGCCCTTGATTCTCCGAGGCAAGTGAGGGGACTTAAAAGTCCATTCCGCCCATGCCGCCGCCGCCCGAGGGCATGCCGCCGCCCGCCGGCTTGTCCTTCGGCACTTCGGCGACCATGGCCTCGGTTGTGACCAGCAGGCCGGCGATCGAGGCCGCATCCTGCAGCGCCGTGCGCACGACCTTGGCCGGGTCGACGATACCCTTGTCGATCATGTCGACAT
>Ga0207691_10001611_pt1 | contig 22421 bp, 18 predicted proteins | sample KBSM13metaG_FD_184327 | JGI IMG/M metagenome (GOLD analysis project Ga0207691, IMG submission 184327) | Miscanthus rhizosphere microbial communities from Kellogg Biological Station, Michigan, USA - KBS M1-3 metaG (SPAdes) (version 2) | ecosystem: Host-associated > Plants > Roots > Rhizosphere >... | reverse complement strand
GGGGGGGGGGGGGGGGGGGGGGGGGGGGGGGGGGGGGGGGGGGGGGGGGGGGCCGCCCCTTGAAGCCGCTTGGGTTGCACAGACCGAGCGGCGCGCGGGAACGCCTCGCACACCTCATCCCACGTCGAAACCCGTGCGAGGAGGGCACGAGAGGATTACTGAGTGACGATTTCGTCGACGGTCCCGCTGCGCTAAATCAACCGAACCGGTCGTGAGCGTTCCGAACTGCGCTCCGTATCAAGATGTCTGACACGGGAAAGCATTTGGTGCGGCAAGTGCGAAAGATCACCCTTGAGCGCGCACCGTCGCGAAGTCGACCGAGTGTTGGTTCTCAGAAGCCGAACGAGGGCTGGCCCGTCTTTCGTTCCGTGAGCCGTGCGTAAATGGCTCGCAGCTTCGGCTCGAGCTCTCCATGAATCGTTTCGTATTCGTTCTCCGTGAGTAACTTCCGCTTCTCCTCGAGCACAACAAGAGAACCGCGACCGGGAGAGATGCCGTGCAATTCCTCCACCGCGAGGATCATCTGCATACTTCGCGGTTGTTCCGAAAACACGAATTCAAGAATTCTCTTCTCGTTGCTGACATCTTGTGCGCCTTCGAGCGGCGAGTCGATAACGATCGGAAAAACAGTCGTTGGCGCCTCAGACGAAATGAGCTTCCACAGCGCAAAGTAGAACGCGACGAGAGCGCGTTTCAGGTGGCTACCCTGCTCAGTCGGCCGCGAATACAGGACCTTTGCGGTGCTGTCATCCGGAAGTGCGACAACGTCCAACGCTCGTCTAAAGCGACCAAGAGTTTCAGCGAAAAGCCGGTACACCCGAACACGGTGGTCACGGTCGTCTAGACCGAGGATGTGTTGTTCCAGTTTGCGCAGTTCCTCTTCTCCGCGGCCGATACTAAGGAGGTAGGATTCCAAGTGAGCGGCCATCTCGCGATCGACGATTTTGCGGCTCTCGGAGTCAAGCACATCACGCAAGCTGATCGTGCCTCGGCTGGCACCGAGCAACTCGTGAATGCGTTGCTGGTCCACTATGTCGTGTTGCCATACGTCTTCTGTCGTGCTGATCTTAGTTTGCAGGTCGTACATCTCGCGTTCGATATGAAGCGAGAACTCACGCAGCCGATCTTCGTCACGTGCGATATCGAACTGTTCAACGAACGAGTTCTCGTACGATGCGCCGCACGTCGGGCAATCGATCGGATCGGCGGCTTTGTTCGTAGCGAAGCGGAAGTCCGCCGCGAGTTCACGGATCGCCGCCTCGGCTAACTCAGCTTGCTTTCGTAGCATCTCCTCCTGCTCCCGCAAAGCGACAAGGCGAGCTTTATGCTTCTGTTCGCGCTCATTGATTTGCTGTGCTTCGGCGATCAACCGATCGAGATCTTCCCCGAACGCCGCGAGGTCCAGATCAAATGCTTGCGTTGTCAGCTTGTCACGAACGGTCTTCAGCGCGGCGCGGAGAACGTCGGCTTCGTGTGCAAGATCCGTGTTGCTACGTTTGATCTGATCAATGCGGTGTCGTGTGTCGTACCAATCGTTTGTACGGACTCCCGCGTGGTATTCGGCTACGTCTTTTCGCCAATCTCGAAACTGCCCGAGCCGCACGAAGGATGACCAGTTGTCCGTCCAGCCGAGATCCTGATCCACGTAGTAAGGAAGATAAAGAAATGCTGGAGTCGCTGGCGTATGCTCGTTCTGTTGATTTCTAAGGCGAAGCTTGAAATCAAAGAGCTCTGATAGGAACGGGGCCAGACCGTTTGTTACGCTCTCGAAAGCGTCAACCAGTTCGTTCGAAGCGTTGAAGACGCCAAAGACGCTCTGATCGCGTACTATTGTGAACTCGGCTTCATCGACCGCAAAGCGGCACCCTGACACGACACGAGCGCGGCGCCATGATGTTTCTTGCTTCGGCTCCGCTCCTAATGCATAGTAAAGGCTCTTCACGAGCGCGGATTTGCCGCTGTCATTTGGCCCGACGATCACCGTCATCGTTGGGTCGAACCGTACGCGCCTCGCGGTCGCTTCGCGTTCCGAGAGAAGGGATAGCTCGAGGAATCGACAGCTTCTCATGCGTTTTCTTCCGCAGATTCCGGACTAGTCGGCGGTAGTGGTCCTGTTTCATAGAACTCTCTCAGAATCATAGTTGCTAAATATTCGTTGTTTACCTCAACCGGGATGGTTTCGGTGCGCACGAGCTCGTTACCGACGCGTTTTACCAGTTCTGTGAGGGTAAGATCCTCATTCTTTAACTTCTGGAGTTCGTCCCCAACGCGCCGCCGAAGTGTCTCTCGAACGAAATTGGTGCGGTCTGTGCGGTCCAGTTCATACCGGGCCCACACCACGGCGAGGCGCTGGATTCTTGTTGCTGGCATACCTTCAACGGCGAGCGTCTGGCGGATTGTCGCGAAGTCGACGTCCTGAGATAACAAGGCGTGGTGCAAGCGTAGCTCGACATCTGCGCGGGCAAGCCCCTTGTTCTTGATCAGGTCCTGCGGCAGCTTGTAATCAGTTTCGTCTTCACTCTTTCGGCGGATTTCTTCCATTAGCGTCGCATAGAGCGGTGACGGGCGGAACTTCGTCGTGGGATACTTCTCTTCAACAATCTCGACGAGTTTGGCGAGTGCGTCGTTCCGATGGTTTGTTAGCGTCAGGCGGCCTCGCATCAACACGATGCACCCATCGAGGTTCGGTTCGTCATCAAGTCCGTGTTCCTCTTTGAGTTGGACGCTGATCGCCTTGCGGTCAGCTTCTGCGAGATCTTCAAACGGGATCTCCTCCATGTGCTCAGGGTTGCTTTTGTGATCCTGTAATGCCACATTGAAGGGAAGATTTGACACGACAGACAGTTTGCGAGACATGGATTTGTACTTGAGGCGTGTACGGAAAAGTTTTCCAAGAATGGATAGAGCTTGGCCGGTGCCATCCTTGAGCTTCTTGCGTCCTAGCAGGATGGTCCATGTCGGCCGGTTCTTCGCGGAGGTCTTTACTTGGAAAGCATCGACGGTGTGAGGGACCAAAGGAGAGTCAAAGACTAGGACGTCATCCTGATGCTCGAAGACAAACGCGAAATCGCCAGATGTTCTCAGTCGGTCAAGGATTGTCCAAAGCGCCCAGTTTGCCTGGTATGTGTAGCGAGACTGAGTCCGGGCGCCTGCGCGATCATCCGCCGGCTGTAGCGGCATCTGTTCTGGCAACATATCTCCTGTTCGGTGCCAAAGAGTGTAACCGATACGGCGGTTGCTGTCTGAGCATGAACACGTCGCTTTGGATATCCGAGCGGCGAGTGTTCGAACATAGACAGGTTGACACGGGCTCCGCCGTGCGCCATTTTTTTCGGACCGTGGTCGAACGGACTACGGTCCGCAGGCGGTATCGATACTTAGGACACGACCGTCGAATATTTGTGGGGGCGGCTGTTGCGCGAGCCCGGTTGCCTATCGCTTACTAGTGCTTGGCGAGCCACGAAGAACTCCTATCGGTAATTCCCGTATTACGCCGCGAGCTCCTTCCGCCACTCGTCCACTTCCTCCACCGCTTTCCGCGCTTCGTCATCGCTGATGTGCGGCTTCACCTCGCGGATCTTCGCGGAGCGGCCTTCGATGGACGTGTCGTCGGTGGTCACGGTGAAGTAGAGCGCTGTGGCCAGGCGCTCGAGATGTTTGACGCCGCGGCCTGCAAGGTGCTCGATCACGAAATCGACGGCGTCGCGGTGTTCGGCGATCGTGCTGGCGGTGTGCTTCTCGAGGTAGGTCACTTGCTCGCCGGGCTCGAAGGTCGATCCGTACTCCAGCGGCCGGACGGTGAGCATATCGTCAGCCATCATTGACCAGAGGTGCTGCTGCAGCTCGAACGAGAATGGGCCGTAGATATACAGCTGAAAGTCGAACTCCAGCGGCACGTTCAACAGCTTCTGCAGGAAGAAGACGGATTTCTGGACCATCGTTTCGCCGCAGAAAGCATCGCGCGCGCGACACTCCTTGACGAGCATCGCGACGATCGCAGAACGCTGCAGGTCATTTATGTTCATACGCCCAGCTCCATCTGATCCGACAGGACCTTCTTCTTATTATCCAAAAGCCACTTCTTCGCGTCTTTCTTCTTGTCCGGATCGATCAGTACAACGCCGATCGCGGCCGGTTTGAGCTCGGCGTAGATCGTCGACTCAGCCCGCGATGTGCTGATCTCGCCGCCATCGAGAAGAATAGGAAATTCGATGTTCTGCTGTTTCGGCGGGATTGCCTTCTCGCGTACGGCGGCATCACCGAGCTCCTTGCGGAGCGCCGCAGCGATGCGTCCGACGGCATTCGGGTCGATTCGCTGGTCGAGCGCATTCTGCTCATAGATCTTCCTGAAGTGTCCGCGCCGTGCAATGCGGCGGGCCGAGTCGTGCCCCGGACGATCTTTGTCCCGAGCCGAGGCTGCGATCTCCGAGAGGATCTCGTTGTCCGTCATGCGCAGATGCCCTTCGACATCTGTCGGGTAGGTCTGCAGCCACTGCACCATGAACTCGCTGAGGTGAATATCGTACGCAAGCCGCACGTGATGGTAGTAGAGCTGGAGGAACATGAACTGACGAGCGAGCTGGAGCGCTTCGGCCGCGTGAATTCCACCCTTCTCGATGCCGATCATCGGCCGTTCCAGCGTCGGATGAGGAAGGATGCGAAGAGTGTCGATCAGCCGATAGTGGTCGAACCGGCCGTACGCGACGCCGGCGTGGTGGGAGTCGCGAAGCAGGTAGTCGATCCGATCAACGCCAAAGGCATCGCCGGTGACGATCTCCGTCATGAGCAGATCCCACTCATTGAAATCGGTCGCTTTACCGAACCACTTGCCCCACTTCTCCGGACCGATGGCAATCTTCGCCACGAGGTCGGGGTCCGGCGAGGGCATCATCGCCTTCAATACCTGACGCATCTCCTCCGACCGCAGCACCTCCACCGTGAGCCATTCGTGATGCCGGCCTTCGGGAAGAAGTTGTTCCTCGGCGGCATGCGAAAACGGCAGATGGCCGAGGTCGTGGAACAAAGCCGCAAGCCGAACGACCTTCCGCCACGCGACGAGCGTCTCGCTGTCGGGAAAGAGCTCGACATCCGGATGGCGGCTGCGTTCGTGGGTGATGACGTCGAAGACCCGGCCGGCCAGTTCCATGACGCCGAGGGAATGCTCGAAACGGCGATGCGTCGCTCCGGGATAGACGAGGTAGGTCAGTGCGAGCTGATGGATGTGGCGAAGCCGCTGAAATGGACGTGAGTTGATGGCCGCAACTTCGTCGGCTGTAACGCGGACGAAGTTATGAATCGGGTCCCGGATCTCGTGTTGATGCTTCGCCACGGCTGTCGAGGATCGTAGCAGTTCGATCGGAGATCGTTCCGGATTCTACGATCGTTGGAGAATTCAACGAGCCCCACCTTTTTCACCGCAATCCCCGTCGTCTCAACGCCGCGTCGACGAACTGCACGAACGCGCGAGTTCCCGCGTCGCCGAGTTCCGGCGCTTCGCGCGTGTAAACGATGGCGGTGCCGGCGCTGCCGGTCGCGATGCGCACATCGCTCCTCGTCATCGCGTCGTCGTCATCGAGCATCATTGCCGGCGAGATCATGCGGCCGGTGCGATCGACGTTGACGGAGCGTGCGACACCGTCGTCGATGTAGACGACCGTGGCAAAGTCGCCGTGCGGGACTACGGACACGACGGTCCCTCTCGCGAACGGTCGCGGCTCCGAATCGAACGGCGTGACGTAGATCGTCGAGACGCGTTCGAGGGCGCCGGGTTGGGTGGGGGAGTTGATGGTCCAGAAGGCCAGGAAGGTGTCGGCGACGGGCGTGACCGCGTTGGCCATGGTGAATGACGGGCCGGTGCTGACCGAGCCGAGGCGGATCGGCGGTGCGTCTTCGCCGAGCACCGTGCCGTATACCGCGTCGCCGACGATGAGCGCCGCTGCGCGGTCGCCGTCGCCGCCGAGGATGATGGTGCCGCGGGGGAGTGACCGCGGGTCGTGAAAGGTCTGGCCGTCGAAGCTCATGACCACATCGCGCTCGCGCTCCTCGGTGCCGATGAAGAACCCGTGGCCGGCGGCGACGATGTCCGCGCTCAGCTGATTCGTGTGCTCGAGCGCCGCCGATAGCGGCGGGGCGAAGTCGTACGACACGTCGATCTCGTCGTAGAACGAAGTGGCGATCAGATAGCCAACGCCGTTCGAGGCGGCGCCGAAGAGCTCGTAGAACGGATAAGGCTGCCGGTCGCGCGATTCGATAGCCGCTCCGCCCGGCGCGATGCGGATGATCGCGTCGAAGCCGTTCGTGAAGATGATCGAGCCGTTGCCATTCGACGCGATCGCGAAATCGTCCGCCGCGGAGTTGGCGATCGCGAGCGGTGGACGCAGGAGCGCGCCGTTGGCGTCGAACGCCGCGAGATAGAACTTCGTCGCGCTGTTGTACGCGGCGAGGTAGGCGCTGCCGTCCCAGACGAGTTGCGGGTCGTCGATGAATCCGAGGCTCGTCGTTGATGTGACGGTGCCGCCGCGCGTGACGCGATGCACACGTCCGCCCGCGATCACAAGGGCATCGATGCCATTCGACGCCGCGGCGAGCTGCGCGTGTGGAACCGTGTCGATGGTGAAGCGGGGGCCGCCGATGAATTCGCCGACCGTTCCGCCGCCCTCGTTCCAGACCTCGAGAAACGCATCGCCGACGGCCGTGATCGCGGGCGGCTCATCTTTCCAGATCACCCTGGTCGTCAGGCCGTTCGATGCAACGCGCGGATAGACCACCTCATCGACGATCGCCTCGCGCTCCGCGGTGCGCGAGAGCGGCGCGCCGCTCGTCCCGTCGATCCGCTGCGACCAGACGGCATGACCGGCGTACCAGGCCAGCGCGAAGTCGTTGCCCGCGCGCGCGACATCGATTTTCCGCGGTCCCCACGGATCGACTTTGACCGGCTCGTCGATCGCGGCGGGGACCGGTAGCTCAGGTCCGGCGATCAGCGATGCGGCGAGGAGCGCGGCGGCGAGCATCGACATTCATACGTCGCGGCTCGCACTCGCATCTACCCCTTCGCTTCCAGCTCCGCCCGCCGGCTCTCGCTCGTCCCGAACACGCCGATCATCTGCTCGATCTGCGCGCGCGACTCGGTGGCCAGGCGCTCCTTGTCGCGGAGCATGGTGCCCTCGCAGTCGATCATCTCGCCGATCTTCACCGTCACCTTCGCCGGGGTGATGCGCTTGGCGCCGACGCGGAAGACGTCGTACGTCCCGTCGACGGCGATCGGCATCATCGGCATCTGCGCTTTGATCGCGAGCAGGAATGCGCCGCGCTGGAAGGGGCGCATCTGGCGTTCGCGGGAGCGTCCCTCCTCGGGGAAGATGACGATGGTGTTGCCGCGGCGGATGCGCTCGGCGGCGAGGTCGAACGACTTCACGGCGTTGCGACGGTTCTTGCGGTCGACCGGGATGAAGCCGGCGCGCCCGAGGGCCCAGCCGAAGATCGGGATCTTGAAGAGACTCGCTTTGGCCATGAAGCGGATCGGCTGCGGCACCGTGGCCAGGATGCAGGGGATGTCGAAGTACGAGTAGTGATTCGACACCAGGACGTAGCGCTTCCGCGGATCGATCTTCTCCATCCCCTCGGTGTGCAGGTCGACGCCAGCCGCGCGCAGCAGCGAGCGCGCCCACCAGCGATTGATCGTGTCGATCAGCGGCGACGCGTCGGAAAAGAGCGACACCACCATGACGGCGAAGCCGGCGGAGGCCGAAACGACGAGCGCGACGAAGGCGGCCCAGAGGGTGCGAAGCATTGCGGGGAAGATAGCAGACGAGACAGCGGACAGCAGACAGCGGACAGCAAAAAACGACCAGGCTGCTGTCCGCTGTCCGTTGTCCGCTGTCTGAATTCGAAATAACTCCTCCCTCCCCGCTGCTGTAAAATCCGCAAACCATTACCCCACCAAAAAAGGAGAGCGCCGTGTCCGATACCCTCACTGCGACTGCCGTGCTCGATGAGCCCGGGGCCGCTTCCGAGCCGCTCGTCAATGACCTGACGATTCACGTGGCGACCGTGAACGGCTCCGGATCTCAGTCGTCCAACAACGTCCTCATGCGGTCGATTTTCCAGATGGGCGTGCCGGTCAGCGGGAAGAACATGTTCCCGTCGAACATCGCCGGACTGCCGACCTGGTTCACGATCCGGGCGAACAAAGACGGCTGGATCGCGCGCAAAAAAGAAGTCGACCTCATGGTCTGCATGAACGCGCAGACCGCACGCGACGACGTCGACGGCCTGCTCCCCGGCGCCCTCTGCATCTACGACGCGCCGCTCGGCTGCAAGTCGTGGCGCGACGACATCAACTTCTTCGAAGTGCCGTTCGCCAAGATCGCCGCGGAGCTGAGCACCGACTCCCGCATGCGCAAGCTGCTGACGAACATGATCTACGTCGGCATCGTCGCCCAGCTGATCGGCATCGAGCGCGACGAGATCCTCGCCGCGATCACGAAGCAGTTCAAAGGGAAGCAGAAGGCGATCGATCCGAACGTCGCCGCCATCGACAAAGGGATCGAGTACGCGAAAGCGAATCTCCCGGGCCAGAACCGCTGGCGCATCGAGCGGATGAACAAGACCGCCGGCAAGATCATCATCGACGGCAACGCCGCCGCGGCGATCGGCGCGATGTTCGGCGGCGTCACGGTCGTGACCTGGTATCCGATCACGCCGTCGTCGTCGCTCTGCGAGTCGCTGATCGACTACTGCCGCCGCTTCCGCATCGAAGAAGACGGCCGTGCCAATTTTGCAATTGTTCAGGCCGAGGATGAGCTGGCGGCAGTCGGCATGGTCCTCGGCGCCGGCTGGGCGGGTGCGCGCTCGATGACTTCCACCGCCGGACCGGGCGTCTCGCTGATGGCCGAGTTCATCGGCCTCGGCTACTACGCCGAGCTGCCGGGCGTGATCTGGGACATCCAGCGCGTCGGCCCGTCGACCGGACTCCCCACGCGCACCGCGCAGGGTGACGTGAACCAGGTCGCCTACCTCTCGCACGGCGACACGCAGCACATCGTGCTCATCCCGTCGAGCGTGAAGGAATGCTTCGAGTTCGCCAGCGAGGCGCTCGACCTCGCGGAGATTTTCCAGACCCCGGTCTTCTGCCTCTCCGATCTCGACCTCGGCATGAACAACTGGATGTCCGATCCGTTCGAGTATCCGGACAAGGCGATCCGCCGCGGCAAGGTGCTGAGCAAGGAACAGCTCGACCAGCTCGGCGGGAAGTGGGGCCGCTACAACGACATCGACGGCGACGGCATCCCGTATCGCACGCTCCCCGGCACCGATCATCCCGACGCGGCGTACTTCACGCGTGGCTCGGGCCACGACGCGTTCGCCCGCTACAGCGAGCGCGCCGACGACTACAAGAACAACCTCGACCGCATCGCGCACAAGTTCGAGACGGCGAAGCAGTACGTGCCGAAGCCGGTCGTCGACATGCGCGCCGGGGCGAAGATCGGCTTCATCGCCTACGGCACGACCGACTTCCCGCTCGAGGAGTCGCGGCATCAGCTCAGCAGCGAGAGCGGCATCGAGACGAGCTACCTCCGCCTGCGCGCGTTGCCGCTGACCGAGGAGGTCGCGCAGTTCGTCGCCAGTCACGACCGCGTCTACGTCGTGGAGCAGAATCGCGACGGACAGATGGCGGACATCATCCGCCTGCACGTCGGCGAGGATCAGCGCAAGCTGCGCAAAATCCTGCACTACACCGGTCTGCCGTGCGACGCGCGCTCGATCACGGAGGCGGTGATCAAGATGGAGGCGTCGGCGGAGTATCCGGAGACGCTGCTGCTGGTACGCGCCGAGCCGCCGAAGAAGCGGGTCACGACCAGCACCCCACAGACCATCGCGCGCGGGGCGGAGGACTAATCCCATGGCCGACAGCACACTGAAAACCAGCACCACCGAAGTTCCGAAAGAGAACCGCCTCGGACTGAAGGCTGCCGATTACGGCGGCGGCAAGTCGACGCTCTGCGCCGGCTGCGGACACGACGCGATCAGCAACCAGATCATCCGCGCGTTCTACGAGATGAGCGTCAAACCGGAGAAGGTCGCGAAGTTCTCCGGCATCGGCTGCTCCTCGAAGACGCCGGCCTACTTCCTCTCCCGCTCGCACGGCTTCAACGCGGTGCACGGCCGCATGCCGGCCGTCGCCACCGGCGCGATCCTGGCGAACCACAAGATCCTGGCCATCGGCGTCTCCGGCGACGGCGACACCGCGTCGATCGGCCTCGGGCAGTTCATGCACATGGTCCGGCGCAACATGCCGGTGATCTACATCATCGAGAACAACGGCGTGTACGGACTGACCAAGGGCCAGTTCTCCGCGACCGCCGACGAAGGCTCGAAGCTGAAGACCGGCGTGATCAACGACCTGCCGCCGATGGACCTCTGCGCGCTCGCCGTGGAGCTCGGATGCGGCTACGTCGCGCGCGGCTTCGCCGGCGATCCGAAGCAGATGGTGAACATCCTCAAGGGCGCCATCGCGCACAACGGCACGTCGGTCATCGACGTCGTCTCGCCGTGCGTGACGTTCAACAATCACGACGGCTCGACGAAGAGCTACCCGTACGCGAAGGAGCACGACGAGCTGCTGCACCAGATCGGCTTCGTGCAGTCGTACGAGCAGATCGAGGTGGAGTACGAGCCGGGAACGGTGAAGGAAGTGACCCTGCACGACGGCTCGCGCATCATTCTCAAGAAGCTGGAAGAGGATTACGACCCGACCAGCGCCGTCGACGCCCTGCAGCGCCTCCACCGCGCCAACACCGCCGGCCAGATGCTGACCGGCCTCGTCTACCTGCAGCCGGAGAAGAAGAGCTTCATCGATCTGCTGAACGTGGTCGACGAGCCGCTGAACGGCCTGCCGATCGAACGAACGCGTCCTCCGAAGGAAGCGCTTGATAAGATCATGAAGGAGTTGATGTAGCGCTCCCGCGCTACTTCTTCTTCAGATTCGCCAACCGACTTCTCGCCTCCGCGTGATCCGGTATCACGCGGAGGACATCCTCGTAGCACGTCTGTGCGCGCGAGATCATCCCTTCGATCTTGTACAGATCGCCGAGTGAGATCAGGACGTCGACATTCTCCGGGTCGATCGACAGCGCCTTCTGAAAACTCTCCGCGGCGTCGCGGCGCCATTTCGGATTGCGCTCCTGGCAGGAGCCGAGGAGATACCAGGCCTGGGCATTGTCGGGGGCGAACTGCACGGCCTGTTTGAGCAGGACGATCGCGCCGTAGAAATCGTTGTCCGACGCCAGCTGCCGGGCGCGCGTGAAATTCTGTTCGGCGATGGAGCGCTGCGTGATGCGCTGTTGCAGCGTGTTCTCCACGTCGCGGGCGCCGTGCTGCGAGAGCATCTTGTCGTAGGTGCTGCGTTTGGCCTGATCCTTCAGCAGTGACAGCGCCTCGTCGACGCGCCGGTGGATCGCCTGCACCGCTTCGCGCACGATCGGCGGATAGGTCGCCGGGTCGTACTTCTTCTTCATGTCGTCCGCGGCGCTGATGATCAGCTGCCGCGGCGCGGCGCGCGGGATGTCGAGCAATTGATAGTGATCGAGCGCATGCAATTGCCGCGAGATCGCGACGGCGCGCAGCGAGCGATGATCGTTCGAGCCGATCGCCGCCAGCAGCTCGAGGTCGCGCTGCATGTCGTCGAAACTCCCCGCCGTTTCCTGCTCCCGTTTCGAGTAATCGACGAACTCGAAGATGCCGAGGGCGATCATCGAGATCACCACGCGCGCCGCCGTCACCGATTCGGTCGAGAAATGTTTGAGAAATGCTTCGATCGTTTCGGGCTTGCGCAGCGCGTCGGCGATGCGGCGCTCGGTGTCGTTGAGCGGGATGGTGTCGAGATCGAAGCGGCTCTCGCGCGCGTGCTGAATCTCGCGTTTCAGATCGCCCAGTGAGCGGCGCAATACGAGACCGTTCGTGATGAAGCGGACGCCCTCGATGACCAGCGCGGCGGTCGATTGCAGGAAGACCCGTTTCTCCGGCTCCAGCGCCTCGTCGTCGTTGAAGGCCGACGTCCCTTCGTCGAGCGAAAAGAGCGGCAGGAATTGCGTCGCCGTCCATTCGCGCAACAGCGTCTGGCGCTGCGAAAGGTCCAGTAATCCGGCCTCGTGGAACTTCGCCACGACGTCCGTCGGGTCCTCGGTCAGCATCGAAAACGCGCGGTCGGCAGTGATCGCGCCGCGGCGCACGAGGAACTCGCCGAGCGAGTCTTCAGGGGCGGCGGAAGTGATGAGAACCAGCTCTCCCTGCGACCAGTAGAGCACCTTCCGGACCGGCGGACGGATGATCGTGAGATTCCCGGTCAGCCGATGCTGAAGGATGTCTCCGACGATCACCGCGAACGGTGTGATTTCGATCCGCTCCAGGCTCACGCCGTTCCCCCCGTCGCGTCTGCTTTTAACACGAATCACGCCAAGATGGCACGGAACGGGCTCCTTCCGAACCAAACGGGCGGCATGGCCCGTCTTACACTGTTGTGACGGGTGTGAGTGCCCGATGAGAGTTACGATGAAAACGATGAAAACGCTGTTGAGCGCTCTGCTTCTGGCTGCAGTTTCGGTCGCCGCGGGAGCGCAGGAGTTTCCCCCCGAACCGTACGAATTCATCACCGCCAAACTCGCCGCCGAGGACGGACGCTATGACGAAGCGTTGTCCCTGCTCGACAAGGTGATCGAGAAAAATCCGGACAACCCCGTGCTGCTGTACGAGCACGCGATGATCCTCATCGACGCCTCAGGTGCCTCACGAGATGCCTCGCGCATCGATCGTGCCGAAAGCGAGCTGCGCCGCGTCGCGGAGATCAGTCCCGATTTCTACGACGCGCAACGCGTCCTCGGACGCCTGCTCCTCGACCGCTCCAATGGCGACCGCAAGCGCGTCGATGAAGCGCTCGAGCATCTGAAGGCGGCGTTCAAGCTCAATGGCGACGACCTGTCGAGCGGCATCACCATGGCCCAGTTGCTCGTCTCCACCGGACGCACGGCCGAGGCCGAGCGCGTCCTCGCCACGCTGCTCGAGCGCGCGCCCGACCAGCGCGCCGTCAATTACACCTACGCCCAGGTCCTGACCAAGCTCGGGCGCGGCAATGAGTCGCGTAAGTACCTCGAGCGCGCGCTCGACCGTGATCCGACGTTCGGTCCCGCCGTGCTGCAGCTGATCGACATCTATCAGAAGGAAAACGAGTGGCAGAAGGCCGCCGAGATCCTGCAGCCGCTGATCGCCGACGATCCGATGAATCTTGATCTGCAGCGCCAGCAGGCGTTCTTCTATCTGCGCGGCGGCGCGCCGGAGAAGGCGCGCGCGAGCTTCAAGTCGCTCGTGGCCGCCGATCCGAAAGACACGCGCTCGCAGTTCTATCTCGCCGAGGCATTGAGCGACCTCGAACAATACGAGGAAGCGGAAAAGATTTATCGCGTGCTGCTGGAGAAAACTCCGAATGATGCGGAGCTGCTGACCAGCTTCGCGCTGTCGCAGACCGCACAGAAGAAGTATCCCGAGGCGATCAAGACCTTCAATGCGCTGCTCGCACAAAAGGACGTACCGGACAACCTGCAGGTGCTGGCGAAAACTCAGCTCGCGTTCATCGCCTTACAGAAGGGTGATTACGCGCAGGCCGTCGCGGACGTGCGTCCGGTCCTGATCTTCCATGACAAGCCGAACAGCCAGGCCATCGGCATCGGCCTCGATGCCTTGAGGAAAGAAAAGAAATACACGGAGGCCATCGTCCTGCTGCAGCCGCTCGTCGATCGCTTCGGCTCCGATCCGTATCTCAATGCGCGCTACATCGAAATGCTCTCGCGCGCCGGCGATAAGCAGCGCGCCGCGGAAGCAGCGGCGACGCAGGCGAAGTTCGGTGCGAAGAACGTCATCTCGGCGGCGGAAGCGTATGTGTCGCTGCAGGACTATCCGTCGGCCCTTGCGCTGCTCAAGCAGCAGGCCGAGGCCAAGCCCGATGACGCCGACCTGGCGTTCGAGCTCGGCAGCGTTTACGAGCGCTCCGGCGATCGCGCGAACGCGGAGAAGACGTTCGCCACCATCCTGCAGAAGCATCCCGAAAACGCGGCCGCGCTCAATTACCTCGGCTACATGTGGGCGGAGAGCGGCGTGAACCTCGACCGCGCCGCCGAGATGCTGAACAAGGCGGTGAGCCAGGAGCCGCGCAACGGCGCCTACATCGACTCGCTCGGCTGGGTCTATTTCCGCCAGGGCAAACTCGATCTCGCGGAGAAGTACCTGCTCGACGCGACGCATCTCCTCCCGCGCGACCCGACGGTCCAGGAGCACCTCGGCGACGTCTTCGCCAAGCGCGGCGATCTGATGCGCGCGCTGACGACCTATCGTCACGCCCTCACACTCGAGCCCGAGCAGAAGGACGAGGCGCAGATCAAGATGAAGATCGCGGAGCTCGAGCGTCAGACGCAGGTGAGTCAGAGCGAACGGTGAAGCGGTACGCGCTCTGTCTCCTCATCCTCGCCGCATGTGCGACGACGCGACCGGCGACTGAATCGCCGATCGTGCCGTTGACCGCGGCGTCCGCCGCCGACGCCTTGCAGCAACTCGCCGCGCGCCGCGCGGAGCTCCCCGGCGCGCGCTCGTTCATGCGCGTGCGCGCCGGCAAGCAATCGTTCAAGGCGCAACTGCGCGTGCAGGGCGAGCGGATGCAGCTGACGGTGTACACGCCGTTGAATACGACGGCCGCGACGCTCTACGCCGATGGCGATCGCGTGACATTCCTCAATAACGTCGACCTGACGCAATGGCAGGGGAGCGCCTCGCAGCTCGCCGGCTCCCTCGGCGTCTTCGCCACGAAGCCCGCCGATCTCGCGATGCTCATCCTCGGCTATCCCGCCGCGACCGGCACGTACGACGCGACACCCACCGGTCTCGCGCACGCGACGCTCGGATCGATTACCGCGACGTTCGATCCGCCGTCGTTACCGGCGAAGCGCATCGCGATCGATCACGGCGCGCAGCACATCGAGTTCGAGCAGCTCGAGGTCATCGCGACCGATGAGCCGCTGAAGGCGCCGAAGATTCCGCGCGATTACCAGCAGGGCGGCGTGCCTCGCGTATGAACATCCGCGCCTACGCCAAAATCAACTGGACCCTCCGCGTCACCGGCCGCCGCGACGACGGCTTCCACGATCTCGAAACGATCTTCCAGACGATCTCGCTGCACGACACGCTGACGTTCACCGAGTCCGATCGCCTCACGCTCACCTGCGACGATCCGACCATCCCGGTCGACGACACGAACCTCGTGCTCCGCGCCGCGCGCGCCATCGATGCGAAGCCGGTCGCGATCCATCTGCAGAAACGCATCCCGCACGGGGGCGGGCTGGGCGGCGGCTCATCCGATGCCGCGGCAACGCTCACCGCCCTCGGCGCGCCGCGTCCCGACCTCGCGCTCGCCCTCGGCTCCGACGTCCCGTTCTTCCTCCTCGGTGGCACCGCGTACGCCACCGGTCGCGGCGAGGTGCTGACGCCGTTGCGGAACCGCGCCGGCGTCGCGCTGCTGTTGCTCTTCCCCGAGGAGCGCGTGCTGACCAGCGAGGCCTTTCGCATGATCCGCAAGTACTCGCCGCCGCTCGGCATCGAGCGCCTGCGTGACTTCGATCCGCTGCGCGATCGCGAGCTGTTGATCAACGACTTCGAAGACGCGTTGTTCGACGCTCTGCCGAACCTGCGCGAGTTGAAGCGCCGGCTCTACTACGCGGGTGCGCAATGGGCGGGGATGACCGGCTCCGGCTCGACCATCGTCGGCGCGTTCGCGGATGCGGAGTCGCGCGATGCGGCGCGCGAGACGTTTCCCGATGTCGACAGCGAACCGGCCGAGACGGTGTGACAGGAGCGCGGGCGTCCTCGCCCGCAGCGATCGAGCGTCTCGCTCGATCGCCTATCCGGCCGCCGCGCGGGACGCGCGACGGCTGCGGCCGAGACGGCCGCGCAGCGACTCGAGGCGCGCCTCGATCGCCTCCATCGCGCGCTCCAGCGCCTTCTTGTCGCCGCGCAGCTGATACGAGAAGTTCGCGCCGAAGAAGATCGCGTTGATCTCGAACGCCAGCTGCGCCGGCTCGATGTCGGGATCGAGATGGCCTTCGTCCTGCGCCATCTTCACCGACTTCTCGATCGACTCGATCCACGAATTCATCATGCTGGCGATCGCGTCGCGCACCAGGCCGGGACGGCCGTCGAACTCGAACGACGCCGCGGCGAAGAAGCAGCCGCCGGGGAAGACCTCGCGCTTGACGTACGCCAGCCACGCGCGGGCGATGGCCATCAGTCGCGGATAGCCGCGCTCCGCCTTGAGCGCGGGGCGGAACGCATGCTCGATGAAGCGCTCGCGCGCCGATTCGATCGTGGCGAGCTGCAGCTCTTCCTTCGAGCCGAAGTGGGCGAAGAGGCCGCTCTTCGACATCCCGAGCTCCTCCGCCAGGCGGCCGATGGTCAGCCCCCCGAGGCCCTCGATCGAGGCGAGATCGACCGCCCGATCGAGGATGCTCTGCCGCGTTCGTTCACCTTTCATGCGAAAGCCGGGAGGTCCTTCATCAGCATCTCATGAGTATGCCGGAAAGCAGGGCTCCAGGCGGCGGGGCGCTGCGACTGCGGATCGATCTTGGTGATCGTCTCCTCGCCGCGCGCGAACGGCACCACGCCGTTCTCGCTGGAGCAGAGGAAGCCGTAGACGCAGGAGGTGGAGTCGAGATTCTCGACCCAGAGGTCGACGCGCATCGTTTCGCCGAGGCACGGCTCGAGCAGCTCGACCGCCGCGTCGCGGATCACCGGCACGCCGTTCGTGTCGATCCCGTTCTCGAGGTTCCACGCGACGATCGCGCGCTCGACGTAGCCGACGAAGCGCTTGCGATCGAGCGGCAGAGTCGGATCGTCGTTGATGACCGGGGCGGTGAAGACGAATTTGGGGTTGAACGGGTCACGGATCATTGGTTCGTACCTCCTCACTGGTGGGAGAATAGCACGAACGTTCGTTTCTTGCCAGCCGCCCGCCCAAAACAGATAGCGGATCGCAGATAGCAAGGCTCAACCGCTCAACGCCTCAACAGCTTTTTGCTATCCGCTATCTGCTACCCGTATCGGGCGGGGGGCGTGCTCACTCTTTGTAAATCGCCACGTGGGGAACCCCATCCTCCCCAATCCACCCCCGATACATCCCCTCGGAATTGAACGGCATGGCGAAGTTCCCCTTCGCGTCGAGCGCGATCACGCCTCCTTCGCCCTTCACCTCGACGAGCTTGTGCATGACCACCTCGTTCGCCGCGTCGGCGACCGACATCCCCTTGTAGCGCATCAGCGCGGCGATGTCGGAGGCGACGGTCCAGCGGATGAAGTACTCGCCATGGCCGGTGCCCGAGACCGCGCACGTCGCGTTCTCCGCGTACGTGCCGGCGCCGATGACCGGCGAGTCGCCGACGCGGCCATACATCTTGTTGGTCATGCCGCCGGTCGACGTGCCGGCCGCGAGGTCGCCGTTCTTGTCGAGTGCCACGGCGCCGACCGTCCCGAACTTCTTGTCGGGATTCTCGTCGGCGGAGGAGCTTTGCTTCTCCTTCATCAGCTCCTGCTGCAGCGCCTTCCAGCGCGGCTCGGTCCAGAAGTACGACGGGTCGACGATCTCGAGTCCCATCTTCGTGGCGAAGAGCTCGGCGCCATGGCCGACCATCATCACGTGCGGCGATTTCTCCATCACCGCGCGCGCCGCGGAGATCGGGTTCTTGATGATCGTCACGCCGGCCACCGCGCCCGCCGCCTTGTCGCGGCCGCGCATGATCGACGAGTCCATCTCGTTCCGGCCCTCGTGGGTGAAGACCGCCCCTTTGCCGGCGTTGAAGAGCGGCGAGTCCTCGAGGACGTGGATCGCCGCCTCGACCGCGTCGACGCTCGAGCCCCCCTTCATCAGCACCGCCTGGCCGGTGCGCAGCGCCAGCTCCAGCGCATCGCGGTAGGCCTTCTCTTTTTCCGGCGTCATCGACGCGCGGGTGATCGTCCCCGCGCCGCCGTGCATGACCAGCATGACTTTCGGCGCGGCATTCGCGGCGAGCGTCCACGACAGGATGAAGAATGCAAGGAGGCGTTTCATCATCTGTCTAAACTACCATGCGCCCGATGCGCCTTTCTCTCGCGCTGTCCCTCCTCCTTTTCTGCCCCGCCGTTTTTGCGCAAGGCCCCGAATTGCAGTGGCGCACCGTGACCACGAAGCACTTCCGCGTCCACTATCCGGTGCCGTACGAGGCGTGGAGCCTGCGCGCCGCGGCGCGCCTCGAATCGATCCGCGATGCGGTGGCGAACGAGGTCGGCTTCGCGCCCGAGACGGTCACCGACGTGCTGATCGAGAACCCGATCGCCGACGCGAACGGCATCACGCTGCCGTTGCTCGACACGCCGCGCATCATCCTCTTCACGGAAGCGCCCGACCCGAGCGAACAGATCGGCGAATACAGCGACTGGGTCGATCTGCTGACCGTGCACGAGGTCACGCACCTGCTGCACCTCACGCGCCCGTCGCGCAATCCGCTCCAGCGTCTCGCCGAGCGGTTCCTTCCGCTCAATCCGATCACGCTCAACGCGCCGCGCTGGGTGCACGAAGGCTACGCGACGGTGGTCGAAGGACGCATCACCGGCGCCGGACGTCCGGGCAGCACGCTGCGCGCGCTGATCCTTCGCCGTTGGGCCGCAACCGGAAATCTCCCGACCTACCCTCAGCTCGCCGCGAACAACAAATTCCTCGGCATGTCGATGGCCTACCTCATGGGCTCCGCGTATTTCGAATGGCTCGAGCAGCGGAGCGGCGAGGGGAGCCTGCGCAAGCTCTGGGCGCGGATGACCGCGCGGCAGCGTCGTTCGTTCGACGAGGCGTTCATCGGCGTCTTCGGCGATTCGCCCGAGCGGCTCTACGGCCTCTTCACCGCCGAACTGACCCAGCGCGCGCTGACCATCGAGCAGCAGAGCCCCGCGGTCGACGGCGAGTTGTGGCAGGTGACGCCGCGCAACTCCGGCGACCCCGACGTCTCGCCCGACGGCAAGTCGATGGTGATCGTCCTGCGCGCGCGGTCGAAGCCGTCGCGTCTCGTCGTCTGGTCGACCGGCCCGGCAACCGAGGAGGAGAAGAAATTCGAGGAGCGCATCGCGAAGATCATCAAGCGCGATCCGGAGGATTTCGCGCCGCTGCGCACGAAGCCGCTGCCGCGCAAACCGCTGCATTCGTTCGTCGCGCCCGACGGCGGCGACTTCTCGACCCCGCGCTGGATGCCGGACGGCAAGTCGATCCTCTATTCGCATCGCCAGCCCGATCGCCAGGGCTTCCTGCATCACGACCTTTTCCGCTGGACCCCCGAGTCGGGCCAGAACGAGCGCGTTACGCATCTCGCCGATGTGAGCGACGCCGATCCGCTGCCCGACGGCAAGTCGGCGATCGCCGTCCGCAGCCGTTTCGGATACTCGCAACTGGTGATGGTCAACCTGTTGACCGGTGCGGCGACGGCGGTCAACGAGCCGTCGCTCGACGAGGTCTACAGCCATCCGCGCGGCGACGCGTACGTCGTGCACCGCCCGGGTGGAGGGTGGCGGCTGCATCCGCCGCTGACGACAGCACACGTCGTGTCGCCCGAGTGGAGCGGCGATGCGCTCGTCGCCACCGTGTTCGCCAACGGCTTCGCCGAGCTCCATCGCTTTACGAACGGAACCGACGAGCAGCTCACCCGCGCCCCCGGCGGCGCGTTTCAACCCGCCCCGTCGCCCGACGGCCGCATCTTCTTCATGTCCCTCGACCCCGACGGCTACGTCGTCCGCGTGCTCCCTGTGGCACAGACACTCCTGTCTGTGCCCCCCGTCGCCGATCCCTCGATCACTCACTCAACGCCCGTAATGCTCGAATCAAGAGAGATCAGCAAACCAAAGGACTACGGCCTCGGACACCAAGAATTCGCGACGATCTTCGGCGGCGCCTACACCTCCTCGATGCATGCAACCGAAGCCGGCGTGCGCTTCGGCGACATCGTCGGCAAGCTCGACACAATCGCCGTCGCTTCCCTCGGCGACATCCGCGGCGGCGCCCTCGCGACCATGTGGCGCGGCTGGCCCATCGGCATCGGCGCGCATCTCTTTTCGTTTGACGACGGCACCCGCCATCGTGGCGGCGAGCTCCGCGCAAGCTGGCGCGCGCTGTGGCCGACGCAGTCGCTCGCGCTCGACGGCGGCTATCTCAGCGATCGCTCAAACCATGCGGCGTTCACCGAGGCGCGCTGGCGCGTGCGTCAGGAGCGGATGAAGATGAGCGAGGAGCTGCGCGTGACCGTGCAATCGCACGTGCAGCGCGGACTGGGGCGGGTATCGATGCGCGTCGCCGGTTATCGCCTCGCCGCGCAATGGGAGCACGCCATCTCCGACGATCAGACGCTGCCCCTCGGCGGCATTGCCACGACGGTCATGCCGCAATCGCTTATCGCGCAACGCATCACCGATCCGGCGCTCGCGTTGTCACCACTCACCGGCGATCGCTATAACGGCGGCCGCGTCGAGATCGGCAGCGGGATGGTCACCGCGTTCTATCAGCAGCACCGCATCGACGGTCAGCGCCTCGGCTATCCCGGTATCGAGATCACGATGCAATCGCCGCCGATCACCTGGATCAAGACGCCCGCATTCGACCTGACCATCGGCGCCGCGCGCGTGGAAGGGAAGTCGCGCTGGTGGGCGGGGCTACGATATCGGCCCTGATGAAAGCAACGACCGAACCTCTTTGTCGCCTCGTTCGTTTTGCTGCGATCGACGACTACGCCCTGTCCGGCTTGTTGTACGAGCCGCGACGCCGCACGCAACGCGTGATCGTCTGGCTGCACGGCACCGGCGGCGCGTCGATCTTCGACTCGCGCCGCACGAACCTCCTCGCCGCCGAATTCACGCGCCGCGGCTTCGCCTTTTTCCCGTTCAACAACCGCGGCGCGCACCTGATGCGCCGCAACGGCGGCATGGCCTACGAGCGGATCCGCGACTGCGTGCCCGACATCGACGGCGCGCTGCGCGAGCTGCGGCGTCGCGGTTATCGCGACGTCACACTCGTCGGACACTCCACCGGCGCGAACAAGATCGCCGTCTACGATCACCGCAAGCCGCGCAACACCGTCAAGCGCTACGTCCTCCTCGCCGGCGGCGACGACACGGGCCTCACCCGCGAGCAACTCGGCGACCGCCGCTTCCGCGCCGCACTAGCGCGCGCCCGCGCTCGAAAAAATGACGAGTCGCTCGTGCCACCCGCGCTCTCACCGCTGCCGATGAGCTGGCGCTCCTGGTACGACATGAACAACCCCGACGGCGACTACAACGTCTTCCCCTTCGGCGAAGTCATCCGCCGACGCCGCATCTCCCGCCGCCCGCTCTTCCGCTACGTGCGCGCGATCCGCAAGAAGACGCTCGTCGTGTACGGCGAGCACGACGAGTACTGCTACGGCGACGTCTCGCGTTGCGTCTCGATCCTCGCCGACGCCCTCGGCCCGAAGCCGAACTTCGAGCTGGCGATCATGGAGGGGGCGGATCACGGATTCAGTGGGCGGGAGGGGGAGGTGGCGGCGTTGATTGGGGATTGGATCGACTCTTGATGGAGGCCACCACCTCCTTCGCCAACTCATTCGGAATCGGGATCGTCAGGTTGTAGTGTGCGACCTTCCACTCTCCTCCAATCCTTCGCAGCACGCCGGTGCCGCGGCATTCGCCGTAGCTGGCGGAGTCGAGCGATTCGTCGAACCAGGCCGTGTCGTTGTGCACGATCACGTTGCGATGGCGGGGCGTGAACGTCCACGCTTTTCCTTTCGCGAAGTACGGATGAGCAAACGCGCGGAACGATTCGAGATCCCAGCGCTCGGTGGCGTCGGTGCCGAGGAAGACGAATTCGGGGGCCATGGCACCGAAGTAGCGTTGCTCATCGGCGTCGGATGCGGCTTTGTGCCAGTCGTCGACGACGCGGTTTACGGATGCGGTGTCCTGTTGTAGGTTGGCCGTCGCACACGAGACCGCCAGGAGGCACGACGCAAGCAGAGTCATTCGCATGCGGACGATTGTATGCAGACCCTTTCCGCCGATGACGTAAAACGGATTCGCGCCAGCGTGGCGCGCGCGCATGCGCTCGCTGCCGGCCGCTTTCACGAGGCGTTCGACCGGCAGGTCGACGTCGCGACGAACGACCGCTGGCGCGTGCACCTCGAGATCCAGGCGACGGCTCTGCTCGAGACCGCCGAGGGGGTGCGGCTGCGCGACGGCGAACGGATCCGCTATCGCGTGCTCGAGGACCGCACCATCACGCCGTACGTCGTCGAAGGGCAGCCGCTCTTCCCGCACTTCATCATCCGCCGCACCGCGGCCGCGCTGTTCGA
>Ga0207691_10001610_pt1 | contig 22429 bp, 23 predicted proteins | sample KBSM13metaG_FD_184327 | JGI IMG/M metagenome (GOLD analysis project Ga0207691, IMG submission 184327) | Miscanthus rhizosphere microbial communities from Kellogg Biological Station, Michigan, USA - KBS M1-3 metaG (SPAdes) (version 2) | ecosystem: Host-associated > Plants > Roots > Rhizosphere >... | reverse complement strand
GCGTGCCATTTTGCTCACGATGAGCAGCACCGCGAACACGAGTACGACGCCGACGGCGCCGAGGACGACCCAACCGAGGGGCATGGCTGCTCCGCTTCTATTGACGCCACACACTCTCGCACCAACTGCCGTCGTGACGCAAGTCGCGCACGTCCTACAAGGCAGACCGATTTGGGCTATGCATAGCGCGAAACCGCATTGCGCGACGGCGCGCCCCCGTCGGCTCGTCCCGGCCGCTCGATCACCGGCTCGATGCCGATGTGGGAGGGCACGCGTCGATTGGAATGCCGCAAGCCGAAGTGTTGTTTGCGGCCGCATGACCGGCTTGTCGGCGGTCCACTATCCATGGAGGCGATCATGCTTCGAATGTTGCGTTCCTGCGCACTCATCTCGCTGTTGCTCACGACGTCGGCCGCGAGCGCGAGCTTCCATCTTTTCCGGATTGAGCAGATTTATTCCAACGCCGACGGCACCATTCAGTTCATCGTGCTGCACGAATCCTTCGGCATGAACGGCGAAGATGCCTGGTCGGGCCAGACGCTGACGAGCTCGGGTGGTGGCTCGAACAAGTCCATCACGTTTTCGACCAATCTGCCAAGCTCCAGCACTGCAGGGCGCCGCGTGCTGATCGCGACGCCGGGATTCGCGGCGCTCGGCCTCGTGACGCCGAACTATACGATTCCCAACGGTTTTCTGCCCCTTGCCAACGGCACTCTCAACTATGCGGGTGTCGACCAGGTGACGTACGCCACGCTGCCCACCAACGGCAACGCGATCGATCGCAGTGGCACTCCGATCGCAAACCTGGCGACCAATTTCGCCGGCACAGCGGCGTCGGTGCCGGCGACGCAAACGCCAGCGCCGACCGACGCAATCGTCACGCCGGAGAAGGGATTGTGGTGGGACCCGGCCGAGGACGGCACCGGCTATCAATTCGACGTGAAGCACGGCGTCCTCGTGATGACGATGTACACGTACGAAGCCGGCGGACACTCCGAGTGGTATCTCGCGGCGGGATCGCTCGTCTCCAACGGCGCGGCGACGACTTTCACGTCGACCCTCGACAAGTACCGCGGCGGACAGTGCGTCAGCTGCCCGTACACCGGCCGGCCGACGCTCGCCCCGAACGATGGCAGCATCACCATCACGTTCACGTCGTCGACATCGGCCACGGTGAATCTGCCGGGCAATCGTGTCAGCCACATCCAGCCGCAGGTGTTTTAGGCGAACGCAGGGCTCTCGCATGCGGCTCGGTCAACGCGTGTGCGTCGCCACGCTGCTGTTGCTCGCGCCCGCGGCCTTCGGCCAAACGCTGATCCGGGAAGACCGAACGGTCGCCTCCGACTCTGCCGAGGGTTGGGCGATGCGCTACTTCGCAGGCACGACGCTGATGACCTCGTTCGGCGAGACTCCGCAGCTTACGCCGTGGCGGTGGAGCGCCGCGCTCGAGCTCGGGTCGATTCCGCACTTGAGCGACGAGCAGCAGCACGTGGGCTTCGGAGGCTCGAAGCGCGAAGACTTCAACAAGTCGCCGGTATTCGGTCGGCTGCGTCTCGCGCTCGGGCTTCCGGGCGAGTGGGTCGCGGAGGTGGGCTTCACTCCGCCGCTGCAACTCGCGGGCTCCCAGGCGCGCACCGTGTTCGCGGGCGCGATCGAACGCCGGCTGATCGACGGCGAGCCCTTCTCGCTGTCGGTGCGCGCCTTGGGACAGCTCGGCAAGGTCGACGGCGACATCACGTGCCCCCGAGGCATCTCGGGCGGCTTCGACGCCAGTAATCCGCTGGGTTGCGTCGTGCCTTCGCAGGATACGTTCACCGCCGACTATTACGGCGTCGATGCGACGGCGGGGTGGAGCACCGGTCCGTGGCAGCTCTACGCCAGCGGGGGAATCGTCCGCGCACGGCTGGAGGTGCAGGTCGATGCCTTCGTCGGGCTCACGCATGACCGCTCGAAGATCAAGTCGAACAGCAATCTGCCGTGGCTCACGTTCGGTGCGCGATACGCGTTCGACCCGCGCTGGAGCGCGGGCGCCGAGATGCTGTACGTGCCGCTGGACGCGCGCCGTCCCCCCGACGCGCCAACCGTCAGCGATCCGCTGTGGAGCGTGCGAGGCCAGCTCCGCTATGCTTTCGATTGAGAGCGGCGGCCGGGATGCAGGCCACGGCAACGCCCGACGATATCGATGCGATCGCCATCCATTCGAGACCCGAGATGGAGTCGCCCACGATCAGCATCGCGCATAGCGCGCCCGCCACCGGCACCAGCGCCGACAGGACGCCGACGGTCTGGCTTCCCACGGCCAGCACCGCATAGTTGATCGCGAAGAAGACGCCGCATCCGAAGACGACGCCCTGGAACACGGCCTGCCACGCGAGATCGGTCAGCGGCGCGCTCGCGATCGCGCTCTGCGCGAAGAAGTAATGCCACGGACCGACGACCATCGCGGACGTCACGCAGACAAGCGCGGCGGCGAGAATTGGATCGAGCCGGCGCCGCTGGATGTAGACAAGGTAGGTCGCGCCGAGCGCCGAGGCCGCGAGGAACATCGTGTCGCCGACGATCGCCTTCGCGAGCGACTGGCCCCGATACGATGCGACCAGGATGAGCGCGACGCCGGCGATGATGATCGCGATGCCTGCAAGCCGCTTCGAGTCCACTTCGATCCGGTAAGCGAGAAACCCGACGAGCGCAATCCACGCGGCGATCGCGCCGGGACCGAGTGCCGCCGCGTGGCTCGCCGGCGCGTACTGCAATCCGAAGATCACGCAGCCCGCCATGCCCCACCCGTGGAGAAACGACAGCGGCAGCGCCGACAGCCAATCGGATTTCCGGATCTCGCGCCCGTGCCGGACGAGATACGGCACGAACAGAAGGCCGCTCACGCCAAGACGGAAAAGCAGCAGGTCGGCCGGCGTGAGCGACGTCGCTACGCCGAGGCGCGTCACCGCGGGATAGGCGGAGGTGATCAGCACGACGGTGAACGCGGCGATGTAACCCAGCGCCATGCCCTTGCGGGCCGCCATTGCGGCCTTGATGGCTTTCATGATGTGCGGTCCTTGCTAAGATCGAGATCGCCGCCCTCGATGCCGGCATCGCCGCGGGCTCCCGGCACACGGGCGCGCTTGCGGACGGCGGCTGCATACGCGCCCACGGGACGATAATGATCGCGGTTGGGCTTCACCACGGTCTCGCGATACGCGTTCCAGTCGCGTTCCGAGAGCTCGCCGAGGTCGTCGACGACGTCGAACGCCCGCAGGTGCTGTTCCGAATAGGTCTCGCGCATCAGCGGCTGCACCTGCATCAGCGGCTTCTTGTGGTTGATCTCGATCGGGCGATCGATCGCAGTCAGCCGAAGGTTGATGAACAGCGGACCGAACCAGCGGTCCGCTTCGAGAATGCCTTCGTAGCACTCGAACAACTGGCTGCGCGGCAGGTTTACCGGCGGGCGGACGAGGAGGCTCCAGCCCGGCGCGGTCTTCACGAACAACCCCGACCAGACCTGCACCACGCCCGGGAAGAAGCTGCGGGTGAGAAACGGCGGGGCGTAGCCGCGAATGTCCGGCGGCGCGGCACGATCGAAATGCTCCGGAAACTCGGGGAAGTGCTCAGCTGCGAGCGGATGCCACGCCTCCTCGTCGTCGTGCGACCAGACGACGTCGGTGCCGTCCCATTGCAGGTGAAACGTCATCGGCGGGAACACATACCAGCCGAATGCCGACGCCGACGTGAGCGCCTCGCAGTACTGGAACGCGGCGGTCGGGATGACGCCGAGCGCGGACCGATCGGCGCGCATCGGCTCGACGCTCTGCGGAATCGCCCGGTAGAACGTGACGGTCCGTTCGGCGGAGGCGTTTGCGGCGGTTGCATTCTTCACGGACATTCCCCTTGCGAAAGGATCTCGAACGGGCGAGGGCGGACGCTTCCCGCCCGCTCGAGCACTCCGAACATGAAGCGAGCTCCGTATCAGCGATCGACCGACGCCTTCCGGCGCACGATGGCGACCTTCGGTGCAATCGCGCCGGTGCCGACCTCCACTTTCACGGGCGCCGACGCCTTCCGGCGCACGATGGCGACCTTCGGTGCAATCGCGCCGGTGCCGACCTCCACTTTCACGGGCGCCGATGCCTTCCGGCGCACGATGGCGACCTTCGGCGCGATCGCGCCGGTGCCGATCTCGACTTTGACGGGCGTGGAGGCTGAACGACGCACGACGCGACTCTTGGCAAACGAGGTATTCATTGACCGCTCCTAGACTGATTGACGGGCGGGCCCGGGATGGGCGCCCCGCATTGAACCTAGAGCGGTGTTTCCGGCAATGTCAATCGGAGGTTCCCACCCGTTCGGGTGGGATTCCGGCCACGGCGGGCCTCGATTCGGCTTTAGGTGCGCGACTCGCGGAAAGGAGTTGCGGAATCGCCCGATCGGCGCACTGTCGCCTGGTGCGCGAGCTTCAGCAGTTCGCGCTCCACTTCCTTGCGCTTGTGCACCTTGAGGCGCGTGAACACCTGCTTCACGTGGTAGCTCGCGGTATTGAGCTTGAGCGACAGCGCGCGCGCGATCTCCTGGTTACTCTTGCCATCGGCGAGCAAGAGCGCGACTTCCCGCTGCTGCGGCGAGAGCCCCGACGCGCCGGTGGCGCGCACGAGCGCGAGAGCTCGCGGCTCGCTCCGCCCGATCAGCACCCCGATGTAATCGGTCCCGTTGCCACCGAGGCCCGGCAACCGGTAGGCGCGTATGCGAAAGCGCCCCCAGGGAGAGTGATGCAACGAATCCGTGAGTCCGGCGCTGCCGTCGCCGGCAGCATCGAGCTCGCCGCAGAATCGTTGGAGGAAGTGCGCGATGGTCCGCTCCTCGTCGTGCGCCCCGCGCGGCGTGACCTCCTGGATTGCGAGCAAGCGGACGAGCCGCGACCAGTCGGACGGAGCGCTGACCGGAACGCCGTCGCTACTGATGATGCCGAGCCACTCCTCGACGACCTCCGCCGTCACCATCGGCTCCTCGGACGGTGCAACGGGCCGCAACCCGACGGACAGGTAGCGAAGCAGACCGCGCAGCGCGTCCTGGTCACGGCGTCCGAACTCGGGATCGCGCTCGCCGCGATAAATGCTCACTTGGCCGAACGGGCCGCCGGGCCCGCGCAGCACGCCGTATAGAATCTGGTGCGCATCGAGGCGCGACAGGACCGCGCGGAAGTAGTCGCTCTGTTGCTCGCGCTTCGTAAACTTACACACGGAGACGGGATCGGCGGCGGCGGCGCGGGCGCCGAATGCGCGCGGGAATCCCGTCACCGGTTGCTGGTAGTGCTTGTCGTAGTACCGCGCCATCGCGTCCGGGGACAGCAGCCGCTCGGCGTAGAGCCCTGTCATCTCGAAGCGCTCGTCCACCCAGAAGACTGCGGCAGAGTGCGCCGGTATGACCTGCCGCAACGCCGGCAGCAGCGACGGCGCCAGCGTCTGCGCGGGCAGTCCAAGCCCGCAAAGCTTGCGAATCAGGACGAGATCGCGGTTGCGCGTCACTCTTCCCCCGTTGCAAAAGGATCCCCGTGACACCGCGGCGCGCGCACGGCTTTGCGCGGGCGTCTTCCCAATGCATCATAATAGGCTCGTCGCTGGCAATTGTTGTGACGCGGCTGGGACCATCCATGGGTATCGAAGGCGACACCGAAGGCTCCGACGGAGCGACGCAAAGCGCGCTGTATTACACCGCCAGAACCGTCGTCTTCGCGGACATCGTCGAGTCGGTCCGGCTGATGCAGAGGGACGAGCTTACCGCCGCCGGGCGGATGCGCGCACTCCTGCTCGAAGCGGCCGAAGAGATCGTCCCCCGCAACCACGGTCATTTGCTGCAGCGGCTGGGCGACGGGCTGATGCTCGACTTCAGTCATCCGCGCGATGCCGCGGCGTGCGCAAGCGCGTTGCATCGACGGTGCGCCGACCTGTCCGCGAATCTCGCGCCCGACGATCGCGTGCTGCTGCGCATCGGCATCCATGCGGCCGACATCCTGACTGACGACGTGGCGTTCTACGGTCATGGCGTCAACCTCGCCGCGCGGCTGGCCGCGCTCGCCGGGCCGGGCGAGACCGTTGTCTCGGCGGCGGCGCGCGACGCGCTGACGGCGGGCCTCGACGGGGACATCGAGGATCTCGGCAGCTGCCACCTCAAGAACATCGCCAATCCCGTGCGGGCGTATCGGCTCGGGCCGCGCAACGTCATTGCGCCGCTGCCCGACGATCGGATGCGGCTTCATCCGACGCTGGCAGTCGTGCCGTTTGCAATGCGGGCGGGCAGCCGTGAGCTGCTGCCCGTCGGCGAGATCATCGCCGACGAAGTCATTGCGGCGTTGTCGCAGGCTCCCGAGCTGCGCGTCGTGTCGCGGCTGTCGACCACGGCGTTCCGCGGGCGCAAACTGAAGCTCGACGACGTTCGCGCGCATCTCGGCGCGACCTACGTGCTGTCCGGTGGCTATCGTGCGGCGGACGATGCGCTCGTGGTCAACGTCGAGCTCGCCGACACGCGCAATCGCGAAGTGATGTGGGCAAAGAGCTTTCGCGCCCGGGTGAGCGGCCTGCTCGCGCAGGACGACGACCTCGTGAACTCCATCGTCGCGGGCGCGAGCCAGGCCATCATGAGCAACGAGATCGCGAGGACCGCCACCCGCGCCTTGCCCACGCTCGACGCGGGGACCCTGCTGCTCGGCGGGATCGGGCTCATGCACCGCACGGACCGGCGCGACTTCGACAAGAGCCGCCACGCGTTCGAGCACTTGATCGAGCGCTATCCCCGCTATGCGACGCCGTACGCATACCTCGCCGAATGGCACGTGTTCCGCGTCGCGCAGGGCTGGTTCGACAGCCTCGAGCACGAAGCGGCGGCGGCGCTCGACCGCGTCAACCGTGCGCTCGACCTCGACGCCGAAGACTCGCTGGCCCTCACGGTCAATGGCATGGTGCACACGAACCTGCTGCGCAAGCACGACGTCGCGAAGCACAGCTACGATCTTGCGCTGCAGCGCAACCCTAACGCGGGACTCGCGTGGCTGCATCGCGGCACGCTGTGGGCGTTCCAGGGACGCGGTCGCGAAGCGATGGCGGAGACGGAGCGTGCGGTGTCGCTGTCACCGCTCGATCCCTGGCGGTATTACTACGACTCGCTGTCCGCGACGGCCGCGTTGTCCGCACGCGAGTACGAGCTCGCGATCGCGCTCGCGCACCGCTCGTTGCGCGCCAACCGCACGCATGCGTCGACGCTGCGGGTCATCGCAATAGCCTCGTCGGAACTGGGACGCATGGACGAGGCGCGCAACACGGTAGCCGAGCTGCGCGAGCTCGATCCTTCGCTGACCGTCAGCGGCTATCTCGCGCGCTCGCCGGCGCGCGGTTTCGAGACGAGCAGGATATGGGCTGAGGCGCTGCGGCGCGCGAAGCTGCCTGCATGATTGCAGAGCGGTCGAGCGAGCCATCGGCTGGAAATTGCGGCAGCTGGCGCGTGCACCGACGGGTCGAGTCAATTCACCACGACGTCGCGTCGCACTCGCGTTCAGGGCGCCCCGCGATATCCGCCTCGACGCTTTCTCGGCTGCGTTCGTACAAAATCTCGCGGCCGAGCGAGGTGCCGGAATAGGCCAGTCCGTCGGCCGTCGGCTTCAACTCGCAGAACAGGCTGTGCACGCCTTCCTGCATCATGATCTGGATCCGGTCCGCCCGCTTGCTCAGCACAAGGACATCCGTCCGCTGATCGCCAAGCCTCGTGCGCAGCGTAATGGTCTCTCTTTGCGTTGGTGCGTCGTTTCGTTCGGAAGGGGGGGCTGCGGCGAGCGGCAACCATCGTTGGCGCGAGGTGGTGGGACATGATTGGAGCGTACTACCGCCGCAATTACCCCGGAATCGCAAACTCCTACGCGTTCGGGTGGGATTTTAGTTTTCCGATGAGCCTCCACCGCTTTGGCGCGAGGACATGCAAAATGCCCGCTGCGCCTCGATCGAGGAGTGTCCTTGTCCGCCGCTGCGAAGCCATGTCCGTTCTGTGCCCCTCCGGCCGATCAGATCCTCATCGACGGCGAGGAGGTGAGGGTGCTATGGGACACCCATCCGGTAAGTCCCGGGCACGTGCTCATCGTCCCGCGGCGCCACGTCGGCTCTTTCTTCCAGGCGACGGCTACGGAACGGGAGGAGATGCTGCGCCTCGCCGACGAGGCGCATCGGATACTGGGCGAGAAGCACGCGCCTGACGGGTTCAATCTCGGCATCAACGACGGCGCGGCGGCGGGCCAATCGGTGCCGCATCTCCACCTGCACATAATTCCGCGCTATCGCGGCGATGTTCCCGACCCTCGCGGCGGCGTGCGCTGGATTCTGCCTGCGCGCGCGAAATACTGGCGCAAGCCGTAGCGGCACTCGATCTTCGGGCGGGAGATTCAGGTTCCCGCTTGAGGCCCGTGACGCACCGCCCACGCCGCAATGATCCGATGCAGCGCGGCGAGGCCCTCGGTCAGCGCGGCGGGTCCGGGCTGCAGGATGATCGGCGATTTGATTTCGTGGAGCTCGCCGTCGCGCACGGCCGGTACGCCCTGCCAGCCGCTGCGGGCCGCCACGCGCTCGGGACGAAATTTCTTGCCGCACCACGAGCCGATGATGATGTCGGGGGCCCGCGCCACGACCTCCGCCGGGTCCGCAACGATGCGGTCGCGGCCGAGGCTCGCTCTCGCGAGCTCGGGAAAGATGTCGTCGCCGCCCGCAATGCCGATCAACTCGCTGACCCAGGCGATCGCGGAGATCTGCGGATCGTCCCATTCCTCGAAGTAGACTTTCGGCCGTCGCGTGAGACGCGCCGCTTTCCGCACTTGATCGATGTGGCGCAGAAGGATATCGGCATACTTCACTCCCTTGGCGTCCGCGCCGACCATTGCCGCGAGCCGGCGCACGTAGCCGAGAATCGCATCGACGCTTCGATGGTTGCTGATCCACACTTCGACGCCCTGGCTGATCAGCGCTTGCGCAATGTCCGCCTGCAAGTCGGAGAAACCGATCGCGAGGTCCGGCTTGAGCGCGACGATCGCATCGATCTTCGCGCTCGTGAACGCGGACACGCGGGGCTTTTCTCTCCGGGCTCGAGCGGGGCGCACCGTGAAGCCCGAGATCCCGACGATGCGCCGCTCTTCGCCGAGCGCGTACAGCACTTCGGTGGGCTCCTCGGTCAGGCACACGATCCGTTCGGGAAAACCCGCTGCCATCGCTTGTCGCTTCGTCGTTCGCGAAAAGGCGATCGTAACGCGCGGCGAAGCGTACGGTCGCAGCAAGTTGAACAACCTGTAGCCGACAACCGCGCTGTTGCAATGCCGTCGCTTCAGTGAGGCGCGGCGCTTTTCCGCGCCTCGATGCTTGACAGCGCACGTCGTTTCGCTAGACTCGACGTAGAGTTGTCTGTGATTGGCAAAACTGTCGCAAGGCAGTGACGCAAAGCCTCCGGCCCACGGATTGAAATCGACACGGGTAGCGGGGCTGCCGGCGGGATGCATTTTTCCACGACCCCGTCGTCGAGCAAGATGGCGCGCAAAGCTCGCGCGACATCAAGTCCTCGTCACCGCCGCGCGACGTCATCGGCGGAGGCGTCAAGTGGGCTTGTCATCATCCAAGCGTGATTCGTCGGCGTGTTCGGCGCGAGGTTCTGATTCGCGTCGTTCGCCCCGCCAAGTGGCCGCACCTCAAACCGTGACCGGGACCACCGAGGTCCTCGGCGCGCCCGAGGCGGCGAAGAGCAACCTCGACCCGTCGGGCTCGAAATCGCCGCATCTCGTCGCCGATCGCGAGTACTTCGGGATCGCAGCCGAGGCGCTCCGTGCCGGGGCCGAGCGGACACTGGCGCGCCTTTCGACGCTGTCGCCGGAACAACAGCGAATCGACGTCCGCACGCTGAGGGAGGATTTCCTCACCGACCAGGCGGGCGCAGCCGTGCTGCTGAGCGCCTTCCTTGCCGGTGGCCTGCTGCACCCCACCGGCGCGGGAGCCTACCTGCCCACGCGTCACTTTCGCCAATGCGCGCTGGCGCGCGTCGTCGCACCGATGACGCGGGACCGCGCCAAGTTGGTGATCGATCGTGCCTGCAAGCTCGCCGAGCAGATCAACAGGGAATGGACCCGCAACCCGTTCCGGATCAAGACGATCATCGTTTCGGGCAGTTACATGACTCGGCGCAAGCAGCTCTCCGAGCTTTCGCTTTCCCTCGGCTTGAGCAAGCGGCAGGAGCCGCGCGCGGCAGGCGCGACAACCGCGCAGGTGCGCGACGAAGCGGGCCGGCAGATCGTGCAGGCGATGAGCAACCTGAGCTCGTTCATCACCGTGCGCATCGTCTCCGAGCGGCACGCGGTACCGCGCCCGTTCAGCGTCGTGTTCCAGGCGGAGCACTTCGTCGACGAGACGCCCGGGCCCGCCTGGGGACGCTTCCTCGACTGGAGCTCGGCGCTCACCCGCCGCCTCGCATCGCGGTGAGGCGGGCTTTTTCGAGTTAGTTAGTAATGGGCGTCGAACAGTGCGCTCCTGGTGATGCCCAATCGTGTCAGTCGCATTCCCCCGCCAGGTAGCGCGCGATGCAATCGGCGATGGGCAACTTTGCGCGCTCCTCGTAGAAGCTGAACGCAGGACTCGGGTTCACCTCGAAGCAGACATGACGCCCTTCCGGCGTTCGTCGCAGATCGATGCCGGCGAGTGGAAGATTGAGACGCTCGGCGAGCGCAACGCATTTCGCGCCGATGTCCGGATCGAGCTCGCAGGCGTGGATCTCGGGCTCGACGCCGATGTCGCGGGCCGCGTAGCGGTAATCGGTCGCTTCGCTCTCGATGGCAGCGGCGAGCGCCGACCCTCCCACCACGTGCACGCGGATGTCGGTTCCCGCTACGAAGCGCTGGAATTGGGTCGGGCACCACCGAATTCGATCGAGGCGCTCGAGATCCTTCTTCGCGACACGCCGCACGATGGAGCGGATGCCGCTCACGGACTTGTAGATCAAGTGGCCGCCCTCAGCCCAGGCGCGCTCGATGAATTCCTTCGCCGCCGCCACGTCGTTGGTGATCAGCGTCTCCGGAATGTCGAACCCCGCGGCGCGGATCGCCTGCGCCTGGAACGGCTTCGAATGATTGGACGCCGCATCGGAAGGACGATTGAGCACGCGCCCCGGAGCCATGTCGGCGTAGCAGTGCAGCAGCTCGTGCAGCCGGCGGCTATGGCTGCGCTCGATTGAATCGAGCGGCAATCGAGCGATGTCGGGCAGGGCCGCGGCATCCATCAGCCGCAGATAGATCGCGGTGATCGCATCGACCGGGATCGACTCACCGTCGATCAGCAGCGTTCCGGCGATCGCGCCCCCCCCATCGGCGTCGGCAATGTCGAGCGTCAGGTTGGCGGCGCTCGCGCGGCGCTGATCCAGCACCCGGTGATCGGCACCGCTCGCTTCGAGCGCGTCCGCGACGAGCGCAACGGGACGCTCGCTCGGGATGCCGGCGACCAGGATCATGCGGCGATGCTCCGTGCGAAAGCGCGAGCAAGGTCCCGGGCGAGCGGCTTGCCTCCAAGCCGAAACTCCACGGCCGACGACGCGTTGACGAACCGGAAGCCGTGTTCGGGCGATCGATTGAACTCGATCTGCATCAGCGAAGCGCCTGCCAGCGGAGCGAGGCGACGGCAGCCGTCCAGCAGCGCGCGCGGCAATAGCGCACCGTATGTTCGGCCGTCGAACACGACTGCGGCGTGCGTCGGCCGCCGCGGAGGACCAGCATCTTCACGCGGGTCCGCACTCGCGCGAAACCCGCCCGTCGGCAATCCGGCCATCGCCGCGAATTGCATCAGCGCCGGCAGCGAGACGCTGGCGCCGCCGAGAGCGGAGGGCAGCGGCGCATTGATGACACGCCCCGCCACGCCATTGAGCCACGCGAGCAGAAGCGCGGAGAGCTCCGCTTCGGCATAAGCGCGATCGCCGGCCAGCGCTCGCGCAAAGTGCTGCGTCGGCACGTAAGCGACGCGATTGACGACGCCCGTGATGGTCTCCGGGCGCAGCGTGCGACCGTCGGCAAGCACGATGCTGCCGGAGCTGCCCGAGTCACTGAGCCGGTAGACGATGCGTCGGCTGTAGACGAGCTCTTCGACGCTCACGAGCTCGATGGTGGCGCCGCACCCCCGCATCGACCCGGCGAGCCACAGCGCCGAGGCATCGCCTGGATGGCACAGGATGACGATCATCGTTTTGCCGCGAGAGCGAGGACCCGCGCCAACGCGCGGAGTCCTCGCGGTGCTACGCGTCCGAAAGCTTCTCGGCGTCCTTCAAGTCCTTTTCGTCTTTCGCCGCCTGACTGCTGCCCTGGAGCGCCGACTGGCTCAAGTCAGGCCGCAACTCCGTGCCGATGAAATGGACAAGCTGCTGCATCGTCTGCTCCAGTGCCGCGAGGCGCTGCTCCGTGCCGCCGGCCTCGGCGCCAGTCGGCCTGATGTTGATGCCGCCGACTTCGCCGATCTTGTTCTCGAGATCCTTTTCCTTCAGTTCCTTGCCTTCCTTGAACTCCTTGATCTCCTTGCCTTCCTTGACATCCTTCTCCTTCACTTCCTTCGCGAACTCCTTGCCCTCCTTGACGAGCTCCTTCCGTTCCTTCTCCTTCGTTTCCTTGGTCAATTCCTTCGCGACTTCCTTCACTTCCTTCACGACTTCCTTGGTGAGCTCCTTGCCCTTGCCGAACGCGCACGTGGCCAAGGCGCGGAGATCGGGACGGTTGCCGATCCGCTGCGACGCGGGGCGGCCCGGCGCATCCTGCTGCGGCGACCCCGTCGAGCGCAGGCAGTTGCGCACTTGCGCGGGCGTCAGCACGGGCTTGCCGCGTGCCTTCGCCATGCCCTGCAGGCAGGCGATCACGCCCGTCACGATCGGCGAGGCGCTCGACGTTCCGCTGAAGGTATCCGTGTACCACAGGTCCTCGTTCGATCCGCCCTGTAGATCGCCGTAGCCGCAGGTGGTCACTTCACGGCCCCAGCCTTGCGCATCGATGAGGGCGCCCCAGTTCGAGAAGTCGAGGCGCGACCGGTCCGGTCCGTTGTCGCGGCCATGCGTTCCCGGCGGCGGGGCGCCGGCTCCGACGACGATGGCGCCCGAATCGCGATTCGAACGCCGGAACGAATTGCGCCAACCAGCGGGAAATCCGGCGGCGGGCGTCTGATACAGCGCGTCGTCGAGATTCTCTGCGCCATTGCCGGCCGCTTCGACGACGATGATGCCGCGGCTCGTCGCGTTCAGGATTGCGGCGAAGTCGTCGGGCCACCACTCGACCGCGATGTATCCGCGCTGATCGGTGCGCGTCGCGAAGGCGAACCGCGGACCCGGGCGGTGCATTTCCAGCAGGATGATGTCGCCGGGCCGCAGCCGCGAAGCGGCCTGGTTGATCGCGGCGGCGGAGCCGATGCTGTGGGAACAGGCGCTGACTGTGGCGTCGGCTGCAATGCCGACGATGCCGACTGCATTGACGTCGCCGCTGAACTCGCCGAGGACCGCAGTGCCATGGTTGCGCCAGTCGACGCCCGCGAGCATCGTGCCGGCGACGACGCCACCCTGGTTCTGCGTCAGGTCTTCGTGCGTGAAGCGCCAGGCGCCCTCGACGTCGATGATGCGGATGTCGCGTCCCCGGCCGCCGGCCTGCGTCCACGCCCAGCGCGCATCGACGCCGCTCGGCGCTGCGTTCAGGTAGATCTGCCGGGCGCTCAAATCGGGCGTGGCCGGTGGGGGCTCCTCCGGCGCCGCCGCCATGTCGTTGATGCGCGGCAATTCGACACCCGGCTTGACGAACGCCGCTTCGACGAGCTCGTTCCTCGCGAGCTCGGCCTGCAGCTGGGCCATGCGACCCTCGGGGACCTCCACCTTGTAGAAGACGGAAAGATCCTCCATCGGCGCCTGCGCCGCCATGCTGTGCGCCGCCTGCCGCGCCATGACCCGCTCCTCGGTCGGTCCGAAGATGGGCTTCATCGTCGCGCCGTGACGCGCGAGCACCTTCGCGACGTCGGTCACTTTCTCGCCTGTGGCCGACATGAACCGTCCGGCAGAGGCCCTGAATGCGGCCTGCGGACGCATGACGACGACAAGCTCCGGGTCCGCTGCGACGCCGGCGACGACCGCCTTCGTTCGTTTCGCGGTTTTGCGAGTGCGCCTTTGTGCCATGCCTGATCTCCTTGCGGCAAAACGCTCCGCCGGACGAGCGACGGAGCCACGGCTCCTCCTTCCCTGGGCCTTTCAATCAGCCTTGAAACATCCATGCCCGACGGGCAGCTCACACAGCCCTTGGGCTATTCCCAGCCCCTTGGGCTATTCCCAGCCCTTCGGGCTATTCCCAGCCCTTCGGGCTATTCATACGATTCAGGGCAATTCCTCCGCGGGTTTCGCGTATGCGGTCTCGATTCCGTCCGCCTCACGCAACGCCGCGGCAAGTTTATGAGCGCAGGCCATATCCGGGACGGCGATCGTCGCCGTTGCGATCCCATCACCTGCAGACGTTGGCTCTTCAGTGCCGAGAACCTCGGCGCCGTGCTCCGTCAAAAGCTGCCTCACCTTGCGATGCGCGAGCGCGGGATGCTCGTCAGTTTTGCCGCGCGTTCGCGCGGCCCGGCGGGCCGATGTGAGTTGCACGACCACATAAGCGGACACGGTGCGACTCCCGTGATGGAGATACGAACGGTCGAGACGTCTGTTGAAGCAGGAATGATGCGCGAGCTCGGCAAAGGATTCTAGGCGCCCGCGCTCGTTTGCGGAAGTGCGTTTCGCGGAATGCCGAAATGCCGCATCATGCAGGCGCTCGAATGCTCGAGGCCACTCGCGAAAGGTCCGATCTGATGAACGATGTTCTCGCCATGTGCATCGATCTGCCGGAACTCGTGCTTTCCGATCGCGACGTGCTGATCGAGGAAGGTGAACGCTCGGACCGGCTGTACGTGCTGAAGTCGGGCGCCTTCGAGGTCGTGCGGAACGGCGTTCGCGTCGTGACGTTGAGCGAGCCCGGAGCGTTTATGGGAGAGATCTCGGCATTGCTGGGATCGGCGTCGACGGCGAGCGTCGTCGCTGTCCGGGACAGCACCGTTCACGTCGTGGACGGCGCGTCCGCGGCCGTGCGCCGGCGACCCGAGCTCACGTTCGCAATTGCGCAGCTTTTGGCCCGTCGAGTGGCCGCGCTGACCGCCTACCTCGTAGACATCAAGCGCCAATACGCGGACAGCAACACGCATCTCATGCTGATGGACCAGGTGCTGGGCAACCTCATTGCCATGCACCCGGCGCAATACGAGCCGGGGTCGCAGCGCAAGGACGTTCCGGATTACTGAAGGCTTCGCTCCTCGACGCCGGCGAGCGAGATCCAGCGCGCCGCCTGCTGTCCAAAGTCGATCTCGATGCGAGCGGGGATGTCGCCGATCTGGCGTCCGGCATTGAAGAGCCATGTGTCGCCGATCCGGTCGATCCAAGAGCCGCCGGACTTGAACGGCGCCTCGTGGATGTGTCCGCATAGCACCGCGGTGGGTGAGAAGCGCCGGATGAGCTCGGGCAGCACCGAATCGCCATAGTGGCGCTTGCCGGTCCAGCTCAGGAGGCCCTCGGGAGGCGCGTGGTAAACCCAGATCCAGTGGCCGCTGCGCTCTTTCGCCGCGCGCTCGAGCATCCGCTCGACGTCGTGACGCGCGTGCGGCCCGTCCCACCACGGGCACACCGTGAACAGCGTCCCGTCGATGCGAACGGTGTCGCCGTCGACCGCGAGCGCCTCGCTGCGCACCGCGGCGAGCCAGTTGGCGACCTTTTCGCCTTGGCCGTTCCAGGCGTTCAGGTCGTGGTTGCCGGAGCAGACAAGGACGCGGCTCCTTTGCGCCAACGCCGAGAACGTCGCCGACAGCGCCGCGATCTGCACGGCGCCCGGAAGCGACGACTGCGCGTCGATGTGATCGCCGGCAATGACGACGGCGTCGAAATCCGGCGCAGCGCTCAGCAGCCAGTCGTATTGCCGAAGCTTGTAATGCAGGTCGGACGCGAGGAGGATTCGCATGTCGCGCGAAGTCTACAATAACTCTTTCACGTGACTTCGATCGCGGGAAGGACCCATGGGCGAGCTCCGTTTTCTGACGATCCCCGGCGCACCGACGCCCGTCGGACCGTTCTCGCACGTCGTCGAAGTCGACGGCTGGGCGTTCGTCACCGGCCAGATGCCCACCGATCCGGACGACGACACCGCGCCGCTGCCGGTCGGCATCGAAGCGCAGACGCGGCGCGTACTCGACAACCTCGGTCTCGTGCTGCAGGGCGCAGGGCTGCACTTCGAGCACGTCGTTGCGGTGCGCGCCTACCTCACGGACTTCCAGCGCGACTACGCGCCGATGAACGACGTCTACCGCACTTACTTCTCGGAAGGCCGGCTGCCGGCGCGGACCTGCGTGGGGGTGACGGCGCTCGCGCGCAATGCGCTTGTCGAGATCGACTTCATATTGCGTCAGCCGTAGGGTAACAGTCGAATCGGAAGTAAGTATCACGCCGCAACCGACGGTCAGCGCGAGGCGCTTTCGATTTGGCCGTTACAGTTTACGAACCTCGCGAAACTCGCCGAGGATCGCCTCCATCACGCGCGCCGTTCTTGCGCCCGACTCGCCGGTGCTCGGGCACGCCCCGCTGCCGTTCAACTCATCGACGATCGTCTGGATGAGCGGCTGATGGACGTGCTCCGGGTCGCCGATGGGTACCTCTTCCATCGCCTCGCCCCGGAAAATGCGTATCGGCGCGGGCGCGGTCGTCGAAAAGCGAATGCGGCCGCGGGAGCCCGCGATCTCGTTGTATTCGTCTTCGCAGTCGGCCGTGTAGCACCAGGTGCCGCTGCCGAAAACTCCCGAGGCGAACCGGTACGTGGCGGTCACTGCGTCCTCGGGGCGATACGCGCCGCCCTGGTTGCCCGCGAACGCGCGCACGTCGGCAATCGGCCCGAATAGAAAATCGAGGAAATCGAACGTGTGGCACCCGCCTTCGAAAAAGAAGCCACCGCCCGACAACCGGGGATCGACGCGCCACGGGACCGCGCCTCCGCTGAATTGATCGGCCCCCGGTGGCCGCTGCAAGTGGCGCGACACGACCATCCGCACCTCGCCAATGGCCCCGCCGGCAATGAGGTCGCGCACGGCGAGAAAGCGCGGCAGCGCGCGGCGGTAGTAACCGACCCAGAGCGGGACGCCTGCGTCGCGGCATGCGGCGATCATGGCCCCGCACTCGGCATGCGTCATCGCCATCGGCTTCTCGACGTAAACGGGCTTGCCGGCCGCGGCGCAGCGCAGCGTGTATTCGCAGTGGGTGTCGGTCAGCGTCGCGATGTAGACCGCGTCGATATCCGGCGCGCGAATAATTTCGTCTGCGTCGTCGTGCCAGCGCGGCACGCCGTGCCGGCGCGCGTAGTCCTCGGCGAGCGCGCCATTTCGACGCATGACGGCGACGAGCTGCGAGTGCGCGGCCTTCGCGAACCCGGGACCGCTCTTCCGTTCGGTCACATCGCCGCAACCGATCATCCCCCAGCGTATCGTTTTCATCTTAAGTCCCGTCCCTCGTCGGCCATTCGATCGCGGCATTCGTTGCTCCCCGCCCCGTTCCAGCGCAAAGTAACGCAAGTCGGCCGCCTTTGCTGCCCAATGAAAGGAAAATCATGCGACTGCGCCTGATTCCTGCCGCGCTCGGAATGCTGTTGGTCTCCGTCGGTGTTCCTGCGTACGCCCTCAATTGCTTCCAGATCTGGGACGCGCGCGAAAACCTCGTCTACCAGTCGATTTACCCGCCGTTCGATCTCGCGCCGCCGGCGTTCGACCGTGCGATGGCGAACCTACGGACGCAGCGCAACACGTTCATTTTCTTCGATACGTCGGATTGCGCGATCATCGGCAGCAGCGTCGCCGGCGTCGCAACCTCCGGGTCCGCCGATCCCGCGTCGATCCTGGACATTCGAAGCATTGGCGGTCCGGGCATGAGCCGCGGCGCCGGCAGCGGGTTGCTCGCGCCGGTTCCGAGGTCCACCGGCGCTGCTGCGCCCGGCAGCGCTACGCCGCAAGCCGGCATGAACCTTCGTGGGTCGACGCCGACTCCCACGGGGGTTGGCCGTGCTTCCGTCTTCTACTAGCCCCGGTTGTGACCATCGTCCGGAGTTCGCCGCGCGTCGCAAAGTGAGCCGGCGAGCTGGGAGGGCGTTGTAGACCCACAGAAAAAAAACAGGGACCGACGTCTGGTCCCTGTTTGCGGTTCTCCCCGATGATGTTGGATCAATGCGGCAGTTGACGGCGAATCTCTCCGCCCGGCGAGGTGTTGGTGTGCACGTTGTGCACACGCTTTACCGGCCGGATGGCGCGCAGCTCATCCGCGACCTTGCTAAACTGCAGTTACATCGCCCCGGTTGCGTGCCGCGACCGTCGCGAATTCGCAGAATACTTTGTGCAGGAGTTTCCCATGTCGAGCCAGGACTACGCCCCGAAGAGAAAGATCTCTTCGTTCTATCCCCCGCAACGGCATCTGATGGGCCCCGGTCCGTCGGAGATCCATCCGCGGGTGTTCTCGGCCATGGGGAAGCCGACCATCGGTTATCTCGACCCCGTGTTCGTCGAGATGATGGAGGAACTCAAGGAATTGCTGCGGTACGCGTTTCAGACGCACAACGCCCTCACCTTCCCAGTCTCCGGCCCGGGGTCGGTCGGAATGGAAATGTGCTTCGTGAACATGATCGACCCCGGCGACAAGGTTATCGTCTGCCGGAACGGCGTATTCGGCGGCCGCATGATCGAGAACGTGCAGCGCTGCGGCGGCACGGCCGTCGTCATCGACGACCGCTGGGGAACGCCGGTCGATCCGCAAAAGCTGAACGACGCGCTGAAGGCGAACCCGGACGCCAAGATCGTGGCGTTCGTTCACGCCGAGACGTCCACCGGCGTGCAATCGGACGCGAAGACGCTCGCCGACCTCGCTCGGAGCCACGGCGCGTTCACGATCATGGACGCGGTCACTTCGCTCGCGGGAACGCCTGTGCTCACCGACGAATGGGGAATCGACGCCGTTTATTCGGCGAGCCAGAAGTGCCTGTCGTGCACGCCAGGCCTGTCTCCGGTGAGCTTCAGCGAACGCATCGTCGACATGGTGAAAAAGCGCCGCGAAAAAGTGCACAGCTGGTTCATGGACATGAATTTGCTGCTCGGGTATTGGGGCGCGGCCAATCGCACCTATCACCACACGGCGCCGACGAATGCGTTGTACGCTCTCCACGAATCGCTGCTCATGTTGCGCGAGGAGGGGCTCGAAAATGCCTGGGCTCGCCATCAGCGCAACCACGCGGCGCTGAAGGCGGGGCTAGAGAAGCTGGGCTTCACCTATCTGGTCGAAGAACCGTACCGTCTGCCGCAGATGAACGCGGTGACCGTGCTCCCGAATGTCGATGAAAAGGAAGTGCGGCGGCGGTTGCTGCTTGATTACAACCTCGAGATCGGTGCGGGCCTGGGCGACCTTGCCGGCAAGATCTACCGGTTCGGTATCATGGGCTACTCCTGCAAGATGGAGAATGTGATGCTCTGTCTCACTGCGCTCGAAACCGTGTTCGCCGATCTGGGCGTGAAGATCGAGTTCGGAGCCGCGGAGGCGGCGGCGTATCACGCCTACGCAGCGATACCGAACCGGGTCCAGTCGTTGCGCGCCGTCGCTGCATAAGGTTCGGCAGCGAACAGACAGCGCTTGCCCCGCCGACTACCGTCGAGCAGGCAAGGGCGCGTTTTCGCCCAAGCGCTGACACTCCAACACGCACTTCAACTACCCTGGATTCCACCATGCCTTCACTCGCCGATACTTTTCGTCGCGCTTTGGTTGCGGTTTTAGCGACCCTCGCGCTTGCCGCCTTCTCCATTCGTCCCGCTATCGGGGCGCCGTACGACTACACCGATGAATGGTACGCAGGCCCCACGGAGGCCGGCTGGGGCGTGAATTTCACGCAGACCGACAACTTCATTTTCGCGACGTTGTTCATCTACGGTCCGGGCGGCCAGCCGACGTGGTACACGGCGCAGATGACCTGGGACGGCCAGAGCAAGTTCACAGGCGGCCTCTACGCGACAACCGGCACGTATTACGCCAACTCCTGGAACGCGAACAATAGCTCGAACACCGCGGTGGGCACGGCGTCGTTCACACCGAGCACGCAGAACAACTACCAGGGAACGTTCTCGTACACGGTCAACGGTGTGGGAACCGTCACCAAGAGCGTCACGCGCCTCACGCTCACGCCGATCAATCTTACGGCGAATTACATTGGCGGGCAGTCGGGCGCGTATTCCAACTGCACCGACACCACCGCGAACAAGGGCTATCAGGATTTCTTCACGGCGCAAGTCACGCAGAGCGGCAACAGCATCACAATGACGTTCGCCTATCCGCGCGCACAGACTACGCTGACGTGCACGCTGTCCGGCACAGCGATTCAGAACGGGTCGATCTACCGTATCCCGAACGCGACCTACACCTGCTCGAACGGCCTTCAAACCACGGCGTCGGTCACGGACCTCAGGGCGACGCCATTGGGCTTCGAAGGTCAGTTCGGCGCGACTTCGGTCGGCGGCGGTTGCCGAGAAGCGGCGCGTTTCGCCGGGACGCTCAATTAGGCCGGTTGTGGTGTGAGCGGGTGATGATGCGCACACGCCGGGGGCTCGTTCACTGAGGAGTTCACGGCCCATGACAACGTTGAACGTCAACGGGAAGCCTTACACTTTCGAAGCGGAATCCGATACCCCGCTCTTGTGGGTGCTGCGCGAGCAGCTGGGACTGACCGGCACCAAGTACGGTTGCGGCGTCGCGCAGTGCGGCGCCTGCACGGTTCACATCGACGGTGTGCCGACGCGCAGCTGCGTGCGTCCGTTATCGACCGTCCAGGCGACGGAGAAGATCGTCACGATCGAGGGTCTGTCGCCTTCGGGATCGCATCCCGTGCAGAAGGCGTGGGTCGCGCTCGACGTGCCGCAATGCGGTTTCTGCCAAAGCGGCATGATCATGGCAGCGGCGGCGTTGCTCACGGACAAGCCGAACCCGACCGACGCCGACATCGACGCCGCGATGACGAACATCTGCCGCTGCGGCACCTACAACCGCATCCGCGCGGCGATCAAGGCGGCTGCCAAGGGCGGGGACACCAAGAGCGCCGGCTTGTCTATTCAGCACACCGATGGGAGCGTGGCATGATCACGAACCTCTCCCGGCGCAAGTTCCTTGGAACGTCGGCGACCGCGGCTGGAGCGCTCGTCCTCGGCATCCATGTCCCTTTCGCGCGGGAAGCCGCAGCGCAGACGGTAGCGACGACGGCAGCGTCGCCGGAAATCAACGCGTGGGTTGTCGTAAAGTCGGACGACACGATCGTCATTCGGATCGCGCGGTCCGAAATGGGACAAGGCTCGCTGACGGGTCTCGCGCAACTCGTGGCCGAGGAGCTCGAGTGCAATTGGGCCAAGGTCACGACCGAATACCCGACACCGGGCGAGAACCTTGCGCGCAACCGCGTCTGGGGCAACTTCTCGACGGGTGGAAGCCGCGGCATCCGGGATTCGCAGGAGTATGTGCGCAAAGGGGGTGCGACCGCCCGCATGATGCTCGTGCAAGCGGCCGCCGACACGTGGAAGGTGCCGGTCGGCGAATGCACGGCGGCGAACAGCGTGATCACGCACACGGCGTCCGGGCGCACGGCCACTTATGGCAGCGTCGCCGCGGTGGCCGCGAAGCAGACGCCGCCTGCCGGCGTCCCATTGAAGGATCCGAAGGATTGGAAGCTCGCCGGCAAGCGGCTTGCGCGTCTCGACACCGTCGACAAGACCACCGGCGCGCAGATCTACGGGATGGATCTCAAGCTTCCCGGGATGGTCAATGCCGCGATCAAGGACTGCCCGGTGTTCGGCGGCAAGATCAAGAGCGTCGACAGCGCGGCGGTGATGAAGCGTCCCGGCGTCAAGAAAGTCGTTCGCGTCGGCGATTCGGCGGTCGCGGTGGTGGCCGACACGTGGTGGCACGCGAAGACGGCGCTGGATGCGCTTCCCATCGAATGGGACAACGGTCCGAACGCAACGGCGTCGAGCGCCAAGTTCGCGGAGGTGATGAAAGCGGGATTCGACGCCAAGGACGCCGCTGTCGGCAATCAGGTCGGCGATGCGCGCGCCGCGATCGCGGCGGCAGCGCGCAAGATCGAGGCGGTCTATTCGTATCCACACCAGAACCACGCAACGATGGAGGTGATGAACGCGACGGCGCGTTGGACGCCCGAGCGTTGCGAAGTGTGGACGCCGACGCAGAACGGCGAAGCAGCGCTTGCGGCAGCGTCGGAGGCGGCGGAGCTGCCGCTTGCGAAGTGCGACGTCCACAAGCTGCTGCTGGGCGGCGGCTTCGGGCG
>Ga0207691_10001609_pt1 | contig 22430 bp, 20 predicted proteins | sample KBSM13metaG_FD_184327 | JGI IMG/M metagenome (GOLD analysis project Ga0207691, IMG submission 184327) | Miscanthus rhizosphere microbial communities from Kellogg Biological Station, Michigan, USA - KBS M1-3 metaG (SPAdes) (version 2) | ecosystem: Host-associated > Plants > Roots > Rhizosphere >... | reverse complement strand
CAGGCGGGCCTGCAATCCTGCTTGGTCTTGGTCTCGGGACCAGCCGCAGGCTGTGGCGCCTGAGCTTCGGCCGTGGCTTGGCTTGCGCCTGCAGCCGCCTCGACTGCGGTGCCAAGGACCGCTCCGGCTATTGAGCCCTTGCTGCCCCCGCCCAATATTCCGCTTCCGAGCATCCGCCCGGCACCCGAATTTTGCACGGCGCCCAGGAGTCCGCCGAGGCCCGAGCTTCGCTTCTTTCGCGCTGGAGGTTCCTTTTCGCAAATCGGTAGTTCGGTCGAAGCACCTTTGTGGGCGGCTGCTTCTTCAGGTGCCGCGAGAGCGGCTGCTGACGGTGCGCCCAAAACCCAGCAGCCCATGATTAGGCTGACGAACGAAATGCGGTACGGCGGCCGCGAACGCTTCGGCATGTGCGATCTTTCATCTCTTCTCGCACGTCCTCAGCGCGAGCCCGACTTAGAGTCCATTCGGGGCCCAGCAGGATCGCACAAAGCATCTGAGGCGAACGGCGCCCGCCAGGTCTCGCGTGGCACGATTAATCGACGAAGCGCGCAAATCCCGGCGCCAATGCGCGGAAAGGCGTAGAAATAAATGTTCGGCACGAGCCCGCCGGCGAAATTGGCGCACCAGACGCGAATATGATGGGCACTCAACTTATTGGGAGATTTCGGTTCGGCTCTCCGGCTGAGCGATTACGCGCGTGCCGTCAGGTGGTGTTCCCAGGTCATGTTGTAGGCATGCATTTGACGCTTCAGCCGTCGAGCCCGACGACCTTACCCTCTGTCCCGGCTGAGTCATGCCGGCCCGACCCAAAGAGGCTCCCAACCATCCCGACGGTCTGAATCGAGCCAGTCCTTCGCAAAGCGCGTTGGCTTGGATTCGGCCGGACGACCGCTCGCTCTCTTGTCCCGTCCAATTGTCAGACTAAAAGCAAATGCGGGTCGGGTTTAGCGGCCTCATCACGGGCTTTCGGAGAGGCGTGAAGGTGACAAGATCGGTTGTGGCCTCCGGTTCGAAGGTCCTTCGCCTGCACGGCAAATTGGCAAGGGATCTCGGTGTTCAGATTGTCTCCGGCGCGGTTCGGCCCGGCGATCTGCTGGAGACCGAGCTGGCTGCGAGTGAGCGCCATCACGTGTCCCGCGCGGCATACCGCGAAGCCGTGCGCATCCTTGCCGCCAAGGGGCTGGTCGTAAGCAGGCCCAAAGTCGGAACGCGCGTGACGCCGCGCGAGGAATGGCATTTACTCGATCCCGACGTCCTGGCCTGGATGTTCCAATCCGACCCGGACGAGCAGGTTCTCGAGGCGCTTTTCGAATTGCGCATGATCGTGGAGCCGGAAGCGGCCGCTCTGGCTGCGCAGCGCCGAACGAACGAGCAGGTCGCAGAGATGGAAAAAGCTCTCGATGCCATGGCCGAGCACACCTTGGGCACTGCAGAAGGGCGCGCCGCGGACCAGCGATTTCATGCCACTATTCTCATCGCATCCGCCAATCAGTTGCTGCGCACTCTGACGAGCAGCATCTCAACCGCAGTGTCCTGGACCACGGCACTGAAGCAGGAAGTTCGACCGCTCGTTCGGGACCCGGTACCGGACCACGCGGCGGTTCTTGACGCAATTCGGGCTCGCGATCCCAACGCAGCCAGAATAGCCATGACGAAGCTGGTCGAACTGGCGCTATTCGACACGAGAACCGCCCCGCACGCGACATGGAAGCGGCGTGCCAAGCGCACTAACGCAGCCTGATCGCGCCGTAGATGGCCGCGCGTCTTATCCAGCTTAGAGATGAACGCGGCGACAGGGTTGTCGCGGCGCTGGTCGATGGGTCAGCGCGGCGGCTCAACATTGTTCACACCGTGCATGACCTCGCGTCGCTGGCGATCGAGTGGAACACGACGCTGGGAAATCTTGCGGCGGAGTTAGGGACTGACCAGACGGTCGATCTTGTCGCCGCTGAGGCCGAGGGACGCCTTCTGCCGGCCATCGATCATCCCGATCCGTCGCGGCTTCACCTCACCGGCACCGGGCTCACGCACCTCGGTTCGGCGAAGAGCCGAGACAAGATGCACCAGGCTGCCGCTGCTGGCTCAGTGACGGACTCGATGCGGATGTTCTTGATGGGGCTGGAGGGGGGCAAGCCCGCGCGCGGTGTCGGCTGCCAACCGGAGTGGTTCTTCAAGGGCGACGGAAGCTCCATAGTCGGTCCAGGCGAAGATCTCCGCTCGCCCGATTTCGCCCTTGATGGGGGAGAAGAGCCTGAGATTGCCGGCATCTACATCATCGATGCAGAGGGACAGCCGCGGCGCCTCGGTTTCGCTCTGGCCAACGAGTTTTCCGACCATGTCACGGAGCGGCACAATTATCTGTGGCTCGCTCATTCGAAGCTTCGGCCTGCGGCGCTGGGCGCCGAAATCCTGACCGGCGAACTGCCGGCCGATGTGCGAGGGACAAGCCGCATCATCCGGAACGAAGAGGTGCTGTGGGAAGCGCCGTTTCTGTCAGGCGAAGCGAACATGTCGCACTCGATCACCAACATCGAACATCATCATTTCAAATATGAGCAATTCCGGCGACCAAGCGACATCCACATCCATTTCTTCGGGACCGCCACTCTTTCCTTCGCGCAATCCGTGAAGACCGAGCCCGGCGACATGTTCGAAATCGAGGCGGAGCCATTCGCGCTCAAGCTTCGCAACCGGCTAAAGATTGCGGAGCCCGCCGATGTTCGCGTGACGGCGCTTTGAATTGCAGGACGTACGGGGAGGGATGCGGATGCGATCAATGAGAGCGAAAACGTGGGCGGCGGCACTGGCGTTGCTTCAGTCGTTGCCGGCGCTTGCTCAGCCGCCCGCCGCTCCCGTAAGGATCGAGGTGCAAGCAAACGCCTCCGGTCCGAAGATCAACCGCGACATATTCGGTCAGTTCGCCGAGCATCTGGGAACCGGTATCTACGGCGGCGTGTGGGTGGGACCGGACTCGCCCATCCCGAACGTCCGCGGAATCCGCAGCGACGTCGTCCAGGCGCTCAGGGCCATCAAAGTGCCCAACGTGCGGTGGCCAGGCGGATGCTTCGCCGACGAATATCACTGGAGAGAAGGGATCGGACCGGCTGCGAAGAGACCTGCTCGACTCAATGCCAGCTGGGGTGGCGTAATCGAGCCGAACTCATTCGGCACGCACGAATTCATGGACTTCGTCGACCAGCTCGGTGCCGACGTATTCCTGTCCGTCAACGTTGGTTCGGGCACCGTGCAGGAGGGCGCCGACTGGCTTGAATATCTGACGGCGAATAAGCCTACGTCGCTCGAGAAGGAACGCGTCGCGAACGGGCATCCGGCGCCGTACAAGATCAAATACCTCGGCCTCGGCAACGAGAATTGGGCCTGTGGCGGAGCGATGTCAGCGGACCATTATGTCGAGGAGATGAAGCGGTACGCGCATTACATGCGCAACCTCAATCCAGCTCAGACCGGTGAAGGTGCGATGAAGCGGGTCGCAGTTGGCTGGGACAGTGGAAATGACGACTACACCGAAGCCGTGATGAAGGCTTGGAAGAACAAGAATTGGGCTTGGGATATCGAAGGCGTTTCGCTCCACGGCTACACCATCCCGAATACGTGGGAGAAGAAGGGCCCAAGTGTCGGCTTCGGCGAAGACGAATACGCCAAGGGCATCAAGGCGACTCTGAAGATGAAGGAGTGGATCGCCAAGCAGACTGCGATCATGGATCGCTACGATCCCGAGAAGAAGCTAGGTCTCTACGTCGACGAGTGGGGCATCTGGGTCGACCCGAATCCGGGGAGCAATCCAAGCTTCCTGCAGCAACAGAATACCATCCGCGACGCGGTTATTGCCGCGCTGAACCTCGACCTGTTCATGCGCAACGCGGACCGTATCCACGGCACCAATATCGCGCAGATGGTCAACGTCCTTCAGGCAATGATCCTGACCGACGGGCCGAAGATGCTGCTGACCCCGACGTACCACGTTTATCGAATGTACGTGCCGTTTCACGACGCGATCGGCGTGCCGGTAAGCTTCGATGCGGGGACCTACGCTCACGGCGACATAAATCTTCCGCGCGTGGACGCGATCGCAGCTCGCGACAAGTCAGGGAAGCTTTGGCTCGCTCTAGTCAACGTCGATCCGAACCGGGCGACCAAGGTGTCCGCTGCGCTGGCGGGCGTCAAGGCGACCTACGCGAAGGGCGAAATCCTGACGGCCGCTGCCGTCGACGCGCACAACAGTTTTGAACGCGCGAACGATGTTGCGCCAAAGCCTTTCAGCGGCCGCGCGTCGGGCGGACAGCTGCAGTTCGATCTTCCGCCGAAGGCGATCGCCGTGGTCGAGGTTCGGTAGAGAATTGGGTTCGAGGGGAGTTAGCCGGATGAAGTATGTAGCATTGACGATTACGGCCGTTGCGCTCGCGCTTGCCGGCTGCGGCCAAAAGAGCGGCGGCGACGGGAAGGGCCATGAACTCGTCGTCGGCTTTTCGCAGATCGGGTCGGAATCGGGTTGGCGTACCGCCGAGACGAATGCCGCACGGGCGGCGGCGGATAAGCGCAAGGTCGACTTGAGGATCTCGGATGCGCAGCAGCGTCAGGAAAACCAGATCAAGGCGATCCGTGCCTTCATTGCTCAAGGCGTCGACGGCATCCTGCTCGCACCGGTCGTGGCGACCGGCTGGGACCAGGTCCTTCGCGAAGCGAAGACTGCGAACATCCCCGTGATCCTCGTCGACCGCAAGATCGAGACGTCGGATCCGAACCTCTATCTCTCCGCCGTCACGTCCGATCAGGTGCTCGAAGGCAGGACCGCGGGCGACTGGCTGGTCAAGACCGTCGGCACCCGCGACTGCCCCGTCGTCGAGCTGCAAGGGACAGTGGGATCGAGCCCTGCGATCGCTCGGAAGAAAGGTTTCGACGACGCCATCGCTAAAACGCCGAACATCAAAACGGTCGTCAGCCAGTCCGGCGATTTCACGCGCGCCAAAGCCAAGGAGGTGATGGAAAGCGCGATCAAGTCGCTGGGCAATGCCAAGATCTGCGCGGTCTATGCGCATAACGACGACATGATGATCGGCGCCATTCAGGCAATGAAGGAAGCCGGCCTGCGTCCAGGCAAGGACGTTCTTACAGTGTCGATCGACGGCGTTCCCGACATCTTCAAGGCCATGGCCGACGGTCAAGCGAACGCGACGGTCGAGCTCACGCCGGAAATGGCCGGACCCGCGCTCGATATGCTTATCGCCTATAAGAAAGACGGCGAGGCGCCGCCAAAATGGCGTCAAACGCCGACGAAGCTCTATCTCCCGGACACGGCGGCCGCCGAATACGAGCGCCGCAAGAACCTCTATTGAGCTGATCCGGGATGTCCGACGCCTCGCCCCTGCTCGAAGCGAGAGGCATTACAAAGACCTATCCGGGGACCGTCGCTCTCGACGGCGTGGGCTTCGAAGTTCGCGCCGGCGAGGTCCACGCGCTGATGGGCGAAAACGGCGCGGGCAAGTCGACGCTGATCAAGATCCTCACGGGAGCCGAAAGACGTAATTCTGGGGCGATCCTGATCGACGGCGAGCTAGCTGAGCCGGACACGACGCAGCGGGCGCAACGCGCGGGCATCTGGGCCGTGCATCAGGAAGTGATGGTCCTGCCGAACCTGAGCGTCGCCGAGAACGTGATGCTCGGATATCAGCCGCGACGGTTTGGTCTGGTGAACCGCCGCGAAACGCGCAGACTGGCGAATGAGGCTCTGGCGGAACTCGGCCTCTCGCTCGACGCGGACCGGGAGCTCGGCTCTTATCCGGTCGCGATCCGTCAACTCGTCGCGATCGCCCGCGCCGTTCGCGCGAACGCGAGGGTGCTGGTTCTCGATGAGCCGACCGCAAGCCTCGACGCGCCCGAAGTCGAGAGACTCTTCGAGGTGGTTCGAGCGCTTGCCTCGCGCGGCACGGGCATCGTCTTCATCACGCACTTCCTCGACCAGGTTTATGCAATCAGCGACCGCATCACCGTTCTTCGCAACGGACGGGTGGTGGGCAGCTCCGCGACCAGCGCTCTTCCGCAGGTCGAGCTGATCCATATGATGATCGGCAAGGGACTCGAGCAAGCCATCGCTTCGCAGGGGCCGGCGAGGGCCCAACAGGGCGCGGTTGCCGCCAAATTCGTCGGACTCGGCAAAAAGGGAATGGTCGAACCTTTCGATCTCACCCTTCATGCGGGCGAAGCCGTAGGCGCGGCCGGCCTTCTGGGCTCGGGCCGGACTGAAACCGCGACGCTGATGTTCGGAGCCGAGCGCGCCGACGGGGGCTCGGTCGAAGTCGCTGGGAAGCAGCGGCGGCTGCGCTCCCCGCGCGACGCCATCCGTGCCGGCCTGGCCTTCAGTCCCGAGGACCGGAAAGCCGATGGAATATTCAGCGACCTGTCGATCCGCGACAATATCGTCATCGTGCTCCAGGCGAAGCGAGGCTGGGCGCGGAAGCTGTCACGCCTCAAGCAGCAGCAACTGGCCGACGGCTATATCGCCCGGCTCAACGTGAAGACGTCCGACGCGAAGAAGCCGATCGGCCAATTGTCAGGCGGCAACCAGCAGAAGGCATTGCTGGCGCGCTGGCTGGCCTCGGATCCGAAAGTCCTGATCCTGGATGAGCCGACGCGCGGGATCGATGTCGGAGCGCATGCCGATATCGTGCAACTCATCGAGGAGCTGCGCGACGCTGGCCTGGCTCTTTACGTCATCTCTTCCGAGTTTGAGGAACTGGTTGCGTACAGCGACCGCGTCAGCGTGATGCGCGACCGGCGGCAGGTCGCTCTGCTCGAACGCGACGAGCTTTCCGTCGATCGGATCGTCGCTGTGATCGCTGCTCGCGCGGATGAAGCATGAAGACAGGCGATGCCTTGCCCAGGTGGGCGCCGCCGGTCGCAGCAATGGCGCTGGTCCTGCTCATCGACACGGTCCTGTTTCCCTCCTTCTTCCAGATTCGTTTGGTGGATGGACGCCCAACCGGAAGCCTGGTCGATGTCCTGATCCGGGGGATGCCGGTTGCACTGCTCGCGCTCGGCATGGCGGGAGTGATCGCGACGCGGGGTATCGATCTCTCCGTCGGCGCGGTGATGGCGATTGCAGGCGCCGTGGCTGCCAATGCTCTTGCCGGAGGCGCTCCGTGGACGACCGCGGTGCTCTGTGCCCTGGCGGCTGGGCTCGCGTGCGGGCTTTGGAACGGAATGCTCGTAGCGTTCCTGAAGCTCCAGCCGATCGTTGCCACGCTGGTGCTCATGGTCGCAGGCCGTGGCATCGCGCAGCTCGTCACCGGCGGACAGATCACGACGTTCGACGACGCGTCCTTTGCCGCACTCGCGGGAGGCACGATCTTCGCCATTCCTGCGCCAATCCTGATCGTAGCCGTGGCTGCCCTGCTGCTGACGCTGCTCGTCCGCTTTACCGCGCTGGGCCTAATGGTCGAGGCAATCGGCGTGAACCCGCGCGCGGCGGAGCTCGTCGGCATCAACACGCGGTCGATCATTCTTGCAGTCTACGCATTGTCAGGCGTGACGGCGGCGCTTGCCGGGATCATCGCCACGGCCGATATCCGTGGCGCGGATGCGAATAATGCGGGGCTCTGGCTGGAGCTGGACGCGATTCTAGTGGTCGTGCTCGGTGGAGGATCCCTCCTCGGCGGCCGCCTGTCCTATGGCCTCACTCTTGTCGGGGCGATCACACTCCAGGCGATCAAGACCGGCATTCTGCTTGCGGGCCTCCCTCCCCAAATGGGCCTGATCCTGATGGCGGTGATGGTCTCGGTCCTCCTAGTCGTACAGGCTCCCGCGCTTCAGCAAAGGCTGCACCGTCGTACGCTACGGAAGGCCGCGTCGTGACCGGCCAGAATCGCACGCTCCTCGTGACAATCGTTGTGCTCGCGGCCTTGTTCGCATTCTGCGCGTGGCAATTTCCGTTCGTCCTTTCGGCGCGGGTGATCGGCAACCTGCTCACCGACAACGCTTTCCTCGGAATGCTCGCAATCGGGATGACGGTGGTCATCATCTCGGGAGGTATCGATCTGTCGGTCGGTTCGGTGCTGGCATTCAGTGCGGTGCTGCTCAGCGTGCTCATCACGAAGAGAGGGGTGGATCCGACTTTCGCGTTCGTCATCGTTCTCGGCATAGGAACGGCGTTCGGAGCGCTTCAGGGCGCGGCGGTTCACGTGCTGCGCGCGCCCGCCTTCATCGTCACTGTCGCGGGCATGTTCCTCGCACGGGGCGTCTGCTTCTTGCTGACGGAAGATTCGATCCCAATCAGCTCGTCGGCCTACCAGAGACTGACCGATGTTGGCCTGCCTTTGGGCGGAGGCGGACACGTCACTCTCAGTGCTCTGATCTTGCTCGCAAGCGTCGCTTTGACCGCTGAGCTCCTTCGACGCACCCGGTTCGGCGCGAACGTCTACGCACTCGGCGGTGATCGCCGCGCAGCGGAACTGATGGGCGTTCCGGCCGGTGCGACGACGGCCTGCATCTATGCCTTCTCCGGGTTCATGGCAGCTGCCGGCGGGATCCTCTATTCGCTCTACACGCAGTCCGGTTACCCGCTTGCCGGGGTTGGGCTGGAGCTGGACGCGATCGCCGCAACCATCATCGGCGGCACCTTGCTTGCGGGCGGGTACGGAAGCGTCTGGGGAACGGCACTCGGCGTTCTCATCCTCGGCTTGATCCAGCTCTACATCACGCTTGAGGGCACGCTTTCGAGCTGGGTTGCGAAGATCGCTACGGGAGCGCTTCTCCTGTTCTTCATCGGGGCCCAGAAGCTCTTTTCACAATCGTCCTTCGGCCCCCGCCTGTTCGCGCGGCTAAGCGTCCGCGGCGGGCTCAATCACGCGCTCTCAACGGAACAACCGCAATGACCCAGGAAGCACCTCCCGCCCGCCAGCGCCTTCGTTCACGCGCCTGGTTCGACGATCCCGCCAATGCCGACATGACCGCGCTCTATCTCGAGCGATACATGAACTTCGGCCTTGCTCTCGAAGAGCTCCAGTCGGGGAAACCGATCATCGGGATCGCGCAGACAGGCAGCGACCTCAGCCCCTGCAATCGCCATCACCTGGTGCTTGCCGACCGTATTCGTGCGGGCATCGTCGAAGCCGGCGGAATCCCCTTCGAGTTTCCGGTGCACCCGATTCAAGAAACCGGGAAGCGCCCGACGGCAGGTCTCGACCGTAATCTTGCCTATATCGGGCTAGTCGAGATCCTCTTCGGATATCCGATCGACGGCGTCGTCCTGACCACCGGTTGCGACAAGACCACGCCGGCATGCCTAATGGCAGCCGCAACGATGAACATCCCGGCGATATCGCTGTCGGTCGGACCAATGCTTAACGGATGGCATAAGGGTGAACGGACGGGATCGGGGACCATCGTATGGAAGGCTCGTGAGCTGCTCGCGGCGGGTGAGATCGACTACCAGGGCTTCATCAAGCTAGTCGCCTCGTCAGCTCCCTCGACGGGGTTCTGCAACACCATGGGAACCGCGACGACTATGAACTCGCTTGCCGAGGCTCTCGGAATGTCTCTGCCGGGGTCCGCGGCAATTCCGGCGCCTTACCGGGACCGCCAGGAGGCCGCGTATCGGACCGGCCTTCAGATCGTGGAGATCGTGGAAGCCGACCGCAAGCCTTCGGACATTCTCACGCGGGAGGCCTTCCTGAATGCCATCCGGGTCAACTCGGCAATCGGCGGGTCCACGAATGCGCCGATCCATCTCATCGCGCTCGCCCGGCACATGGGCGTCGACCTTTCCATTGATGATTGGGAGGAGTTCGGTCGAGACATACCTCTGCTCGTCAATCTTCAGCCGGCCGGAGAATATCTCGGCGAGGATTATTATCGGGCAGGCGGCGTTCCGGCGGTCGTCTCGGAACTGATGAAACAAGGTCTGATCCACGTAGATGCATTGACGGCCAACGGCCGCACGATCGGCGAAAATTGCAGGGACGCGCAGATCGAGGACGAAGACGTCATCCATCCGTTCAATCGTCCGATGAAGGAGGCCGCCGGCTTCTCCGTGTTGCGCGGCAACCTCTTCGAGAGTGCAGTCATGAAGCTCAGCGTGATCTCCGATGAGTTCCGTGGGCGCTACCTCAGCAATCCCGACGATCCGAACGCATTTGAGGGGCCGGTCGTCGTCTTCGACGGACCTGAGGACTATCACAAAAGGATCGACGATCCCGCCACGGGCATCGACGAAAGCACGATCCTCATCATGCGCGGCGCCGGGCCGGTCGGTTATCCCGGAGCGGCCGAGGTGGTGAACATGCGTCCGCCGGCAGATCTCATCAAAGCAGGAATTCACGCGCTGCCGTGCATGGGCGACGGGCGGCAGTCCGGAACGTCGGGCTCGCCATCCATCCTCAACGCATCGCCCGAAGCAGCGGTCGGCGGTGGGCTCGCTCTTCTCAGAAGCGGCGACCGGGTTCGGATAGACCTCAAGCGCGGCGAAGCGAACGTCCTCATCGACGATGCCGAAATGGACGAACGCCGTCGGGAAATGGAGGCGCGTGGCGGATACGTTTATCCGGGCAGTCAGACCCCATGGCAGGAGATGCAGCGCGGCAGCGTCGGGCAAATGTCGACCGGCGCGGTAATCGAGCCGGCGGTAAAGTATCAGCGCGTCGGCCAAGTCTTCGGCGTGCCGAGACACAACCACTAAGCTACTTCGGCAGCACCGTCCCCTTCTCGGTGCGGAGCGGAGAGCTTTGCGACGGCACGCCAGTTCCCGGCTGCCCGGACCCTACGCTGACTGTGTAGGAGCCGGCGAGCACCACGTGCTCGCCTTCGGGTGTCACGCTGCTGAGATCGCGAGGGGATAGTTCGAAAGTCACCGTTCGCGCTTCCCCCGGCTTGAGCGAGAGGCGCTGGAACCCGCGCAGCGCGAGCCTTGGAGTGCCCGGTGCTTCAGGAAAGTTAAGGTAGAGCTGAGCGACTTCATTCCCCGCTCGGCCCCCGTTGTTGCGAACCTGGGCTGACACGCGAGCTCCGCCGTCGGCAGTCCTCGACACCTTTAGCGACGAATAAGCGAAGCTGGTGAAGCTCAAACCATAGCCGAACGGATAAATCGGAGTTCCGGTGAAATACCGATAGGTCCTCCCGGTCATCGAATAATCGTCGAACGGAGGCAGGTCTTCCACGCCCTTGTAGAATGTCAGCGGCAAACGCCCGCCGGGATCGGCTCGACCGGACAGCACGTTGGCCACGGCAAGGCCGCCCGATTGACCCGGGTACCAGGCCTCAAGGATGGCGTTGGCGTTCTGCTTTTCCCATCCGAGATTGATCGGGCTGCCGTTCATGGCGACGACCACAAGAGGTCTCCCAGTGGCCTTGGCCTGTTCGAGCAGCTTGCGCTGATCTGCCGGCAGGTCGAGCGTCGTCTTGTCGCCGCCCTTGAAGCCGGGCCGCTCGACGGACGATTCCTCACCTTCGAGATCCGACGTCAGGCCGACCACTGCGACGATGACGTCCGCGTTGGCTGCCGCCGCTTTGAGATCGTACTCCGGCCGTTCCGACACATATTTCCAAGTGAGGCCTACTCCGGTCTCGCCGTGCGCATCCGCAGCGATCTCGATGCGATAGCGATGACCCTTCTCGACCCGGACAGTTTTTAGTTTGGGCAGGCCACCCCAAGGCGCATCGACGAACTCTACCAGCGGCTGGCCGTCGAAAGTGAACCTCCCGTTCCGCCATCCCGACAGGCCAAGACGATAAGATCCGGACTCCGGTGGCGCGAAATAGCCGCTCCAAACCACGCGATAGTCGTCATTGACTGCCGCCATGTCGGCGTCGCCATTGTCGAGGCCGGACACAATCGCGGAGGCAGCCGGCTTTGCGGACACCTTCATTGGCTTGCCGTCCTTTCCGAGGGACCCGGGAAGCGCGTTGTAGAAGCGCGCCAGCAAACCTCGCTTGCCGTCAGGCGTCTCGAGAACGGACGCGGGTATCGGGTCGCCGTCGGTGATCGATTCGCCGGCTGGGGCGTACACGATCTGAGACTTAGGCATTGCTCTGCGAAGTCCATCGAGCACGGAGATCGGCGGCGCCGATGCCGGCGACGAATAGTTTCCGCGCAGAACACGCGTTGCGTCGCCGAGTGGCCCAATGACTGCAATGCGCGCTCCTGACCTGAGCGGCAGGACGCCGTCATTCTTCAGCAACACCATGCTTTCCTCGGCCGCCTTCAGCGCAAGTGCCCGATGCTTCTCGGTGCCGATGGCTGAAACAGGAACGGTCGCGCCGGTGCGAACTCCAGGAAGATCGCCGGTCCGGTAGCGAGCAGCGAAAAGGCGCACGAGCGCTCGATCGATCTCCGCTTCGCTGATGAGGTGGCGGTCAAGCGCCTCTTTGTAGCGCTGCCAAAGCGGCGGCGGGTGCGGGCCGAGCGTTGCTGTGTGACATTCATTGTCGACGCCGGCTCGGACCGCCGCAGCCACGCCTGAAGCCACATCCGGCGCGTAATGATGATGGTCGCTGATGTCCTGGACCGCATCGCAGTCGGACACGACATAGCCCTGAAAGGCCCAGGCTCCGCGAAGATGGTCCTTAAGAAGATCGTCGCTCGCGCATGCCGGCTGACCGTTGACGCGATTATAGGCGCACATCACCGACCGAGCCTTGGCCTCGACAATCGCAGCGCGGAAAGCGGGAAGATATGTGTCTTCGAGATCATGCTTCGAGACGAGCACGTTCGCCTTGTGGCGCGTGCTTTCCGGACCGCTGTGGACTGCAAAATGCTTAGGAGTCGCGATGACGTTCGGCTGGTCCGGGTTGGAACCCTGCATGCCTTCGACGAAGGCTACTCCCATTCGTGCAGTGAGATATGGGTCCTCGCCATAGGTTTCTTGCCCGCGGCCCCACCGAGGATCGCGGAAGATGTTGATGTTCGGCGACCATGTGTCGAGGCCGGTCCCGATCCTGCCCAGTTCGCCGGTCTGCCGGCCGAGCGTGTGGAGTGCGCGGACCTCCGTGCTGATGCTTTCAGCGACATTGTGAACCAACGGTGCATCGAAGGTAGCAGCAAGGCCGATCGGCTCTGGGAAGTTGGTCGTCGGAACGCTTCCCATCGCGCCGTGAAGAGACTCGGTCCACCAATTGTAAGCCGGCACTTTCAGCCGCGGGATCGCCGGAGCCACATTCACGAGCTGACCTAGTTTTTCTTCGAGCGTCATCTTGGCGACGAGCTCGGTGGCGAGCGCCTCGGCCAGGTGACGAGCAGAGGGCGATGGGGCGGTTGCGGTTTCAGCTCTCGCCGCTGTGAGCGGCGACATAGCCGATGCCAGCAGGGACAGGCGAGCGAGGTGGATCAGAGTCTGGCGTTTGAGCATCCGAGATCTAGCGAGAGGGCTTCAGCATGCCGTGCATGCCGATCCAGCGAACGAAGGCGTCGAACCAGCCGGTGCTTGTAGTTTCCTTCGGGTACATGCCGAACCCGTGACCGCCTTGTTCGTAAAGGTGGAACTCCACAGGCCGCTTCGCCGCCGTCCAGCTTTCAATCAGGCCCATGCCCCGGCCAGCGAACAGCGGATCATCGGCCGCGAGAGCAACGAACATGGGTGGCGCGTCGGCCGGCACCTTCACTGGCGCAAGCGTCCCATAGATCGGCGCAATGAAAGCCGGCTTGGCATCCTCGCCGGCAAGGGCCGTGACCAACGTCAGCATCGCGCCGGCAGAGAAGCCGACCATGCCGATGCGGTTGGGATCGATATGCCACTCCGCCGAACGTTTGCGGATGAGCGCGAAAGAGGCGCGCGAGTCAGCGATCTGTGGTGTGAGCTGAGGAACGGCTTCGTCGGCCTGCATCGGCGGCCGAGGACCGGCACCCGCAAACATCTCGGCCATCGACTTCTCGAACGCGGGCATATCCTGCGGGGTAGGAACCAGTCGGTACTTGAGCACGAATGCCGCCACGCCCCGGTCCGCGAGAGCACGGGCGACATCCCATCCCTCATTTTCCATGGAAAGAGTCCGGAACCCGCCGCCCGGTGCCACGACAACCGCGGTCCCGGTCGCTTTCGCCGGGTCAGGAAGGAACGGAGTAAGCGTCGCCACGCTAACGTTGCGGGCGAACAATTTGCCATATTGTCTATGCCACGCCTCGGGGGCGGTGTTGCCTGCGAGCTTGCCCGTTCCCAGCTCAATCGCATTCGGTTGAGCCGGGATCGCTACCGCAACCATCCTGTCTGACTGCGCCTGTGCCGGTGAGGCGAAAAAGCCGACAGAAACTGCGAAACCGATTCCCAATACCCGCCCTGCGACCCTACGAACGGAACGAACTACCACTGCGGTCGAACACATATGCACCCTCCGCCTGTCGGCGCATTTGTCCTACAAATCAGCGGGTGCGTTGTCACGGCTGAAGGGGTCGTCACTGCATTCGGCCAGTGAAGCCAACTGCTTTCGACCTTAAGAAGAAATTAGGAAGCCTGGCATGCGGGACGCTCGAGGAGCTCGAGGCGGGTCGACAGATCCAGCAAGCGATCCGTCACGCCACGCTGGAAGCCTTTTGCTCGCCGCCGGCTCTTCTCTCGGTCCAGCGATGCCAGCAGTGCACGGCTCAAAGGGCCTATCGTGGCCTGAAAACTGGCGCGCCCGGCAGGATTCGAACCTGCGACCCCAAGCTTAGAAGGCTCGTGCTCTGTCCAACTGAGCTACGGGCGCGCGTTGCCAAATTTAGTAGCGGCATTGCCAGCTAGGCTCAAAGCCGCAGTTCATCTATCGTTCAATCGCACTGGCTGATCGACAGGTTGGCGCAGCTACGGGGGTATTCATGCGCGTGGTGCTGGTATCGGCTCTGACTCTTGCGGGCTGCCTGACGGCAACGCCTGCAAGTGCGGCGACGATTGTCGTATTCACCAATCCGGAGACGATGCAGAGCAAGGCGGTCGTGCTGAACGAGGACGGGCCCGACCGGGTGTTCATGTGCATGCTTCCGCCCGGCGAAGCAGGCTGTCATCAGGTGAAGGTAAGGCGCCGCAGCTAGGCGGCGACGGTCTCGAGGAGGCCTTCGAACAGGCGCCGTCCGTCCGTATTGCCATGAGCCGTTTCGAGCGCGCGCTCTGGGTGGGGCATGAGTCCGAGGACGTTGCCCGCGTCATTCAATATTCCGGCGATGCTCCTGGCGGAGCCATTCACCTGGTCGAGATAGCGGAACGCCACGCGGCCTTCGCCTTCGAGGCGGTCGAGCGTCGCGGCGTCGGCCTGGTAATTGCCGTCATGGTGCGCAACCGGGATCGAGATCGTCTCCCCCGCATCATATTGAGACGTGAAGAGGCTCTGGCTGTTCTCAACTTTCAGCGGGACGGGGCGGCAAACGAAATTCAGGCCGGCATTGCGCATCAGCGCACCGGGCAAAAGGCCTGTCTCGGTCAGCACCTGGAAGCCATTGCAGATGCCGATAACGGGCACTCCGCGGCCGGCCGCATCCGCAACCGATCGCATGATCGGCGAGCGAGCCGCCATCGCGCCCGAACGCAGATAGTCGCCGTAAGAGAAGCCGCCGGGGAGAGCGATGAAGTCCGTGCCGTCGGGGAGGTCGCTTTCACGGTGCCAGACCATCGCCGGCGCCCGGCCGGTGACCTTTTCAATGGCAACCGCGATGTCGCGATCGCAGTTCGAGCCCGGAAAGACGATGACGGCGCTCCTCATCGGTCGACAGCCTCCAGCCGCTCGATGCGGAAATTCTCGATAACGGTATTGGCAAGCAGCTTGCGGCACATGGATTCGATGTCGGAATCCGAAGTGCCCTCGGCAAGCTCGAGCTCGATCAGCTTGCCCGCGCGAACGTCCTGCACCCCCGAAAAGCCGAGCCCTTCGAGCGCGTGATGAATGGCCTTGCCCTGCGGGTCGAGAACGCCGGGCTTCAAGGTGACAAAAACGCGGGCTTTCATGTGAGACCGAGCTCCTTTTGGTCCCTATGGCTTCAGGCGTGGAAAGCGGCAAGCTTTACCCTCTGTTTACCTTGAAAGGCGCATTCTTGGCGAGCCGGTCTCGGTCCGGTCCGGTAGGAGTGCGCGACGTGGTAGGATTGGCAATAGCCATCTTCATCGCCCTGTTCGGCTGGGGCGAGAAATATTTCGGATGGCACGACCCGTCCGGAAAGGTCCAACTCGCGCTCTTCACCAGCTTCGTTCTAGGGGCGCTTTGCGGATATCGGTCCAAGGGCTGATCGTCGAACCGGCTTGGCGCTGTCGTCCAAGCCGCTAATGCAGAGAAGGTGCGCGACCTTCCGCCTTACGCCCAGCTCCTGAAGCTAAGCATCGATGATGGGCAGCATGGTCCTCTCGTAGTGATGCCGTTCCATGAAGATGTGATCGGCCGTCCCGGCTACCTTCACGGCGGAGCAATCGCGGGCCTCCTCGAGTTCGCCGCATTCACCACGCTCTGGCGTGAGCTTGATGACGATGAGGTGGTCGTGAAGCCAATCACGGTCACCGTAGATTACATGCGCGGCGCAGGCGACCATGAAACCTACGCTTCGGCTGCCATCGAACGGCTCGGCGCGAGGATCGCCAATGTGGAAGCCTTCGCATGGCAGAAGGACAGGGGCAGTCCCATCGCCAGCGCGCGCCTGAATTTCCTGCTCGAGCGGCCGGATCAATAACCGCTGAGCTCGGCCACCCGGTTCCGATGGAAATAGGTGTCGCCGAAAAGCTCACCCAGCACCACCTCGCGCTTCATGTAGAGCCCGATGTCATGCTCATCTGTCATCCCGATGCCGCCGTGCATCTGGACGCCTTCTTGGACCGCAAGCTTTGAGACGGCCGCCGCTTTGGCCTTGGCAACGTGGGTCATCAGCTCGGCTTTGTCGTTGCCCGCGTCGAGCAGTTCGGCAGCCTTGAGCGCGGCCGCGCGAGCGATCTCGATCTCTCCGTAGAGGTGCGCGGCACGATGCTGCAGTGCCTGAAATTCGCCGATCAGCTTTCCGAACTGCTTGCGTTGCTTCAGGTACTCGACGGTCATCGTCGAGGCGCCGGCAGCGACGCCGACCAACTCGGCGGCTGATCCAACACGACCAGCGTTCAAAGCGCGGGAAAGTGGCCCCCACCCGCCGTCAACTTCTCCCACGACAGCATCGGCATCGAGCTCGACATTCTCGAACTTCAATCGTGCGGCCTTCGAGCTGTCGGTAAGGTTCACACTCTCCACCTCAGCGGTTCCTTTCGGCACTGCGAATAACGTGAGACCGTCGAGCTCGCCCGGCGACCCCGCAGTTCGTGCGACGGTCAGGATCATGTCCGCCGAATTGCCGTGAACAACAAATTGCTTTGCGCCGTTGAGAAGAAATCCGTTTCCCCGCCGTTCAGCCGCCAGCGCCGTTTGCTCCGGCGCGTGGCGTCGGCTCTCGTCGACGGCCAGCGCCAGGACGGTCTCGCCTGACAATATGCCCGGGAACCAGCGTTCCCCGTGCGCAGTGCCCTCCATCGCGCGGGCTGCCGCCACAGCGGTCGTGAGGAAAGGCGAGGGGGTGAGGTTGCGGCCGATCTCCTCGAGAACGAGCGCTGCTTCAACCGTCCCGAGACCGAGGCCGCCCTGCTCTTGGGGGATGCAGATGCCGGTCAGCCCAAGCTCGCCGAATTGCTTCCATAGGTCCGTGCCGAACCCGTCGGTGCATCCCGTGTCGCGCCAGCGGCGGAGCTGCTTGGAGATCGCGCCTTCGCCGGCGAGGAAGCTAGACGCGGTCTCCCGCAGCATCTTCTGGTCGTCAGTCAGGAGGGCCACGCGTCAAGCTCCCGGAAGGCCGAGGATGTGCTTGGCAACGATACCCAGCTGGATCTCGCTCGTGCCGCCCTCGATCGAATTGCCCTTGGTCCGCAGCCAGTCGCGCGCAGCCTTGCCGTTCTTTGACCGCTCGCCGTCCCATTCGAGCGCATCCGAACCCCCCGCGGCCATGATCAGCTCGTGGCGGCGCTTGTTGAGCTCGGTTCCGGCATATTTCATCATCGAAGGGCTCGCGGGATGCGCCTCACCGGCTTTGAACATTTCGAAGAATCTCTCGCTCATCGCCGCGAAGGCGAGAGCGTCGACATCGAACTCGGCAATGTCGGCGCGGACGAGTGGATTGTCGGGCTTGAGTGCAGTTCCGAGCGATCCGCTGCCGAGGCCGCCCATTCCACCGAGGCCCATGCCGGCGATCATCTCGCGCTCGTGTCCGAGGAGATATTTGGCGACGTCCCAGCCGCGGTTCACTTCGCCGACGACCTGGTCTTTTGGCACCTTCACGTCGTCGAAGAAGGTCTCGCAGAATGGCGATGAACCGCTGATCAGCAGGATCGGCTTCGTCGACACACCCGGGGTGGCCATGTCGAACAGCAGGAAACTGATGCCCTTGTGCTTGGACTCGGTCGAGGTCCGCACGAGACAGAATATCCAGTCGGCCTTGTCGGCATAGCTGGTCCAGACCTTCTGTCCGTTGACGAGCCAATGATCTCCTTTGTCCGCGCACCTGGTCGACAGCCCGGCGAGGTCGGAGCCTGCTCCCGGTTCGGAATAGCCTTGGCACCAGCGGATCTCGCCGCGAGCGATCTCGGGCAGAAAGCGCCTCTTCTGCTCCTCGCTGCCAAACTGCAGTAGGGCAGGACCAAGCATTGATATGCCGAAGCTGGTTAGCGGCTGGCGAGCACAGATCCGTGCCAGTTCTTCCTTGAGAATCTTTGCTTCGATCGGCGAGAGTCCCCCACCGCCATAATCCCTCGGCCAGTGCGGAACGGTCCACCCCCGTTCGGCCATGCGTTCCAGCCAGATACGTTGCGCCTCCGACTGGAAGGTCCAGTTGCGCCCGCCCCAGCAGATATCGGCTTCGGAGCGGACAGGCTCACGCATCTCCGGTGGACAGTTTCCATCCAGCCAGGCGCGGGTTTCGGAGCGGAAAGCATCGAGATCGGCCATGCATCGAGCCAAGCACGGCAATTCGCGTTAGGGAAGGGAAAATCGGAGGCAGTCGGTGGGCAAAACCGTCGCGCTTTTCTCGTACGGGACGTTGCAGGACCAAAATGTGCAGCTCGCGACGTACGGGCGGCTCGTGGAAGGCGTAGCGGATGAGCTGTCCGGCTACAGGCTGGTGGAACTTGTCATCGACGACCCGCACGTCATCTCGTTGAGCGGCAGAGCCGTGCACACGATCGCCAGATATACCGGCGATCCTGCAGATCTTATCGCGGGCACGGTTCTGTTCCTCACGCCCGGCGAGCTCGCGAGCTCCGACGATTATGAGGTCGAGGCCTATGCCCGGACCGAAGTGACGCTGGAGTCAGGCCGGGCAGCGTTCGTCTACGTCGAGGCGGGAAAGTCGGCTCGATAAATATGCCACTGGCGCTGTTCCTGGGTCGAGCCAGGGACGTCGTTGACCCTTCGAAGAGTCATGGTTCCGCGAGCGTTGAACTCCTTGCCATCCTGGAGACGGCCATAGAGCTGGACGGGAACGTCGACATAGATTGAACCGGCGGCGCCCTCGGAATCGCCGGGCGCTCCGATATTTGCATGGACCTCGAGATATTGGGCGAGGCGCTTCGCAAAATCGTTGGGTGTGCCGCTGTCAGACCAAAGCTTATCAGCCTCCGCCGCTTTGCCCGACTCGAGCAACGCGAAATAGCTTTGCAGAACTTGCCCGGCGCCTTGGGCACTCTTCGGGTCGATCGGACCTTCAGCGACCGGAGTGAGGTCGTCGGGAAGTCCACCAGGCTCGCCGGGTGCCGGCGGATTGAGCGGAGCCTGAGGCGGAGATGCGATCTCGACCTGATTCTGGGCCGCGGTGGTGTTGCCCGGTGCGACTGAAGTTTCGGGCGAACAGGCCGAAGCGAGAAGCATTGTGATCAGAATTTTCTGTTTCACCTGGTTTCTTTCCCAAATTGACCGGCTTTGAGTCGTTAACTCAACATTTACCAAGGTCCTCTTTCAGATATTTTCCTAGGTTTTCAGCGTTTTCTGAGACAGTCTAGCGGGTTACTCGCCTGCCAAACTGCAGTTCGTCGCTCGCCAGAATCGTTTCGGCGCGACCGACGATTCCCCCCTCTTTCCACATCAGGTAATGGATGGAACCGAGGCCGGGAGCTGTTCTGCTCGTTCCTAAAACAACCCGACCTGTGGGGGGTCAGACATTTCAATGTTGCCTTACCGTGCGGCGCTTGCGTCGTCGCTCCTGCTTACCTTGCTTTCCGGCTGCAAGACGGACGTCCAGCCGGACAGTTCCGCCCTTGTGACGGTCAAGTCCGAGCCACCGAAGACAAATCCAACCCCAACTCCAACTCCCACGCCAACTCCGACACCCACACCGACACCTGGACCTTCGCCAGCGCCGGTCGGTGCTACGGGTGCACCGGCAATCGCTTCCAATTTTAACGTTAGTACGACGCTTGCTGCAGCCGGCATCCCGCCAGTCAACAGCGCGGACATTGTTGGCGCATTCCGCTTCATCTGCGGCGCGGGCCAGATATCCAATGACGACCCGATCATGTTCCCGGGCCAACCGGGCAAGTCGCACCTCCATCAGTTTTACGGAAATACGTCGGCCAATGCGAACTCGACTTTCGCAAGCCTACGCGCGTCGGGCGACAGCACCTGCAACAACATGGGCAACAACACAGCCGCGAACCGGTCGGCGTACTGGATGCCCGCAATGCTGGACGGCAAGGGCCACGTCGTGATGCCCGACTATGTGCAGGTCTACTATAAGCGCGTTCCTGGCAGTTCCAGTGACTGCACCGGTGGCCAGACCATCTGCACCACCATCCCGAATGGCGTGCGCTTCATCCAGGGCTTCAATATGATGACGAATAGTCACAGCGTCCAGCCGGGATGGTTCAAGTGCACTCATGGGCAATGGTATCAGAACAAGGAGGCCATGACCCAAATGACCCTCAGCACGTGCCCGGTCGGCTCCAAAGTCGAAATGACGATGGCATCCCTGAAGTGCTGGAACGGCCAGCTCGACAGCCCTGATCACATGTCGCATCTGGCAGGCATGGCGTCGCCCACTTCATGCCCCCAATCGCACCGCTACCTGCTTCCACAGTTCACGATCTCGGCATTCTTCACCGTGGGTACGGGCGATGACCCTTCGATGTGGCGGCTTTCGTCCGACGCAATGTATCCCAGCGCGCCTCGCGGCTCGACGCTCCACTTCGATTATTTCGAGGCATGGGACACGCTGGTCAAAGACATGTGGGTCGCCAACTGCGTCGACAAAAAGCTGAATTGCTCCGCTGGAAATCTGGGGAATGGCAAGACGCTAAGGGGTGCCTCTCAGCCTAAATACGGCTGGGTCAATCCGACGAGGCTCGTTCCGATGGCTCCGCGGCTAGCCGGATAACTGGCTAATCCCAGCCCGCGTCAGCGGCTGGCCGCAGCTCGCTCGCTGCGCGGCGGATGTCTTCGAGTTCGACGGGACTGTCGTAAGGATCTTCGTCGAGCTCTGTGACTCGGTGCAGCCGTTGCTGCCAATGTCGCAAACGCTGGACGTATGGTGCGAACGGCTTCCGCATGAGAGCGCCGCTGGGAAGTGGCTCCACGTCGGCAATGCCCATGTGGAGCCACTCGCCCGAATGCCAGTCCTGCATGTCGACCGCCGGGAACAGGCAGATTCCGTGAAGGTCTACGCCCCGATTGACCGCCGCGAGACTCTCGCACGTTATGTCGTCGAGCCATTGCGGACGGCCGCCATGAAGACCTGACGTCTCTGCGATGATGCATGGCCGCTTGTACTTGAGCCACGCCTCTTCAATCAGGTCGCAGACGGAACGAATGCGTGGGTCCCCGGGATTCAGCGGATTGTTGGGCTTTCCGCCGCCCGCATATTCCATCTGGCCGAAACTGTAATTGTTGAAGCCAAGGATATCGATCAGTTCCAGGCTGCCGCCATATTCCGGATGGCGGAGCCCAGCTATGACGTCCCACGCAATGTAGGCATCGTCATAGGCTTCGCGGTGCGCTTTGGCGGCGAGGTCCGGCCGGTCGCGAGGCGGGACGACCCAGATGAGCGGATCGATATGGACGAAACGCGTGTCGGGCAGATCCTGCCGAATCGCCTTGCACGCAGCGATGTCGGCGCGCGCTAGGGCGGTGGTGAACTGCCGCCGATAGTCGGCGGCCGTTCCGAAGGGGGCACACCATGCCCATTCGCCGCCCATATAGCCCCAGAAGGTCGGCTCATTGACCGGGCAGATGCATAAGGGACCATGGTGTGCGCGATCCGCGACATAGCGCGCTGCAGCTTTGGCATAAGCGCAAAAGCGCCGGACGAAATCGTCTGAAAGCGGGTCGAGGTCATCCGGATAACCGTAGTGCATCAGCGTCCAGATCGGCAGGATCGAGTGCCGGCGCTGGGCATCGAGGTAGGGATCGATGATCGAGAAATCGAACCGGCCGGGCGACTTCTCGATCAGAGGCCAGGGTATGCCTTCGCGAGC
>Ga0207691_10001608_pt1 | contig 22436 bp, 20 predicted proteins | sample KBSM13metaG_FD_184327 | JGI IMG/M metagenome (GOLD analysis project Ga0207691, IMG submission 184327) | Miscanthus rhizosphere microbial communities from Kellogg Biological Station, Michigan, USA - KBS M1-3 metaG (SPAdes) (version 2) | ecosystem: Host-associated > Plants > Roots > Rhizosphere >... | reverse complement strand
CGCAGCGCGCTCGTCTTCGTGGGCGTCGGAGAACGAGAGCTCCAGTTGCCTTCGATGGGAAGCCGCGCAAAGGATGGTCGGCGGGGGCTGCACGTGATCGTCGTGCGCGGCGGGACGTTCGCGCGCCTGGTCGCCGCCGGGGTGACGGTGGCGTTGCGAGGCAACATGGCGATCGATCGCGGAAAGCTCATGGATACGTTCGTAGTCGACGAATGCCGCATCGAGCTTCGTCGTCGTGCCGGCCGTGTCGCCGTTGATGGTGAGCTGGTCGAGTTGAACTCGCCCCTCGAGTACAGGATCGATCGTGATGCGCTTCTGCTGGTCGTTCCACCGGAGGACGCAACAACTGCCTGAGGGTTTTACCTTTCCGTGGTGCCCCTCTCTCTCCTGCCACTGTTCTCCCTGCCGCTGGTGCTGTTCCCCGGCGCTCCGCTGCCGCTGCATATTTTCGAGCCGCGGTATCGGCAGCTGCTGGCCGATTGCGTCGAGGGCGATTCGCGATTCGGCATCGTCTTCCGCGCCGAAGGCGTCAGCGAGGCGGACCTCGTGCCAGGCACGGTCGGCTGCATTGCCGAGGTGGACGACGCGCACACCCTGCCGGACGGGCGCTCCAACATCGTCGTCCACGGGGTCCGTCGGTTCTCGTTGCTGCGCTTCGTAGTCACCGCTGCGCCCTACCGCGTGGCGGAAGTCGACGAATACGACGATGTGGCGGAGGACGAGGCAGTACTCGCCCCGCTCGCCAAACGCGTCCGCGGGCTGTTCGATCGGGTCGGGCGCGCGGCTCGCACGCTCGCGGATGATCACGATCCGCTGCCGACGCTGCCGGACGACGCCAACTCGCTGTCGTTTGGCATCGCGGCGCTGATCGACATCGAGCCCTCTCGTCGCCAGGCGCTGCTCGAGTCGCGGCTGGCGTCCGAGCGGCTGGAAACGTTAGGGACCATGCTCGCAGGCGCCGTCGATTCACTGGAGGCGCGCGCGAAGGTGCACGGACGAGCGAAGGGCAACGGTCGCGGCCCGTACGTCGCCAAGTGACAGTGGCATCCGAGTTGCCCAGCCTCCTCGCCGCCATTGTCGGTACACGGAGCGTCCTTGCGCGACCGAGCGAGCTGGTCGTTTACCGTAGCGACGGCTTGCCCGGCTACACGAAGCAGCCGCGCCTTGGCGTCTTTCCGCGCACGCGCGACGAGCTGGTCGCCGTCGTTAGGCTGCTCGCCGAACGCAGCATTCCGTTCGTACCGCGCGGCGCGGGCACGGGATTGTCGGGTGGCGCGCTCGCGGACGATGTCGTGCTCATCGGACTCAATCGTCTCACGCGCATCCTCTCGGTCGATCCCGTCGAGCGGCTGGCTGTCGTGGAACCCGGCGTCGTGAACGTCGCACTGACGCGAGCAGCGACGCCGTACGGCCTGCATTACGCGCCAGATCCCTCCAGCCAGGCGGCGTGTACGATCGGCGGCAATGTCGCCGAGAATGCCGGGGGCCCGCACTGCCTCAAGTACGGGGTGACGCTGAACCACGTTCGCGCAGTCACGGCGATCCTGCCTAACGGCGAGATCGTGCGGCTCGGGAATGCCGAGGGCGAGGCGGACGGCTACGACCTGCTCGGTGCCTTCGTCGGATCGGAGGGCTGCTTCGGCATCGCACTCGACGTCACCGTCAGACTCTCGCCGAATCCGCAATCCGTACGGACGCTGCTCGCCGACTTCACGTCAGTCGGCGACGCCGCACGTGCGACATCGGAGATCATCGCGTCTGGTATCGTCCCGGCGGCACTCGAGATGATGGACGGCGCCACGATCCGCGCCGTCGAAGCATCGATCTACGCCGCCGGCTACCCCGTGGACGCCGAGGCCATCCTGCTGATCGAGCTCGACGGGCTTAGCGCCGGCCTCGAAACCGATGTCGCGCGCGTCGAGGCGATGTGCAAAACCGCCGGCGCGCGCACGGTCCGGATCGCGCGCGACGAAGCCGAGCGCGCACGTCTCTGGCAGGGGCGGAAGAAGGCGTTTGGCGCGATGGGGCGCATCTCCCCGCATCTGGTCGTGCAGGACGCGGTCATTCCGCGCACTCGGCTACCGGACGTTTTGGCGACCATCCACGAGATCGCGCACCGCCAGCGCATCACGGTGTGCAATGTGTTTCATGCCGGGGACGGTAATCTGCATCCGAATATCGGTTACGACGCGAACGATCCCGATGAGCAGGCTCGCGTCCACGCCGCGATGCGCGAGATCATGGCGGCCTGTGTCGCGGCTGGAGGCACGATCACTGGCGAGCACGGCATCGGCCTCGACAAGCTCGACTACATGGACCTCATCTTCTCGTCCGAGTCGCTCGCCGCGATGTGCCGGCTTCGCGAGGTCTTCGATCCCGACCGAAGGGCCAACCCAGGAAAGGTTGTCCCTGTTCACAGTTGCCGCGAATGGCACGGCGTACGGAAGGCAGCGTGGAACGCCTAACGTTTGACGCCGCCGCTGCCCGTACGACCGCCGCGGCTCCGCTGCCGGCGGCGGCGGCACCGGCCGCCGCCCGTCCGACGAGCGTCGCCGATGTCCGTGAGATCGTGCGCGACGCGATCGATCGGCGGACACCTCTTCGCATCGTCGGTCGTGGGACGTGGCTCGGTGCGGGCCGCCCGGTTCGTGACGCCCGGCGGATAGAGCTCGACGGCCTCACCGGTATCGTCGACTATACGCCCGGGGACCTCACCCTCACGGCGCGCGCCGGAACGACGCTGGCCGAGATCTCCGCGGCGACCGCGCAGCACGGGCAGTGGCTTGCGCTCACGCCGTGGGGCGGCGACGCCGGATCGTTAGGCGCAACGGCCGCGACCGCATCCGCCGGCCCGATGAGCGGAACCCTGGGGGCTCCGCGCGACATCGTCCTTGGGTTGGAGGCCGTGACGGGCGTCGGCGACATCATCCGGGGCGGCGGCCGCGTGGTGAAGAACGTCGCCGGCTTCGACCTCACCCGGCTCAACATCGGAGCGTGGGGGACGCTTGGTGTGCTCACCGAGGTGTCGGTCCGACTGCGCGGCCTTCCAGAGCAGGACGCCTCCGTCGCCCTCGCCGTGCCTAACGCCGAGTCCGCGCTCGCCGACCTCCTCGCTCGGCTTCGCACGGCCCCGATTGCGCCGCTCGCGCTCGAGATCCTGAGTGCTGCGCTCGTTCGGACCCTCGGCCTCGGAACCGACACCGTCATCGTCGCCCGCCTGGCGGGAAATGCGGAAGCGGTGGCGGCGCAACGTGGCGCACTCGCGCAATTCGGAGACGTGAGCGACGTACCAACAGAGATGTGGAACAGACTACGAGTCATTGAGCCGCCCGACGCGTCAACCGTGCGACTCTCGAGTCCTGTGGCTCGGTTTGCCGAGACGTGGGCCACAGCCAGCAGGTTGGCTGCGGCTGGCGATGGCGTTGCGCATGGAAGTCTGCTCCGCGCGGTCGCCAGAGTGATCCTGCCTCACGCGGACGGAGACTTGCCGTCGGCCGCGGTGGATGCCCTGCAGGCGACTGCTCGCGACGTTCGTATCTTCGAGCGCCTCCCCGCCTCACTGTGGCCTGCGCTGTCGCCTGACGTGGTGTCGGGTGCCCTGTCGCGCGGGGTAAGGGACGCGTTCGACCCACACCGCCTGCTCAATCCCGGAATCCTCGGAGACGCCCGAGCGTGACCACTACGGCGCTGCCTGGACGTCGATCGCTCCCCTGCGCGATCCCCGACACCCCGCTCGCTGCGGCCATCCCGGGCATCGAGACGTGCGTCCACTGCGGCTTCTGCCTGCAGGCCTGCCCGACGTATGTGAACCTGGAGGACGAGAACGACAGTCCCCGCGGTCGCATTGTGCTGATGCGCGCAGCAGTCGAGGGCGAGATCCCGCTCGACGACCCCAGCCTTCAGACACACATCGATCGCTGCCTCGGCTGCCGCGCCTGTGAGACTGCGTGCCCGTCGGGCGTCCCGTACGGGCAGTTGCTCGAGGCCACACGCGCGACGCTTCGCGAGGTTAGGCCAACGCCGTTGCTGGGAAGGCTCGTACTCGGGGTCTTTGCGAAGAAGGCGTTGCTCCGCGTTATGCTCATCGCGTCTCGCATCATTCGCGCGACCCGTTTGCCGTCTCTCGCGGCGAGCATGGGTGGTCGGCTCGGGTTCGCCTCGGCGATGCTGGCCTCGACCCGCCTTCCTCTGCCGGAGCGCGAGTACGACTTTGGCATGGAGGGAACGCGGGGCGCCGTCGCGCTGCTCGAGGGCTGCGTCATGAGCGGCTTGTTCGCTCGCACCAATCGGGCGACGCGTCGCACGCTCAGAGCCAACGACTATCGTGTACGAGGCGCACCGAACCAGGCGTGTTGCGGGGCGCTGCATGCACATGCGGGCGACCTCGAGACCGCGCGCACGCTCGCCCGACAGAACGTCGAGGCGTTCGAGAAGAGCGGCGCCGAGTTTATTGGCGTCAACGCGGCAGGCTGCGGCGCGATGATGAAGGAGTACGGGCACCTACTCGGAGATGATCCGCATTGGGCAGATCGAGCCGCCGCGATGGCTGCGCGCGTGCGCGACGTGAGTGAGCTGCTCGCGGCCGCCGGCCCCCGCCCGGGGGCGCCGCTACCGCTGCGCGTCACGTACGATGCGCCCTGCCATCTGCTGCACGCCCAGCGCGTCGTGGCGCCGCCCCTGGCGGTGCTTCGCGCCATTCCCGAGCTCACCCTGCTTCCGCTCACGGATTCCGAGCAGTGTTGCGGCGCTGCGGGCATCTACAACCTGCTCGAGCCGGCCACTTCGAATGCCGTGCTCGCGCCGAAGCTCCGCCATATCGCGTCGACCGGTGCAGACTGGGTAGCCACAGGGAATCCCGGCTGTCTCATGCAGATCGGGGCGGGACTCAGGCTGGCCCACGCGCGCGCGCGTGCGGTTCACCCGATCGACCTGCTCGATGCTTCGTACGCACGAGCGAGTGAAACCCGGCAATCGGAACCCACTCGTCAGGACGGGGACTGACGTCTGTCGGCACGGGGGCGTTTCCCGTGAGCGTTCACGCCCCGTTATTGTTCTACCCATGATCGATGCCGTTCTCTTCGAATTCGATGGTGTCATAGCGGATACCCGGGTTGCTCGGCGCCGGGCCCTCACGGATACGATTGAACGCGACGGCGTCACCCTCACTGAAGAGGAATACGGCGAGTGCTGTAGCGGGCTGCCGGTGCGCGCAGCGATTCGCGCGGCATTCGCGCTCCGCGGGATAGCCATCGACGAAACCGGGATTGAGCTTGCAGGCATGCGGGCCGACCGCCGATTCGCCACGCTCGTCGAGACCGGCATCTCCCTCATGGAAGGCGCGCAGGCCGCGATCGAAGCGCTTCAGGGGACTACGCGGCTTGGTATCGTCTCGCGGGCAGCGCGGCAGGACATCGAGCAGACGCTGAACCTCGCGCAGTTGGACCATGCGTTCGAGTTCATCATCGCGGATGATGACGCGTTCACGCCCAAGCCCTCGCCTGCCCAATACGCCGGTGCGCTCGAACGGCTCGCGCGTCGGAAGCCGGTCGTCCCGCGAAATGTCGTGGCGCTGGAAGACGGCGCGGCCGGCATTCGCGCCGCGAAGGCCGCGGGTTTGCGTTGTGCGGTGGTCGGAGCTCTGCCCATGCACCTTGCCCTCGACGCCGATGCGCTCATCCCTTCCCTCGTCGGGCTCGCAGTCCGCTCGCTCGACCTGGTGACACACGGCGTGCACGGAGCCGAGCGATGACAGTGTCGGTCGCGCATTCCGAAGCAGTCGTCGGCGACATCTCCGGTCGCCCCGTTGCCCTTCGGTACGCGGGAGTGGAGAGCGAGTACGCCGCACTCCGACGCGCGGCGATCCTCGTCGATCGCTCTCACCGCGCACGCATGTCGTTCGAGGGTGAGAAGCGAGTCGACACGCTCACGGGCCTCGTGACCAACGACGTCGCGGCGCTTTCACCAGGAACGGGTCAGTACGCGGCCGCGCTCACGCCTCGCGGAAAGATCATCGCCGACATACGGATATTCGCCCGCGATCACGAACTGCTGGTCGACGTTCCCGTCCGCGCCGCCGCGGGCTGGATGGCGATGATCAAGAAATACGTGAATCCGCGAGCCACTCGTTATGCGGATCGCACCGACGTGCTCGCCGACATCGGCGTGTTCGGTGTGCGGGCACGCGCTATCGTCGCGGCGCTCACCGGCGCCAGTCCCGACGCTCTCGCTGCACTCGCGCCCTTCGCGCATATGGTGACCGAGTGCGACGGCATGCCCGTGCTCGTCGCGCGTACGCCGGACGTCGGCGTGGAAGGATTCGACCTGTTCCTGCCGGCGGACACGGTTGGAGAGATCTGGCGCCGCGCGGTGGAGCTTGGCGCGGTGCCCGCTGGACTCGAAGCGTGGGAGATCGCGCGGATCGAGGCGGGACGCCCCGAGTGGGGGATCGACATCGATGAGTCGACCATTCCACAGGAAGCGAACCTCGATGAGCTGCACGCGATCTCGTACACGAAGGGCTGCTATACAGGCCAGGAAACGGTCGCGCGCGTCCATTTCCGCGGGCACGTCAATCGGCATTTGCGTGGCCTAACGTATTCCGACACGACGCCGGTCCCGCGCGGGGCGCTGCTATTCGACGAAAATGACAAGCCCGTTGGCGACGTCCGCAGTAGCGCAGCATCGCCGCGACTCGGCGGCATCGCGATCGCGATGGTGCGTCGCGAGGTCGCGCCGGCGACCGCGGTCCGCGTACGATGGGATGGTGGGGAATCGACCGCCAGCGTTCTCACGCTTCCGTTCCCCGACTGACGTCGCGTTGACGCGCCTGGCGCCAACAGCATGAAACGCAAAAGGGCGCGACCGAAGTCGCGCCCTTCATTGTGGATCAGGAAACCAGCCTACGGCTTCTTCGTGGTGGTGTCCTTCTTCATGCTCGTGTCCATCTTCATCGCGCTGTCCATCTTCATGGCGCTGTCCGCGGGAGCGGGAGCCATTGCGGGGGCAGCGGTGGTGTCGACGGCCGGGGTCTCTTCCTTCGTCTTGCAGGCTGCGAGTGCCAGTACGGCGGCGACAAGGGCCAGGCGCTTCATCTAGAGTCTCCTTGAGCGGGATTATCAGCGGTTGCCATGGACCGCGCACGCGGTACCAGGATCGGGGGGAAAACTACGGCGGCGATACCCTGTGTCAAGGCCAGCCACGTTGTCCAAGTGTAAGGACACCAATGCGTTTCCCGATGCAGTCCGCTGATGCAAACTCCGTCCCGTCATGTCCGCGAGCAGCCGACTCTCGGGACTCGACATTCGCTTGGCACAGTCGAGCTCGTTCCAGACCTCGGGGCCGGCGGTAACTCAATGCCGTCGAACGTATTAGGTGGACGGAATTCCAACGTGGCCCGCCGAGTGCCCACAACGTACCTTTTTCGAAGAGACCCCATCCTGTCCTCGAACGTGCCCGTCCGTGAGCACAGCGACTCTCCCTGAGAGCGATACCCGTGTCGTGCGTGGAGCCTGTCCGCACGATTGCCCTGACACATGCGCGACACTCACGACCGTCGAGAGCGGCCGAGCGACGCGCATCGCCGGCGACCCGCAGCACCCGTTCACCAACGGCTTCCTGTGCGCCAAGGTCAACCGCTATCTCGAGCGAACGTATCATCGAGATCGCGTGTTGCACCCGCTGAGACGCACGGGCAAAAAGGGCTCCGGATCATTCGTTAGGATTTCGTGGGACGAGGCGATTGAGGAGATCTCCGAGCGTCTGAACGCGATCGCCACGTCGGCTGACGGTCCGCAGGCAATTCTGCCGTATTCGTACGCCGGAACGATGGGGCTCGTGCAGGGATCGTCGATGGATCGGCGGTTCTTCCATCTGCTTGGCGCGTCGAAGCTCGATCGCACGATCTGCTCGATGGCCGGCACGGTCGGCATGCGGATGACCGTCGGCGCGAACCTCGGCGCGGACGGCGAGGGCATCCCGGAAAGCGATCTGGTCCTGCTCTGGGGAACGAACACGCTCACGTCGAACCCACACCTGTGGCCGTTCGTGCTGGAAGCGCGGCGGCGTGGTGCGCGCATCATCGGCATCGACCCGGTGCGCACGCGGACGATGGAGCAGTGCGACGAGTGGCTGCCGATCCGGCCTGGCACTGACGGGGCGCTCGCGCTCGCGATGATGCACGTGATCTTCGACGAGGGCCTCGAGGACAGAGACTACCTCGAGCGGTACACGTTAGGCGCCGAACAACTGCGCGAGCGCGTACGCGAGTACCCGCCGGAGCGAGTGGCGACGATCACCGGCCTGCCGGTCGCGCGGATTCGCGAGTTGGGACGCGAGTTCGGGCGCGCCCGCGCAGCGTTCATCCGGGTGAATTACGGGCTGCAGCGTCACTACGGCGGCGGAATGGCGGTACGCACCATTGCATGCCTGCCGGCTGTTGCGGGGCACTGGCGACGGCCAGGCGGCGGAGTGCAGCTCTCCACGAGCGCTACGTTCCGCTTCAACAACGCCGCGATCGAGCGACCGGACCTGTCGCCGCCCGTCCGCACGATCAACATGATCCGGCTTGGCGAAGCGCTGAGTAGTCCCGACGGCGCGTTAGGTGGGCCGCCGGTGCGTGCGCTCGTGGTCTACAACTGCAACCCCGCGGCGGTCACCCCGGACCGCAACGCCGTCCTTCGTGGGCTCGCTCGGGAGGACCTGTTCACCGTCGTGCTCGAACACTTCCAGACGGACACCGCGGACTACGCTGACATCGTCCTTCCCGCAACGACGCAGCTGGAGCATTGGGACATTCATCTCGCGTATGGACATCTCTACGCGTCGCTCAACCAGCCGGCAATCGAGCCGCTCGGCGAGGCGAAGCCGAACAGCGAGATCTTCCGTCTCATCGCGAAGCGCATGGGGATGACGCATCCCGCGCTCGCCGATGATGATATCACGCTCATCAAACAGGCACTCGACACGCCGCACGAGCGCATGCGCGGCGTGACCTTCGACGTGTTGAAGGAGCGCGGGTGGGTACGCCTCGGTGTTCCCCGCCCCTACCTTCCATATGCAGAAGGAAATTTCCCGTCGCCCAGCGGCAAGTGCGAGTTCTACTCGGCACGCCTCGCCGAAATGGGCATCGATCCCCTTCCCACCTACACACCACCGCTCGAGTTGCCCGAAACGGCGCCCGAGCTTGCGGCACGGTTCCCGCTCGTCCTGATCTCGTCACCGCGCCACTACTTCCTGAACTCGACGTTCGTGAACATCGAGTCGCTGAGAAAGAACGCCGAGCCCGAGTGCGTCCTCCATTCGGCGGACGCCGAGCGGCGCGGCATCTCCGCCGGCGCTCGGGTGGTCGTGTTCAACGGCCGCGGTGAATTCACGGCCGTCGCGCGCGTTGGTGACGCGATTCGTGAAGGCGTCGTGTGGGCGCCGTCAATCTGGTGGGGAAAGCTCTCGCCCGACGGCACCAACGCGAACGCCACGACGTCGCAGCGCGAGACGGACTTGGGCCACGGGCCAGTGTTCTACGACAACCTCGTCGAGGTGGCGCTCGCTGACTGAGCGCTATCTTGCAACAGCGATCAAAGCGCAATCGAACGATTCGCGCATGCATTCCAGCGACGGAGTATTCAGTTGCAGTCCTATCCCTCGACCCTCGGCGCGTTGAAGCGCTCACCATTCGGCGCCCCTGAACTTCAGCGGCGTTCCGTGAAGGATGAGCTTCGTCAAAATCTTCTGAACCGCATCTGCGCGGGCGGCCCTCTGTTCGAGGGTGTTCTCGGCTACGAGGACACCGTCATGCCACAGATCGTCAATGCCGTTCTCTCGAAACACAACTTCATCCTGCTCGGCCTGCGTGGTCAGGCGAAGAGCCGGATTCTGCGTGCGCTGACGACGCTCCTCGACGAGGCGATTCCGATCATTGAGGGCAGCGAAGTGAATGACAATCCGTTCGGACCCGTCTCCAAGTTCGGTCGGATGCGTCTCGCGGAAGCCGGCGAGGATACGCCGATCACCTGGCTCGATCGCGACAGTCGATACGTGGAAAAGCTCGCGACGCCTGACGCCACCATCGCCGATCTCATTGGCGATCTCGATCCGATCAAGGCAGCACGCGGTGGTCACATCCTGGGCGACGAGCTGACGATGCACTACGGCATGTTGCCGCGTGCGAATCGCGGCATCTTCGCGCTCAACGAGCTGCCGGATCTCGCGGGCAAGGTGCAGGTCGGCCTGTTCAACATCATGCAGGAAGGGGACGTCCAGATCAAAGGCTACCCGGTGCGCCTGCAGTTGGACGTGCTGATGTGCTTCACCGCCAATCCCGAGGACTATACGGCGCGCGGGAAGATCATCACGCCGCTCAAGGACCGTATCGGAAGCGAGATTCAGACGCATTATCCAGAGACGGTCGACATCGGCATGTCGATCACAAGCCAGGAAGCATGGACCGGCCGCGGCGATCGCACGGTACGCATTCCTGACTTCATCGGCGAGCTCGTGGAGCGGGTCGCGTTCGAGGCCCGGACTGACAAGCGTATCGATCGGCGGTCCGGCGTGTCACAGCGCATGCCGATCACGGTCACGGAGAACATCGTCTCGAACGCCGAGCGGCGCACGTTGCGAACCGGCGAGACGGAAGTGGTCCCGCGCGTCGCCGATGTGTACGCCGCCATGCCGTCGATTACTGGAAAGATCGAGCTCGAGTACGAGGGTGAGCTCGTCGGCGGACAGACGATTGCGCGAGAGCTCATCAGGCGCGCGGCCGATGCAACGTTCCGTGAGCGTGCTGGTGTCGTGAACGCCGACGAGATCGTCATGTGGTTCGACGTCGGTGGAGCGCTCGAGGTGACCGAGGACACATCCGCCGAGGCGCTCGTGAAGGGGTTCGCGAACGTGCCGACGTTGCTCGACATCGTCAGTGATGTGGGACTCGCACCGAAGAGCGATCCTGCATTCACGGCGGCCGCCTGCGAGCTCGTGCTGGAAGCGCTCGTTGCTCGCAAGAAAATTTCTCGCACCGATGCCGGTCGCTATGGCCGTGCGGTGCAGGAACAGCGACGTCGCCCGAATCAGGATCTGTTTGGTGGTGGCATGTCCGCGTGACGCGAAAGGGTGGCGGGGCCGGCAGACGGGACAGCGACGTCGGAGCACCGACATCGCGGGTTGGCCCCCGGCCGCCTGCGCTCTCGAGCAACGGGCAGACCGCGCACGTGCCGAAGGCGGCCGCCAGCGTTGTCGTGCGTCGTGCTAGCCAGAAGGACCTCCCGGCAATTCTTACGCTGCGCATGGCATTGCTGCGCGAGCACGCGCATAACGCGATCTACGGCCGCCTTCGCGCGGACGCAGAATCCCGCGCGGCCAGGCTGTTCGCCGCGCAACTCCAATCGCCCAACGAGGTGCTCTTTCTGGCCGAGTTGGAGGGAGAAACGGTCGGCGTACTGCGGTGCATTCATTCCTCCGGATCGCCACTGCTCGATCCATCGCAGTACGCGTACGTGTCTTCCGTGTACGTCGTGCCGTCGGCGCGCGAACGGGGAGTGCTGCACACGCTCATGAAGGAAGCGGAGCAGTGGTGCAGCGACCGTGGACTCGAGGAGATGCGACTGCACAATGCGGCTGACAACCCACTCGCCAACGCCGCCTGGGAGGCGCTCGGGTTCGAGGTGGTAGAGCATCTTCGCGTTCGCTCGCTGAAACAACGTTAGGCGGGAGCCATGCCCGTCATCACCATCTCGCGGCAGTTTGGCTCGGGCGGGTCGGAAGTAGCAGGACGTGTCGCCGACGCGCTCGGCTGGACTCTCCTGGACAACGCGCTCGTCGAGCGCGTAGCCGCGCGCCTTGGACGCACGCCGGTAGAGGTGCAGGCGATCGAGGAACGGGTGCCGTCACTCGCCGAACGCCTTGCCGATGCGCTCGCGCTCGGGTCGCCCGAGATTGTGTCCCCTTCCCTGTCGGCACCCCTGCCGCCGACGGAGGAGCGACTCCTGGAGGTCACTGAGCACGTGATCGACGACGCGATTGCTCGTGGGCCCGTTGTGCTCGTCGGTCGTGGGGCCCAGTCGTATCTCGCCCAACGGACCGACGCGCTTCACGTCTTCTGCTACGCGGCGAAGCCGGCGCTCGTCGCACGCGTGATGCAGCGCGAGAACACGACGGCGGAGGAAGCGTCACGTCGCGTCGACGAGATGAACAAGCGCCGCGAGCAGTACGTCCGCCGCCATTGGCAGCGCTCATGGCACGCGCCGGAGAACTACCATCTGTGCGTGAACACGGAGCGACTCGGCGTCGAAGGTGCCGCCGACCTGATTGCCCAGGCGGCGCGGGCGCTCCTCGCCTAACGCCCGCGTCGCGGGCTAGTGCTCCGTCACGATCCAGCTGCTCTCGCGACGGAAGGCGTACATCGCGAACGCGAGCATGATAGCTGCCCCACCGCCAATAGCCCAGTCGACACCGACCGCGCTCGCGACCGCACCCGCCGCGAAGGCGCCGAGGACCTGCGAGAGTCCTACCGAGATGAGCGAGTAGACCGACATCAGTCGTCCGCGGAAACGATCGATGACGAACGACTGCAACATGCTGTTCGCGAGCGCGTTCGTGAGGATCATGCTGAACCCTGTGACGAACAGAATCGGGTAGGCGATCCACGAGACGCGCACGAGCGAGAACATGATCAGCAGGAAGGCGTACGTATACGACGACGCGACGAGCAGCTTGCCGCGCGGCATGCGCCCACCGACCGCCGCGAGAGCAAGGGCCCCGCTCAGCCCACCGAGGCCAAGCGACGAAAGCAGGAGCCCGTACCCGCTGGCATCGAGGCCGAGCAGATCGCGTGCGACAACGGGCATGAGCGTGATGTACGGCACGCCGAGCACCGAGAACACGGCGATGAACTTGATGAGCGTCGAGACCTTCTTCGTCGCGCGAACGTAGCGCAGCCCTTCGAGCATACCGTGTAACGGCGACCCGGTCGTGAGCGGCGGATGCCACGCCGGCAGCCGGATGCGCGAAAGACCCAGCAACACGGTGAAATAGCTCAGCGCGTTCAAGCCGAAGCACCATGAGATCCCCGCCTTCGCGATCACGATCGCCGCTACGGCGGGGCCGAAGATCCGTGCGAGATTGAACCCGCTGGAGTTCAACGCGATCGCGTCTCGGAGGTCCTCGCGCCCTACCAGGTCGATCATCATCGCCTGGCGCGCCGGAATCTCGATGGCGCTGATGGCCCCATTCGCCGCCGAGAGCGCGAGCAGCCAGCCGATCGTGACATGCCCCGTGAACGTCAGCCACCAGAGCACGATTGCTTCGATCAATAGCAGCGACTGCGCTATCGTCACCAGGCGGAGCTTGTGTTCGCGATCCGCCAGCACGCCGGCCGGTAGCGAGAGCACGAGAATCGGGAGTGACCCGATCGACGCGACGAGCCCGACCAGAAACGCGTTGTTCGTCAGCTCGAGCGCGAGCCACCCCTGCGCCATCGTTTGCATCCACGTGCCGATGAGCGACAGCGTCTGTCCGATCCAGAACAGCCGGAAGTTTCGGTGCGTGAGCAGCACACGAAACGGGTTGATCGACTTGGAGGATGGCGCGTGCGTCGTCGGACTCGAGTGGCCATCCGGCGCAGTATAGGTCGTGCGCGTCCCGAGACCCGGCAGTACGTTTCGGTACACGGCGACCAGCGAATCGAGACGAGTCCACCGGCGCTCGCCCGCTCGTGCTCGAGTCGGTGCCAGCTCGTCTCTCGTCCCCAGTCCCCCGTCTCTGCTGCTATGCGCTTCCACACCTACTCCAAGTTCAGCCCCGAGTTGGCGGACGCGGTCGATCTGCAGTCCCTCCTCGAAAAGCTGGCCGATTTCCTGTTACAGTCTGGTTTCGCCGGCGGACGCATGTCGCACCCGTACTGGGGCGACTTCGGAGGCGAAGCGGACCGATCACTCGATGCGCTCAAGGAGGCAATCCTCAACGCGCTGATCGAGAGTGGCCAGTTCACCCCCGAGATGCTGCAAGCGCTCCGCGGCGATGGCGACGAGGAGGCGCAGGCGAAACTTGCCAAGCTCCTCGACGAACTCGTGCAACGCCTCACCGCTGAGGGCTATCTGAACATCGACGCACCGCCCCAGGTTCCGGATACACATCAACCCCTGGAAGGCCGTGGAAGCCTGGCGCACGCGGCGTCGCGTGACGTGCAGTTCAATCTTACTGACAAGGGCATCGACTTCCTCGGATACCGAACCTTACGCAACCTCCTCGGGTCACTCGGCAAGTCGAGCATTGGTGCGCACGACACGCCGTACCTCGCCACCGGCATCGAGTCCGACGGCTGGAGCAAGGTGTACGAGTTCGGCGACGTCCTGAATCTGGACGTGAACGAAACGCTCAAGAATTCGCTCGCCCGAACGGGGACAATCGGCGTTCCAATAGACCTCGAGTATTCGGACTTGATGGTGCGTCAGGCGGAGTATCGGTCGTCATGCGCGACGGTGCTCATGCTCGACACATCGCACTCCATGATCCTATACGGAGAAGACCGGTTCACACCGGCCAAAAAAGTCGCGCTCGCGCTCACGCACCTCATTCGCACGCAGTTTCCCGGTGACACGATTCGCGTCGTGCTCTTTCACGACTCGGCCGAAGAGATTCCGCTGCCGACGCTCGCGCACGCGCAAGTGGGCCCGTATCACACGAACACGGCCGAAGGCCTGAAGCTGGCGCGCCGCATTCTGCTCGCGCAGAAGAAGGACATGCGGCAGATCGTCATGATCACGGACGGGAAGCCGAGCGCGCTCACGATGCCGAATGGGCAGATCTACAAGAACTCGATGGGCCTCGATGCGACGGTCATCGCCGAGACGCTCAAGGAAGTCGCGAACTGCCGCCGGTCGGGCATCATGATCAATACGTTCATGCTCGCCCGTGATCGTGCCCTGGTGGAGTTCGTGAAGCGTGTCTCCGAGATCAGCAAGGGCAAGGCGTACTTCACGAATACGATGACGTTAGGCCAGTTCATCCTGATGGATTTCCTGCGGAGAAAAACCAAAACCGTCAGTTAGGACGGCTGGCTGGTTGCTGGGTGTGGGTGCTTGTTGCTGGGTGACGCCGAGTGACCTGCGGCATCCAGCTAGCAACAAGCGTCACCCAGCCACCAGCGTCTTTTTTGTCGCCCTTGCAATTTGAAAGGCCACCAACTAGTAATACGGCACAATCGAAGTTCACTCGTGGTGATTTACGGCGTATTGCGGCCACGTTAAACAAACAGCTAAAAGGCCACGCGTCCCCGCGGCTTTTCTCGCCTCGGGGATTTCTTGTCTCCGGGCGACGCGGTGGAGACGGGTGGAAGGAGAAGAACCACTGTGTCACCCGTCGAGTTGCGCCTTGGTCTCATCGGCTGCGGCACCGTTGGCACCGCGTTCGCTTCGTCGTTCGCCGAACGACGCACATCCCTGGAGCGCCTGACGAGTTCGCGATTGCGGCTCGCGCGTATCGCCGTGCTCAGGCCCCACTTGCGACATCCTCGGCAGGCACTGGGTGCGCTCACCGACGACGCCGCCGCGGTCGCCGCCGATCGGTCGATCGACATCGTCATCGAGGCCAGCGGTGCACCTAACGCCGGGCACTGGATCCGCACCGCCCTGGACCGAGGCGCCGCGGTGGTCACCGCGAACAAGCAGGCGCTCGCGCGCGATCCCTATCTCCTCGCGACGCTCGCTGACCCCGACTCTCGCCTGCACTGCGAGGGTGCCGTTGCTGCAGCCGTGCCGATCGTCCGCGCGCTCCGTGAATCACTCGCCGGCGAGGAGATTCATGGCCTGCGCGGGGTGTTGAACGGCACCACCACGTTCATCATTGGGCAGCTGGAGCAGCGCCGTCAGTTCGCCGAGGCGGTGAGCGACGCACAGCGAGCAGGATTCGCCGAACGCGATCCAACCGACGATCTCAGTGGCGCAGACGCCGCCGCGAAGCTCGCGATCCTCTGCTCGATTGCCTGGAAGGAACCGGTGACGCTCGACCGCGTTAGGGTGCGTGGGATCGACGCATCACTCGCCGAGACCGTCGACGCCGCCCGGTGTCGAGGCGGGCGCGTCCGACTGGTCGCAACGGCCGAACGCAACGGGCAGATACACGCATCGGTCGAACCCACAGTGCTCGACGCTGGCGACGCGCTCGCGACGGGCACCGGCGTGCACAACGTCGTCGAGGTGCGAGCGGCACTCGCGGGCACTCTCACATGGCACGGCGCGGGCGCAGGCGGGCGCTCGACCGCGTCCGCTCTTCTCGCTGATACAATCGCCGCCGCACGTGTGTACTCGACGCGCGCGTTAACCACAGCCTACGCAGGAGTCGCCTGATGTCTGCCACCGTTCTCGATGGCGTCGAGTCGTCCACGCGCCGTCCTCAGTCTGCATGCACCGCCCTTCCACTCGTCTGCTCCAATTGCGAAAGCCGTTTCGACGCGGAGCCGAGCGCGATCTGCCTGCAGTGTCTTGGGCCACTCGTGCCCGAATATGATGCGACGAGAACACTTCCGGGCCGGGAGGAGATCGCGCGCCGCGCGCCATCGCTCTGGCGATACCGCGAGTGGCTCCCGTTCACCGGGACGCCATCGCTGTCGCTGGACTCCGGGTTCACGCCGCTGGTGGAAGCGCCCGAGCTCGCGCGAAGGCTCGGTGTCGCACGCGTGTGGGTGAAGAACGACGCCGTCTCACATCCGACGTTGTCGTTCAAGGACCGTGTCGTATCGACCGCGATCAACGCGGCCCACGCGTTCGGGCTCGGTGTCATCGGCTGTGCGTCTACCGGCAACCTCGCCAATGCCGTCGCCGCACACGCGGCGCGCGCTGGACTCGAGGCGTGGATCTTCATTCCGCACGATCTCGAGCCTGCAAAGGTCTTCGGCACCAGCGTGTTCGCACCGAAGCTCGTGCGCGTTCGCGGCACCTACGACGACGTGAACAGACTGTGCGCACAGGTAGCCGACAGCTTCGGCTGGGGGCTCGTCAACGTGAATCTTCGCGCGTACTACGGCGAAGGCTCGAAGACGATGGCATTCGAGATCATCGAGCAGCTTGGGTGGCGCGCGCCGACAGCCGTGATTGCCCCGATGGCCGGTGGTGCGTTGGTCACCAAGCTCCATCGTGGCTTTCGGGAATTCTCCGAGGCAGCGCTCTTCACTAGCCCGCTGCCGCGGCTGCACGGCGCTCAGGCAACCGGCTGTGCACCGATCGTTAGGCTCGTGGAGCGAGGCAGTGGGCGCATCGAGCCGGAGATCCCTTCGACCATCGCGCGTTCGCTCGCGATCGGCAACCCTGCGGACGGCCTCACCGCGGCCCGCGGTATCGCGGAGACGAATGGCTGGGCGGCCGCGGTTTCCGATGCAGAGCTCGTCGCCGGAATACGCTTGCTCGCCGAGACCACGGGCATCTTCGCCGAAACCGCGGGTGGTGTCACCGTCGCCGCCGCGAAGCAGCTCGCGAGCGTTGGGCGCCTGCGTCCTGATGACGAGGTCGTGCTCTGCATAACCGGAAACGGCCTGAAGACACTCGACGCGGTAGCCGATGCACTTCCACCCGCTCCGGTGATCGCGCCGCGCCTGAGTGCAGTCGCCGCGTTGGTCAACCAGGCATAAGCCTGTCAGCACGCAGCACACTCGCACGTGGCTACATCCAGCCACCAGCACGACCACCCAGCACCGGCAAGACCACCCAGCACCGGCAAGACCACCCAGCACCCAGCGCCTTTTCTATGTCTCTGACGATCTCTCTTCCGAGCGTTCTCTCCCGCCTCACCGACGGCCAGCGCGCCCTTCAAGCGTCGGGCGCCACCGTCGGAGAAGCCGTCGCCGACCTCACGCGTCGCTTCCCGTCACTATCGCCGCGACTCGTCGATGATCGTGGCGAGCCTTATCCCTTCGTCACCTACTATCTCAATGACGAAGACATCCGCTTCGGCGGAGGATTCCAGGCGACGGTAACCGATGGCGATGAGCTCATCATCGTTTCTGCCGTCGCTGGAGGCTGAGATGACTGCGACACTCGACAATCCCCTGATTCGGTCCCGCACCGCGCCCGCACTCGAGCGCGAGGAGTTGCTGCGCTACGGCCGGCATCTGCTGCTTCCCGAAGTCGCCATCGATGGCCAGCGAAAACTCAAGGCTGCGCGCATACTGATCGTTGGCGCCGGAGGGCTCGGTTCACCAGCCGCGCTGTACCTCGCGGCGGCCGGCGTCGGAACCATCGGTCTCGTCGACTTCGATATCGTCGAGGTTACGAATCTCCAGCGTCAGCTCCTGTACGGCACTGGGGATGTCGGACGCTCGAAGCTCGACGCGGCGCGAGATCGGCTGCACGACGCGAATCCCAACGTGAAGCTCGAGTTGCACGCCACGCGACTCACCGCGGCGAACGCCCTCACGATCGTGCGCGAGTACGACCTCGTGCTCGACGGCACCGACAACTTCGCAACGCGGTATCTGGTGAACGACGCCTGCGTGTTGCTCGGGAAGCCTAACGTCTACGGCAGCATCTTTCGATTCGACGGTCAGGCCTCCGTATTCGCGACAGAGGACGGCCCGTGCTACCGGTGCCTGTACCCGGAGCCGCCACCGCCGGGCCTCGTCCCGAGTTGCGCGGAGGGCGGAGTGCTCGGCGTCTTGCCGGGGCTCGTCGGCACCGTTCAAGCCACCGAAGCCATCAAGCTCATTCTCGGTATCGGCACGCCGCTCGTCGGTCGGTTGCTGCTCGTGAACGCGCTCGATGCGCAGTTCCGCTCGGTCACAGTGCGCCGCAATCCGACGTGCCCGGCGTGCGCCACCGGCGAGATCAAGGAGCTGATCGACTACGACCAGTTCTGTGCCGCGAGTGGCGGCATCGGCGCCGGCCTCGACGCCGTACCACAGATCGAGCCGCGCGAGCTCGCCATTCGACGCGCGGCTGGCGAGGCGATTCAGCTCGTCGACGTCCGCGAGCCACACGAATGGGAGATCGGCCACATCGACGGCGCGCGACTCATCCCGCTCCATCGTATTCAGTCGGCGATCGCGACCATCGACGCCAACGCCCCCGTCGCCGTCTACTGCAAGGGCGGCACACGAAGCGCACTCGCCGTCCGCGATCTCCAGGAGGCTGGATTCCATCAGGTATGGAGCGTGAGCGGCGGTATTCTGCGATGGGCGCGCGAGGTCGACCCCGACATTCCGCAGTATTGACCAGCGGCAACGAATCGTCGTGTGGGACGGGCCGCCCGAGGCGAGAAGCGTCCGCTGTATATTGTGCGATGCTCTCCGCCCTCGGGCTCAGCCTGTTCGGTCTCCTGCTCGGTATTCGACACGCGGTCGACCCTGACCACGTCGTCGCCGTGACCGCGATCGCCACCGGCCAGCGGTCGGTTCGGAACGCCGGCATGATCGGCGCGATGTGGGGCGTCGGACACACGTTCACGATTCTGCTCGTCGGCGGCGCGATCATCGTGTTCCGCATCGCCATTCCGCCGCGGCTCGGCCTCGCGTTCGAGTTTGCCGTCGGTATCGTACTGATCGTGCTCGGACTGGGGAATCTGCTCTCGCGCGCCGAGGCGACGCCGCCAAGGAACTCGGCGCGCCCGGTCGTGGTGGGGATGGTACATGGCCTCGCAGGATCGGCTGCCGTGGCGCTGCTTGTACTCGCCGCCGTTCGCGAGACTGCCTGGGCGATCGGCTATCTGATGCTGTTCGGACTCGGAACGATCGTCGGCATGATTGCCGTGACGACGGCTATCGCGGTGCCGGCGGCCTACGCCGCGACCCGTGTCACCGCATTGCGGCGATACCTCGTGCTGGCATCCGGCGCGGCAAGCGTGATCGCGGGGACCTTGATCGCCGTACAACTTGCCGGCAACGGTCTCTTCTCCGCTTCGCCCGTGTGGGTCCCGCGGTGAGCGAACGGGTTTCACGACAACCGCGTTCACGCGTCAAGCAGCACTCACCCGTGGAGCCCGAGCTCGACCCGGCACGACTTCGTGAGTTTTCACGACGACTTCGCGCGTGGTTTCGAAAGCACGGACGAGACCTTCCGTGGCGGCGCACACGCGATCCGTATCGCGTTCTGGTCTCTGAGCTCATGCTGCAGCAGACGCAGGTCTCTCGGGTCATCGACTACTACGAACGATTCCTCACCCGCTTCCCCACGCTGCAGCACGTCGCCGAAGCGCCGCAGCGGCACGTCGTAGCCTCGTGGGAGGGTCTCGGCTACTACGCCCGTGCGCGCAATCTCCACGCACTCGCGCGGCGTGTCACGCGAGACGGCACTCCTATACCCGCCGACCCCACCGCGCTACGAGAGCTTCCAGGTATTGGCGCTTACACCGCTGGTGCGGTGGCCTCGTTCGCGTACGAGCGACGCGCCCCGCTGGTCGACACGAACGTCGCGCGGGTGCTGCATCGCGCGTTCCTGCCGAAAATCGATCCGAAATCGAGGCTTGGCCAGCGCGCTGGATGGACCATCGCCGCACAGCTGCTGCCGAGAACTGGTCGCACCGCCTGGGTGCATAACCAGGCACTGATGGAGCTCGGCGCGCTCATCTGTACAGCGCGCGTTAGGCACTGCGACCGCTGTCCGGTGGCGCGGCTTTGCGCGACGCGTCGTGCCGACGAGCCCACGCAGAACGTGAGGCGATAACTAACGCGCGGGTGTCGGCAGTCGCCGAAGCTCGTGGTAGATGAACACCGGCTTGCCTCGGTAGAGCGGCGCCGGCGCTGCCCGTTCGAGCGCGAGGCCGAACTCGCGATAGTACCTTGAGAGCCGCTTCGTCGATTGGTAGAGGGTATCACCGATGAATCCCGGCAACCGCTGCTCCGTGGTGGCATACCACCAGGTGTTCACGAGCGCGCGCAGGCCGTAGATGCGAAGCAAGGCGCCCGGCCCGTCGACCACATAACGAACGTAGTATCCAGCCCCGTGATAGCTGACGCGGGCGACTGACCCCGGACGGAGCACTCTCGCCCATTCGGCGACAGCTTTGCGCTCGTCCGTGTACGGCACGACCACCTTGCATATGAGCCCGTCGCAGGACGCGTCGTCGAATGGCAGCTGCTCGGCTACGCCCTGCCTAACGTCGTATCCCTCGGCGACGAGCGAGTCGACCAACTCGCGGCGGGGCTCGACACCTATTGCGTCGAGCCCCGCCTGTCGGAGCATCCTGAGTTGATCGCCACTGCCACAACCGACGTCGAGCACGCGCGAGCCGGGCGGGAAAGCGGAAAAACTGAACTCATCGAGGATGAAGTCGGCCCACTCCGACGTAGCAGCCCCGCTCACGCACGCTTTCCAGATTTCTTGCGGTAATCCAGCGACGGACGATAGTCGCGCTCGTCGTAGCCGGTATAGATCTGACGCGGGCGGGCGATCTTCTGTTCCTTGTCGAGCAGCATCTCTTCCCACTGCGCGAGCCAACCCGACGTCCGTGCCACCGCGAACAGCACCGTGAAGAAGTCCGTGGGGAACTTCATGGCCCGGTAGATGAGCCCCGTATAGAAATCGACGTTCGGGTAGAGCTTGCGCGACACGAAGTAGTCGTCGCTCAGCGCGATCCGCTCGAGTTCCAGCGCAATCTCGAGATCGCGATCCATCCCGACTGACTCGAACACCTCGTTCGCGAGCTGCTTCACGATCTTCGCGCGAGGATCATAGCTCTTGTAGACACGGTGACCGAAACCCATCAGTCGGCCGCCCTTGCCGCTCTTCACCTCGTCGATGAACGCCGGCACGTTCTTCACCGACCCGATCTCCTCGATCATCCGCAGCACCGCCTCGTTTGCGCCGCCGTGCAGCGGGCCATAGAGAGCGGCAACGCCCGCCGCGACGGCGGAGAACGGATCCACATGCGACGACCCGACGGCGCGCACCGCGTTCGTCGAGCAGTTCTGCTCGTGATCGGCGTGCAGAATGAACAGGATCTCGATCGCTTTCGCGAACACCGGACTCGCTTCGTACTTCGGCTCGCTCATGCGAGCGATCATGGAGAGGAAGTTCTCCGAGTACGAGAGATCGTTGTCCGGATAGATGAATGGCAGCCCCTTGTTGTGTCGGTAGATGAACGCCGCCAATGTCGGAAGCTTTGCGAGCAGACGAATGATCGAGATGTAGCGCTGATCGGGGTCGAAAATGTTCTTCGCTTCCGGATAGAACGACGAGAGCGCCGCGATGCTGCTGCAGAGCATCGACATCGGGTGCGCGTCGTAGCGGAAGCCCTCGAGAAAGCGCTTGATATTCTCGTGGACGTACGTGTGAAACGTGATGTCGTGCACCCACTGGTCGTACTGCTCCTGGTTAGGCAGCTCGCCGTTCCGGAGCAGCCACGCAACCTCGAGAAAGCTGGCCCTCTCGGCGAGCTGCTCGATGGGGTAGCCTCGATACCGGAGGATGCCCTTGTCGCCGTCGATGAACGTGATGGCGCTCCGACACGATGCCGTATTC
>Ga0207691_10001607_pt1 | contig 22444 bp, 16 predicted proteins | sample KBSM13metaG_FD_184327 | JGI IMG/M metagenome (GOLD analysis project Ga0207691, IMG submission 184327) | Miscanthus rhizosphere microbial communities from Kellogg Biological Station, Michigan, USA - KBS M1-3 metaG (SPAdes) (version 2) | ecosystem: Host-associated > Plants > Roots > Rhizosphere >... | reverse complement strand
CGGAGTACTGCGCGCGCGCCGCACACGGGACGGCGAGCGTGACCAGGAGAGCGGCGAGAATCGCCTTAGTCAGCTTGGACATGTTGTTTGTCCCCCTCGGCCGACGGGTAGTGCAAAGACCCTGCCTGATTTGGAGCAGCCGTAAACTCTCGCCCAGTGAGCGAGATCACGCGCGTCGCGCACCCGCCGGAGCGTCCGCTCGCTGTTTTCGACGGAGATTGCGGTTTTTGCCGGCTCTGGATCGCGCGCTGGAAAGCTCGGACAGGTCCGAAAGTGGACTATGCGCCCTCGCAGGAGGTCGCCGGACGATTTCCGGAGATTCCGAAGGAGCGCTTCGCTCGCGCATTCCAGCTCATCCTTCCCGACAGGGAAGTTCTCGGCGGAGCCGAAGCCGTTGCGGCGCTGGCCGGGCAGGAGGCCGGACACGGGCCCTGGCTCGCTCTCTATCGCCGCGTCCCCGGCGCCGCTCCGCTGGCCGAGCTGGCGTACCGCCTCATCGCGAGTCACCGGCCCGCCGCGATGGCGGTCACGCGCCTGCTCTGGGGCCGCTCCGTACTGAAGCCGACGTACTCCGCCGCGACCGCGCTCTTCCTGCGCCTGCTCGGCCTCTGCTATCTCGCCGCCTTCGTCTCTCTCTGGGTCCAGGTCGACGGGCTCATTGGCGCGAACGGTGTCCTGCCGATCGCGCCACTGCTGGACTGGGTCCGCGCACACGCGGGCGGCGATCGCTACTGGCTCCTTCCGACGTTGTCCTGGGTCTCGTCGAGCGACGCCGCCCTCCACCTGCAGTGCGCGGCCGGAACCGGCGCGGCGCTGCTGCTCCTCGCCGGCCTCGTGCCCGCCTGGAGCGCCGCCGCGGCGTGGCTGCTCTATCTCTCCCTCTCCGTCGCCGGCCAGACGTTCCTCGAGTTTCAGTGGGACTTTCTTCTCACCGAGACCGGGCTCCTCGCGATCTTCCTGGCGCCGCCCTCCCGGTGGCGGCTCCGTTCCGGCCTCTCCACGCCCCGGCTCGCGCGATTTCTCCTCGTCTGGCTGCTCTTTCGCCTGATGCTCTCTTCGGGCGCGGTCAAGCTCGGAAGCGGCGACGCCGCGTGGCGCAGCCTCACGGCCCTCCGCGTTCACTACGAGACGCAGCCTCTGCCTCCGTGGACCGCGTGGTTCGCGCACCAGCTCCCGGCCGCGTTCCAAACATTGTCGTGCGTGTTTCTGTTCTTCGTCGAGCTCGTGGTGCCGTTTCTCTTCTTCGCTCCCCGCCGTCTGCGCCTCTTCGCCTGCGGCATGACGATCCTTCTGCAGATCCTCATCGCGGCCACCGGGAACTACGCCTTCTTCAACGTGTTGACGATCTCGCTCGCCGTCCTTCTTCTGGACGACGCGGCCTTCCCGAAACGCTGGCGTGACGCGGCCTCGTCGGGCGCGGGTCGAGGTGGCTGGCCGCGCTGGATCCTCGTGCCCGCGGCGGCGATCCTCCTCGCCGCGTCCGCGGTGCCGTTTCTCGCGTCCGTGGGATTGCGCGGCGCGATCCCCGGTCCGCTCGCCGCCGTCTATCGCGCGGTGGAGCCTCTCCGCAGCGCCAACGGATACGGCCTCTTCGCCGTCATGACGATGGAGCGCCCGGAGATCGTGCTGGAAGGAAGCGAGGACGGCGCGTCATGGAAACCCTACGAGTTCCGGTGGAAGCCCGGAGATCCTCGGCGCCGGCCGCGATTCGTCGCGCCCCACCAGCCTCGCCTCGACTGGCAGATGTGGTTCGCGGCGCTCGGCGACTACCGCGCGAATCCCTGGCTCGTGAGTACGATGGCGCGGTTGCGCGAAGGCTCGCCGCAGGTGCTGAGCCTTCTGGCGGTGAATCCCTTCCCCGCGCAGCCGCCACGTTTCGTTCGCGCCGTTCTCTACGACTACCGGTTCACGAACGCCGAGGAGCGCCGCCGCACCGGCGCCTGGTGGAAGCGCGAGCTCCGCGGGCTCTACGCGCCGGTCCTGGGCGGCGCTGAGTAGAAGTCGAGAAGTTCCGAAGTTCACTATGATGGACGGCCTGGCCTGGCCGGCCGCCTCACCCGAACCCACGTCGCTGATGCTGACCAACGAACGCTTCGACCGGACCCGGCGCCTGGAAGGGAAGCCGTGACGATCGCCCGGCGCCTCATCGTCCTTCTGGCGGTGCCGCTGCTCGTGCTCTCCGGCCTCGGCATCTTCATGGTTCGGAGGCTCGACCAGATCGAGTCCCGCGGCCGGTTCCTGGTCGAGAAACAGGTGCGGAGCCTCGCGGCGCTCGGGAACATCTCCCGCAGCCTCGAGCGGCTGCGGGTCGACGTGCGCAGCCACCTGCTTCAGGCGGACGCGGCAGGTCAGGCGAAAATCCGCGCCGATTTCGAGGCGAGCCGCGCCGAGTTTGCCAACCAGCTCGGCCGGTATGCCGACGCATTCGTCTCGGACGATCGCGACCGGCGGTTGCTGGACGAGTACCGAGGACTCAGCTCGGACTGGATCGCGTCCGCGGCACAGGTGATCTCGCTCGCCGAGGCCGGACGACACGACGAGGCGGTCGCCTTGCTGATGAGCACGCAGGAGAATGGGGAGCGGCTGGGCGAGGCATCGCACGAGTGGATCGTGTACAACGAGAGCCTCGCCACGACCGCCGGAGAGGCCTCCATGGCGTCGATCGCCGACGCGCGACGGGACACTCTCATCGCGGTCGGCGTCGGCATCCTTCTGTCGGGCTTCCTCGGCTACTGGACGTTCCGGAAGATCGCCCCGCCGATCCGTTCCCTGACGACGACGGTCGAGACCATCGCGGGCGGCGACTATTCGAGGGAGGTGCCCTTCGCCGCGTCCCCGGACGAGCTCGGCGACCTCGCGCGCTCGGTCGACGTGCTGAAGCGCGGCGCGATGGCCATGGACGAGCAGCGCTGGGTCAAGACGCATGCCGCGCGGATCACCGGAGAGCTCCAGGGCGCCGCGACACTCGACGATTTCGGGTCCCGTCTCGTCTCGACGCTCGTCCCGGTCCTCGGGGGAGGTGTGGCGGCCTTCTATCTCTTCGACGGCGAGAGCCAGGGGCTGCGCCGGATCGCGGGCTACGGGCTCGCACCGGGGACTCCCGACCGGCTTCGCTCGGGCGAAGGCCTCGCCGGACAGTGTGCACGCGATCGCCGGCCGGCGAGCCTCGCGGGCATCCCCGCGGACGCTCTGCGCATCGTCTCGGGCGTGGGCGAGGCGGCTCCGGCCCAGGCGACCGCCTGGCCGGTCACGTCTCAGGACGAGCTCCTCGCGGTCCTCGAGTTCGCGTCGTTTCGCCCGCTCGCCGGAAACGAGAAGGCGCTGCTCGATGAGCTGTTGCCGGTCGTCGGGATGAGTCTCGAGATCCTGGCCCGCAACCTCCGGACGCAGGAGCTCCTCGGCCAGACGCAGGAGCAGGCGCGGCAGCTCGAAGCGCAACAGGTGGAGCTCGCGGCCGCGCGCGAGAAGGCCGAGGAAGCCACGCAGCTGAAGTCCATGTTTCTCGCCAACATGAGCCACGAGATCCGGACTCCGATGAACGCGATCATCGGCCTCTCGCACCTGGCTCTGAAGACTTCGATGACTCCGAAGCAGCGGGACTACATCGGCAAGGTCCACAACGCCGGGACATCGCTGCTCGGGATCATCAACGACATCCTGGATTTCTCGAAGATCGAAGCGGGAAAGCTGGACCTCGAAACGACGCCGTTCCAGCTCGACGAGGTGATCTCGACGGTCACGACCGTGACCGGACAAAAGGCGCACGAGAAGGGCCTCGAGTTCCTGGCCGACGCCCCGGCCTCGGTGCCGCAGGGCCTGCGGGGCGACCCCCTGCGCCTCGGCCAGATCCTGACGAACCTCGTCAACAACGCCGTGAAGTTCACCGAGCGGGGAGAGATCCGGCTGAAGGCGGAGCTGCTCGAGCAGACCGGCGAGCGGGTCAAGCTGCGCTTTTCGGTCGCGGACACGGGCGCCGGCATGACGCCGGAACAGGCCGCGCGCCTCTTCCAGCCCTTCACCCAGGCCGACATGTCGACGACCCGCAAGCACGGGGGCACGGGTCTCGGGCTGACGATCTGCAAGCGGCTCGTGGAGTTGATGGGCGGACAGATCTGGCTCGAGAGCGAGCCCGGGGTGGGGAGCACGTTTTTCTTCACCGTCTGGCTGGGCCTCGGCACCGAGGCGCCGCGCGGCCGGTTCTACCCGAGCGCGCTGCAGCATCTGACCATGCTGGTCGCCGACGACAACCCTGCCGCTCGCGAGATCCTGGCAGACGCGTTGAGGGACGTCAGCGATCGCGTGGACGTCGTCGCCTCGGGCGAGGAGGCGGTCGCGGCCGTGAAGCAGCACGACGCTTCCGGTCCGTACGACGTCGTTTTCATGGACTGGCGGATGCCCGGCGTCGACGGGCTGGAGGCGACGCGCCTGATCAAGAGCGACACGGCCCTCCGCAAGCCGCCGGCCGTCGTCATGGTGACGGCGTTCGGACGGGAAGAGGTGCGCGAGGAGGCCGAGAAGCTCGACGTCGCGGGCTTCCTCTTGAAGCCCGTCACGAAGTCGATGCTGGTCGACGCGCTCGTCTCGATCTTCGCGCCGAAGTCTCAGGAGGGAGTCGCCGGGGGCCCGGCCGGCGAGTCCGCGCCATCGAACCGGCTCGGGGGCGTCCGGATCCTGCTGACCGAGGACAACCTCATCAACCAGCAGATCGGCGTGGAGCTGCTCGAGGGGGTCGGGGCCCGGGTCGAGGTCGCCAACCACGGAGGGGAGGCCGTCCGGATGCTCCAGGGCGTCGCGTTCCCGCCTCCGTACGACCTCGTCCTGATGGATCTTCAGATGCCCGAAATGGACGGCTTTCAGGCGACGGCAAAGATCCGCTCGGATCCGCGCTTCGCGAAGCTCCCGATCGTCGCCATGACCGCCCACGCGACGATGGAAGAACGCCAGCGCTGCCTGGACGCCGGGATGAACGACCACGTTTCCAAGCCCATCGACCCGGACGCTCTCTACGCGACGCTCGAGCGCTGGGTGAAGCCGCGTGTGCATGCGGAGGTCGTGCCCGCGGAAAGCCCTCCGCCCAGGCCCGCCTCGACGAGCCCGCCGGCGGATATTCCGGCGATCGAGGGCGTCGATGTGGCCGACGGACTCGTGCGCGTGGCGGGCAACGCTCGGCTCTTCCGGAGCCTTCTCGAGCAGTTCGCGGGCAAGCAGGCGGGCGCCGCCGATGACATCGCCGGAGCGCTCGCACGCGGCGATCGCCAGGCCGCCGAGCGCGTCGCGCACACGCTCAAGGGAGTGGCCGGCAACCTGGGGATCCGGCGGATCGAGGCGTCGGCCGAGAAGCTCGAGCGGGCGCTTCGCGACGGAGACGCGGCGCCGGGTACGAGCACAAGGTCGCCGGCGGCGCTGTCGGAGTTCGCGTCCCTGCTCGGTGCCCAGATCGAGGCCATCCGCCGGGCTTTCCGTTCGGGCGGTTCGGGCGGTTCGGGCGCTGTCCCGGACACGATCGCGGCGAAACCCTACGACGCGGCGGCGGGCCGCGCGGCGATGGGCCGGCTCCGGAAGCTGCTCGCGTCGAGCGACGGCGGCGCCGCCGACGTCTTCGACGAGGTGTCCGCCGCGCTCGCGGGCGCGGTCGCCAGGCCCCGTCTCGAGGCTCTCGGCGAGGCCATCCAGGAGTTCGATTTCGAGGGGGCGCTGTCGAAGCTGGACGCGATCGCCGGAGAGTGCGGCGCGGCCGAGGAGTCCGCATGAGCGAGAGCGGAGACCGGAAAACCCTGCTGCTGGTGGACGACGCGCCCGCCAACATCCAGATCGCCAACGCCATCCTGAAGGACGACTACCGGGTCCGCGTCGCCACCAGCGGCGCGAAGGCGCTGGAGCTCGTGAAGGCGAAGCCGGCGCCCGACCTGATCCTCCTCGACGTCGAAATGCCGGAGATGGACGGCTACGAGGTGTGCCGGCGCTTGAAGACGGATCCCGAGACGCGCGAGATTCCCGTGATCTTCCTGACGGGAAAGACGGAAGCCGAGGACGAGACTCGCGGCTTCTCCGTGGGAGCGGTGGACTACATCCACAAGCCGTTCTCGCCCTCCGTCGTGAAGGCGCGCGTCCAGACGCACCTGGCGTTGCGCGAGACGCGTGAACAGCTCGCTCGCCAGCTCTCGGCGATCCAGCACGAGCTCGAGATGGCGCGCAAGATCCAGCTGTCGATCCTGCCGCGCGAGGTCCCGCGCGTCGAGGGAGTCGAGATCGCGGCGCGGTACGTCCCGATGACGTCCGTCGCCGGGGACTTTTACGATTTCATTCCGGTGGACGAGAAGCGTTTCGGAGCCCTCGTGGCCGATGTGTCGGGGCACGGCGTGCCCGCCGCGCTCGTCGCCTCGATGCTCAAGATCGCGCTGGCCGCCCAGAGCCCGCACGCCTCGGACCCGGCGCGTGTCCTGGCAGGCCTGAACCAGGCGCTTTGCGGGAAGTTCGAAACCCACTTCGTGACCGCGGCGTATCTCTTCGTCGACACGGAGAAGGGGACGATCGACTATGCCGGAGCCGGGCATCCCCCCCTCGTGCTCTGCGGGAACTCAGGAAGCGCCCGAGCCGTCCAGCAAAACGGTCTCTTCCTCGGCATGTTCCCGCACGCCAAATACTCCGGGATCCAGGTGCCGATCGCCCCGGGCGACCGCTGTGCCGTCTACACGGACGGCGTGTCGGAAGCCCGCAACCGTGCGGGCGAGGAATTCGGAACCGAGCGGCTCCAGAACCTGCTCGAAGCGTCCCGGGACCAGCCGGCAGACCCCTTTGCCGACAAGGTCCTCGACACTCTCAACGCGTGGACCTCGCGGCCGCCGGGCGAGGGGCACGACGACGACATCACCCTTCTCGTGATCCGCGCGAGCTGAATCTCTCCGGAGTCTGCGCGCCGGTCCTCGGAATCCTGAGCCGCGGCGAGGCTCACTGCGGCGAAATCACCGTGGCATGCTGGCTCTCGTTGTGGATGACGGTGACGAACGCCCACAGCTTCAACCCCGCACTCGCCGGTTCGATCTCGATCCGAAGGCTCTCCGCGTCGCCGAGGGGAGCGATGGTCGAAAGATCGGTGACCTCGGCGTAACCGGGGTAGCCCGACGGATCGACCGGAGAATCGAAAAAGGCAAGCGCGCGCTCCGTTTCGCCGAGAAGAACATCCGGAGAACCCGACGGCTGGTCGTTCGCGGTATCGATGGCGTAGATTCGGATCCGCACCGCCGCCTCTCGTGGCGTTCCGTCCAGCTCGTAGATGCGAAGAGTGCGGCGGAACCCTTCGCTCACCGGAACGTCGACGAGAGAGAATTTCGAGGCGCGGAACTCCGATTCGCGCGGGGTCGGGAGCTCGGTGCCCCAGGTGGTGGCCTGTCGCGAGAGATCCCGGAAGCGCAACCCGAGGCCGAGAGATTCGGCGCCCGCATCGTCGACGTCGATGAGGAATCCCCGGAGCCCCCCGTCGAGCGTTTCGAGATCCGCGTTCATCGTGACGCCCGGTTGAAGCGGCGCCGGGAGAAATCCGCACTCCGGAATGGCGCATTCCCACACCACACCGTTCACCAGAACCTCTGCATCGCCGGAGTTGGAGAGTCGGAGGTCCGTAATCCACGAGGATCCGTTGACGCCGGCGATCGGCTCCGCGGTGAACACGGGAATGAGGATCCGCTGTGCCGGTGCAGTCTCAGCGCTCGAAGCCGCGGTGACCAGGGCGAACGCAAGGACGACGGCAGGACGGGAAGGGATGGCCATGGCGACCTCCTCTTGAAAACGGCGTCAAAGTCTAAGGCAGCTCCGGATTGCACGCGGCGGTTCCGGCACGAAAGACCAGCATGGAGGTGCCGTTCGGTGGGTCGATCGGCGGCGACACGAGGGTCGCATCGGTCTGAAGACGGTTCCAGACCTGCGTGGGGGTGAGGGAGGGACTCGCCTGGAGCATCCGGGCGACGACTCCCGAAACGACCGCGGCGGAGAAGGACGTACCCGACTTCGTCGTCGGGTGGGTGCGGATGCAGCTGGAACACTTGATGTGAGCCGATTTCAGATTGTGTCCAGGCGCCCAGATGTCGACGATCGGGCCGAAGTTGGAGCCGGCGGATACCGATCCGCTGCATCCCGTCTCCGGATAGCACTCGTTTCCGGTGCACTGCCAGCGCGTGTCGGAGGCGTTCGTGGCGCCAACCGATATCACGCGGCCGGGGCTTGCAAACGCCGTGTTTCGGTAGGCCATGCGCGCCGGCGTCGAGCAAGCCTGGCTCGTGTTCTGGTTGTTGGCGGAGGCGACGACGGTGATGCCGGTCCATCCCGCGGACTCGAGAACGAGTCCGTTGATCACGCTCTCGAGAGCCGAGACGAAGGGCAGACTCGTGGCGACGCGAAGGCTGATGTTCACGAGGGCCGGGCGGTGGTTCCGGTTCGGATTGGACGGGCTCTTGATCCAGTCCAGCGCCCAGCAGAGATGCTCGATGCTGCCGTTCGTGCCGGTACAGGTGTAAACGCGCAGAGGCACGAGCCGCGCCCCCTTCGCGACGCCGAGCGTCTTCCCGGCGATCAGGGATGCGACCGACGTCCCGTGCCCGCCGAGATACTGGTCCGTCCACCCGCCACAGGGATACGTGCCGTAGTCGTCGGCCTCGCCCGGCCAGACGTGGTGATCCGAAGCGAACTTGACGCCATTGAGGACCCGCGACTGCCCGTTCGGCAGCAGGAATTCCTGGTGTTTCTTGTTGATGCCCGTGTCGAGGACGTAGACGATGGCGTTGCTGCCGGTTTCGCAATAGCGGTACTTGTCGTCGCCCGAGCCGACGGCCGTGCGCTGATCCACGCGGTCGAGGTGCCACAGGCTGTCGTCGACAGGCAATGCCTGCTCGCTCGAGAGATACGCCCGCGCATTCTCCTCGACGAGCCGCACCCGCGGATCGCGCGAGAGCCGGGTCGCCTGGTCCTCCGTCAGATTTGCCGAGAAGCCGCGCACGGCATTCTGGAGATAGACGCGCGGACGGCCGCCGTGCGTCGCCAGCAGGTCGTCCGCGACCGTGGGTACCGAGTCGCCGGGAAGCGTGTCGTCGTCCAGGATCACGATGTACTGGCCGGGAATTCGGTCTGAAGGGTCGGCGCGAATGAGCCGCGGCCGATCCTCCGGCTCGGCGGCGGCAGGGCCTTTGGCGAAGGCGGTCATCGACACGATCACCAGGAGAAGCAGTCGGGCCGGGTCTTTCCGGAAGCGGAGCATCTTTTCCTCCTCTTCGGGTCAGGCGCCCGGGCGCGCTGTCCTCTAGATACTCATTGTCGCGAGGCGGAAACCGACCGTCGGGCGAGGGCGAGCTTCACGGCGGCGGCGAAGACGGCGCACGGCAGCCAGATCCAGACCGACTCGCTCGCGAGCACGCGCAGGCCGCGTGCGTCGAAGAATCCGGTGACCGAGATCGGCGAAACGAGGATCGGCCGCCACGGGAGGAAGTCCCGCGCGTTCGAGAACGGCGCGAAGTAGGCCACGCCGAGGCCGCCGTCCGTCATCCCGTCGAGGATTCCGTGCGACGCGGCGCAAAGGAAAAGATAGATGAAGAGGCCGCCGGGCGCGGCGGCTCGCGCCGTCTTCGACGCGCGTCGCAGGATCGCGAATGCGGCGAGTCCCATGAGTGCGGCGAAGGCGAACGAATGCGTGAAGCCGCGGTGCCCCAGCGGCGCGCCGTAGGGAATTCCCATCCAGAAACCGACCGAGTCGGCGTCGGGCAGGACGGTGAGAAGCGCGCCCGCGGCCACGGCCGCGCGGCCCGGACGGAACGCGGGCACGAGGCCCAGAGCCACCGCGGGATGGGAGAGGACCGAGGCCAAGGCGCTCGGGTCCGGGTGCAGCCGCCTAGGCCCCGAACTTCTCGGGGTCCCAGGACAGGCCGAGCTCGGAGGGCGGGGCCATGTAGCCGGCGAGGGCCGAGGCCGCGACGACGGAGGGGCTCGCGAGGTAACCCTCGCCGCCCACGCCCATGCGGTTCTGCCAGTTCCGGTTGAAGGACGTGATCGCGCGCTGGCCCGGCGTGAGCGCGTCGGGCCCCTGTCCGAAACACGGGCCGCACCAGGACTGGCGGATCTCGCCTCCGGCGGCCCGGAACACTTCGGCGATCGACTCACCCGAGAGCCGGGGATCGGCCTTCTCGATCTGGCGGCCGACGCCGCCCGAGCCGGGAAAGATCGCGAAGGGCTTCGAGACCTTCCGGAATCCCGTCTCGCGCGCCGCGCGGAGGACGAGCGCCGCCGAGAGCAGGTCGGCGTAGCTGCCGTTGGTGCACGAGCCGATCATGGCCTTGTCGAAGGTGAGCCGCTCGCGGGCGACCTCGTCGGCGGGAAAGGCGTTGCCGGGGGAAAAAGGCTTCGCGATCATGGGCTGCACGTCGGGCAGCGCGAGCGTCTCGTCGATCTCGTAACGCGCGTCCGCCCCGGGCGCGATACGGGGATAGGGGAGCTCGAGGATTCCCTTCTCGCGATACCACGCCTCGGTGATCTCGTCCGGCGCGAAGATCCCGTTGAGCGCCTCGGCCTCCGCCATCATGTTGGCGATCGTGTTGCGATACGCGATCGGGAGCTGCTTTTCGGCGTCGACGAACTCGACCGACATCCCCTGCGACTGCTTCGCGCCCCAGCGCCGCAGGAGCTCGAGGACGATGTCCTTGCCCGAGACCCAGGGGCGCAACCGGCCCTGGAAGACGACGCGGCGCTGGCGGGCGACCGTGAAGTAGATGTAGCCGGTCGACCAGCCGAACCCCAGGGTCGTCGAGCCCACGCCGAAGCCCACGGCGCCGTACGCCCCGTACGCGCGGCTGTGCGAGTCCGCTCCGGGGATGAACTGCCCCGGGAGGACCAGTCCCTGCTCGGGAAAGTAGAAGTGGAAGATCCCATCCCCCGGAGTCGCGTAATACGGCTTCTCGAGGCCGTGCACCCTCGCGAACTCCCGGCCGATCGCCGTCTGGCGAGCGTCGTCCTCGCGTCCGGTGAAAACGAAGTGGTCGTTCGCGATCGCCGCCTGGCGCGGGTCGATCGACTGTCCGCCGGTGATCTGGTTGAACGTATGGATTGCGAACGGCGCCGTCCCGTCGGATGCGGGCAGGAGGTCCGCGTAGACGCGCAGAGTCGCGCCCGGCGCGACCGCGGCGTCCTTGTCGACGCGATGCGCCCACACGATCTGCTCGGTCGTCGTCATTTGCCGCGCGATGTCGGGATCCGGGAAGCGGACGTCGGGACGAACGCGGACAGAGTCGCGGAACTCCCGGCGGCCCACGGCGAAGATGCCGCCGGAGACCCGGATCTCTTCCTCCTTCGCCGAGAGCGGAACGGGCTCGTACGTCTTGCCCTGCGTTTCGTTGGTCAGTCTCCGCGACGCCGGATCGAACGCGAACGCGTCGTCATCCTTCGCATCCTCGACGGCCTCCGGCGACTGGACGACATGGAGGCCCAGGTTGAACGCGTTGCGGCGGAAGATGTCCCCCATGTTGTGGCTGCACACCACGACGAGCTCGAGGCCCTTCTCTTCGGCCACGCCCTTCAGGCCCGCCGGGCTCATCTCCCGCGAGGAGCCGATGGCGAAGCGCTCGCCGGCAATCAGGAACGTCTGGCCGGCATGCACACGCTGGCGGAAGTCCGGCATCAGGTGCCGAAAGGAGCCCGCCTTCCAGCGCTCGTCCAGCGTGTCGAGGCTCTCGGACACGCAGTCCGCGGCCGGCGTGATCTGGTCGGTGTCGATGGCGTCGCGCTTGCGGCCCGGCCGGGCCGGATCCCAGAAGATCAGCGCGCGCCCGCGCACGAGACGTGGCGCGTCCGCATGGGAGGGCGTGTCGGAGGGTCTGGGTCCGGGGAGGTCTTCGAAGCGAACGCCCGGCTTCAATCGCGCCGGTCCGAGGGTGTGCTTTTTCACCGGGCGGTAATCCTACCGTGCCCGGCGGCGGTCCTTACCGAGGCTACTTGGCCGGACTGATGTCGGCCTGGCGCACGCGCTCTTCCCAGCTCAATTCCTGTGCCTGCTGGAAGAGCCGTGCGGCGCGGCTGAAGGCCAGTTGTGCGGCCTGGTAGTCGCGCTCTCGAAGGAGGCGCTCGCCTTCTTCCTCGCTCGTCTTTCCCTGGACGAAGATGGCGCCCGCGGTTTCGCGCGCGTTCAGGCGATCGGCCTCGATGCGGGCGAGGGCGGCGCGCAGGCGCAGCTCCTCGGCGGGCTTGCGGAGCTCCTTGCGGACTTTCGGCGCGGTCTTGTTCGCCGCGGGCCGGGCTTCCCCCGACGCTTTCGCGGTCGAATTCGCGGCGGCGACGGCGACCGGAGCCCCGACCGCTCCGACAAGGCGGTTCGCGGGCGCCGCCTCGGAAACAATCCGCGCGGGCTGCACGGGATCGGGGGTGCGCGCGGTCGTCGCCGCGGCCTCGACCGCGAGACGTCCCGACGCCGGGGCGAGCTGCTCGGACGCGGCCGCGCCGCGGATCGAGTGGATCTGGCTCACAACGAGAAACGCTCCGATGGCCACGGTCGCGGCCGCTGCCAGAGTCGCCGCCGGCCGCGCCCAGGGCCGGGTGAGAGGCGGCAGCGGCGGCCGGGCGTGGCGACGAGCTTCCGAGAGCGGGTCGTCGTCCGCTCCGTCCCGGGGCGCGGGCGATTCCTCGAGGCCGAGCGCCGCAACCGCCATCGCGACGGGGACGTCTTGCGGGCCTTCCGGGAAGACGTCTTCCGAATCCGCGGTCGCGTCCCCTCGCCGGCGGCGAGGCGTTCCGGGCAGCGGCGGCGGAGCGGCGTCGGGAGCCGGCGGCACAGGCAATGCCCCGTGTACGACCACGGGATTCGTCGACTCCAGGTCCGACGTTTGCGCGGTGGGCTGGCTCTCGGGATTGAGCAGCTTGTAGAGAAACAGCGCGAGGTTCGCCGTGTAGAGCGAGAACGGATTCGCGGTGACCAGCTGCTGCAGGGCGCGGTGCGCGTCGACCGCGGAAGCGAAGCGCGTCTCGACCGAAGACAGGCATTTCTTCAGGAAGGACTCGAGATCGTCGGAGCGGGGATCTCCGGCGCGCAGCTCCGCGCTCGGCGTGTCGAGCGAGGGCTTCCGGCCGGTCAGAAGCTCCATCAGGATGGCCCCGAGCGAGTAGACGTCCGAGTTCTCGCCCGCGATCCCGACGCCGCGGACTTCGGGGGCGATGTACGGGCCGATCTCGGCCAGAAGCTTCGGGGTGTGCAGAGCGGGGAGAACGGCGTCCGCGACGGCGAAACCGCCCACGCGCACCGCCGCATCGTGCGAGATCGACACGAATCCCGGCCAGAGGAGGCCGTGCGGCGTCGGCCGGCCGTCGGGCGCGGCGCGAAACGCGTGTTCGAGGCACGCCGCGACCCGCTCGGCGACGAGGAGGGCGTACTCGGCGGGAATGCGGATGCCGAGAGCGCGCACGCGCGCGAGCATGGTGTCGAGCGTCCAGCCCGCGGTCTCGTCCCACGTCATGAAGGCCACGCCGTCGACCATGTCGAGCTGCGGATGCGAAACCACGGCGTCGTGCACGAGAATCGGAGCGAGCTCGGTGTGCTCGTGGATGGCCCGCTGGATCGCCGCCTCGGACACCGCGTCGGGATGGAACATGCGCAGCCGCACGAAACGGCGTTCGTCGGCGGAGTAGAGCGCGCGGTACACGGTGCCGAGCGAGTCCTCGGAGAGCTGCGCGACGAGCGTGTAGTCTCCGAAGTGTCGCGCAAGAAACGGGGCCGGCGAAGTCATGGCGTCCGCCATTCGGCAACGCGGCTTCGCCGCAGAAGCCGAGGAGAAGGCTCACGCCGGATGTCGTGACTGGCCATCGTCTGTGCTGTGTTTCGCCTTGGTTCAAAAGAGTTTAGCAGCTTCCATGCCGTGGGCTCGCCGAAGAGGCTGCGTCCGCTAACCGTTTGAAATCACAAGGGCCAGCTGCCGGCGACCACCGCGCACGAGCTCGTCTGGTGACAAAAAAAGGCGGAAGCGCGCGCAGCGCCTCCGCCTCTTTGTCCAATTCGGATTCGGGGTTACTTGACGGCGATCAGCTCGACTTCGAACAGCAGCGTCGCGTTCGGAGGGATGACGCCGCCGGCTCCGCGCGATCCGTAGCCGAGCTGCGGCGGGATGAGGAGCGTCCGCTTGCCGCCGACCTTCATGGTCGAGACTCCCTCGTCCCATCCCTTGATGACGCGGCCCTGACCGATCGGGAACTCGAACGGCGTCCCGCGATCGACCGAGCTGTCGAACTTCTTGCCCTTCGCGCCGTCGACCCACAGCCATCCCGTGTAGTCCATGACGCAGGTCTGGCCGGGCTTGGGCGAGGGGCCGGTGCCTTCCTTCGTGTCCGCCCACTGAAGACCGCTCGGGTTCGTGTTCATCTTCATCTCGCTTTTCTTGGCGGCCTCGGGAGCCGGCGTGGGTTTCTCGTCGGCAAGCGCCGGAGCGACAGCCAGGGCCGCCGCGAGCGCCGCCGGGAGGAATCCGTGAATCCGTTTCATCTTTGTGTGTCCTTTCTCGTGAAAGTCCGTCGCACCCGGAAGCGGAAAGCTTATCGCAGGGCGCGCGGCGTCCGCGGCCCCTGTGAGAGATTCCCGGCGTGCGCTCGGCCGCGGAACGCGCCGGCTATTTCGCGATCGGCCTGGTTTACCTGGCCATGGGCTACGTGTCGGCGCGCATCGCCGTCCTCGGCGCGCGCGACCGGGACCACGGCGTGCTTGGCGCGCTGCGGTTCCTGCTCGACCGGCCTCACGGCGCATGGGTTCTCGGCGCCGTCGTGGCCGGACTCGCGGCGATCGCCGCCGCGCACCTCGTGCAGTCGCTTCGGGGTCCCGGCGGCGCCGTCAAGCGGATCGGCCTCTTCGTCAACGGCTTCGGCTACGCGGCCCTCGCCTGGACGGCGGCACGGCTGTTTCTTCACGTCCGCGGCGCGCGGGACGAGGGCGACGGCTCGCTCGAACGCGCGGGCGTCTCATGGCTGCTGTCCGAGTCGTGGGGCGCCGCCGTTCTGGAGATCGCCGGAGCGGCCGTCGTCCTGGGCGGCCTCTGGGAGATCGGCCAGGGCCTCGGACTCTCGGGGCGGTTGCCGTTCCGCCGCGGACGTCTGCCCCGCGCGCTGGCGAAACTGCTCACGGCGATTTCCCGGTTCGGACTCGTGGCGAGAGGCGCGACGCTCGCGGCTCTCGGCTACTTCCTCATCCGCGCGGCCGAGGCGCTGGATCCCTCGGCGGTCCGGACGGTCGGAGGCGTTCTCGATGCCTTCGCCCACACGCCGCTCGGTCCCGCCTTCATGGGCGTGACCGCGGCCGGGCTGGCCGCGTACGGCGTCTACATGGCGGGGATCGCGCTGGCGGAGTGAGGCCGAGGCCTCACTTCAGGCCGAGCCCTACCTCAGGCCAAGAAATTGCCGAAGCGTTTTGCTGACCTTCTCCGCGGACGGCGGGTCGAGATTCGACAGGACGACGACCGTGTAGCCCGTGTCGAGGTCCATCTCGAGCACGGCGTTCACGCCCGAGGTGCCTCCCGCCGCGCCGCGCCCTCCGGAGAGCTTCGGCGGCTTCGAGGCGGCGGGCTGCGGACCCGAAGGCGGCGCGGTGCGATCCGAATAGAACCAGGCGGTCCAGGCGGGGGAGAGGAGCTTTCCGGCGCGCATGGCGACGTCGAAACGCAGAAGATCCTGGGCCGTCGAGTAGCCTCCTCCGGCCGAGCTGCCGCGGCCGGGCAGCTCGTAGATGTTGGTGCGCGGCTCGGAGAGCCGCTTCTCGTTCTCATCCTCGGACGTGTAGCCCGTGGCACGGTTGGGCACGACGGCGTCCTGCAGATAGGAGTCCGAGCTCGTCATGCCGGCGGGCCCGTAGATGTTCTCGCGAACGTAGTCGTAGTAGCTCTGCCCCGACACCTTTTCGATGATCAGCCCGAGCACGATGTAGCCGGCGTTGGAGTACCGGCGGCTGGTTCCCGGCTCGTAGAGCAGCGGGTCCGTCGCGAAGAGGCGGAGGTAGTCCTCGAGCGTACGGATCCGCGCCTTGGGCGTCGCGTTGAACTTCTCGCCGAAGAAATCCCCCAGCCCTGAAGTCATGGAGACGAGCTGCTGGATCGTGATCCTGTCCGCGGCCGCGAGCGGGGACTCCGGCAGGTGCCTGCGGATCGTGTCGGTGAACGACAGTTTGCCTTTCTCGGCAAGCTGGGCGATCGCTGTCTGCGTGAAGATCTTGTTGATCGAGCCCAGGTTGAACTTCGTGTCCGGGCGATTGGGGACACCGAGGCCGCGGTCCGCGAGGCCGTAGGCCTGCTGAAAGAACGGTTTTCCGTCCTTCGCCATCAGGACGACTCCGGAGAAGTCGCCGGACGCCGACAGCTTCTGGAGCAGCGCGTCGGCCGCGGCCGCGGCCTCCGCATCGGACCCCATTCGGGCTTCCTGCACGGCGCCGGGTCCCTCGCTCTCGTCGAAGCGCAGGCCCTGAACGCCGTAGCCCGCCGATGCGTCGAGCATCATGCCGAGCTCCATCCAGCCGTCGCGCGAGCGGACCAGGTACACCGGCTCCGTCTCGCTGGGCCTGAGGATCGAGTGGTACTCGAGGGGCCCTGTCTGCGCCACGATGCCCGAAAGGCGCTGGACGCGCTGCTCGAGCGGCATCTGCTGAAGGGCGCTCGGGGCGAAGTTGGCCGTGATGAACGCGCGAACCGCGTCGGGCGTGCCCGCCGCGAACGCGGCCAGGAGGGCCTTCATGCGGGCGCCCTGCGGAGTGTCCGGAGGCTCGGGGCCCGCGGCCCGCAGGAGAGTCGCCAGGCCCAGAAACAGCGCGAGGGCGAACGCGTAGCGAGGCTTCATGCCCCCAGACTACGCTCCCGCCCTCGCGAGGTTACGCGGGTTCTTCGCTAGGCCTTCATCTTCGAGAGGATGTCCTCGATCCGCTTCTTCTGGACCGGATCCGTGGTCATGGAGAGGGCCTTGCGATAGTTCTCGACGGAGGCCTTCGTGTCCCCCTTGGCGGCGAGCGCCTCGCCGAGACTGTCGTAGCAGTTCCACGAGTTGGGATAGTCCTTGATGTTCTTGCGGAAGAGGGCGATCGCTTCGTCGTACTTTTTCTGGCCGAGCAGCTGATACGCGGCCACGTTGATGTCGGCCTCGGTCGCGATTTTCATCGCCTGAGCGCGCAGCTCCTCGGCCTGCTTCGTGTCGCCCTTCTTCTCGAGGATCGCAGCCTTCGTGCGGAGATTTCCGAACGTGGCCTGGGTCGTGACCGACTGGTCGGCCCACTTGAGCGCCTGGTCGAGGTCCTGGTCATGCGTCAGGGCCCAGTTCGCGGCGGTGTTCCACGCCTGCCAGCCGAAACGCGGCAGGCCCCGGAGCTGCGCCTTCAGGCTCGCCATCACCACGGCATTCGTATCGACGGTGATCGGGAACGACACCGTGAGTTTTTCCCACTGCATCACGACGTCGACCGAGTTTTCGGTCGGGTTCTCGAAGCGGTACTCGAGCCGCTCCTCGAAATCCGCGGGCTTCGGCGCGACGGTGAAACGGACCACGTCCTCTTTCTCGTCGTAGCTGAAGCTGCCCCACGCCGAGGCGACGCTGGAGAGCATCACGGACCAGTCCTTCTCGTTCGGCAGCATGTGCAGGCCGTAGGTGCCGGCCGGCAGCGTCTTGCCGCCGACGGTGGCCGGCGAGGAGAACGTGATCGTCGTGTTCTCGTTGGCGCCGGCGCGCCAGGTCTGCCCGTAGGGGACGAGATCGCCCCAGACCTTCCGCTTGTTGACGGCGGGCCGGTGGTAATCGATCGTGATGTCCGTCAGGCCGATCTCCTGCTTGACGGACGCGGCCGGGCTGGCCTGGGGAAGATTCAGCGGCGGCAGCTGCGCGAGGGCGACGCCTCCGGACAGGACCAGCCCCGCGAGGACCAGGACTAGGACAAACCTCTTCATACGACCTCCTTGAGCTCTGGAGGTCCTTACGCGGAAGGGGGCCGGGGGTTTATCGGGGAATCTTCAGGCCGCGCTGGCGCCGGGGACCGAGTCGTGGCTGTCGCCGTCCTGAGTCCGCCTGGCGGGACCGTTCCGCAGGGCGCAGAAAAGAAGGTCGGCCCGGCGGCGGACGCCGTGCTTGACCAGCAGGTTCGAGACGTGGAACTTCGCCGTTCTCTCGGACATGTGGAGGCGGTGGGCGATCTCCTTGTTGGAGAGGTTGTCGAGGACGGCCTCGAGGACCTGGCGTTCCCGCCGGGTCAGGCCCTCGAAACCCGTGGCGTAGACCCGCAGCGGGACGGTGCAGAGGGCCGAGTCCACGAATCGCGACAACAGGGCGCGGCCCACCCAGAGACCTCCGGTCGTCACCGTCTGGAGTGCGGCCATCATGGACCGCGCCGTCTCGGAGTACGTCATGAGGCCCTTGATCCCGAGCCTCAGCAGGGCGAACGCCGTCTGGTCGGCGAATCGCTCCGCAAGCACCAGGATCCGCGCCGTCGGCTGCCGGGCGTGGATGCCCGTCACGACGGCTTCGGTCACCGGCAGCTGGGGGTGGGCCTCGACGACGTAGGCCGAGGCCCGCGGGACGGTCACGTTCTCGAAATCCGGAATCCGGTTCGGCTCGAGGCGGCGGGCGACCAGCCGGAGACCGCCTTCGGACACCACACGCTCGAACTCCGGCAGGACCAGCGGATGGAACCAGTACAGACCAACGGAGGATGAACGAGGCACGGTCACTAATTCGGAGGTTAACGGATAGTCGGCGCCGAGGGCAACCCTAAATTTCAAGGGGTTGTCCTCATTCCAGGTCTACCCGGCGGCCTCTGACCGGCGGTTTCCTTCGCGCGCCGGAATGGGCGTGGCGTCGGCGTAAACGGGGTGGCACCAGTTCCGGTATTCGGCGCGTTTTCCGCGCACGACCTCGAAGTAGAGATCGCGCAGCGCGGCGACGACGGGACCCAGGCGGCCCGTGCCGATCGGCCGGTGGTCGACGCGCGTGATGGCGGCGATCTGCACGCCCGTGCCGCAGAAGAAGGCCTCGTCGGCGAGCGGGATCTCGGTGCGATCGATGGATCTCTCGATGACTTTCACGCCGAGCTCCTTCGCGAGGAGATCGAGGATCGAGCGGCGCGTGATTCCCTCGAGGACGTTGTCCGTGACGGGCGGGGTGATCGCCGCGCCGTTCTTGATCAGAAAGAAGTTCTCCGCCGAGCCTTCGGCGACGTGGCCGTCCTGGTTGAGCACGATCGCTTCATCGAAGCCGGCGCGCTGCGCGTCGGTCTTGGCAAAAGCCGAGTTGACGTACGAGCCCGTGATCTTGCCCCGCGCCGGAATCATGTTGTCGTCGACGCGGCGCCACGAGGAAATCGTGGCGTGCACGCCCTCCTCGTTCTCGACGTAGCGTCCGTAGGGCATCGCGACGATGGACACCTCGGCCGTGAGGTTGTGCAGCCGCACGCCGATGGACTCGTCGGCGTAAAAGGCGAGCGGGCGCGCGTAGCAGTCCTCGCGGAAGAGCTCGGTGCGGAGGAGCGCCAGGAGAGCCTCGGTGAGGTCCGAGACGGAATACGGAAGTGTCATGTCCAGCAATCGCGTGGATTCGAGGAACCGGCGGAAGTGATCCTGCGGCCGGAAGACGAACAGCTCCTGCTCCGTCTCGTTCCAGTAGCCGCGGATGCCGGCGAAGCACCCGGTCCCGTAGTTGAGGCCGTGCGTCAGGACTCCGACGCGCGCGTCGGAGTAGGGAACGATGCGCCCGCGGAAGAAGGCGTGGCGAGGAAGCGGCATCGGAGACCTCCCGGAACCCACCAGTCCACTTTTAGAGTCCATCTCGGGTGTATGCTCCAAGTGGACATCAAGATGGACCGGAGAGAGGCCCGAATCAATAGCCACATCGCGCTCAAGTGGACTGGCAGGGCCGTCTGACTCCGCAGGCGTTCGTGGCGAGTCTCGGGCGCTGGTCGGATGGCGCCGGAGGTCCGGGTCCCGTGTACCGGCGGCTCGCCGGGGCGATCCGGGAAGCCATCGAGCGGGGAGAAATCCGCGCGGGCGAGAGGCTTCCGTCGGAGCGCGCCCTCGCGGCGAGGCTCGCCGTGTCCCGCACGACGATCGTCTCGGCCTACGAGGAGCTGCGCCGGGACCGCACCATCGAGAGCCTCCGGGGCAGCGGCACGCGGGTGCGCGGAGCCGCACAGCGTCCGCCGGCGCTTCTCCTTCGCGAGGATCCCTCGGGTTCCTTCCGCCGCCACCCTGTCTGGCGCAGCTTCACGGAGGGGCCGGGTGGAACGATCGAATTTCTCGGCGCGCACCTGCCCGCACCCGACGTGCTCGCACGGGAGGCCGCGCGCATCGACGAGAAGGCGATGCGCGAGCTCGCCCGGAGCCCCGGTTACCTCCCGATGGGATTGCCGGCGCTGCGCCAGGCGATCGCGAAGCATCTCTCGGCGTCGGGACTCGAGACGGGCGAGGACCAGGTCCTCGTGACGCACGGCGCGCAGCAGGCCATCGGCCTGGCGGGCGCGCTGCTCGTCGAGCGCGGCGAGACCGTCATCGTGGAAGACCCGACGTACATGGGCTCGATCGACATCTTTGCCGGACAGGGCGCGCGCCTCGTGACCGTGCCGGTCGGGGGAGACGCGGCCTGGATCGCGCGGCTGCGCGAGACCGTGGCGCGGACCTCGCCGCGGCTGGTCTACCTGATGCCCACATTCCAGAATCCCACCGGCGTCGTGATGCCCGAGACCTGCCGGCGCGTGCTCGCGAAAATGTCGCGCGAGTTGAGGCTGCCGATCGTCGAGGACAACACGCTCGCCGACCTGGCCCTGACGGGTACGGGCCGTCCGCCGGCGCCCATCGCGGCGTTCGACCGGGAGGCGCCGATCCTGACGATCGGGTCGCTCTCGAAGCTCTTCTGGGGCGGTCTGCGAATCGGCTGGATCCGGGCTTCCGAGGAGATCCTCCTGCGCATGACGCGCTTGAAGATCATGGCGGACCTCGGCGGCTCTCTGATCGGCCAGCTCGTCGCCGTCCGCCTTCTCGCCGAGGCCGAGCGGGTCCGGGCCATACGGCGCCGCGAGATGCGGGAGCGTCTCGAGCGACTGACGGGCCTGCTCGCGAAGCATCTGCCGGAGTGGACCTGGATCGAGCCGGCGGGAGGCCTCTCCCTCTGGGTCAAGCTGCCGCGCGGCGACGCGAGCACCTTTGCTCAAGTGGCCCTCCGCCACGGCGTGGCCGTCGTGCCCGGAACCCTCGCGTCGCCCGGAGGAGGATGGGGCGACCGCCTCCGCGTCCCTTACGTGCTCGAGGCCGCCCCGATGCGCGAGGGCGTCGAGCGCCTCGCCCGTGCCTGGGAAGCCTACGCCGGCGACGAGCCCAAGCGCCGCCGCGCGGCGGGCGTCCTGGTGTAGCCAGCCCTCCGCTCTTCGCCCTCAGCCCTTGTCGGGGCCCCTCAAGTACTTGTCCAGGAACTTGAGGATGGCGCTCCAGCCCTCGATCTGGTTTTTCTTCTTCGTGAAGCCGTGGCCCTCGTCGTCGAAGACGACGTACTCGACGGGCACACCGTTCTTCTTGACCGCCGCGACGATGTCGTCGGACTCGCTCCGGATGACTCGCGGGTCGTTGGCGCCCTGGATCACGAAGAGCGGCTTGCGGATCTTGTCGGCGTGGAGGAGAGGCGAGGTCTCCTCGAGGAATGCGCGATCTGCCTGCGGATCGCCGACCTCCTTGTAGAGCGCGGCGCGCTGGGCTTCCCACCATTTCGGCATCGATTCCAGCGTGCGCAGCCAGTTCGAGACGCCGAAGATGTCGACGCCGACCGCGAACTCTTCCGGCTGAAACGCGAGCGCCGCGAGGACCATGTAGCCGCCGTAACTTCCGCCGAGGATGCCGATGCGGGCGGGGTCCACGTACGACAGGCTCTGCAGGTATTTCTTCCCGGCCACGCAGTCCCAGAGGGGTTCGCGGCCGTGCTTCTTGTCGTCGGCCGTGTAGAACGTCTTGCCGTAGCCCGAGCTGCCGCGGTTGTTGATGCCGAGGACGACGTACCCGTGGTTCACGAGGTACTGGATGTACGGGCTGTATTGCTGCCGCGTCTGGCCGCCGGGCCCGCCGTGGACCCAGATGACCGCCGGAGCCTTGGCCTGAGGGGAGGCCTGCCAGGGCTTGTAGAAGATGTTCGGGATCGCCATGCCGTCGAAGGAGGGGAAGCGCACGACCCGCGCTTCGACGAGGTCCGTCGGATCGATCGCCTTCGTCATCGTGTCGGTCAGTCGGCGCGGCGCGTCCGACCCGAATGTGTAGACGTAGAGATTGTTGGGTCCGCGGTCCGAGTCCAGCTGGAAGGCCAGCTTCGTTTCGTCGTTCGAGACTCGGACCGCCGAGACCTCGCCCGCGGGAAACCCCGGCAGGGCGATGGGCGCGCCGGTCCGGCCGTTCCAGACCTTCAGGACGCTGCGCCCGTCCTGGTTCACCGCCGAGAGGCGGTA
>Ga0207691_10001606_pt1 | contig 22446 bp, 17 predicted proteins | sample KBSM13metaG_FD_184327 | JGI IMG/M metagenome (GOLD analysis project Ga0207691, IMG submission 184327) | Miscanthus rhizosphere microbial communities from Kellogg Biological Station, Michigan, USA - KBS M1-3 metaG (SPAdes) (version 2) | ecosystem: Host-associated > Plants > Roots > Rhizosphere >... | reverse complement strand
AGGACATCGGCGGAGAGGTCTATTACAAGAACAGCAAGCGTCGGTGGAACTGGCTCACGGGATTGAGTCACATCCCATATGTGCAGACCTATCAGACCTACAACGAAGACGTCGTTGGCAACACGCCCGTCGTTAGAGTCGATCAGATCCTCCAGCGCGTCTACGTGGAGAACGCGTCATTCACGACACAATACCCGTTCTCACAAACGAAACGCATCGAGTTCAGCGCCGGGTTCAATCGGTATGCCTACGGCAATGAAGGGTTCTCGTACTTCTACACGCCGACCGGCGAGTACCTCGGGCAGGATCGCAGCAACATTGAGGGACCGCCCAGCCTCTCGTTCGGTCAGGCGTCCATAGCCTTCGTCGGCGATTACTCGTACTTCGGGTTCACGTCCCCGGTCGCCGGGGGCCGCTACCGCTTCGAGGTGTCGCCGTCGATCGGCCAGATCAACTTCACCACGCTGCTCGGTGACTACCGGCGATACTTCTTCTTGCAGCCGTTCACATTCGCCATGCGTGGGATGTACTACGGCCGGTTCGGCCCGGACGCCGAGGACCCATCGCGTCTCTCGCCGCTGTACATCGGCCAGGAGACTCTGATCCGCGGCTACGACGCGAACAACATCGAACCGAACGAATGCTCGCAGAGCGGCAACGCATCCACGACCGGCTGCCCGCAGATCGACCGGCTTCTCGGCAGCAGAATCGCTGTCGCGAACTTCGAGATGCACTTCCCGTTGTTCGGTGTGCGCGAGTTCGGCCTGATCAACCTGCCGTTTCTCCCAACCGACATCGGACCGTTCTTCGACGCCGGTCTGGCGTGGATGAAAGGTGACCCGGTCGACTACACGGTGAGCCGAAATGCCACGGGGCGATCGCCAGTGTTCAGCACGGGAATCAGCGCTCGCATGAACATTCTCGGGTACATGGTACTCGAGGCGTACTACGCCTATCCGTTCCAACGCCCCGAGAAAGGTCCGCACTTCGGCTTCGTACTGTCGCCAGGCTGGTAGCGGCCGTAACGATGACGTCAGGCGTCGAAACCCGGGAGCGCGAGGCGCGCTCCCGGGTTTCGTGCATCACGGCGCGGTGGTCGCCGTCGCGCGTGCCGCCTGGACCATCCCGCGGATGTCCGTGAGCAGCGAAGCGACGTCGAATACGACGCCGTCCTTGATCGTGTACTTCACGCCGCCACGCTGAACGAGCTTACCGTTCTCCTCGACCTGCAGCCCGGTCGCGTAGAGCACCTTCATGTTGTGCAGCGGATTGCCATCCACGACGATGAGGTCCGCCTTGAAGCCGGGTCGCACGACCCCCGTATTCGTTAGGCCGAGGAGCTTCGCGCCGTTGGATGTCGCGTGCTGGATGACTTCGAGGGGATGGAACCCAGCCTCCTGCTGCATCTCCATTTCCCGGATCGTCGTGAAGCCGTAGAGCTGGTAGATGAACCCGGCGTCCGACCCCACCGTGACGTTTCCACCGCGACGCGCGTACTCCCGCACCCACTGCATCCAGATGCGGTAGTTGTTGCGCCACATGATCTCGTCAGCGGTCGTCCAGTCGAAGTGATAGGAACCGTGTCGTGTCGCGTCGGGCTCGAAGTTCTGCATTACCTGCGGCAACGCGTAGTCGCGAAACCAGGGCTGCGTCCTCGCGCGCTGCAGGTCGCGATTCGCTTCGTAGATCGCGAACGTCGGGTCCCAGGTCATGCCATGCGCGAGCATCGTGTCGAGCACCGCAGACAGCCGTGTCGAATCCGCCTGCCGCCAGATGTCGCCTGCCCAGCGGAATCGGTCGAGCTCGTTGTCGTAGTTGTACGAATCGGGAAAATTCTGCGGACCGGGCGTCGCCGCATCGGGAATGCCGTACCAATGCTCGATGCTGCGCACACCCAGTCGCGCCGCGTCGAGCGCGTCGAGCTCCTGAAGCTTCATGTCTGTCGCGATAGGAAGTCCCTGCCGCTTCGCTTCGTCGGCGATGGCTTCCCAGACATCCGGCCGGTTGATGAACACCTTGAGGCCGAGCGCGCCCTGCTGCTTGAGGCGACGCACGAGCGCGTGAGCCTCGTCAGGCGTATTCGCGGCCGCCACCGCGTACGGGATGATGGTCGGGGCGGCGATCTTGTTTTCGGCCGAGAGTCGCGCATGCGCGACGATGGTGTCGATGCCTTCCGTGGATCCAGGATCTCGAACGGTCGTGATGCCGTGCGCAAGCCAGAGTTTGTAGACGTAGTCCTTGGGCATTGGCTTGCCGCCGCGACTGAACTGGATGTGGCCGTGCACATCGATGATCCCGGGCATCACCGTCATCCCTGTGCCGTCGATGACGCGATCGGCACTCCCGGTAATGCGGCGATCTCCGGGGACGCTGCTACCGGAGAATTCCGACGGCCGTGACGGCTCGATCGCGACGATCGTGCTGCCTTGCACGAGAATGTCGAACGGTCCACGAGTCGGATTGCCCGCGCCATCGATCACATTCGCGTTGCGGATGAGCAGACGCGCATAGCGTTGGCCCGTCGACCGTGCGGGCGCTTGGCCCTGAGCAACGGTATGGGCAGCTGACAGGCTGGTAACGAGGACCGCAAGCGCGACTCGAATAGCGGCGGTCCGACGAGCGATAGGCATGGGGGCCCACAGGGTTTGGATAGTGAACAAGGTGCACTCGCGCCCGATCGTTGACGAGTGGGGACCGAGCATGATATCGCCTTGCGAGCTCGACCACTCGGCCATGGAAGCGCTTGGTGGAATGAAAGGTGCTCGGCTGCCCCGTGGGCGGCGCACGACGTGTCGCCCATGGACATGAACGGGTAACACCCATGGCACAGTTAGTCCGAAGCGCTCGAGGCGCAGTCATCGCACTCGTAGCCCCGTTGGCGCTCGCATTCCTCTCGGCGTGCAACAACGATGACAATTCGCCGACAGGTACCGGTAGCAGCACGCAGATCGTGTTCTCGTCGGATCGGAACTCGACTGATGGGAGTCTCGAGTTGTATTCCACGAACGCGGACGGCTCGGATGTGCGGCGGCTGACCACGAGTCCTGAAGACGACTACGAGCCTGCGTGGTCGTCGACCGGGCGCATCGCGTTCACGTCGTCACGCGACGGCAACGACGAGATCTACTCCATGAGCGCGGATGGATCGGACGTCAAGCGTCTCACGAATAACACGTTCTTGGACGAATTGCCGTCGTGGTCACCGGACGGCTCACGCATCGCGTTCACAAGTCGTCGTGATGGCAATCTCGAGATCTACGTCATGAACGCTGACGGAACCGGGCAGACACGGCTGACGAATTCGCCCGCCACGGAAACCGGGCCGCACTGGTCGCCGAACGGTTCGCGCATCGCCTTCCAAACGGATCGCGATGCCAACAACTTCGAGATCTACATGATGAATGCCGACGGCACGGCGCCGACTCGTCTGACGAACAACCCGGGCGTCGATCTCTTCTCGTCATGGGCGCCCGACGGCCAGCGCTTCGCGTTCCAGTCGACGCGCGACAACCTGACTACCGGCAGCACCGAGATCTACACCTCGAACGTCGACGGCACGGGAATAACGCGACTGACGCAGAATTCGTTCTTCGACAACTATCCGCAGTGGTCGACCGATGGCAAGCGCATCGCCTTCCATTCCAACCGCGATGGGAATTCCGAGATCTACACGATGGCGGTGAATGGATCGGACGTCGTGCGCGTGACGAACAACACGGCCTCCGATGTCTTCGCAGCGTGGCGGCCATAATTCTCCGGCGCTAGCTTGACGTCACGCGCGCCGCCGACCTCCGGCGGCGCGCGATGCCACGTCAGCATGCCCGTAGCCGACCGCCGCTCACCCGCCCTTCCCCGACGCATCCTGCTCGCCGACGCCGACGCGTTCTTCGTCGCGGTGGCGCGGCTCGTCGACCCCGAAGGCGCAGGCCGGGCGCGCCTGTTGATCGTCGGCGGCGCACCAGGTAGTCGCGGTGTCGTCTGCTCCGCGTCATACGAAGCACGTCGCTTCGGCGTGCGGTCCGCGATGCCGATCTCGCGCGCGCTGCGGCTCTGCCCCGGCGCCATGTGCGTGCCTGTCCCGCGGTCCGCATGCTCGGTGAAGAGCCGCGAGATCGCCACGGTCCTGGCGCGGTTCGCGCCAGTCGTCGAGTGCGCGAGCATCGATGAGTGGTACCTCGACCTCACGGGCACCGAGGGCGTGTACGCGGGTCGTACGGTCGAAGACGTTGCGCTGTCCATTCGCGCCGCCGTGCAGGCGGAGACGAGCCTGACGATCTCGCTTGGCGGCGGGACGTCGCGCCTCGTCGCCAAGCTCGCGGTCGAGCTCGCGAAGTCCAAGCCCGGCCGGCCGACCGCCGGGGTGTTCGTCGTGCCTAACGGCGGTGAGGAGGAGTTCCTTCAGCGCTTCGAGCTGGGTGATCTGCCGGGAGTGGGCCCGAAGTTCCGCGAGCGACTCGACCGGCTCGGCATGCGCACCGTGCGCGACGTCGTCCCGCACGACATCCCGACGCTCACGCGCATCGTCGGCGAGCGCGAAGCGGCGTGGCTCTGGGAGCGTGTACGCGGCATTGATGCTACGCCGGTGTCCGAGCGTGACGTCCCCAAGGGCTTGAGCCGCGAGGACACGTTCGAGCACGACGTTGAAAGCGACGAGGATCTGGAGCGCGAGCTGTTGCGGCTCGTCACGCGCGTCGCGTCGGACCTGCGCGAGCAGGATCTCGCCGCTCGCACGGTCACGGTCAAATTGCGCGACGCGGACTTTCGCACGCGTCAGGCAAGTCGCACGCTCCCACACCCTGTCATCGCCGACCGTGTGATCCTCGCGACGGCGCGCGCGCTGCTCGCCCGCCTGCGTCGCGAACGGCGCGTCAGCGCCCGCCTGTTGGGAGTGGGGCTCTCGTCGCTCGACGTGCCTGATCAGGCCGCGCAGCTCTCGCTGTTCGAGACGCCGGGGGCGTCGCTCGAGACGGCGCGTGATCGCGCACTCGCCACCGCGGTCGACCGACTGCGGGCGAAGTTCGGTGACCGGGCCATCGTGCCGGGTGGCCTCACTCGTCCGACATAGCGGTCGCGATCCTCGGACGGACGCGGGTCAGCGGCCTTGTGCGACGGCGTGCAGCTCGTCGCTCCCGACCGTCGCGTTTTCCGCCGACGCGTCGAACGCGTGCCTAACGAGACCATCGGCGAGCTCCGCTCCCGTCAGCGAATGCAGGCTGCCGGCAAGTCGGTCGGCGCCCACGACCCGCGCGACCGCCGCCACCCCGTTCGCAACGGCGGCGCTGACGCGTTCCAGCGGGCGAGCCTCGTCACGACCCGGGCCCGTGATGAACGACGGCCGAGCGATCGTGTACGGCAGCCCGCTCGCACGCAACAACGACTCCGCACGCCACCGGGCCGAGAGATACGGATTCGATGCGTGCTCGCGGACACCGAGGGCGGACAGATAGATGAAGCGGGGCTTGCTGCCTGACGCGACCGACGCCCGGATCAGCATGGCGGTGAGCCCGAAGTCGATGGCCTCGTAGCTCTCCGCCGCCTCGCCGCGCGCGGCAGACTCCCGGCGCCGCGCGCGGGTGGTGCCCAGCAGCGAGAAGACGTGCGTCGGCTGGAGCGTCGAAAGCGTGTGCACCATCTCCGCATCGCCCCACGGCGAGGAGTCCACCGCAGCGCCCATGGTCTCGAACCGCTGGCGCCATTCGTCCAGCCGCCGCGAATCGGGACGCACGTGCGCGACGGTTCGCACGCCGCGAGCCACCAGCACGCGAACGACTTCGCGACCCGTGTACCCGGTGGCTCCAGCGACGAAAGCGATTTGCACGTGATGCGGAAACGAAAGGGTGGGACTCGCTATGGCGCGTTAGGCTCGATGCGAGCAGAGCGAGTCAGCCGCGCGTCACGTCAGCGGGCCGCGCTCGGCAATCCCGCCGTGATCGCGTTCTGCACGCGCTCGATGAGTCGCCCGTTGTCACTGATGAGTACCGCCGCGAGGTTGTTCGACGTGATCAGTGTATGCGGCGTCGACCAGGTCGCAACACCGCCGCGAGGCGCGATGGCCACCGTGTCGATGCCGGCGATCGCCGTCTCACGAGCCTTGGCTGACGGGAAGAGATAGACGTGCAGCTCGGCTGGGCCGAGCATGTACGTTGTGCCGGCAACCTGGAACACGCCCGTCGGCGACGCACCCTTCTTGATCAGCACGAAGCCCGCATCGATGAGTCGTCGCTCGAGGCTGCACGATTGCCACGCGTCCTCGGACACGCAGTTCGGCGTGATGGCGACGACCTGGCCGCCCGACGGTCCCGCCGTTGCTGGTCGGGGACCAGTGACCGGGGTGGAGTCGCCACGGCCGCTCGGCGCACTCACGGCCGTCGCCGGCTGGCCGCTGGCGGAGTCCGCCGGAGCTGGCTGCTCGCGAGCGCATGCGGTGGCCGCCGTAAACGCGCAGGCCACCAGCGGCTGAACGAGTGACCTCGTGCGCCGGGAGGGTGTAACGATCACTCGAACGCCGATCCGAAGCCCGCCGTCGCGTCGAGCTCGAAGCGCGGGATCTGGGCGTCGAACGAGGAATCGTCGTTGCGCACGAAGTGATAGTCGCCCTCCATGTGACCGCTAGGCGACTTGAGGATGATGAAGCTCTGGTATTCGTGAACCTTGCCGGGTGCGATCACCGGCTGTTCGCCGATCACGCCTTCACCCTCGACCTCGCTGTCTTCGCCGATCGAGTCGTGTATGCGCCAGCGCCGGCTCAGGAGTTGTGCCGGTAGCTGCCCCACGTTCTCGATGCGAACGTAGTACGCAAACACGTAGTGCCGCGCGTGTGGGCGCGACTGTTCCGGCAAGTACGTCGGCCGAACGGTCACACGGATGCCGTGTGATTCTCGATAGAAGAACGGGCGCCGGGACATCGTTCCGGGAAATTAGGGCCGTGAGGACGAATCGGGAATCGGGGCGGCGGCGCCCACGCTTCCATCACGGATGACCTTAGACACCCCCGTACCACTCGTACCCGCGGTCGCTCCAGTAGCCGCCGGCACGCGACGGCATGAACAGAATGCGCGTGAGGTATTTCGTGTTCTTGTACCCGAGCTTTACCGGCGAATGGACGCGGGCGGGGGCTCCGTGCCCCGGCCCGAGCATCGCGCGATCCATGCCGTAGGCCACGAGCGTCTGCGGATGCAGCGCGCTGTCGATGTCCCACGACTCGTGATAGTCGGAGTCGAACGACTGGAAGTCGACGTACTGCGCGTCCGACGTCGCACCGGAGATGCGCGCCAGCTCACTCATGCGCACACCCGTCCACTCTGCGCGCGCTGTCCATCCCTCAACGCAGAAGTGATCGACCTTCTGCGTGATGCTCCGCATCTTCGTCAGATCGTCGAGCGTGAGCGAGAGTGGGGTGCGCACCGCGCCACCCACTTCGAGGCGCCAGACGCCGCGCTGCTTCTCGTCCCACATCGGAATCGTTTTGGATATGAAGTAGCGCGGGAATGACCGCCCACTCAAGCGCGCGCCGGCCTTCACGCTGTTGCGCGAACCGTTGCTGAACAGCCATCGCTCGAGCGTCTCGTTCTTGCGCTCGGCGAATTTGAGCAGCGACGTGGCCGACTTCGGACCGAAGGAATCACACGCGCCGAGGGCTGCGGCCGCGACCGAGCCCGCGCCGAACGTCACGAAGCGACGGCGGTTCATGAGTTCGTCCCTCCTCCGCTGCGCGGCGCCGCGGGTTGTCGCCAGAAGAACGGCCTCGCGTTACGCGCCTCGGGCGACTTCGATTCGTCGTAGCCACCGGTGACCATCGACCGAATGGAGTACGGGTCCACGGCGAACACCATCACCACGTGGGCCACCGTGAGCGCGACGAGCGCCAGCATGATGAGGAAGTGCCAGTAGCGCGCCCACACGTAGCCGCCGAATACCGCGGTGAGCGGGGCGAACTGAACCGGCTTCCAGATCGCGATACCCGTGAGCACGGCGAGCGCGCCGAGAATCGGCATCGAGAAGTAAGCGGATTTCTGCAGCGCGTTGTGCTTCCCCTGGTGCGGATGATCCGGCCGCGCGAAGACGTAGAACTTGATCATCTCCCAGCTGTCGCGGATGTCCCCGCGCCGGGGCACCAGGTCGCGCCACTCGCCGTGCAGGTAGATGAAGCCGACGTAGACCAGACCGTTCAGGAACAGCAGCCACATCGCCGCGAAATGCCAGTTGCGTGCGCCTGCGAGCCAGCCACCGAACGTCAGGCTGGACGGGATCGGCTTTCCGGAAAACGGATAGCAGCAGAACGATTCACCGCGGCGCGCGAAGGCTGGATAGGCGTTGAAGATGCGGAGCCCCGTCGTGACCATGAGGCCGAGGGCCACGACGTTCACCCAGTGCGTGACGCGAACGATCCAGTGGTGCCGCGCCGCACGCCGACGAACGCGCGGCGTCGTTGCGGCGCGCGCATCGTGCGTGTCGCCTAACGCCTGTCCGGCCGCTGTCGTCATCGCGATCACTCCGCCTGTGTATGGAGCACTGTGGGTAAGCTGTGTGACGCTGCGAGTCGCCGCTGTAGAAGCCGCCGCATCGCGCGCCAGTTCCCGCCTGCGCTCCCCGCCGGCCATCACAACGCTAGCGCTCAGCGAAGCGTGGCCGCAATCGCCAGTCGCGAGTCATTTGCCGTGTGTGGCGCGGGAGTCGCCTTCGAGTTCGCGCAGGGGTACGTCTCGGTGTATGACATTGCGGCCGACTGCGCCGGAGCGATCGGTGCGGCCACGTGGCAGAGTTGGCGCGCCAGACGAAAGGCACGCGCCGCGAGCCAGCGCCGCACCGACTGAGCCCTCGCGCCAGACCTACCGGCGCAAACCACCGCTGTATTCATTTCGCCCTGCATCACGCGCGCATCGCGGCGCGCGTGTGGCCGGTGGCAATCTCACGCGCATCGGCCGCGCCATTTACCGACGCATGAGGAAGCAATGGCGGACGAGATCGATTACAAGCTCATCGGTGATGACCTCCAGGGCGTGATCGTCACGCTCGATCCGGGCGAGGCCGTCGTGGCGGAAGCCGGCGGCATGATGTTCATGCAGGACGGCATTCGTATGGCCACCAGTCTCGACATGACGGGACGCGGCGGCGGACTGTTCGACAAACTGATGTCGGCGGGCAAGCGCGTGCTGTCCGGCGACTCGTTTTTCGTGACGTGGTTCACAAACGAGTCGAACCGTCGCCGTGACGTCGCGTTCGCCGCACCATATCCCGGGAAGATCCAGCCGATCGACCTTGGCGAGATCGGCGGAACGCTCATCGCGCAGAAGAACGCATTTCTGTGCGGCGCGCGTGGCGTCGACGTGACCATCGCGTTCTCGAGAAAGTTCGGCGCCGGTTTCTTCGGCGGCGAGGGCTTCATTCTGCAGAAGCTCAGCGGCGACGGTCTCGTCTTCCTGCATGCCTGCGGCACGCTGCACACGATGGATCTCGGACCCGGTGAGGTGCTCAACGTCGATACGGGTTGTCTCGTCGCGTTCCAGCCATCGGTCGACTACGACATCCAAAGCGTTCCGGGCGTGAAGACAGCGCTATTCGGCGGCGAGGGATTGTTCTTCGTCAAGCTCACCGGACCAGGCCGCATCATTCTCCAGACGCTTCCGTTCTCGCGGCTCGCCGACCGCATCATCGCGGCGTCGCCTCGCGCCGGTGGCTCGCGTCGTGAAGAGGGTGGAATGCTCGGAATGCTCGGCGGCATGCTCGACGGAGATAATTCCTGACGCGCGCCGCTACACAACTGCACTGCACCCGCGCCAATGCCCATCGCCACCATCAATCCCGCAACAGGCGAGACGCTCCGCGTTTTCGACGCGCTGAGCGACAGCGATCTCGACTCGCGTCTCGAACGAGCCGTCCACGCATTTCAGCACTGGCGCATCACACCGGTCGCGGATCGCGCCGCGGTTGTTTCTCGCGCCGGCGCAATTCTCGAACGCGAAAAGGATCGCTACGGGCGCCTCATGACGCTCGAGATGGGCAAGCCACTCAAGGCAGCCGTCGAGGAAGCCGCGAAATGTGCGCTCGCGTGTCGCTACTACGCCGAGCACGCGAGCGCATTCATGGCGCCGGAGCACGTCGCCGGCGACGATGTGCTCTACCAGCCGATCGGCCCCGTGCTCGCGATCATGCCGTGGAACTTCCCGTTCTGGCAGGTCGTCCGCTTCGCCGCGCCCGCGTTATGTGCCGGCAACGTCGGCCTGCTGAAGCACGCGTCCAACGTTCCGCAGTGCGCGCTCGCACTCGAGGAAATATTCAGCGAGGCGGGAGCGCCGGCGGGTGTCTTTCAGACACTGCTCGTCGGCTCCGATCGCGTCGATGGCATCATCAGTGACCGTCGCATCGCCGCCGTGACGCTCACGGGAAGCGAGCCTGCTGGCCGACAGGTGGCCGCGACCGCCGGACGAAACATCAAGAAAACGGTCCTCGAGCTCGGCGGGAGCGATCCTTTCATCGTCATGCCGTCGGCCGACATTGAAGCCGCCGCGCGCGTCGCCGTGAAAGCACGCACCATCAACAACGGGCAATCCTGCATCGCGGCCAAGCGCTTCATCGTTCACGACCGAGTCGCCGACGACTTTACGCAACGCTTCGTGAACGGCATGCGCGCGCTGTCGGTGGGTGATCCGATGTCGGGCGACACCGATATCGGCCCGCTCGCCACCAGGCAGATCGCGGAGGACCTCGAGAAGCAGGTTGACGAAAGTGTGCGACGTGGCGCGAAAGTGCTCACCGGCGGAAAGCGAAAGTCCGGCCCGGGGAATTATTTCGAGCCGACGGTGCTCACGGACATTCCCGTCGATAGCCCTGCCTATCGCGACGAGATGTTCGGTCCGGTGGCAGCCCTCTTTCGTGCCCGCGACATCGACGACGCCATTCGCCTCGCGAATGACACGGCGTTCGGCCTCGCATCCGCCGCATGGACGCGCGATGAGGCGGAAGTCGACCGATTCATCCGCGATATCGAAGCAGGGTCTGTCTTCATCAACGGCATGGTGGCGTCCGACCCGCGCTTCCCGTTCGGCGGCGTGAAGCACTCAGGCTACGGCCGCGAGCTCGGGCCATGGGGACTTCGGGAGTTCGTGAACGTGAAAACCGTTAGGCGTCAGACCCCACCGGCGAGCGCGAACACGGAGTGATGCCCGACCGTCACCCCGGGTGACGGTCGGGCATAATCCTGAGCGAAGCGAGGGATCTTCCATCATCCCGAGCGAAGCGAGGATCCTCCTTAATTTGTCGTTGGCAGCCTAACGCGTCAGCGGCCGATCACGCGCCGCCACCATGACGGGCGCGCCGTTTCCGCTCCGTTCGAGTCCGACGACTCCACGAGACGCGCGTGCGCCTCGGCCGCCTGCATGAGTGCTCGCCATTCCGCCTTCATCACCGTAGCGTCCGGAAAGCGCTGCTCGACATCAGGCGCCAGCCCGCGGCTGAGCCACGCCGCGAATTCCGGCTCGAAGTCGCTGAGGTCGAGACGCCCGGAAAGCTGCTGTGCGAGAATCGCCGGACCGGTTCTCCCCGGGAACGGCGCGTGGCCGCGAAGCACGTACACGACGATCGCCGCGACCGCGAAGCAGTCGACGCCCGGGCCCTGCGCTTCACCGAGCAACTGCTCGGGAGCGGCGAACGCCGGCGTACCACTGGCGCCACCAGCGTCTTCGCCCGCGACCTTCGCGATGCCGAAGTCCGTGATGCGCCAGCGCCGATAGCGATCGATGAGAATGTTTTCCGGCTTGAGGTCGCGATGGATGATGGAGTTCGAGTGCGCGGCAACCAGCGCATCGAGCACCGCTTCGATCTGCGGCGCGATCTCGGCGAACGGGCGCGGCCCGTTGCGCGTGATGAGATCAGCGACAGACCCACCCTCCGCCAACTCCATCGTGTACCACGACACGTCGCCACGACTGTCCCAGTCGTAGATGGGTACGATCGCCGGATGTGCGAGCTGCGCCGCGAGTCGTGCTTCGCGCCGAAAGCGCGCCACGGCCGCGTCGTCGCTGGCGACGACCGGATGCAGCATCTTGAGCGCCACTTCGCGCTCGAGCGAGAGATCGCGGACTCGCCACACCGTACCGAACGTGCCCTTTCCGAGCATCGCCAGGACGTCGTAGTCGTCACCCACAGCCCAGCGAAGCCGCGCTTCTTCCGACTGCCATTCTTTGTCCGGGGTGATACCGCTACTGACGATCACGCTTCGCGACGAGGAAGAACGATCGAGTGATCGCAGCAGTGACACCATCGAGCGATGACGCTCGCCGGGGTTCTCGCCGAGCGCGCGGTCGAGTGCGGAGGCGACCGTCTGCGGAACGTCGGGGCGCACGAGTCGCAGCGGCGGCGGGTCGCTCGACGGCGGCAGCTCGCCGGTTAGCGCAGCAAAGCACGTCGCCGCGATCTGCCACTGGTCGCTGGCGGGAGTCGGCGCCCAGCCGCCCACGGCCCACTCGGGCGCCATCGGCGTCCATCGGCGATCGGGTGCAACGCCGGCCGGAAGGTCGGCGCGCGGAATCGCCCACTGCCAGCCGAGCAGCCAGATGCGTCCAGTGGGAGCAACCCAGATGTGCTCGGGAGACAGCGCGCCGTGTGCGACGCCAGCATCGTGAAGGTACGCGACCGTCGAGCCGGCCGCGCGCAGCAGGCGCAGCATGTACGGCACGTCCTCGGGCCCGGTACGCCTAACGTGCGCACCGACGGTTTCGCCTTCGATCCAGCGCCGCAGGTACCCGGGCCCGCGACGCACGTCGCGGTACTTCGTCCAGTAGTGATACGTCGTCGGAATCGACGGATGGTTCCGATGCCCCAGATACCGAGCCTCGGCGGCGAGCCACGCGTTATGCGCCGGGTCCGGCGCGGTCACGAGCGAGAGGGAGCGGCCGAGCGCGTCGATGATCTCCTGGTAGTGCCGGTACTCCGAGACGACGCCTTCACCACCCCAGCGCCAGTCCGGCGGGAGCTGCCAGTCAGCCAGGTGGAGCGGTAGTTCGGTGGTGAGTCGGTTCGGCCGCGGGTGATCCGCGCTCACGCGCATCGCACGCACGCCGTCGACGGGAGTCAGCGCCATCTTCGAAGGATGCTATGCCTGAGGGTCCGCGGCCAGCGCAATGACGACGCTGGTCCCCTGTCCGCGCGAGCTCGACACATTGATCTCGCCACCCCACGCGTCCACCAGACTGCGACTGATCGCGAGTCCGAGCCCACTGCCACTCGTTCGCGTCGAGAAATGCGGCTCGAAGATCTTCGGCATCACGTCGTCCGGAATGCCGACGCCGTCATCCGATACGGTAATGCGGACACGGTCCTCGACGCGCTCGACGACGACGTGGACATGACGCGCGGTCGCGAGCCGTGCGTTCTCGAGGACGTTCAGCAGTACCTCACGCAACTCGTCGCCGCTGGCGATCGCCATCGCCGGCGCGTCCGCGCCGCTGACGCGCCAGACAACGTCGCCCTCACCCATGCGCTCGAGCTCCACGACGTCCCGCACGATGGCCGCAACGTCCATCGCCGTCCCCGGCGGACGTTCGGCAGGCGCCGTTCCGTAGCGGCTGAACGCGCGCGCGATCTCGTCCAGCCGGTCGATCTCAGCGAGAATGCGTCCGACGTTCTGATCGAGCACGCGCTCGTAATCGACACGCCCGTCGCGATGCGCACGCTTGAGATGTTGCACGCCGAGGCGGATCGGTGTGAGCGGATTCTTGATTTCGTGCGCGACCTGACGCGCCATCTCTCCCCACGCCAACACGCGTTGCGCTCGCGCGAGCTCGGTGACGTCGTCGAGCGTGAGCACGGCGCCTGTGTTCCGTGCGAGCCGCGCGAGCCGGCCGTGAATCTGCCTCCCGCGCAGCTCGAGATCGAACTCCTCTTCGTCGTTACCCTGCTGGCTCGCCAGAAACGCCCGCACGCGCTCGGAGATCTCGCGGTCCGCGACGCGCTCGAGCTGTGTGCCTGGCGGCAGGGGCTCTCCCAGGAGCGCATCCGCCTGAGGATTCGCCAGTGTGACGGCCACGGTGGAATCGACCGCAATCACGCCGCTCGCGACGTTTCGGAGCACCGCGGCGGTTCGCCGCTGTGCCTCTTCGAGGGCCGACCGGCTCGCCGATAGATCCGAAGCCATTCGGCGAAATGCGGAGAACACCGGCCGGAACTCGAACAACGGCCGCTCGGCGAGATCGGGCTCGCGTTCACCGGCCGCGATCGCGAGGGCAGCTCGCTGGAGCGCTCCGATGGGACGCGCGAACGTCCGCGCCGCGATTCCGCTCAGCCAGAGCGCCGCGAGCGCGCCCGCGGCAGTCGCGAACAACACCAGGATGCCGAGGTCACGTCGCTGGCGGTCGAGCGCCAGTTCATCGGTACGCGCCGGCGCCGCGACGACGACGCGCAGCGCGCCGTTCCCGATCGGTGCCGCCCGGTATCCGACCAGGGTCGGCACTCGGCCGACAGACGCGCGCGCGCTACTCGCCACCTCCTCACCGAGCGACACGGTGAGTGCGATGTCGCGCGGCAGGAAGCGTCCGAGTGGCGCGACCTGTTCATAGAGCGGATCGCTCGTGGCGCGAAGCTCTCCGTCCGCGTAGAGAAACAACGGTGCACCGAGCCGCTCTTCCTCGTCCGCGAGGCTGTCGAAGCGGCGAGAGGCGGTGAACGTCCGCAGCGTCTCGCGCACCAACAGCTCGCGCGACTGGCGATCATCGCTCCGAAGTCGCTGGTAGGACCACACCGCGAACACGACGGCCGGAACGACGAAGAAGCCGAACAGCGAGAACGTGAGCCGCGCACGATAGCTCTCCACCCACCTGCCGACGCGCGCGCTGCCCCAACGCAGGAGCCCACCGTCGGCCGCCGCGTTGAGCGTCCAGATCGCGGTGACGATGATGAGATCGAGCAACACGACGAGCACGCCGCGCTGGATCAGCGCGGCGGGAGACCGGAGCTCCACTTCGACGTGAACGCGCGTCGGCCCGCTCGCTGCGGTGATGACCCAGTCGCCGTGCAACTCGTCGCGAATGCGCTGCCACTGTGTCGCGCGCGGGGTCCGGGTGTCTACGACGTTAGGCGCGACCGTGAGCGAGTAGGGTGGGTCGGCCGCAGCGGGCGGGACGAGCCCGATGAGCGCGCTGAACGGGTCATCACGGATGAGACGCGTACGTGGTGGCACAGCCACGGACGTGATACTCCCGTAGCCGTGCGGAACGGCCAGGACGAGATGCGCGCCCGACGCGCCACGGCCAGCCCGCATGACGGGAGCGCCCGTCCGGCGCGCCTCGGCCACCACGTTCGCCACCTCCAACAGCTCGGGCTGAAATTCGGACAGCACGAGCGACGCATCGGCGCGCAGCCCTTCGTCCTCGGTCCACAACCACGTGGTGAGCTCGGCGGAGTAGCCCGCATCGTCCAGATCGGATCGCACGTACCGGTCGAGCAGGTCTGCGCGCGTCGATGGCGGCGCACCCTGCTCGAGCTCGCCCGCCATGCGAGTGAGGAGATCCTGCGCAGCTGGATCAGGCGCGTTCAGCCCGGCTACGTCGCGCTCGGCAAGCTCGACGCGTTTCTTCGCGACGGTTCCCCACACCAGCGTCGCCGCGCCGCATGCCGCGACTATCGCCGCGGTGAGCACAAACCCGCGCGAGCGTTTCGCCAAGGCCAGGGCCGCGATCGCCAGAATCCACAGGGCCGGATACCACTCGGGCCATTCGCCGGGAGCGCGCCATAGTAAGGGAAGTGGGGCGATGGCAGCAGCAAGCGCCGCGATCGTCGGGGCAATCACCGGCGAGAGACCGCGCTTCCGACCAAGCAACGCCTGTCCGGCCGAGACACCGGCCAGCAGAATCGCCACGCCCGCAAGAAACAGCGCGACCTCCCACGCCAGCCACAGACCCGATGTCACGCCCCATGGCGGCGGGCTGATGCCTCTGGCGAGATCGCGAAGCAGGAACGGACCGAGTGCGGCGATGACCAGGACGCCCAGCAGCGCCAGCCAGCGCGAACGGACACGCACGGGCGATCGGAGCACCGCGAGCAGTCCGAGAAGCACGAGCGCGCTCGTCAGCATGAGGGCGCCCACGCTAGCGGTCAGCGGGCCCCCCAAGGGCGCGAGATAGACGACAGGATCGAATAGACGCGTGACGCTCGAGAACGTCGGGTTGAGCGGCACGAGCCCCACCGCCGCGATGGCCGCGGCAACGCAGACCAGGCGTTGCGCAAGCGGCGACGGACGCGCCCATGCGCCGATCAGGAGGAAGGCCAGCGCCGTCGCCAGCAGAACGGCGCCGCGTCGCGTTGCCTCCTCCACCGATCGCAGGCGCGCTTCCAACGCCGTGATCGGTGCGGGACGCGCGCCGAACAGCGTGTCCGTCCTCGACGCGAACATCGTGAACCCACTCGGAGCGTCGGCTGGTGGCTCGTACTCGAAATCGCGGACGCCTGCCGCTCGGGCGACCGCGGCGTCGAGCGGCTGCGAGAGTCGATCAGCGGGCGGCTCGGCGTGAACGAGCGCCGTCGCGACCGCACGAACGCTCCCGCGCGTGGCGGTCGCGTACAACGTGAGGTAAAACGGCGTAAACACCGCTCCGAGGCGTGATTGAAGCGTGTCAGTTGAGATGCGGACTGATCCCGCCCACGCCGTTGGCCGACCGCCTCGATACAGTATGATGCCGCGCTCGCCAACGCCTTCGGCGAGTGGTACGAGCGCGTCGAACGCCGCGGTCGGCTCTGCAGGCGCGTCCAGCGCGCGCTGAGCGGCGGCGGTCAACTCTGCCGCGACATCGAGCAATCCGCGTTCGAGTCGGGCAGCCGCGCCGAACTCGATCTCCGCCCGATACGCATCCCATGAGCGGTCGATACGAGCGACAGAGCGTTGGGCGATGGCAGCCGCGATCGCGAACGCCGCCATTGCGCCAACGAATCCGATCGCCCACCGCCGACGGGCACCGAAGCGCAGCGCTGCAGCGAGCGTTAGGGCGGTGGCGACGATGGTGGCGACGAGATAAGGTACGGACGGAGTCCGCAGCCACTGCGCCGCTGCCAGCACCGCCGCCGCGCCGGTCGCCAGCCAGAGCGCTCGCCCCCAGACCGACAGCAACGCCCCTTCAGCTCGTGTTCGAATGACTCTTCCCTCTCCGTTGCCTGCGGCGAAGCCACGCCGCCTGAAGGAAATGATCCCGTCGGAAGTCGCGGCGGCGCAGGCGGCGGACCCGAGATTGATCGTCCCCGTCGGCACCTGCGAGCAGCACGGTCCTCATCTCCCGCTGTCCTGCGATACACTCATCGTCGAACGTCTCGCCGATGATCTCTCGGCCGAGTTTTGCGTGCTGCGCGCACCGACCATCGAGTACGGCGTGAACTCGACCACCGAGCGCGTGTTCGCCGGCAACGGCTCCGTCCGAAAGAAGACGCTGCATCGGATGCTCAATGACCTGCTGGACTCGTGGGAGTCGTGCGGGTTCGAGGAGTTCATCCTGCTCACCGCGCATGGGCACGATCCGCATCAGGAAGCGCTCGCCACCGTCATCACGAAGCGCGCGCGTGTGCGCGTGGTCGACCTGTTCGCGGTGAATCTGTCGGATCTCCTGGAAGGACAGAATGAGGCGATGCACGGCGATGAGGCGGATACCTCCATCCTGTTGTACATCGCGCCGCACCTCGTGCGGATGGAGCTCGCCGAGGATTATATGGTGTCGCGTGAGGCGCTGCGACGATACCGTCGCGGCTGGCTTCGGGTTCCAAAAGGGAGCGCGGGATCGATCGGGCGGCCGTCCCTCGCGTCGGCTGCCAAGGGACGCGCGATGTACGACCGCATTCGCGAGCGAGTGAGCGAGCGGATCTTCAGAGCGCCGCCGGCCGACGATGAATAGAAACCACATCATGCGAACAGCGTAAGCCAGCTTCACTGCGCGAATTATACAACATACGTCCAGCCGTTTATCCGATACTGAACGAGACGGACCGGGCGGTGTATATTCTTGCCATGAAATCGCTCACGCTGGTTGCACTCGCGGCGATCGCCGTCACGCGTACACTCCCGGGCCAGGTCGCGACACTGGACGAAGGCAGCTTCACTATCACGATCAACGGCGAACGCGTCGGTCGTGAAGACTTTCGCATCCGCAGCACGCCGGGCTCGAGTGGCCCCGAGGTCGTCGCGACCGCGAGCGTCTCGTACGCGAACCGGCGCATCCTCCCGCAGATGCGCTCCGATTCGGCCGGTGCCCCATCGCGCTACGTCGTGCAGGTCAAGGACGGGATGGGCACCGATGAGAGCGTGACTGGTATCGTCGGGCGAGGACGCGTGAGCGCCAGCGTGAAGAATGCTCGGGGAGAATCGGCGAACGAGTTCGTCGTGTCGCAGGGCGCGGTCGTCATCGACGATGACGTCTTTCACCAGTATTATTTCCTGACGCGGCGCAAGGCACTTGGTCCTGTGTCAGTGATCGTGCCGCGCCGCAATACGCAGGTCACGATGCGCGTCTCCGACTCTGGAGCCGACAAGGTGACCATCGGCGGAACGGCGCTCGATGCGCATCACTACACGATCGCCGATCCCGGCGGCGCCGATCGCGAGGTCTGGGCCGATGCCTCAGGCCGTCTGCTCAAGGTTACCATCCCGTCGCGAGGCGCCGTCGCGCTTCGGGATGATCCGCCGCGCTGACGGTCGATCGCTGAACCTGGCGACTCGAAACGCTCCGCTCCGCGCGGAGCGTTTTGTATTGTTGGCCCCGTGAAACCGCTCGTTAATGTCCGCCGTACGACCAGCCAGTCTTTCGTCCAGGATCCCGTCTAATGCGATTTGTCGCTTGTGCGCTCCTCGCGCTCGCGTCTGCCGTTCCAGCGTCCGCTCAGTCCCGCGATTCCTCTGCCGCCGGTGCACCGATCCTGTCACTGCAGGATGCCATCGCCATCGCGCGCCGCAATAACCCGATCTTCCTGCAAACACACTCGGCGCGTCAGCGCGCGGGCGCACAACTCCGCTCGTCGTATGGCGCGCTACTGCCAGACGTCTCCACGAGCTTCTCGAGCGCATATCGTGAAGGTCGCCCACAGTTCTTCGGCGGTCAGGAGTTCGGTTCCACGTCCGATGTCACGTCCTCCGATGCCGCGCTCAACGTGAGCGCCGTCTACAGTGGCAGCAATCTGCTAGCGCCCAAGGCACAGCGCGCCAATCTCGACGCAGCCGAGAGCGACCTCACGAACGCCGACGCGATCCTGCGCCTCGCCGTGACTGGGCAGTACCTCAACGTGCTGGCCGCACAGGCGCGTGCGCAGCTGAACGACACGCTGCTCACCAGCGCGCAGGCGCAACTCGATCTCTCACGTGCGCGCGCCGCAGTCGGCGCAGCCACGACGCTCGATGTGCGACGCGCCGAGGTCCAGGTCGGCCAGGCGCGGGTGGCTGTGCTTCGCGAGCGCAACAACATCGAGACTGAAAAGCTTCGCCTCTTCCAGCAGCTCGGCGTCGAGCAGCCGACGAGCGTCAACCTGACGACCGATCTCCCCGTCGTCGAGCCGACGCTCGTGTTGCAGGATCTTCTCTCCAGTGCGCGCAAGGCGAACCCCGCCCTCGCTGCCGCACGGTCACGCGAATCCGCCGCCGGCGTCGGGGTACGCCAGGCACGGAGCGCCTATCTCCCTACCCTGCGCCTGCAGACCGGGGTCAGCGGCTATACGAGCCAGGAAACCGATATCCAGGCGGCGATCGACGCGCAACAGACATCGTCAGCGCAGCAACTCTCCGCCTGCCTCGGCACTGATTCGCTACGGGTTCGCGCCGGCATGTCGAGCATCGCGACCAACTGCAGCGGACGCTTCGCGTTCACGGACGCCGACGCGGAGCTCATTCGCAAGACGAACTCGAAGTATCCATTCGACTTCACGCGCGACCCGATCACGTTCTCGGCGTCACTGTCGGTTCCGATCTTCAACGGCTTCCAGCGCGAGCAGCGCACGCAGGAGGCGGAAGCCACGCGCAACGACGCCAAGTACGCCGTCCGCGCGCAGGAGCTCCGCATCACGCAGGAAGTCACGAGCGGCTATCGAAACCTGATTACCGCCTATCAGGCCGTTCAGATCCAGACTCAGAACTCCCAGGCCGCGCGCGAAGCGCTCGCCCTGGCACAGGAAAGGTTCCGCGTCGGCGCGAACACCTTCGTCGACGTCGTGCAGTCCCGCGCTGATTTCGAGCGCGCCGAGAGTGATCGAATCACCGCGAACTACGAATTCCACCGGGCCTACGCCACGCTCGAGAGCGCGGTCGGCCGCCCACTGCGTTAGGCATAGAGGAAGAAATGAGCAAATGGCTCAAGCGGGGCATCGGCGGCGCGGTCATTCTTGGCGTTGGCGCCTTCGTCGCGATCACGGCGGCAAAGCGTAACACCAAGGGCACCGAAGTCCGCATGGAAACGGTCCAGAAGCGCGACCTCGTCGCGTCTGTCACGGCCAGCGGCCAGGTGCAGCCGCAAATGAAGGTGGACGTCGCCGCCGACATCAGCGGCCGCATTGTTCGGCTCGCGGTGAAGGAAGGTCAGACGGTCACGAAGGGGCAGTTCCTGCTCGAGATAGACCCGTCACAGTACATCGCCGCGGTGCAGCGAGCCGAGGCGGCACTGAGCGCGTCGAAGGCACAGGAAGCGCAGGCGAAGGCCAACCTGATCCAGGCACAGCGCAACTACCAGCGCTCGGCCGAGATCAAGAAGGCCAATGCGCAGCTCATCTCGGATGAACAGCTGGAGCAGCTCAAGACGCAGGCCGAGGTGCAACAGGCGCTACAGGAAGCCGCCACGCACCAGGTCGAGCAGTCTGCCGCGCAGCTGAACGACGCGAAGAGCAGTCTGGCCAAGACGACGATTCTCGCGCCGATGAGTGGCCGCGTGACGCGTCTCGCCGTCGAGCAGGGTGAAACCGCGGTGCCGGGCACGTTCAACAAGGACGCGGCCACACTGCTCACGATCGCGGACATGAGTGTGCTCGAGACCAAGGTAAAGGTCGACGAGACGGACGTCGCTCGCATCGAAGTCGGCGACTCCGCCATCGTGCAGATCGACGCCTTCCCCGACACGACCTTCCTCGGCCGCGTCACCAAAATCTCTAACAGCTCGGTGAAAGCCGCTGCTGCTTCGGGGTCAGCCGATCAGGCGGTCGACTACGAAGTCACCATCCAGCTCGTCAATCCGCCGAAAGACACGCGCCCTGACTTCTCGGCCACGGCCAAGGTGGTGACGGATGCGCGCACGCAGGCGCTGTCCATTCCGATCATCGCACTGACGGTGCGAGAGAACGAGAAGCTCGAGAACGCCGACACGGCTGCCATCGCGCTCGGTCGGACGACTAACGCCAAGCAGGTCGGCAAGAAGGACGTCGAGGGCGTGTTCGTGGTCGGCACCGACAACAAAGTGTCGTTCCGGCCCGTAAAGGTTGGGATCGCCGGCGAGAAATACTTCGAGGTCCTCACGGGCCTGAAGGATGGCGAGAAGATCGTCGGCGGGACTTACCAGGCCATCCGCGAGCTGAAGGACGGCGCGCTGGTGCGCGAGCCCAAGAAAGATGACAAGAAGCCACAGGTAACCAAATCGTGACCGCACAAACAACGGGCGAGCGCGCGGACGACTCGCTCGCGACAACGGGCGAGCACCCGATGAGCACGACCGCCGAACGCAAGGCGGTCGTCGAGCTGGCCGGACAGGCGCCGAGCAACGAGTGGGTGATCGTCACGCGCGGCCTCAAGCGTGAATACGACATGGGTGGCGAAATCGTCCGCGCACTTCGCGGCGTCGACATCGCGATCCGCCGGAACGAGTACGTCGCCATCATGGGGCCGTCGGGGTCGGGCAAGTCGACGCTCATGAACCTCATCGGCTGTCTCGACACGCCTAACGAGGGCGAGTACTGGCTCAACGGCGCGATGGTGTCCACGATGAGCGACGACGCGCTCGCCCGCGTGCGCAACAAGGAAATCGGGTTCGTATTCCAGACATTCAACCTGCTCCCGCGCGCGACGGCGCTGCACAACGTCGAGCTGCCGCTCGTGTACGCGGGCGTTCCGTCCGACGAACGGAAGCGCCGCGCCCGGGAAGCGCTCGAGCGCGTGCAGCTCGGCAACCGCATGGATCACAGACCTAACGAGCTGTCGGGCGGACAACGCCAGCGCGTCGCCATCGCGCGCGCGCTCGTGAACAACCCGTCCATCCTGCTCGCCGACGAACCGACTGGTAACCTCGATTCGCAGACGTCCGAAGAGATCATGCGCGTCTTCGAGTCGCTGGCGTCGCTGGGGCAGACGGTCATCATGGTGACGCACGAGCCGGACATCGCGGCGCATGCTCGCCGCGTGGTCGTGCTTCGTGACGGCGTCATCGCAAGCGACGACCGCCGGGCGGCCTTCGCGGCGCGCGTAGGCCTCGAGTGAACTTCCTCGAGGCCGTTCGGCTCGCATTGTCCCAG
>Ga0207691_10001605_pt1 | contig 22448 bp, 13 predicted proteins | sample KBSM13metaG_FD_184327 | JGI IMG/M metagenome (GOLD analysis project Ga0207691, IMG submission 184327) | Miscanthus rhizosphere microbial communities from Kellogg Biological Station, Michigan, USA - KBS M1-3 metaG (SPAdes) (version 2) | ecosystem: Host-associated > Plants > Roots > Rhizosphere >... | reverse complement strand
TTCCTTCTGAAGGGCAAGCACGGTCTCTGCTACACGCCGCCTCCCTGCGCGGGCACGTTCGGCGATGTTCCCTGTCCTTCCACCTTTGCCGACTGGATCGAGGCTCTCGCGTCGGAGGGCATATCGGGAGGCTGCGGCAGCGGCAACTTCTGCCCGGCCAACCCGGTGCGGCGAGACCAGATGGCGCCGTTTCTCTTGAAGGCCGAGCACGGCTCGTCCTACACACCGCCGACCTGCACGGGCATGTTTCCCGACGTGCCCTGCCCGAGCCTGTTCGCCGACTGGATCGAGCAGCTCGCTGCAGAGTCCATCACCGGCGGCTGCGGCGGCGGCAACTACTGCCCGCAGAACCCTGCGACGCGTGGCCAGATGGCCGTGTTCCTGGGCATCACGTTCAACCTGAACTAGGAACGAAGAGGAGGTCCTATGCGGCGTTTCCCTCTCGTTTTCCTGTATCTCTTCGCGGCTTCGTCGCTGGCGGCGGACACCTTCACGGTCACGAACATCGACGACTCGGGCGCGGGGTCGCTACGACAGGCGATCCTCGACGCCAACGACAACCCGGGCCCCGACACCATCGCCTTCAACATCCCCGGCGGCGGCGTTCAGACGATCACGCCGGCGACGGCTCTTCCACAGATCTCCGACGGCGTGACGATCGACGGCTACACGCAACCGGGCTCGAGCGTCAATACCGACCCGATCGCCACGAACGCGGTGCTGTTCATCCTTATCGACGGCACCCCCAATACCAACGATACGGGGCTCTCGGTCGGAGCCTCTGCCGGCGGAACCACGATCCGCGGTCTCGCGTTCACCAATTGGTCCCGCGCCATCGACTTGGGCGGTCCGGGCGCGCTCGTGACGGGGAACTTCATCGGGGTTGACCCCCTTGGAACCCCTGGTTTTTCGTCGCAGGTCGGCATTCACTACGCCGGAACAGACATGACCACCGTGATCGGCGGAACCGCGCCCGCGGATCGCAATCTGATTTCCGGCAATGGAATCGGAATTGAACTGGCAAGTTCCGGCGTGACCATTCAGGGCAATCTCATCGGCACGGATCCGACCGGAATGTTCAGCCTCAACGGTGGACTCGGGTTCGGCATCGCCGGCCAGCTCTTCACGCCGGGTTCCGGCGCCACAGTCGGCGGAACCGCGCCGGGGGCGGGCAACGTCATCTCGGGGGTCCACATAGGAATCGCGACCCGGTTCGGCGCAGCGACCTGGCTCATTCGAGGCAACCGCATCGGGCTCGACGCCGCCGGCACCGGACCTGTGCGCAACACCATCGGCATCGATCTCTCGGGCAACGGCACGATCATCGGCGGCACTTCACCGGGCGAGGCCAACGAAATCGCCTACAACGCGATTGGCGTCTACGTTAACAACGGGAACAACGACATCCGGGGCAACTCCATTCACGACAACGAGGGGCTCGGGATCGATATCGACCCCACTGGACCCGAATTCAACGACCGGCCCGACGCGGACGGCCGCCAGAACTTTCCGATCCTCTGGTCCATCGAGCACAACGGACCTGAGGGCGCGGGGAGTACGCGGATCCTCGGCAAGCTCGACAGCGCGCCCTCGACGACCTTCGACCTGGACTTCTACTCCAACCCGGTCTGTGCCAGCTTCCCGCGGGAGTTTGTGGAAGGCGAGATCTACCTCGGTTCCTCGCAGGTGACGACCGACGGGAGCGGTCACGCCGACATCGACGTCACGCTGCCCGTCCAGACAGACCCCGCCGCTCGGATTTCCGCGACGGCGACCGATCCCGCCGGCTACACCTCTGAGTTCTCGCAGCGGATCGCCTTCTTCGTCAACCCGCCCTCGGGACCTGCCGCCGGGGGGACGGCCTTCACGATCTCCGGCACCAACTTCGCCGATCCGACGACCGTCACTGTGGGTGGCACACCGGTCACCGTCACCTTCACGGACGACCATACGTTGAACGCGACGATGCCCGCATTCCTCCCCGGCACATCGCAGGACGTCGTCGTCACGACGCCGGACGGCACCGCGGGAACGATCATCAAGGGCTGGGTCGCGGACTTCCTGGACGTGCCGGGCGGACAACAGTTCTATTCCTTCGTCACGACACTCGTCTCCATCGGCATCACCGCGGGCAATGGCGGCGGCAGCTACGGCGTCAACGATCCGACGTTGCGCCAGCAGATGGCCGTCTTCCTGCTGAAGGCCAAACACGGTCTCTGCTACACCCCTCCGCCCTGCGTCACTGCGACCTTCACCGACGTCCCCTGCGCTTCGAACTTCGCGCCCTGGATCTACGAGCTCGTGGCCGAAGGCGTCACCGGTGGCTGCGGCAACGGTACGACCTTCTGCCCCACGAGCGCCGTCAACCGCCAGCAGATGCCCGTCTTCCTGCTGAAGGCCTCCGAGCCCCCCGGCTACACGCCTCCCGTCTGCACCGAGCTCTTCCCCGATGTTCCGTGCTCCAACCCCTTCGCAGCGTGGGTCAACGAGCTTCTCCATCGACAAATCACCGCAGGCTGCAGCGGCGGGCTCTACTGCCCGTTGGCTCCCGCCACCCGCGGACAGATGGCGGTGTTCCTCACGAAGATCTTCAACCTGCAATAGGCATCGCTGCGCGCTGGCAGAATTCGAGTTACCGCCGAGTCAGCCGCCGGCCTGCGGCCGGCGTCAAGCTCGGCGTTGCCTACTGCCGGGGGTCTGCCTCCGGTGGGCGGCGCCTCACGAAGACCTTCAAGCTGCAGTGAGCGGATTGCAGCGCCCGATCCCCCGCCGGTGCGAGGGACGCGCCGATCTCTCGAGCCTGCGCTTCCGTGCGGCTGCTCCCATGTATCAAGAACAGAACCCGTGACTCCGCAGCTGCACGGACCGGCCGGTAGTATCCGACCCCAATCGACCGCGCTCCTGTTCGGGCATTGAACTCGAAGCTGCCGCGAACCTCCTGGAGGCTTCCCGAGCCGGCCTGCCGAGCGATGACCATCCGTGCAAGGAGGCCCGCCGAGAGGAGGTAGGGGGAGATGGCCCCGCAACCATTACGGTAACGGTTTCACAGCTTTCGGCACCGACCTCACCTGTCCGAGGTCCGGGACTACGATCTCTGCATGAGACAGATCGATCGCATCCCCGACTCTCCCCCGCCCCGCCACTGCGACGTGATCATGAAGGGCGGGATCACGAGCGGGGTGGTCTACCCCACGGCCGGCGTGGAGCTCGCGAAGCGGTTCACATTGAGGAGCATCGGCGGCGCGAGCGCCGGGGCAATTGCGGCCGCCTTTTTCGCGGCGGCCGAGTATCGCCGCTCGGTGCTCGGGTCCAACGCCGGCTTCGAGGAGCTCGCGACCTACCCGGCGAAGTTCGGCGCGGAGACGCCGGCCGGCACGTCGTTTCTGTTGTCGCTCTTCCAGCCCGCGAAAGACGCGCGGCGATCTTTTCGGCTCCTTCTCGCGTTTCTCGGAAGCGACCGATGGAAGAAGGTCTTCCGCGTTTTCGGAACCGCCATCCTCCAGTACCCGCTGGCGTTCGTTCTCGGTTCTCTCCCGGGAGCCTTGCTCGCCGTGCTGGCTTTTCTCAGCTTCGAGACGATCGCCGCTCTCGTGCTCGTCCTCGCGCTGGCTCTCCTGGCGCTCGGGCTCGGGCTCCTGGTTCCTGCGATCGTGATCGTGCTCGACGTCGTCCGGACCACGACACGGAACCAGTACGGAATCTGTCCCGGCCGATCCGCCTCGCGTAAGGACGGCGATCCGCCGCCCCTGACCGACTGGCTCGAAACCACGATCGACGACATCGCTTTCGGCGGCGCGAAGAGCGCGAGCCGGCCCGAGGGTTACGCGTCCGACGACCCGCTGACCTTCGCGGATCTCTGGGGCGCTCGGTCCGAACAGGATCGGCGGCGGATGGAAGCCGACGGCGGCGGCCGCCGCGTCAACCTCGAGGTCATGACCACGAATCTCACGCAGGCCCGGCCCTACCGTCTCCCGTTCGAGTCCCCGAAGCTCTTCTTCGACCCGGTGGAGCTCGAGCCGCTCTTTTCCCCCCGCGTCATCGAGTTCATGAAGCGACAGAGACGGGTCTCGGCCCACGACCGGGACGGGCTCGTCGCCATCGCGGAGGATCAGGGGCTGATCCCGCTGCCGCACCCCGCCGACCTGCCTGTCGTCGTTGCGGTCCGCATGAGCCTGAGTTTTCCGATCCTGATCAGCGCCGTTCCGCTGTGGGGATACGACTTCAGCTACGCGGCCAAGGATTCGCAGGGAAAACCCGGCCGGCCGCTCCTCACGAGATGCTGGTTTTCGGACGGCGGCATCACCAGCAACTTCCCCATCCACTTCTTCGACGGCCCGATCCCCCGGTGGCCGACGTTCGCCTTCAACCTCACTCCGTTTCATCCGCGCTTCCTGTACGACCCCAAGGACGAGACGAAGAACGTCTGGCTTCCCCGCACGAACGGGCAGGGCCAGACGGAGAACTGGTCGAACCCTCCCGAGGGCGGCCGCCTGTCGCAGTTTCTATGGTTTCTCGGCCAGATCGTGGACACCATGCACAACTGGCGCGACAACATCCAGCTGAAGGTTCCCGGTTTCCGAGATCGAATCGCGCAGATCCATCTGCGCGACGAAGAAGGCGGCATGAACCTCAAGATGCCGCCCGAATTCATCACGGCGTTGAGCGCCCGAGGCGCCTACGCCGCCCGCGCCCTCGCGGAGCGCTTCAGCGATGATCCACCGCCCGACACGATCCTGACCTGGGACAACCACTGCTGGGTCCGCCTGCGTTCCACGATGGGCTTACTCGAGCAGCACGTCGCCAGGATCGAACGCGCGTTCGCCGGCAAGGAAGGCCGGACGACCTATTCCGACCTCGAGAAGGCGCCTCCCTCGTACCACTTCTACGACGCCTCGGCCGGGGCGACCATGCTCGACCAGCTCGACCAGCTCGCAGCGGCCTGGGCGGCTCACCCCGAAGGGCTCTCGAACGGCGCACCGCGCCCCGCGCCCGAGCTCCGCATCCTGCCGAGGGTCTGAGAGTCGGGCTTACACCCAGGCCACGCCGTAGATCGCGGGCTCGCGGCCGGGCCGCGGCGGCCGAATGATGGCCGTCGCGACGTGTTCGGCCCGGCAGACTTCGCAGCGAACGGAAAGAAGCCGGCCGTGCTCGGTGTCGCCGGGGATGGGCCGCGTGTTACGGGTCAGGCACTTCGGACAGGTCCAGTGCATCAGTTGAATGGGATTCATGGCCGGGGCATCGTCCTGCGGGCGTGCGAGGAGCGCGTGAACCTGGGGTAAGAGTCCGTGGGACTCGTTCCAGCCGATTCGAGTTCGGGATCCTTCGGCCTTCGGCCTCAGGATGACGGTGGGAGCTCGATCAGCCCCGGGCGGCGACGTGCCGATCCGCGAACCACGCTCCGAGCTCCCCGGCCTGCATGGGCGGGCTCACGTAGTCGCCCTGGGCGAGATCGCAGCCGAGGTCGGCCAGTCGATCCCAGGCCTCGGCGCTCTCGATGCCCTCGGCCACCACCCGGCAACCCAGATGATGCGCGAGGTCGATGATGGACCGCACGATCGCCGCGTCGGTCTTCTGCGCCGCCATACCGAGCACGAAGGACTTGTCGATCTTGATCTCCTCGACCGGGAGCTGCTTGAGCGTCAGCAGAGACAGGGCGCCGACACCGAAGTCGTCGATCGACAGGCGCACCCCGATGGTCCGGAGCTCCTCGAGCGTCGCGAGGGCGTCCAGCGGCTCGGCCATGAGGCTCTCCGTGATCTCGAGCATCAGAAGCTCCGGGGGCAGGCTGAGCTCGCGCAGGAGCGCGTGCACCCGCTCGGCAAAGCCCGTGTCGCGGAGGATCCGAATCGATGCGTTCACCGAGACGGGCAGCGTCAGGCCGTTCTCGCGCCACTGCTTCGCCTGGCCGAGCGCCGTCTCGAGGATCCAGTCCGTCAGCCGCCGGCTCAGCCCGATCCGTTCCGCGCCCGAGATGAACTCGTCGGGAAGAACGAGACCCCGCTCCGGATGGCGCCAGCGCACGAGAGCCTCGACGTGCGAGACCTCCCGCGTGCGCATGTCGACCTGCGGCTGATAGGCGAGAAAGAGCTCGCCGGTCTCGATCCCGCGGCGCAACCCTTCGAGCAGCACGAGATGGCGCCGCTGGAACGCGTCCTCACCTGGCGAATAGACCGAATACCCCCGGCTCGAGCGCTTGGCCATGTACATCGCCGCGTCGGCGGCGCGCAGAAGCTGGATGCCGTCGGCGCCGTGCTCGGGATACAGCGCGATTCCGATCGACGCCGAGATCTCGGACGAATGCCCCTCGACCCAGAAAGGCGCCTCCAGCGTTTCCAAGACCTTCTCCGCCGTCCGGACGACGTCCTCGGCGCGGCTCGCCGCCGGCAGCAGCACGACGAATTCGTCGCCGCCCACGCGCCCGATCGTATCGACCGAGCGGAGCACGCCCCGCAGGCGCGGGCCGACCTGGGCGAGCAGGGCGTCGCCCGCCGCGTGGCCGTACGTGTCGTTCACGTCCTTGAAACGGTCGAGGTCGATCAGCAAGACCGCGAACGATCCGCCATCCCGTTCGCCCGTGCGGATCGCCTGGTCCAGGCGGTCGTCGAGGAGCAGCCGGTTTGGCAGCCCGGTCAACGCATCGTGCAGAGCCTGGTGCTCGAGCGCCGCGAGATGCCGCTGCCGCTCGCTGACGTCTCGCAGGATCGCCACCCAGTACGGCGAGGAGCCTCGGCGGGGAACCGGTATGACCTCCATCTCCAACGCGTACGTCGAGCCGTCCCGGCGCGTGGCGGACATCTCCTTCTCGAAGCTCTCCCCGATGGCGAACGCGCGTCTCGCCGAGGCCATCGCGTCGCGAGGAGAGACATCGAGCAGATCCAGCGTCCCTCCGAGTGCCTCCTCCGCCGAGAGGCCCGTGAGCTTGCGGAAGCCTTCGTTCGTGAACGTGATGCGAGGGCGCGAGGGAGACGTTCCGCTCGCCAGGATCACGAGGCCCTCGGCGGCGTTGTCGACCGCGGACTCGAGGAGGGTGAGCGCATGGGTCACGCGGCGGCGCTCGGCCACGACGGCGGCGAGCGACGCGATCGTGAGCCCCAGCACGGCCGTGTAGGACTGCATCAGCAGCAGGGACTGATTCGGATCGAGCCGGTGGAACGGGCCAACGCCGCGGACCGTGCCCCAGATCGCGATGCCCGCGAGGAGCGCGTTCGCCGTGACCGCCTCGCGCACTCCGAAGCGGAAGGCAATCGCCACGAGAAAGGGAAGGCAGAGAAACTCGAGCGGGAGGTCCTGCGTCTGCTCGGCGCCGAACCCGCCGAAGACGAGGATCCCCGAGGCGAGCACGCCGACGAGGAGCAGGATCGCGTCCAGCCGCGGCTGGCGCTCTGCGGCCGCGGCGGGCTGCTGGAACCAGACCAGAAGAAGCGGGGCGAAGAGCAGCACTCCGGAGGCGTCCCCGAGCCACCACGTCAACCAGATCGGCCAGAAGTCTCCCCACCGCGCGAAGCCCGTGAGGCAGAGGCTGAGCGGGCCGATCGTGGCGCTGAGCAGCGTGCTCGCACCCGCCGCAAGAGCGGCGAAGCGGAAGATGTCGCGTGCGCGCTCGAAGACGCGGCTTCCTCCCGCAAAGCGTCGGACCAGCCAGGCGGCGACGACCGCCTCGAGCGTGTTCCCGATGGCGATTCCGAGGGAAGGCAGGGCGTGGCCCGACGTCCAGAAGTTGGCGACGAACGCACCCACCAGGATTCCGGGCCAGGCCCAGGGCCCCGCGAGCAGGAGCGCGGCGATCGAGATTCCGCTGGGCGGCCAGACGGGCGTTGCGCTCGGGTGCAGATACGCGAGCGAGAGCCCCAGCATGGCCGCGCCGACATAGATCGCGGCGAGAGCCGCGACGACCGCCAAACGAGAGGCGATCCGCTGAGGCACGATTCGATAGATTCTATACACCCCGCGCACCGCATTGGGACGCGTTCGGCGTGTGGTGAGGAGCGTCACAACTCCTCACACGAAACGACGGCGGGCGGCGTCGGCCGCCGCCCGCCCTCCCTGAAGACTCGCTAAGCGCGGGCCGGCGTCGCCACTCGAATCCGCTCATCGGCCTCGGCCAGTCGTGCGAGGGCGAAGGCGCCCATCGCGAGCCCGAGGTCGCGCAGCGCGACGTCGAGATATCCGCCCACGAGCACGAGGTTCACGATGATCCCGACGAGCCAGGCCGACACGAGATAGCCCCCGAAGCGCGGCCTCACGGCCACGAGAAGACCGGCGGCGATCTCGATCACGCCGACGATCATCATGAAGGTGTGGGGCGCGATCCCGAGGGTGGCGGGCACCGCGGGAGCCACGTACTTGTCCCAGTTGGTCAGAAGCTGCAGGAACTTGTCCAGCCCGGCGATGATCGGCGCCACCGTGAACCCGAGCCGCAGGATCTGAAAAGCCTGATGCGATCCGTTGTCCATCGACATTCCTCCTCGGGGCCAAACGAGCGGGAAAGATGCCTTTTTCGGCATCGCGCGGCACCTCCGGGGGGCCCGAAACACCCGGCGCCTGAGAAGATGGAGTCGCGCGAGCGCTCAGGGTGACGCCCCTGACGGGATCCGGGCTTCCGGCTCCAGGAATGCGGGGAGCGCTCCTTGCCGTTTATGCTCCTCGCAGAGGAGATCCGAATGAAAAGACTCGCCGCCGCCTTCGCCGTGTTCGTGCTTCCCCTGGCTCTGTCCGCCGCCGAGATCCGCGGCACGGTCAGCGAGGGAGGCAAGCCGGTCGCGTCCGGCGTCCCCCTGAAGCTCGACTGTGGCGGGACGACCGCGTCCGCCTCCACCGATGAGTTCGGCGGGTACAGCCTGAAGATCGCCGCCGGGGGCCAGTGCAAGCTGAGCATCGACTACAAGGGCGCGAGCGCGTCGCTCTCGGTCGCCGTGTTCGAAAAGCCCAGCCGCTACGACCTCGAGGTGCGGCAGGAGGGCGGCAAGCTCTCGCTCGCGCGGAAGTGACGCTTGTCCGCTGAGGATCGTGACGCCCCGCCGCCGCGGCGCGACACCTGGGACAAGGCCTCGATCGTCCTGCAGCCCGTGGGCGGGCTGCTCACGGCCGTCGCGGTCGCCCTCCTCGGTTTCTTTACGTCCTCGTACCTGCGCGAGAACGAGCGCATCGCCTCCGAGAGGCAGGAGCGCATGCAGACCGCCGATACCAACGCCCGCCTCTACTCCGAGCTGATCAGCCGCCGCGAGGAGTCCGAGAGCGCCCTGCGCAAGGACATGTTCACCTCGATCATCAACTCTTTCCTCGGCGCCGGCCCGCAGACGCTGGATCAGAGGATCCTGAACCTCGAGCTGCTCGTCTACAACTTCCACGAGTCGCTCAATCTCAAACCGCTCTTTCTCCACATCGAGAGGCAGATCCGGCAGAGCCGCGAACGCGCCGAGCTCGTGGCGCGCCTCGAGCGCGTGGCCGAGGAGGTCGCCAAGAAACAGATGCTGGTCATCGAGGAGGGCGGCGGGACGTTCGATGCCACCGTGAACTCGAAGACGCTCTCCTTCCCGCTCCCCGACGGGTCCGAAGCGCCCTTCATCGCGCGGGACCTCGTCGTCGACGGGATCAAGCGCAACTTCCGGCTCGAGATCCTCGGGGCACAGACGGATCCCGAGCAGCTCCAGCTCCGCATCACGGTGCGTACCGACGAAGGCGGCCGCACCGACACGACGGCCACCGAGTTCTGGCTGGGCCACTTCGATTTCCCGATGATCGACAACATCCGGCTGCCGCACGACCAGCGTCTCGCAGTCGTGTTGAACGCGTTCGATCCGGGCAGCGGCCTCGCGGACGTCACGGTCGCGTATTTCCCGGGCAAGTACGCGGGCCTGCGCGAGAAGCCGTACTACGACGAAGTGCTCGCCAAGCTCCTCGCCGCGAACCGCACCCCCACGCCGACGAAGCCTTGAGCCGCCCGCGCTAGAATTCCGTGCCGCCGTGACCGGAAACCCCATCTCGATCGCCGGCGCTCCCGCGGCGCGTCGTCGCACAGCGAAGCCGCGGGGAGGCGGTCTGCGCCTGCGCCGCCACGTCCCGCTGCGCGAAGGTCTCCTGAGTGCTTTTTCGGGGATCCTCCTCGTCGCCCGCCGTCACGCGACCGCGGCGTCGGTCGACCCGAAACGTGCCGTGCACGACTTTCGAAAGTCGATCCGCCGCGCGCGCAGCGTGGTCGCGCTCCTGCGACCGGCCCTTGGCCGGACGGCGGCGGACGGCCTGGCCGAGGAGCTCCGGCAAGCATTCCGGGACACGGGCGATCTGCGCGACAGCGACGTCCTGACGGCGACGCTCGCCGCGGTTTCGGGCGACGATCCGGAGTTGTTCGTGGAGGCCGCAGAGGTGGCCGCTCGCCTCGGTGCGAATCCAAAGTCTGCAGACTCCGGAAAGATCGTGCGGAAGGCGCTCCCCATCCTCCGGCGACTGCCCGCCGCGCTCGAGGTGATCCTTCCCCGCGAGTACTCGACCCCGGATCTCGAGGGCGGACTCACACGAAGCTATCGGCGGTCCCACCGCGCCTGGATCCAGGCGCGAGACAGCCGGACGGACGCCGACTTCCACGAGTGGCGGAAGCGCGCCAAGGAGCTGCGGTACCAGGTCGAGCTTCTCGCTTCCACGGGAAGCCCGTCGCTCAAAGCGCGAGAGAAGGCTCTCGGCGCGTTGGCCCGCGAGCTCGGCGAGGTGACCGACATGTCGATGCTGTGCCGCCAGATCGAGACCCTCGCGGCCGAGGGCGGATCCGGAATCGCGAGCCGCCTCCTCGCACGAGGCCGCGCTCTCGTCCGCGAGCGTTCCGATGCGCTGCTGTCGCGGGGCGGGGAGTTCTTTTCCGAGCCTCCCCGCGCTTTCGCGTTGAAGGTCCTGGCGGAGCGCGGCTAACGGGGGCGCCGGAAGGCGCTCAGGGCGCGACACAGGGCGGCTCGGCGCCCAACAGCGCCGTGCCCAGCTCGCCTCGCAAAGACAGGAGATGGACCCGTTCGAGCAGCGACGTCAGGCTCGCCTGAGCGGCCTCGTCGTCGGCGTCGGCCAGGGCCATCTCCCGCTCGTCGAGCTCGACGAGCTCGCTTCGTCCCTCGCGGACGAGCAGCTCCTCGGCGCTTTTCCTGCGGTCGGCGATTCCCCGGGCCCGCCGGGAGATGCTCCGCTCCGCCATCGATCTCGCGACGGCGGCCTCTGCCCGCCGGACGGCCATCTCCACGTCGCTTTCGCGCGTGCGAAGGGCCGCCTCCGCGCGATCGAAGCGGGCCCGGGCCTCCCGTCTTTCGTCCTCGAAGCGCCCCCCGGTCCAGATCGGCACGACGATGGAGACACCGACCGCCACGGAGTCGGGCGTGAAGGTCAGGTAGTAGTCGTCGTAGTTGTTGAACTTCGCGAGCCGCCGGTAGGCGGCCGAAGCGACGACCGTCGGCATCCACCGTTTCGATTCGATGTCCGCGGACTTCGCGAGAAGCGTGACCTCCCGCTCGAGCGAGGCGAGCTCGGGATCCGCCGAGCGTACGGCGTCGACGTTCTCGTTCGCGGTGAGCTCGGGCACGACGGCTTCGGGATCGCCCGCGAGGTGCAGCGACGCGCTCCCCGGCCAGCCGATCAGGCGCTTCAATTCGAGCTCGCCGAGGTCCCGGTCCGACTCGGCGTTCAGAAGCTTCTGCCGGGCGCGCGCGGCCTGGAGCGTCGCGCTCTCGACTTCGAGCTCCGTCCGCCGGCCCTCCTCGAAGAGGGCTGTCATGCGGCGCGCGATGGCCTCGGCAGCCTCGAGCCGCCGCCGTGCCGCCTCGACCATCACCCCGTCGAGATACGAACGGCCGTAGGCGGAGACCGTGGCTTCGATCGTCGCGCGGCACGAGAGGGCGAGCGATGCATCGAGCGCCGAGGCCGATGCCTCCGCGCGGAGCGCGTCCGAGCGCCGCGCCGGATCAAAAAGGGGCTTCTGGATGTCGACCCCGAAGACGGACGGAACATGTCCCGCGATGAGGGTCGGCAGGCCGTAGGTATATCCCGGCGTCGTCGAGAAGTATGCCGAAGGACTGAAGGCGTCGCGGGCGAGCTCCGCGGATGCCGCGCCCTCCTCGCGCGCCGCCCGCGCGGCCGCAAGCCCGGGAGCGCGCGCGAGCGCGAGCTCCACGGCCCGGCCGAGCGTCAGCGGCTCCGAGGCGGGGGCCTGGGCCCCGACGGCGACCGGGACGGCAATGCAAAACAGGGCGATCCGGACGATCCGAATGCGAGTCCAGCGATTATTCATGGTGAAGCGCCTCCGACGGGTTCAAGAGGGACGCGCGGTACGCCGGTACCGCGCCGAAAACGACAGCCACGCCGCACGAAAACACGAACGCGAGAACGGCCGACAGGATCGAGACACGCACGTCGATGCCTTTGACGAGCAACCGCACGAGCAACGGGAGGCCCAGGCCCAACGCGACGCCGATCGAAGAGCCCGCGACGCCCAGGGAGAGCGCCTCGAAAAGGAACTGGCCCAGAATGTCGCGCCGCCGCGCACCGACGGACATCCGGACGCCGATCTCGCGGGTCCGCTGCTCGACCGACGCGAGCAGGATGTTCATGATGCCGACGCCGCCGACGACGACCGAGACGGCCGCCGCCAGGATGAAGACGACGATGAGGGCGACCGAGATCGCCCTCGCCAGACGCACCACGGTCGTCATGCTCTCGACCTCGTAGACGGAGCCCGGGCGGTGGCGCTCCTTGAGGATCTCCTGGACGGCGCGGACGGCCGTCGGCAGCGACTCGAAGTTGCGCGCCTCGGCGAAGAGCGTCTTGAGCTGCCGCGTGGGCGTGTAATACCAGGCGACGGACGCCGGGATCAGGATCGTCTCGGGGACGACCTCGCCGCGCCCGAGCGTGTCCACGGGCTCCTCGAACTCGCCGATGACCTGGAAGGTCGTGCCGAGCGTTCGGATCGTCTTGTCCGTCGACTCGTCGTTCGCGAAGAGCTGCTCGTAGAGATCGTGGTTGACGACGGCCACCCGCGCCCGCTCGAGCATGTCGTCGTCGTCGATGAAACGGCCGCGGAGGATCCGCATGTTCTTGCGGACCGCTCCGTAGTTGGGCATGACGCCCAGGATGGTCAGCGTCTTCGCCTGGGACTGCACGGCGATCGTGCCGCGGAGCGTGAGGATCCCGGTGACTCCCGAGAACAGGTCCGTGCGGCCGGCGATCGCCTGGATGTCGGTGTCCGTCATGACGTCGTCGGCGGAGCGCGACACACCCGTGGTCACCGTGCCCCGGTAATTCACCCAGACGAGCTTGGAGCCCACGCCCTCGATCTGTCGCAGCACGTACTCGCGCCCCGTCAGCCCGAGGCTCACGACGAGGATGATCGCGGCGGTGCCGACGACGAGACCGGCGAGCGTCAGCGAGGTCTGGACGGGGTGCTTCTTGAAGCGATCCACCGCCATCCCGAAAACTTCGCGATTGAACATCGTCGTCGGTGGTCCGAGTCGCGGCTCCGGTGCGCCCCTAGCCGCCCGGGCGCTCGTCGCCCGTTCCGAGGGGCCGGATGCGGAGGCCGTCGGACATCGCCGTCGAGCCCGGCAGGATGACGGTGTCCTTCTCCGACAGGCCGCCCACGATCTCGACCTCGGTCAGGCCCGAGAGCCCGACCTGGATTTCTCGACGGCGCGCCCGCCCGTTCTCGGCCACGTAGACGTGCCGCTTTTCGCCGTCGCGGAGCACGCTGGCGCGCGGCACGACGAGCGTGCCGCTCTTCTCGCCGGTCACGATCTCGACCTCCACCGCCGCGTTGGTGGGAAGCTTTCGCGAAGGATCCGAGACGTCCCCGAGAACCTCGCCGACTTCGCGCCCGGCGATCTGGGTGAGGCCCGGAGACACGAACGTGACCGTGCCTTCCCACTTCTCGCGCGGAAGGCCGTCGAAGCGGAGGACGAGCCGCTGCCCGACCGCGACGCGCGGAAGGTCCGGCTGATCCACACGTGCCCGTACGCTCCGCTTCTCCGGATCCACGACGCTCGCCACGACCTGGCCGGCGGTCACCGTCTCGCCGACTCGGCGCGGGAGGCCGTAGACGACGCCGGCGACCGGGGCCGTGAGGGTGAGAGCGGCAAGGCGGCGCTCGAGCTCCGAGGCGATCCGCTCGGCGAGCGCCAGTCGGGACCCCGGCCCGTCGAGGCCCGCGAGGCGGGCGCGGGTGGAGCGCGTCCGGTCCTCGGCCTGGCGGAGAGCCCTCTCGTCGGTCTCGGCGCTGGCGCGCGAGATCGCGCCGCTCGAAAGCAGGCGCGCGTCGGCTTCGACGACTTCGCGCTGGTGTTTCTCGGCTCGCTCCGCTTCGGCGAGGTCGGCTTCGGCGCTCGCGCGGTCGGCCCGCAAACGCAGGGCCTCGGATCGGGCGTCGAGCGCCTTCTGCGAGAGCTCGGCATTGTCGAGCCTCACGAGCGTCGTTCCAGCGACGACCCGGGCGCCCTCGCGGGCCGGGATCTCCGCCACGGTCGCCACGTCGGCCGCGCGCAACTCTCCGCCCGGCGGCGGCTCCAGCGTCCCGTCGCATTGGACCGGGACGACGAGGTCGCCACGCCGGACCTCGACGACCTGGACCGGCACTCCCCGCGGGCGGGTCAGCGCCATCAGGAGGATCGCCACCAGGGCCAGCCCGACGAGGACGGCCGCCAAGCGCCACCGCTTCATACCCCTCAATTCTAAGGGTTTCGGCGAGCCGACCTTCGAAGGCCCTCGCCGGCCCTAGCGGGGCGCGAGAACGCGGGGGGTGGGGCGAGGAGAGGGGTGGGCGGGCTCGAGCTCCCGCGGCGGCGCCTGTACGACGACGAACGCCGCTTTCTGGCGGTGGGCCTGGCCTCCGGAACCCGTCACGGTGAGGCGGACGTCGAAAGAGCCGCCGGAGGTATAGACGTGAACGGGCTCCCTCTCGTCGCTCGACGTGCCGTCGCCGAACTCCCAGTGCCACGCCGAGGCTTCGGGCACGTTCGACGCCTCGTGGAACCGAACGGTCAGCGGCGCGGCCCCGGCCCCGACGTCGCCGGTGAAGTCCACGGTGCCCGTCCAGAAGATCCGGAAGACACTCGCGCCGGCTTCCGTCGGGTTCGACGCTCCGAAATTCTTGTAGAGGTCGGAGAAGTAGAGGCCGTCGGGGCCCGCGGCGAGCGCCACCGCCGTCCCGCGACCCGCGCCGATGTACTCGACGAGTGCCTGAGGCCCGCTGACCAGATTGCCGGCGCCGTCGAGGACGAACTCCGTGATCCGCTTGCCGAGCCCCGCGGGACCGGGCGCGTACGTCGGACCGGACTCGCTCACATAGGCGTGGTTGAGCTTCGCCGGCGGAAAGCCGCTGCCGCCGAATGTCGACAACTGCGTGAACGCGATGTTCACCGGGGCGTGCGAGGGAAACCAGTTGTAGGCGGCGTAGTTGCTCATGCTGCCGTCCGAGCCGTCCCAGCGGTAGTTGCGGCCGGCCTCGATCTTCGCGAGCCGATCCGTTCCCGGTCCGTTCTCGACTTCCCAATGGGCGCCGTCCGCCTCGCGCCACGCGCCTCCGAACGGATTCCGCAGGCCCCATGCGAATACGAAGTCTTTGGCCGTCAGCCCGTCGGCGCCGTCGTAGAACGGGTTGTCTGCGGGAGGAGCGCCGTCGAGCTCGACGCGGAGGATCTTGCCGCGCACGGAGTCGAGATTCTGGGCGGGCGAGGTGAGCAGCCCGTCGCCGATGTGCACGTACAGCTTGCCGTCCGGTCCGATCGAGACGTTCGACGACTGGTGCGACGCGCCCAGGGGCTCGTCGGGGAACTGGAGGATCGGAGTCTGGGTCGCCGCCGTCCGCCCGCCGTCGGTGCTGTGCAGGCGGCGCACTTCCGGAAAGTGGAAGTCGGTCTGGCCGGCCACGGCGAAAACGGAGCTGACGAAGACGTCGCCGCTGACCGGCTCGACGGCGATCCCCGCGAGCCCTTTTTCGCCGGAGCCCGGAAACGATCCCGTGGGGTCGAAGTTGAGGAGGTTCGTCGCGTAGTCCGAAACGGCGCCGGAGCGCGAGACGAGCTTGATCGTGCCGTAAAGCTCGGTGACGTAGAAGAAAGGATCGTCGGCGTTCGGCCCGGCATTCTGAGGCGGAACGAATGCGACGTTGACCGGAAGCCTGAGGCCCGTCGCAAACCTTTCGATGCGAAACCCGGGCGCCCGCACGGCCCAGGGGACCGGGGGCTCGTTCAAGGGGTCGCTGAAGACGGGCGTGGCATTGGGATCCCCGTCGGACGCGTCCAGGAAAGCCCCGCCGGCCTCGCCGATCCAGAACGCCGCAGTTTCCCCGGGCGCGAGGGCCACGGCCGGGAGGTAGACCTCACGGTCCTGGCCGCTTCCGTCGGTGAAGGACACGACCGACGGGGGCAGCTCCAGGCCGGCGTCGCCCGCTTCGAGGATGGCCCTGAGCGCCCCGTGGGCCGACAGCGGCTGTGCGTTCGTCACGACGTTCTCGATTCCGTCGACACCAGCGAACTCGAGCGCCGTCCCGCCGGCCGACACGTCGAGCCTCAGTCGCGCGCGGCGCGTCTGCACGGCCGGCAGGACGATGTCTCCGCCCGCCTCGTCGCGCCAGCGCGGGTCCGGGATCCTCGAAACATCCGACACGACCAGCGGCTGGATCGCGGTCGACGACGTCGTCTCGAACTCCCGGACGGCCCAGTCGCTCCAATCGCTCTCCGGCGGCGGGGCGTCGCCGAGGAAGCGCACCCGCAGCCGGTAGGCACTGCTGGAGTTGAGCTGGTTGCGACCATCGAGCTGGCCGACGAAGGTTCCATCGCCCAGGTGCACGTGGACGAGGCCCGCGCCCGTGACGCACGGAGCCGTCCAGACCACCTCGTCCGAGGCGTTGCGGATTTCCCAGTCGGTGCAGACGTGGCTTTCGCCCGGCGAGCCGGCGAAGGGCCCTGCGACCATGTGGACGTCGAATGGATTGATCTGCTGGCCGTCCTCCGCGGGCTCCGTGATCACGGGCGTGGAGACGGTCGCGACCGACGAACGGGCCTGATGGACGCCGACGCCGGCCAGCGCGCCGGCGATCAGGACGATGAGGAAGATGCGTTTCAAGGTGCGGGATTCTATGTCGTGATGTCGTCGGGTCGTCGCGTCTTCAGCGCTTTGCCGGGTCTGCGCTCGATCCCGTCAGGACGCGGCCGGGCAGCTTCCCCGTCACGGCGCCGTCCGCCCAGACGAGCTCGCCGTTGACGTAGACCCGGCTGATCCCGACCGAAAGCTTGCGCGGCTCTTCGAACGTCGAACGGTCGATCACCGTCTTTGGATCGAAGAGCACCAGATCGGCCTTCATGCCCGGAGCGATCCGGCCGCGGTCGCCGAGCTTCATCCGCCGGGCGGGCAGAGACGTCATCTTGCGGACGGCCTCGGGGAGCGTGAAGAGGTGCTTCTCGCGAACGTAGCGGCCGAGCACGCGCGGAAAGGTCCCCGCGCCTCGGGGATGATCCGCGTCGATGCCCCCGTCGGAGGCGACCATGACCCACGGCTGCTTGTAGAGCGCGAGGACGTCCTCCTCCTTCATGGAGTGGCCGATGATGTCGGCGCCGCCCTCGCGGACCATGCGCGAGTAGAGGGCCACCGCCGAGATCTTCTCGTTCTGCGCGATCTGCTCGAGCGTCTTGCCCGCGTACTCGGGATGGGCCTTGCACCCCGTGACGGTGATTCGCGAAGGTCCGCCGAGGACGCGCAGGGCCTCGGCCACGCTCGCCGGATCGTCGTACTGCTTGTTCGGGACGATGACTTCGAGGTTGGAGTGCCAGGCCTCGTAGGGATAGCAGTCCGCGGTCGCGTCGAGACCCTGTTTCCGCGCGCTGTCGAAGAGGTCGATCGTCCGCTGCGTCTGGCCCCAGACGCCGACGGTCGCGAGCTTGATGTGCGAGATCTCGAGCGGCACGCCTCCGCCCCTGGCGATCGCGATCGCCTCGTCGAAGGCTTCGAACGTCTTCTCGGCCTCGTCCCGCGTGTGGGTCATGTAGAAGCCGCCGAACTTTCCCGACGCCTTCGCGAGAGCGACGAGCTCTTCGGTCGCCGCGTAGCTGCCGACGTCGTACTCGAGGCCGGAGGAAAGGCCTGACGCTCCCTCGCGCATGCCCTGCTCGACGAGGGCCGCCATCTTCGCGATCTCTTCCGGCGTGGACTTCCGCCGGTAGTCCTCCCCCATCACGAGCTCGCGCACGGTGGCGTGGCCGACCATCGTCATCACGTTGACGGCCGGCGGAGAAGCGCGCCGGGCGGCGAGATAGTCGGCGATGGGCCATGCCGAATCGCCGTCGGGCCCGAGAACGAGGGTGGTGATGCCCTGCGAGACCTGGGTCAGGGCCGAAGGATCGCGGCTGAGGCCCGTCTCGGAGTGGTTGTGGACGTCGATGAAGCCCGGCGCGAGAGCCAGGCCCTTGCCGTCGACGACGAGCTCGTCCGGCTTTCGGCGGAGTCTGCCGACCTCGAGAATCCGGTCGCCCTCCACCCGAACGTCCTGCGCGGTGATCGGGCCGCCGGTGCCGTCGATGAGCTGGGCTCCGCGGATGAGCCAGGTGGTCTGGGGTTCTGGAACGAACAAGGAGAGGGCGGCGAAGAGAAGCGTCGTGAAAATCACGGCGCGATTCTATTCTGCGATGAATTCGGCTCGGGTCTGAATTCGCTGATTTCAGAGATTACGGCGCACGAGTTCCCTCCTTCGAGGGGGAATTCCTGCAGCTCGCGGCGCGGATAGTCTCCCGACCGGAGGGAGGGAGGAGGTCCGCGCCGCGGGAGCCGAAGCGCAGCGCGGAGACCAGGGCCGCGGTCGAGTCCGCATCCGGACGAGCCGCGGCCCGGTGCCCGCAGGGCAGGTCTCCGAGCAAACGAAGGCGACGGTCAGAGCCCGCGGCGGGACATGTCGTCGAGCGCGCCCCGGACCTCGGCGAGGTCCTTGCCGAACTCCTTGGGCGGCGCCACCTTGACGAAGCTCTCCAGCGCTTTCCGCGCGGTCTTCCAGTCTCCGAGCTGGCCGGCGACGCGCCCGATGTTGTAGAGCGCGTCGTACTGCTCGGGATTCATCTCGAGACAGGTCTTCCAGGCCTCGATCGCCTTCTTCGGTTCCCCCAGACGCATCCACGCCACTCCGAGAGCGTTCCACGCTCGCGCGTGGCGCTTGCCCAGGCGGATCGCGGCTTCGAGGTTCTGCCGCGCCTCCTCCGCCCGGTTGAGCATCAGGAGTGAGATCCCGGTGTTCTGGTAAGCGATCGCGTTGGTGGGGTCGAGCTCGATCACTCGGGCGTAGACCGGCAGCGCGTCCGCGGGCCGACCGCCGTCGGCCAGGGCGATGCCCAGAGCGTTCAAGGTTTCGGGCTCCTCACTCTCGGCGTACGGACGGAGCACCGCGAGCGCCTGCTTCGGCCGGCCCAGCTCCGAGAGCAACATCGCCCGCTGGCGGTCGACGCTTTCCCCGCCGACGCCGTTCGCGGAGGCCTTCTCGAAGGCGCGGAGCACGCCCTCGAGGTCTCCGACACAGCGCAGCGTCATGGCGAGGTGCAGGTACCCCAGCTTCATCTTCGGGTTTTCGGCGACGACGCGGCGGGCGATCGGAAGGGCCTCCCCGCACTTTTCGCGCTCGCAGAGATCGTTGATCGTGTGCAGCGTCTGGTCGACGCCGATGAGCGTCTTCGGATCGTCGGCGGGACCGTACGACACCTTCAACTCGCCCGAACCGGTCAGATATCCCAGGCTCCTGAGCTTCGCGGCCTCTTCCGACCCGATGGCGGCGCGTTCCGTCGTCGCCGTCGGCAGCTCGAGAAAGCGTTTGCGGAGCCGGCGAAGAGAGTCGGGGCTCTGCGGAACCAGATTCGTCGCCTCGGCAGGGTCCGAGGGCAGGTTGTAGAGCTCCGGGATCGGCAGGTCGATGTACTTGTCCCCGCCCCCCGCCAGACCCCGCAACGGCGCCCAACCGCGGTTGAACGCCGCCGACAGGGCCTCGAAGTAGCTGCCGGCCTCGGCCTCTTTGCGACCCGCGGGCAGCAAGGACTGCCCCGTGAGCTCGCTCGACGGCGACAGACCGACCGCGTCGAGAATCGTCGGAAGGATATCGATGTGGCGCGCCGGAACGTCGTCGCGGCCCGAGGCGACGAGGCCCGGGCACCAGGCGAACATCGGAACGTGGAGGGTCCCCTCGTAGCAGAAGAGACCGTGCGTGAGCTCTCCGTGGTCTCCCCGAGCCTCGCCATGATCGGCCGTTACGACGACGAGCGGCGAGGGCTGAACGGCCCGGACTTCGTCCAGCAGCTTGCCCAGCGCGGAGTCCGTGTAAGCGACTTCGCCGAGGTAGAAGTCGTCCGCGAATCGCTCCTGGTAGGCCGGCGGCGGAGCGTACGGCGCGTGCGGATCGTAGACGTGCACCCACATGAACCGGGGCCGGCCGGCCTGCGCCCGATACCATTCCATCGCCGCCTTGACGACGTCCTCGGCCGCGGCCTGCTGGATTTCGAACTCGAACTGCTCGTCGAGATGACGGTACAGCTCGTCGTAGACGTCGAAGTCGTGGCCGAGGCCGTAGCGGGAGTCCAGGACATAGGCGCCGACGAACGCGCCGGTCGCGTAGCCTTTCGTCTTGAGCCGCGTGGCGACCGTCGGGACCTTCGGCGAGAGGCGGAAGCCGGCGTTCTCCCGCACGCCGTGCTGGTAGGGAAGCATCCCGGTCAGGATGTTGGTGTGGGACGGAAGCGTGATGACGTTGTGGGCGTGCGCCTTCGTGAAGACGCGGCCCTCGCCCGCGAAGCGGTCGAGGTTCGGCGTCGTCCCGCGCGGGTTGCCGTCGAACCCGACGGCGTCGTAGCGCAGCGTGTCGATCGTGATCAGGATGACGTCCCGCGCGACCTTCCGCGCGGCCGGCGCGGCTCCCCCCGCCGCGGCGGCCTCCCTCGTCCCCCGTCGGCACGACAGGAGAAGGAGAGTCAGCGCGGCGGCGGCGCCGAACGCCCCGAAGGCCTTTTTCGAGAAGAGTTTCACCCTGGCCTGAAAGCGAAAGGGCCCGCCCGGAATTCCCGGACGGGCCCTGGAAAAAACGAGAACCGGCCTAGAAGTTGACGTTGATCCCGAGGCGGAGGATGCGGGGACTCTGGATCTCGAAGATCTGATTGAAAGTATCGGCCTGGGTGAATCTCCCGGTCGAGGCCCGGTAGTCGCCGACACGCTGACCGCGCTGCAGGACCGTTCCGGCGTTGGCGACGTTGAAGAGCTCGGCCGCCGGAGTGACGGCGACTTGACCGAACTGGAATGTCTTGGCCAGCCGCAGGTCGAGCTCATAGACGTTGTCGTACCGGAAGGTGTCCACCTGGTCGATCTGGGTCAGGTACCGGTGGCTCACATCGGCGGCATCCGTGGCGCGCGTCCGGACGTAGTACGCGTTCGGGTAGCCCTGGCGGCCGAAGAAGTTCGCGCCGAGGTTGATCCCCCACGGGCCCTGGTAGAGCGCGTTGACGTTGAACTGCCAGTTCGCGTTGATCCAGACGGAGCTCTTGGAGGAAAAGCCGGTCGCGGCGCAGGACTCCTGCGGGATCCCTCCGCAGTTGGTTCCTCCCCAGAGATTGTTGGGATCCACGATGGAACCCGCTTTCAGATGCTGCGTGAAGTTGTTCCACCCGAAGTTGGCCCGAAACATCCAGTGGTCCGACAATCGCTTGACGACGGCAAAATCCACCCCGTAGTACTTCTGGGTCGCCTCGGGCCGGTTGTTGATCGTGACGCCGACGGGCTCCTCCGGAAGAGTGAGGCTGTAAAACGGTTCGTCGAAGGAGAGCGTGAAGCCGTTGGCCGCGGTGGCGGTGCACGGAACCAGCGGCGAGTTCTCGTCGTCCGGATCGGAGAGGCAGACCGTCCTTCCCGCGAGCTCCCACGTCCCGCCATTGGACCCATTGGGTATGTTCTGTATCAGAGAACTCGTCGAGCGGTAGTTGAACGTCGCGGATATGGCGAAGTCGTCGGTGAGCTGGTGGTCGATGCCGAAGGTGACTTCGTTGGTCTTGGGTGTCTTCAGACTGGGATCGATGATGTTCGGGACGTTCGGCAGCGTGGCCGGGTCGATGTCGTTGTAGAAGCCATAGAACCCGTTCTCGAGGTCGATCTCGTTGGCTTGCACGAAGTGGTCGCTGTTGAGGTCGGTCCAGTAGTAGTAGTAGCCGTTGGATATCGGGACGCCGCTCCCGTAGTAGCCGATGAAACCGATCTGATCGGCGAACTGCGCGTAGGAGGCCCGGAGCAGCGTGTTTTTCTTCTCGCCGAGCGCATAGGTCGCCGAGACGCGCGGCTGCCAGTTCGTGAAGTCGAACTGCCAGTCGTCGGCTCCGTGGTATTGGACCGCCGGCAGCAGCTCGGGGAACACGATGTTCTCGAGCGCATTGCCAGGAAGGTTCTTCGCCTGCTGCTTGTCGTAACGGACTCCCAGTTGGACC
>Ga0207691_10001604_pt1 | contig 22454 bp, 17 predicted proteins | sample KBSM13metaG_FD_184327 | JGI IMG/M metagenome (GOLD analysis project Ga0207691, IMG submission 184327) | Miscanthus rhizosphere microbial communities from Kellogg Biological Station, Michigan, USA - KBS M1-3 metaG (SPAdes) (version 2) | ecosystem: Host-associated > Plants > Roots > Rhizosphere >... | reverse complement strand
CGGACCTTCGCCACCTTGGCCGCCGTGGCGGTGGTGGTCACGCATTTACTACCCGAAGCTTTGCGGGAGCTCGGCCCGCTCTCGATCCTGCTGTTCTTGGCTGGCTGGTTCGCGCCAGCGTTGGCGCACTTCATTGGTCGGCGTTCGACCAGCGGCCGCACGCAGCACGCGGTGCTCGAGGCCGGCTACTGGGGCCTGGTCGTGCACCACGTCGCGGACGGCATTGGCCTCGGTGCCTACACGCGCCTGCCGGCCGATCAGGGCTCGCACCTGGACGTGATCATCGCGCTCGCCGCCCATACCGTGCCGCTGATCGCCGTCGTCTCCCTGGCTTATCGCACCACCTTCGGCGCGCGCTCTGCGGTCTTGCGCTCGCTCGGTTTGGCCGCGGCCAGCGTGGTGGGTATCGGCCTATCGAACCTTGCTGCTGCCTCGACCATCGAAGGCTTTGCCCCGGTCATCGCAGCGGTCGCCGCCGGTCTCCTGCTGCATGTGGTCACCCACGACTTGACCGAGGACCCGGCGCACGGTCCGCTAGCACGCTCACTCGACTTGATCGTCGCCGGCCTGGGCGTCGCCGTCAGCTTGCTCGGTGTTTGGCGCAGCACCGATCCCGGCACGCGTGAGTTTGTACGCGGCCTTTTGCAGCTTACCGAGCGCACCTCGCTCGTGATTTTGGTCGCGCTGCTGGCTGCGGCTTTCTCATTGCGCACGCCCGATCGCCGCTCGAAATGGGCTCGCGCCGCGTTGCCCGCCGGCACGCTGGGCGCCGAAAGCGTGCTGCTCAGCATCGCCTTGTTCGGCTTCGCGGCTGCCGCACTGCGGCTCGTGATCACGAGTCTCGCGCTGGCATTCTTGGCCAAGCCCGAGACCGAGCCGGAAGCCAAGGGCAGCGCGCCCCCGCCGCGCCAGCATTGGCGCGCCCGCGTCTCCGAGGCTCTCGAATCCTCCGGACCCTGGCTGGTGCTCGGCCTGTTGATCGGTGCGCTGCTGACCAGCGTGCCGATCTCGGTCTTGAGTCGGCGGCCCTCCGGTGCGCTGTTCGAAGTGCTGGTGGTGGCGCTGGTCGCCAACCTCACGCCCGTAGCAGCCCCCGCCGCGGTGCTGATCGCGGCAGGCCTTGCCGGCTTGGGACTGTCGCCCGGCGCCATCTTACTGTTCGCGACACTCGCGCCGATTGCCGATTCACTAGGCTCGGCGCTCAAGGTGCGCCTGCTCGTGACCGCCGCTTGCCTCGCCCTCGCGCTCGGCTCAAATCGCCTCGGCTTGACCGCATCGCCGCTCGACGGCGCGCTTTCACAGGGCGATTTGGGACCACGTGCAGCCATCACCCTCGGCGTGCTGCTCTTGTTCGGCATCTGGCAACGCAGCGCACGCCTGTGGCTATCGACCATCGTGCGCTCCCCACCGCACGAGCACGAACACGCCCACGACGTCCACGGCCCGCACGGCGCCCACGGTCCGCACGACGTCCACGGCCCGCACGACGCACACGAACCTCACCGGCACTGAGCGCACACAGCGTGTTGTCCGCCAGCCCAGCTTGGCCTAGATGTTTGCGATTCAACTCAATCGGCGGGCGGGACAGGCTGTTTGATATGCACTTGGTAAACCTCGAGCTCGCCCAACTCCTGCAAAGCGGGCGCCAAACCGACCGGACCCGCGACGCCGATTTCGAGCTGTCGTGGCCGTAGGTAGCGGCGCGCCACGCTCTGCACGTCCGCCGCCGAGATGGCGGCGATCAAGGTTGGCAATTGAGCCAGCCACTCTGGCGACTTGCCTTCCGCGAAGACGAAGCCCAAGTAGTGGGCGAGCTCGGCGTTGTTGTGCTCGGTCCGTTCGAGACTTGCCAGCAGCGCGACTTTGGCCAGCGAAAGCTCTGGCTCGCTGACCGGACTTTCTTGCAGGCCCTCGAGCACTCGCTGCAAATCAGAGACTGCGCGTACGACTTCGTCGGTTTCGAAGGACGCCTCGATTCGCAGCAGGCTGAGCGCGGGACTGCTCCAGAACGCAGGTTCGATGCCGTAGGTGATGCCGGCTGTGTGGCGTAAGCTCACGTTGCTGCGGGAGCTGATTGCCCCCGCGGCGATGTCGGCTGCCAGCTCGAAGGCGATCGCGTCTTGCGTCGCTCCTCGCGTGGGCGGTGCGGCTTGGAGCAGCATCACGCGCCCTTGTGCCATGGCGGACTGCGGTAAGAAGTGCACGCGGACCTTGGTCGAGAGCCGCTGCGGTGCCGCGGGTACCGGCATGGAAGGTCGCGGAAGCGGGGTCTGCCAAGCGCCCAGCTCGCGCTCGGCGAGCGGCAACAAGTCCTCCAGCGTGACGTCGCCGACGGCGATCAGAGCGCTCGTCTCCGGCCGAAATAGCTGATGGTAACAGTGCTCAATGGCCTCCGGGGTCACGCTGCGCACTTCTTCCATGTTCTCGCCCAGAACCTGCGCAGCGACGACCTTTCCGAGTGCGGCACGCAGCGTGACCTCGAACAGCGCATCGCTAATGCTGTTCGACATGTCCTGCATCTGTTTCAGCTCGGCCAGCCGCATCTCGTCCAGGTTCCCGCGCCCGAAAGCGGGCGATCTCAACGTGCGCCCCAAGATCTGAAGCCCCTGCGGCAAGCTTTCGCTCAGCACCCGCAATTGGAACGCGCTATGCGCCGGCCCCGACCAGTAGCCCAGCTGCTCGCCGTTGATCAGGGGTGGCTTCACCACCTTTTGCGCTTCCCAAAGCGTGCCGCCCTCTACGACCGAGCGCGCGGTCAAGTGGATCCGCTCGCCCGGCGCAGCCCCTGACGCCGTGCCCGCATCTCGAGCCACCAAATTGAGCGCGACGTAGGGTACGTTGGGCCGATTCACCACCCACAGGGTCACGCCGTTGCCGAGTGTCGTGCTTTGCACGGCGGGTGCGCTGTTGCTTTCCATACTGGGCACGCTCAGCGGCGGACGCGCCGTTCGGAAAGGTGCGTCCGGAGTCTGGAACAACGGGAGCGCTGGTGCGGGTAGCTCGGGCGTATTGCACGCGATGGCCAAGCAGGCGAAAATGCAGGAAGACGAAGCGCGGCGCCTCAGTGACATGGGTTCTCTTCTTCTTCCACTTGCTGACCGCCATCCGTGCGCTTGGAGGGCCAAACGTGAAGCACCAGCACCGGTCCCGCGAGCGGCTGCGCAGTGCGCTGGACTTGTTGAGCCTCGAGCTTGCGCAGCGCCGCGGCGTCTGCGTCCGGGTCGCCTCCGGCGGCCAGCTGCCTGGCGCGCCGCAGGCCATCTTCTCGCTGAAAAACCGCGTTACTGACGAGGTTCGCGACAATCGTTCGCAGTGTGCGCGGAGGGGGCGGCAGGCTTGCTACCTCCCTCGCCGCGGCCAGCGCAACTCGTTCGACCGCGGCCGCGTCGGATTTCTCGAGCAGCTCCAAGTCCACACTCAGGAGCTCGTGCGTGGCAAAACGATTCACGTAAGCGTTGACGTTCGCGACCTCCACCCCGCGCTCGACCAGCAAAGCGTGAAGCTTGCCAGATAGCAGCCGCGCCAGCACCTGGACACTCGCGCGCTCCGGCGCCGAGCTCGCTCGCGGCAAAGGCCAGGTAATGCGCAGCACATGACCGAACAAGCCGGCGTGGCTCAAACCGAGCCGATGCACACCGCAAAGCCGCGGCAGGCCCGCTTGGCGCGGGGCCCGTATCACTGGGGGCGGGACGATTGGCCCAAAGTACTTCTCGACCGAGCGGAGCGCCTGCGCGCTGTCGAACTGGCCGACCAGAGTCAACGTCGCGTTGTCCGGTCGGTACGCCGTTTGAAAGAACCATTGCACCCCGCGCAGCGTCACGCCGCTCAGGTCTGCGACCGACTCGGGATCGCCGACGAACGGATGCCCCTCGCCGTACAATGCGCGCAGCCAGTAGCGATCGATCAAGCGGCGGAAAGTGCGCTGGCGCTCGCGTTGCTCATTGTCGACGATGCGCCGCTCCACATCGAGCGCCGTTTGGTCGAGGCGGGCGAGCGTGAACGCCATTCGCTCGCTCTCCAGCCAGAGCACTGTATCGAGCGCGGGAGCGGCGACCTGCGCGTAGTACTCGGTCGCCTCGAGCTCGGTGGTCGCGTTGAAGCCCGCGCCCAGCTCTTGCAAGATGCCCATGCCTTGCAGCGGCGCGACGTGCAGGGAGCCGCGAAAGGTGAGGTGCTCGAGCAAGTGGCTCAGACCGCGATAGCCGCGCGGATCATTGGCTGAACCGCCATCGTAGCGCACGACGACGCTGACCCCGGGTGTCACGCTGTCGGGCGCCAGCACCACGCGTAGCCCGTTCTGCAACTGGTAGTGTGCGATCGGCGTCACTGCAGCACTGGGCTCCGCGGCGGCGCTCGCGCTCCAACCGGTTGCGAGCGAAAATGCCAGCCATCCTCGCCAGCACCGCTTTCGGACCCGACTGCGGCTACGCATGCGTGGAACGCTAGCATCAGGCGCCGCGCTTGAGTCGAGCTTCGCGTCCTCTGGCGCTCGCTAATCGCGCGGCGCAACGTTGACCAGGATCTCGGCGTCAGCCCACGCGCACTGCTTCGTCCATTTGGCGCGTGGCCTCGAGCAGCAAAGAATTGACCGAACGCGGCGGCGAGATTTGCGATTCGCTCGGGTTCTGGCGGAACCAAAATCTGCCATTTTTCCAACCGAGCACTTCACGCAATGACTCGACCGCGTCGACGTCGTTCTCGCTGACTCGGCTGCCGACGACCGAGCCCTCTTCCAGCTCGAAAGCCACCAGCGAGCCGTCTTCACCCTGCACTTTGAGCCTGCCGCTCCGGCGCTCGATTTCGAGCATGGCGAGCACGGTGGAAAGAGACATGTCCCCGATGCTGCCGCGGATCGAAGAGCCCGAGATCGACGCCTCGTCGTCCTCCGCAGGCTCACGCGCCATCGAGAAGTCGCCGGTGTCGTCCAGGCGCGGGGGGTGGACGCTGCGCGGGGGCTCGGAGTTGCGCGCTTTCGGCGCGCGCGTCTCGCGCCGTTCGAGCTCCTCGCGGACGTTCGTGCTCGCGCTCGGGCGCTCGATGCGATCCAAGCGACGCTCGATGCGCTCCAAGGTGGAGCCCAAGTTGTCTAGGGCGAGCGCGTGCGCATCCACGCCTTCGGCGATGCTCTCCACGAGCTCGGCGGTGCGGCGATCGGTGCGCCGTTCACGGCGTGAGCGGTGCGACAAGCGTCGCGCGATCACGTCCAGCGCGTCTTCGAGCCCCTGCAGGCGCTCGGACAGCGCATCGAAGCGGGCACGCACGTCGGCGCGCCGCTCGTTGCGGTGCTCGTCGACCACGGCTGCTCGAGGAGGCGCGGCCTGTGCGGCGCGCAGCACGTCCACGCTGGTCTCGGCTGGCTCGTGCGCTTCGCGAGCGTCAACGGCTTGCGTCGGGGTGGGCACGCTCGCAGAAGGCACGCCCGCAACAGGCACGCTGCTGGTGGCGCTCGGCCCTGCGGCGACGGGCGCGGCAGCTTCCGTCAAATGGCTCGCGAGCCAGCGTCGCCAAAGCGCAGCGCGCCATTCCGTATCCAGAAAAGAAAGCGGCCCTCGACGCCCTGGTGACATAAGTCTAGTTCAATCGAAAACGCGCTGTTTTGCGAGCCCCGAAATGGGAAATGTCGGTTTCGAGGCTTTCCTCGCCGGGCAAAGTGTCTATCTGGTTTCGTCGCTCAGTGGATCAAGAGCCCATACGGCAGCGCCACCGCGACGTGCTCGCGTTCCGACAGCGCCGCTGCACCGCTCACGAACGAGCGCAGCTCTTCGGGGACCTCGGAGAGCAAGCGCGTGGCCGGCGCTGCGCTGAGGCGATTGAATGCGGCAGCGGCGTCGGCATCGCTCGCATCGTCGCTGACCAGCAGGCTGTCGAGCAGCCCCTCGCGCCCGCCTTCGACGGTGACCGGTGTGTCTGCGTCCAGGTGGGCCGCTTTGCGCGCGGAGGCCAGCGCTTCGGATAGGCCGCCGATTTCATCGACCAGGCCGCGTTCCCGTCCCTGATCGCCGCTCCAGATATGCCCTTCAGCCGACGCGCGCACCTTCTCGACACTCATTTGTCGGCCGTGCGCCACGCGCGCGATGAACAAATCGTAGATCCCCTGCATGTGTGCGCGCACGCGTTCGCGCGTTGCGTCGTCCCAGGACGTCAGCGGCGAGTTGAAGGCGGCGCGCTGAGCGGCGCCGGGCTCGGGGCTGGCGGCGAATGTTTCGGCGTGGATCCCGAACTGATCGAGCGCCGGCGCGACGTTGATCTTGCCCCCGAATACCCCGATCGAACCGACGATGCTGGTGCGCTCGGCGAAGATGCGCTGGCTGGCGCAAGCGATGTAATACCCGCCGCTCGCCGCCATATTGCCGACCGAGACGATGATCGGCTTCTTTTTCCGGAGCTCCATCATTTCGTGCCAGATCAGATCGCTGGCCAAGGGCGAGCCCCCGGGCGAATCGATGCGCAGCACGACGGCCTTGACCGAGTCGTCCTGTTGCATCCGGCGTAGGGTCTTGCCCAGCGCGCGGGCCGTGATCCCGCCTCGCTGCAGCGGTCCGCCCGCTTCCATCGTGATTGCACCCTCGGCCGGGACCACGGCGATGTGAGGCTGACCGTCGCTCGAACTGCCCGCGCCCGAGAGCACGCGCAACAGATCGCCGATGCCGAGTCCGCCGCCGGTCTTGGCGCGCGGTCCGAAGCCGACCTCGACCGCGCTGACTTTGGCTGACTTTTTGGCCGCGTCGAGTGCTTCGGCATCGAAGCCGATCTCGTCGATCAGACCGCGCTCGAGCGCTTCGCCCGGACTCCATGGACCGTGCTCCAGGGCGCTGCGCAGAGCGTCACTCTTTTTGACCTCGTTGCTCTCCTCGAGCCAAGCGCCGCGAATCGCGGCCAGGGTTTCCACGAGCGAGGCGCGTGCCTCCTCGCTCGGTCCCTCGCGCGTCAGAGGCTCGGCGCCGCTCTTGAACTTGCCCATGTGCAAGAAGTCGACGTCGACCTTCAACTTCTCGAAAATGCCGTGCAGATACACCATTTGCGCGGCGATCCCGATGGTCGACACGTCCCCGGCGGGGCTCAGCCAAACCCGGCTGCAGCCGCGCGCGGTCAAAAGTGCGCTCGAATTGTTGAGCGTGTGCGCATGACACACCACGGGTTTGCCCTTGCTGCGTAGGCTCCCGAGCAGCCGTGACAGCTCTTCGCTCTCGGCCAAGTCGAAGGAGGCTTCGCCCAGGCGCACGAACAAGCCGCGCACCTTGTCGTCGCTCGCCGCGCGGCCGATCAGGCGCACCAGGCCGGTATAAGTTTGGGCCGCGGAAGTGCGAAACAGCGCGTTGCCGTCAGTGCTCTCTGGCGCGCCCGCGCTCAAGTCGAGCTCGATCAGGCGCGCTTCGTCGGCCTTCGGCGCGTCATGGGATTTGGCGGCGTCCACGTGCCTCGGCCGCGCGTGGCAGGCCGAAAGTAGCAGTATCGGGAGCAGCCAACGGGCTACGACTTTCATTTTGCCTCGGGAAGATCGCGCGTGTCGGTGCCTGGGGGCAGAGCGGACGGCGCGGCCGGAGCGTCGGGCTTGATCGTGGCGCCAGTCTCGACCGGCGCGGCCGTCGCGCTGGCGCTCGGCGCGTCGCCTTGTGCGAGACGCGCGGCAGCACGCGCGCCGTACTCGGAATTCGGCCCGGCTTGCTCGACCAAGCGACGGTAGAGTGAAAGCGCGCCGGCCCTGTCTCCCGCGTCCCACTTTTGATCCGCGCTCGCCAAAATAGCCGGCCAATAGTTGGGGTTCTCGGCCAGCACCCGGTCGTACATGGTGGCAGCGAGCGCCGGGTCGTGCCGCGCCCTTGCCACGTCGCCGAGCCCGGACAGTGCTTCAGTGCTGTGCGGTTGCTCCGCCAGCACCGACTCGTACAGTCGGGCAGCGCGCGCGAGATCGGCCTGTCGGAGCGCGACGGACGCCTGCGCCAGACGCGTTCGGAAGTCACCGCTCACGGGGCGTGCGTCTTCGGGAGCGGGCGACGTATCGAGCTTGGGCAGCTTGCTCGTATCGACCGCTGCGATTTTTGCCGGAGCATCGCCGGCGGCTTCGACCGAGCGCTTGGCGCGTAACAGGAAGGCACGCAGCTCTTCGAGCAACGGGTGCGGCTTGGGGCGACGGTCGATTTTCGCGAATTCGGCTTCTGCTTCGCTCACTCTGCTGGCGCGCGCCAATGCGTAAATCAGCGCGGCGCGAGCGCGACCGGGGTCGCGCTCCGCGGCGGCGGCCGTGTGCAAGCGGTCAATGACCGAGGGCCAAACGGGAGCCGGATCGGCCAAATCGAGTGCTGCCAGGACATAGGCATTTTCCGGCACACTCGCGTTCGCGCTGAGCGGGGCGAGCCACTCGCGCGCTTTGTCGGCTTCGCCGCTCAGGCGCAAAATATCGACGCGCGCGCGCAACACGGCCGGATCTTCCGGCGAAACGGCAAATGCGCGATCGACCGCGACGTGCGCTTTGCCCACGCGTCGCCCGAGCTCTCGATAGGTGGCCTGCACCAGATCGGCCGAGCTCGGATCGATGATTCGCAGCTCGAGCCATGAAGCATCCGCACGTAGCGTTTCGAGGCGCGCTAGCGCCGTCAGCACCGCCGGATCTTTCTCGGCTAGCGCGGTGGCTTTGTCGAACTCTGCCTTGGCGCCCTCGAAGTCACCTTCGTCGGCCAGCCTCGCGCCCTCGCGCAAGAACTTCGCGACGCGCGCGTCGCTCGAAGTTTTGATCTCCGCCATGCCAGTGAGCTGCGCGATGAAACGGCGCCCCACCGTGGCGCCCAGCAGTCCGAGCACACCCACCACCACCACCCCGGCGATCCAGCGAGAGCGCGCCACGCGCGCATGGTGGTCCTCGGGCGAGCTGTCCATGGGCAGCTCGTCGTAGGATTTAAAGCTGTCCCTGATGCTCGCCACCTCGATCGGAGGCAAATTGCGCGGCGAAGAGACGGGCGCGCGCGCCATCGGTACTTCCAGCGTCGTGTCGAAAGCGCCCACTCGCGGCGACATCGGGGTACCCACGAATGAGCTATGTGCGGAGTCCGGTACGCTCTCGCCTGCGCGGCGCGGTTTGGCTGCGGCGCTCGCTACGAGTGTCGACGAGCTGACCGCGGATTCTCGAGGCGCTGGCGGCCGCGGCATCAGCCCGGTATCGGGAACCGCTTGCGACGTAGGCGGCGAGGCAGCGGTCTCGCCGGCCGCTGACGCACCGGGTGCGGGCTGCGTCGCGGGGGCGGCCTCTTCCGTCGCCGCGTGAGCAGGCGCGGCTGGCGGCGGAGCCGGGGCTGGCGGCGGGGGTGGCGGAGGAGCGCTGCCCGTGGCGACTGGCGAGGGTTGGGTGGCTGGTGGCGGCACGCTCCGGTACGCACGGAATTCGGCTTGCGGTGGTGCAACGCCATGCAGCGTGCGCTGAACGCGTTCGCCTGCGCCGGCTTTGCGCGGCGGACTGGCGTGCGTCACTTGGAAAAACGGTTCGAGCTCGGGGATCGAGCCCAGCGGTCGCGGAGTCTGCTTGCCACGCGAGAGCAGATCGCTTGGCATCACCTTCTTGTCAGCGATGCCGCGCTGTAGCTCGCGCAAGGACGTGAACACGAGCTCGCGCCCCGAGGCCGAGCGCACCAGCCAACGTTCGGGCGCGAGCCCTGTGCCCTTACTCGGGTAAATCTTGAATTGAAACCCGCAGTTCGTACACTTGACCGTCGTGCCCCGCTCGGAAATCAGGGCGTCGTCGAACTCGTACTCGGTATCGCAGCGGTTACAACGAACGTCCATATCGACTGGGGTGAAGGGCGAAAAACGTAGCATGGTGCTGCATTTTCCAGCGACATTCTTTGCCGGGCGCGTATTCGCTGCCGCGCCAGCCTTGTCCCGGGCACGCTGCTTGCTACCTTCGCTACCGGTACCCAGTGAAGCGAGCAGCAGCTACGGTAATATTCTTGGGCGCGGTCGCTGCGCTCGGCGGTTGTCCATCAACGATGAGGGACGGTGGCTGTTACGCCGATGTGGACTGCGGGCAGGGCTACCAATGTGACGGCAATTCCGGCGCCTGTGTCGCGCCATCCGATGCTGGCGACGGTTCGTGCCGCGCGCCGACGGATTGCGATCCGGGTTACACGTGCGGCAAGAATGGAGCCTGCCTTCCGGGGGACTGCTCCTTCAACGGCTGCGTAACTGGTTTTCAGTGTGAGTCCAGTACCGGCCGGTGGGAGTGCGCGCCGGGCTCGGACGGCGGAGCCGCGGGCGCCTCCAACGAGGATAGCGCCCCGGCAGGCAACAGCGGCTCGTTCGACGCCGCCGGGCAACGCGGCTGAACGGTTGCAGCCCGCTTACTTCACTACGCGCAGGTAGGGCGGCAATTCACGCTTGGGCTTGCCCAACTCGCTCGCGGTTCGCGCCGCTTCCGGCTTCGAGGGCGCAGGCTTCTTTGCCGGCAACGCCTGCCGAGCCGCTGCCGGTTCAGGCTGGGGCGCCGGCGCTGCGGCCGCGGGTTTTTTGGGCTGCTCGCTGTCCGCGGGCGCTGTCCCCTTACCAACCTTGGACGGCGATTTGGCGGCGGGTTTGACGGACTTGGGCGCTGCGGCCTTGGCCGCCGCTTTGGATTTCGAGCTGGCCTTCGGCGCGCCTTTGCTGGCGACCGACTTTTGCCCGCTGGCCTTAGCGGGCGCTTTGCCGGCCTTGCCTGCCGGCTTCTTGTCGGCGGCCGGGGCGGGCTCGGCTTTGGGCGGCGCGGCGCTCTCGCCTTCGCCCACCGAACGCAAATGCGGGCGCGGCTTCTCGGGGGCCTTTTGCGCTTGGGCTTGGGCCGCGACTTCCGCGGGAACGTCTTCTGCCCAGACCATGGCCTGCCCGTTTTCACCGACCAAGGCGAACACGGCGGGCCAGGGAATCACGCAGTAAAAAGGCGTGCGACTGAAGCTCAACGTGCACGACAGGCCGTGCTCGTCGACATGCAAATCCGGAATCGCCACGGCCATGTTCAGGCCGACTTGCAGCACGAGCTGCGGCTGATTCTTGAACCCCACAGGCACCTTGACCGAATCCGCGCGCGGATCGAGGTGGATGTACATTGACGCTTGTTCGAGCAACGCCAATGCGACGTCCTTCTTCGGGGGAAGCCGAGCCGTCGGAGCCATATTCAGCCCGTTACTTAGCGCCCTCCGCTCCAAATTGCCAGCGATGGGCACGGCGCCCTCAATCTTCCCGCTCCGTGGGCACTGCGCGCCTCACGATTTGTCCGCGAACCTGCGCTGCAAGCTGGGCAAAACTCGCGATGGGCAAGTCGCACACCACGAGACCTGCCGTTGGCAGCGGCACGGGCTCGCCGGTCAAAATCAGCACCAACGCTTCGAGGCCCGGATTGTGGCCGACCAGCAGCACGCGCTCGGCGTCCGGCGCATCCCGCCGCACGGCCGTTATATAAGCCTCCGGCTCGGCCAAGTAGAGCTCGTCGAGCTCGTCGATCGAGCAGCTGAAGCGTGCGGCAGCCGCAGCCTTTCGTGCGGTCTCACGCGCTCTGCGCGCGCTCGAAGCCAGGATCCGGTCCGGCACGAGGTTTTCGGCGCGGAGCAGCTGCCCCATCTGCTCCGCCTCGCGTTTTCCGCGCTGAGTGAGCGGCCTCGCCGCGTCCGTGCCGCCTTCCTCGGGAGCGGCCTTGCCATGGCGCAGGATGAGCAAAGTTCTCATGTGCGCATAAGATCGTCGGATCGCCGCGGGCATGCAAGAATGAGGATCGGATGGCCCAGCGGATTCTTGTCGTCGAGGATGAGCCGGCGATCGCGGAATCCGTCGCTTATGCGCTCGGGCGTGATGGCTTCAGCGTGGTTTTGGCCGCCACGGTTACGGATGCCGCCCTGCTCGTCGAGGGCGCTGATCTGGTGATTTTGGACCTGATGTTGCCGGATGGCAGCGGCTTCGACTTGATCGGTCGCTGGCGCAAAAACAAGCAAATTCCGGTGATCGTTCTCTCGAGTCGTGACGGCGAAGCGGACCGTGTGGTGGCGCTCGAAGCTGGCGCGGACGACTACGTCACCAAGCCCTTCTCGCCGCGTGAGGTCGTCGCGCGCGTGCGCGCCGTGTTGCGTCGCTCGCAGACCGAGCTCGCCGCGGGCTCGGGCGCTCCCGCCCCCGTGATTTCGCTGGACGCCGCGACGCGTCGCGCGCGTGCCAACGGCTCGAGCCTCGAGCTCACACGCGTCGAATTCGACGTGCTTTCGTGCCTGCTCGAGCAGCCCGGTCGTGTGTACAGCCGCGTCGAGCTGATTGGCCGCGTGTGGGGTGACGGCTTTGCCATCACCGACCGCACGATTGACTCGCACGTCAAAGCCTTGCGGAAAAAGGTCGCTGAAGCGGGCGCGGAGCCCGGGCTGATCGAAACGGTGCGCGGCGTCGGCTATCGCGTGACGGACGCGCCGAGCGCATTGAAAGAGCCGTGATCCGCCTGATCGTCGTCGCCGCCGCCTCGGTGGGGCTGATGCTGTTCGTGGCGTTCGTGGTCTCGCGCCTGCTGCGCACGCGTACGCGCGGCATGTCGATCCGAATGCAGATTTTCTTGGCCTTGGCCGTGATCATCGGTGCCTTCGCGTTCGGCCTGGGGTTGATGGTGATCGATCGCATCGAAGCGCGCGCGGTGCGCATTGCCTCGCAGGCCGCAGAAGACGAGGCCGTGGCCTTGGCCGGCATGATGGCCGGTGAGCTCGATCGCACGGGTGTCAGCATGGTCGACTTGGCCGCGCGGCTCGAGCACGAACGCGGTCGCGGCGCGGACTTGCGCTTGAGGCTGCTCGATGACAGCGGTGCACGGCTGTTCCCCAACGAAGCGCCCGCCAAGGAACACGACGTGGTGTCGGTCGATGCTCCGATTCGAGTGCGAGGAGTGCGCGTGGGCGCTGTGCGCGTGGTCAAACCGACCGTGGGCATGCGCAACTTATTGGCAGATTTTGCGCCCACGGTGTTGGTCATCAGCCTGGTCTTGGGCACCGCGGCGGCGCTCGCGGCGGCCTGGATCGGGAGGGCGATCGCGGCGCCGATCGAGGCGCTGAGCGTATTCGGGGAGCGCGTGAGCTTGGGCGAGCGGCGCGGCGCGCCGCCGATTGCGTTTGGCCGCGAGGTCACGCGCCTGACGCGCGCGATCGACTCGATGCGCCGCGATCTCGAGGGGCGACCCTTCGTCGAAACCTTTGCCTCCGATCTCTCGCACGAGCTCAAAAACCCCGTGGCCGCAATCCGCGCCAGCGCCGAGGTCTTGGAAGAGAGCGCCTTGGAGGAGCCCGCCTCCGCGCGCCGCTTCGTGGCCCGTATTCGCGAAGCAACCGCGCGCATCGAACGCCTGCTCAGCGAGCTGCTCAGCTTGGCCCGCATCGAGGCGCGCGGTGTCGAGACGTTTGCTCCCGTCGATCTCGCCGAGCTCACTCGCCGGACCGTCGACTCACTCGCTGACACGGAGGGGCGCATCACCTTGCACGTCTCGGGTGACACGCGCGTGCGCGGCGACGAGCTGTGGATCGCGCGCGCATTGATCAACTTGATCGAAAATGGTTTGAGCCATGGCGAGCGTGGCTCGGTGCTCAGCGTGGAGGTTTCACGTAGCGAAGAGTGGGTGCAGCTGCGCGTGGTCAGCCAAGGCTCGATTTCTCGACACGTGCGGGAGCGGCTATTCCGACGCTTCGTGACCACCCGCGCTGACAAGGGCGGCACGGGTCTCGGGCTAGCGATCGTCCGCGCGGTCACGGAAGCCCATGGCGGCCAGGTGGAGCTCTTGAACCCAGGTCCGCCGGAGGTGGTGTTTCTCGTCAGCTTGCCGCCCGCGCGGCGTCGCGCAGCACTGCAAATCCTGGACGCCGTCCAAGACGCTCGCCAAGAGCTGGTGAGCTCGTCCAAAATAGATTAATAAAATCAACGGCATAAGCTCGTGGGTCCCGAATCTCCACGAAAGCTCCACAATCGTCCGGCGCGTGCTGTGGGAAAAGGTTAACCAAGCGGGAACTCTCGGCCGTATAGCCGACTCGTGAATTGCTTGAAGTTTTTATCGTGCTCCGCCCGGTTCGTCCGGGCAGCGGAAAGAGAGTCTTGAGTGGTCAGCGGCAAGAACGGGTCGAACGGCGCTTCGCTTCCTCGTCACGTAGCGATCATCATGGACGGCAATGGGCGCTGGGCGAAAGCCCGCGGTTTGGATCGCGCAGAAGGTCACGCCGAGGGCGCGCGCGCCGTGCGTGACGCGGTGGAGACCGCCACCCGTATTGGCGTGAAGTACCTGACCTTGTACGCGTTCAGCGTCGCCAACTGGGCGCGCCCGCGCCCCGAGGTGGAAGCGCTGATGCGCTTGTTGGTCGAGTTCGCCAAGAACGAACGCGCCGACCTACGCCAGAACGGCATCCGCGTGAACGTGATCGGCGTGCTGGAAGATCTGCCCACCAGCACTCGCCACGCGGTCGAAGACTTGATGGCCTACACTCGCGATGGCGACCGCATGACCCTGACCCTCGCGCTGTCCTACGGCGGTCGCCAGGACATCGTCGAAGCCGCTCGCTCGCTCGCCGTGCGCGCGCGCGCGGGCCTCGTGCTACCGGAAGAGATTGACGAGACCTTCTTCCACCGCCAAATGACCACGCACTCGCTGCCGGACGTCGACCTGTTGATCCGCACCGGCGGCGAAACTCGCGTCAGTGATTTCCTGCTGTTCGAGTCCGCTTACGCCGAGCTCGTCTTTCTGCCCATCATGTGGCCTGATTTCCGCCCCGAGACGCTGACCGCGGCCGTCGCCGACTACAGCCACAAAGAGCGCCGCTTCGGCAAAACCTCCGAGCAAGTCCAAATGGCTCAAGCCGCGTTCGATCCGTTGGATCGCGTGGGCTGAAGTCGCCCAATAGCGGAACAGGGTGGATCAAGCGTGACCTGGCTGCGGTCACGCTTGGACTGACTATCCTCCGGCGGCGATTGTCCGGGCGCGGCTCAACCTGTGCCAGGGTGAAGCTCGAGCCACCCGTCGGTCTCCACGATTTCAGCGAATACGCGCAGATGGAGTGTCAGAGCCGCTTGGCATGTCGGATGCAGTGAGGTCTGTCCGGAGCCTCGATTTTCGAGATCCGAACCCGGAGAGCCTTGCCCGTGAACGAACGCGAACTGCGACGACTCCTGAAGCGTTTGCTGCTGCTGAGCTCCCCGCTGCCACTGGCGATGGTCGGCAGCGCTTGCGGTGGGAGCACCTTGAACGGTGAGCCACAGGGTTCTTCCGGTGCCTCCGCCGCGGGCAGTGGCTCGAGCGTCGGCACTGCTGGCCGTGTCGGAGCTACCGCTGGGAGTGGCGGCGCGAGCGCTGGGAGTGGCGGCGCGAGCGCTGGGAGTGGCGGCGCGAGCGCTGGGAGTGGCGGTGCGAGCGCTGGGAGTGGCGGTGCGGACGTTGCCACGTCAGGGGCCGGGGGCGGCGGAGGCCAGCTCGTGTGTACGGCAGACGCAAGCCTGGCGCCCATCCCGTGCGGTATGTATCGCCAAGCGACAGTGCCGAAAGCTTGCGTGGATAGCGCACTGGAAACGGTCGGCACGCCGCTGCCGAGCGACACGTGCCGGACGCTCTGCGGCCAGAGCGTTGGCACATCCTGCACGGTCGTGCTCGTCGACGAAGCGTTGCTGACCGTGAACTGCCCTTCTAGCTGCCTGGTGGGGCGTCGGCCAGCGGGGTTGTGCACACCACTCGCCTTCGACGTGAGCAGTGCGGGTGCCTACTTTGCCTCCATGGCACGCCTCGAGGCCGCCTCGGTCGATGCCTTTCGCATCTTGCGGGACGAGCTACGCGCCTACGGCGCACCCAAGAAGCTGGTACAGGCGGCCGCGCGCGCAGCTCGGGACGAAGTTCGCCACGCGCGCAGCACTGGCGCGCTCGCGCGTCGCTTCGGCGCACGGTTCGACGTGGCCGCGGTCGCACGCGGCCCCTTGCGCTCGATTCAGGCGATGGCGCTCGAAAACGCTGTCGAAGGCTGTGTGCGCGAGACGTACGGGGCGCTCGTGGCCACGTGGCAAGCGCGCGCTGCGCGCGATCCGCTCGTGCGCGCCGTCATGACGCGCATCGCGCGCGACGAGACGAGGCATGCGGCGCTGTCCTGGCAGGTCGGGCGTTGGCTCGAAACGCGCCTCGAGCATAGGGCCAAGCAGCAGGTCGAAGTCGCCAGGCAAACCGCGGTTCGGGAGCTCTTGGCTTCGCTGGCGAACGACGCGGAATCAAGCTTCGCCGACGTGGTCGGTCTGCCCGGACCTGCGCGGGCGGCGCAGCTGGCTCGCGCAATGACGGGCGCGCTCTGGTCCTGACGGCGCGAGCACGAACCGCGCTGCCGGTCAGCGTGAAGCGAGCTCGGCGCGCGGCGACGCGCGAAGGCGCTTACATCGAGTATTCGACGGTGTTCAGCGAGGGCACCTTGGCGGGCCAGGTGATCTCACGGATGCGCCCTTTGAGGCACTCGGCCAGCTTCGGGTTCTTCGGCGTGGTGCTCATGTCGATGGCGACGGCTTTGCCGCGCCAGACGGCGATGCGGAAGGTGAAGTGCGAAGTGCCCGGCTTGCACGGCGCGTACAGCGACTCCTCCTGCAAGGGCTTGCTGAGCGTCTCTTGATCCACGTTCATGCGTTCCGCAGATTGAGGAATGGCTTTGATCGCGTCTTCCACGGACATGTCCGGAGTGAAGGTCGGCTCGACGATTTCTTCCTTCGGCGTCTTCTTGGGGGCAGCTTCTTCCGCCGTCGCGGTCTCGTCCGCGGGCGGAGCGGCTTTTTGCTCGTCGGGGACGACCAGGCTGCTGTTCTCGTTCGGCGCCACGGCCGGTGTGGTCGAGCCGCCACAGGCGGTGGCGAGCAAAACGCTCAAGATCAAGGCGGCGGGTTGGTAACGGAGACCCCTGGTCATGTGTCGACAATACCACACGCGCCATGCATTTTCGCAGCGGACATCGCTGAGGGGTGAGGCCGGGATGCGCGATTCAGCCGCTGTGAGCGCAAAGATACTCGCTCATCGAACTCTCGCTCTGCCTAGCCGCCGCTCGACGCCGAAGGCTGCGACGCGAACGGCCTTTGAGCGTGACCATCAACAGAAAATCAAGCCACACCCTGCGCGACCTTGTCGAGCCAGCGCTTCAGGATATCGCGGCCCGCGTCGAGCAGCGGCAGCTCGGTCCATTCGTTCTTTTGGTGCGCCTGGGCGTTGGTGCCCGGCCCAAAGTTGACGGCGGGGATGCCGAGCCCGGCGAAGCGAGCGACGTCGGTCCAGGCTTGCTTGGGCTCGACCGCGACCACGCCGCTTTCGGCCAAGGCGCGGATCAACGGGTGATTGCGCATGGGCGGCGCGGAGGGCGAGACGTCGGTGAATTCGAGATCGGCGTCGTCTCCGACCAGCGCGCGCACGTACGCTTGTGCTTCTTCGGCGCTACGCAGCGGCGGAAAGCGATGGTTCAGGTTCAGCTCGAACAGATCGGGAATGATGTTGCGACCGCGGCCGCCGCTGGCCATGGTGGCGCTGATCACCGCACGCCACTCGAGGCCGTCGATCAGATGTGCGCGCGGCTCCTCCGCTGAAAGCCGCGTGAGCACGCCGGCCGCCTTTTGGATCGCGTTTTCGCCTTGCCAGGGACGGGCGCTGTGCGCAGTGCGACCGCGAAAGCGCACGGTGGCGTGCAGCGAGCCACTGCAGCCGAGTTGCAGCCGATTGTCGCTTGGTTCGAGCGCAACGGCCACGTCGGCCTTGCGGAGCTCGGGATCCTGAGCCAGCACCGGCCCGAGCTCGTTTTCTGCGAATGGGCCTTCTTCACGCGCGTAGAACACGAGCGTGAGGTCGACATTGGGCCGAGTGGGATTTTCGGCGATGTCGAGCATCAAGGCTAGCCCGCTCTTCATGTCCGCAGCGCCCGCGCCGTACAGCTTGTCACCTTCGATGCGCGCGGGGCCTTCATGCACCGTGCGGACGACGTCCAAGTGACCGGCGAGCGCCACGTGCGGACCGCCATTTCCGCGCGTCAACGGCACGACGATCGACTCGCCGTAACGGCGAATCGGCGCGGCCAATCGAACTTGGCTCAGGCGCTCCGAAACGCGATCACAGATCTCTCTCTCCTCGCCGATGGGCGAGGGGATCTTGCACAACCAGAGCAGCGTTTCGGCGAGCGACATGCGGAAGGCCTGTACTAGGGTATCCGTTTTGGGGTTGGGGCCCCAAAACTCAGGGGTGGGGCCCCATTGAATTCACTTCAATGGGGCGGGGGTGACGCGCTTCGCGATCCCCGACGGGGGGAAACCCCCGCTAGACCGAGACGTTGAAGTCGCGCAGCGCGGAATTTAGACTGGTTTTCTTATCGGTGCTCTCTTTGCGCTGACCGATGATCAGCGCGCAGCCGATTTGGTACTCTCCGGCTGGGAACTTCTTGGTGCGCATGCCTGGGATCACGACGCTGCGCGCGGGCACGCGGCCGCGGTATTCCACTGGCTCCGAGCCCGTGACGTCGATGATTGCGGTGGAGGCGGTGAGCGCGACGCCTGCGCCGATCACGGCTTCCCGCTCGACCAACATGCCCTCCACGATGATGGCGCGCGAGCCGATGAAGCAGCCGTCTTCCACGATCACCGGTTGGGCTCCCGGCGGCTCCAGCACGCCGCCCAGGCCGACGCCGCCCGAGAGATGACAGTCCTTACCGACCTGAGCGCACGAGCCGACGGTGGCCCAGGTGTCGACCATGGTGCCCGAGCCCACGTACGCGCCGATGTTCACGTAGCCCGGCATCACGATCGCGCCCGACTCGACGAACGCGCCGTAGCGGATCGTGCCCGGTGGCACCACGCGCACGCCGGCCTTGTCCAAATTTTTCTTGAGCGGGATCTTGTCGTAGAACTCGAACGGGCCGATCTCGATACGCTCCATCTTGGCGATGCCGAAGTAGAGCAAGACGGCCTGCTTGAGCCAGGCGTGGGTCGTCCATTTGCCCGGTGAATCTTGGGTTGCTACTCGGAATTTGCCTTGATCCAAGTCGGCCACGACCTGGGCGACGGCGGCTTTGTATTCGTCCTTCGCGAGTAACGAACGGTCGGCCCAAGCGGCTTCAATCAGTGGCTGGAGATCGGACATGGGTAGGCCAATACCGGTGCTGCCCGAAGGTCGCAAGAGCGCGCCACGTCGTGGCGCAAACCGAGCCCAGAAAGTTCAGCCCGCTTCGTCCTTGCAGTGCGCCTTGGCTCGCTCGGGAAATGCAAATTGCAAGCTGGGTGTTCGCTCGTCCCAGACCAAGGACACGCCCGAAACGCGCGCGATGGCCGTCAGACAGGTCAACGTCGGTTCGATCACACCGCGCGCGATCAGCACCAAATCATCGCCCACCGGCAGCTTTCGCCGGTCGATGTTCACGCGATAAGAGCCGGATTGATCGCGATCGACGAGCACGTGCGGCGTACCCGGGCCGCCGCGCGCGACCAGCTCCACGCCGAGCGCGAACAGTGCCGTCGCAATCCGCGGGTTCAGCTCCACTTCGACGTCGGCTTCGACGAAGCTCATCGTGGCCATGATTTGATCGCGGTTCCAGGAGCCATGGCTGGCGGGCGCGGCGAAGCTTTCTTGCAAGAGGCCTGCTAGGTCCACTGGCACCGGGCGACCCGACACGGCTTCCACCAGCAGATCGAGCAGCCCGCGCGCGGTGTCGAGCTCGAGCGACAGGCGCGTGATCACTTGCTCCAAGCCCAAGCGTGATTTCGCGCTCAACGGCCGGTGAGCAGCCGCAGCCAGCTCTTGATCCAGATGCGAGAGTCGCGGCGCGAAGTATTCCTTGAGCGCGAGGCTCGCCTGCGCCAGCTCGGCGCGACCCGCCACGGCGGCAAGCAGGCCGTCGACCGTGGCGCGCATGGGTGCACAACCTGCGGCCACGTCGGGTAGCACCGAAATGAGCGCCTTCGACCCGACTCGTACCGAACGCAAAAGCTCCGCGAAATTGCGGAGCGCACTCTGCGCTTCGCGCAGCGTTCCGCGCGCAGCGTCGAGCTCAGCGCTGCCGAGCGGGTCGGTGCGGGATTCTGGGGGCGGCTTCCCGCTCTGCATGGAGGTCACTAGGCTAGACCACTTCTCGCCGCTGGGGTGAGAAGGTCGCTCGGCCCGACCGCCTTCGGCGCGCGGGCCGTTCGGGCTCCGCGGTTGCCGGCCGGCGGTCGCGGCCGGCGACCGCGGACGTCAGTCAGAGCAGCTCCGCACCCTGGAAGTAAAAGCTTGTCTCGATGCGGCCGTTTTCCGGCGAATCGGAACCGTGCACGGCGTTTTCGCCGACGTTCGCGCCGAATTGCTTACGCACGGTGCCCTCGGCAGCTTTGGCCGGATCGGTGGCGCCGATAACGTTTCGCAGGTGTTGCACGGCGTTCTCTCGCTCCAGTGCGATCACCACCACGGGGCCACGGGTCATGAAGGTGCACAGCTCGTCGAAGAACGGACGCTCGCGATGAATCGCGTAGAAGCCCTCGGCCGTTCGACGCGACAGTTGCGTTTGGCGCAAGCCCAGAACGACGAAGCCCTCTTCCTGGAGGCGTTGCAGAATCGCTCCTTGCTTTCGCTTTTCGACGGCGTCGGGTTTGATGATGCAGAGGGTGCGCTCGAGAGCCATATCGTTCTCTTTTCCTGCCAAAAGGCGTGTTAGTTCCGCGCACTCATAGCAAGACTTCCGGCATTGACAATGCCGATTTGCGGGGCACCGCATGGTCCATGCTCCTCGGGAATCAGGCCCGGCAAAGCCTTTTGGCCGCGAGTGCTCCGCGCACGACTCGGGGATTGACCGCCAAAACGCCAAAACGCCAGAAGAAAGAGACGGGGATTCGCGCAGGGCTCGTTTTCAACGACGTGAACGGGCGCCCTGAGCAAACCCCAAAAATCTCTCTCTTCCCTCTCCTGGCATTTTGGCGTTTTGGCGGTTCGAGATCTGGGAGCCGCTCAGGGCGCTCTCGGGGCGATGCGAGTGCAGGGATGCCGCACTGGCCATTCGTCCGTTGTCGGATAGCCTTGTGGGATGGGTGCTGGCTCTTTGCGAGACGGATTGGTGTTCGCGTTGTCGGTCGGTTTGGGCTTTGCGGCATGTGCGTCCGCATCGGGCTCCACTGGAGCGAGCTCCGCGCAACACGAGCCGTCGACTCCCGCGCTGCCCGGGTTGCCGCCCAAGGCGCCGATGAACCTGGAGCAAGCGCGGCGCTACGTGCTCGCACTGGTGAACCACGACCGCGCTGAGCACGGACTCGCGCCGGTCGTGATGGACGACGCGGCGAGCCGCGCCGGTCAGCGCCACGCCGAAGACATGGCGCGCGTCGGCTATACCGCGCACTGGGGCAGTGACGGTTCGGTTCCGGAGCAGCGCTATTCCGAGGCCGGTGGCAGCGACTTCGTGCAGGAGAATGCCGGCTGCCTCGCCGACGGCAAAGTGCGAAAGTTGGACGCCGCGCCGCGTTTCACGCAAGCCGAGCTCGATCGAGTCGAGCGCGCCTTCATGGATGAGAAGCCGCCGCGTGACGGCCACCGCAGGAACATCCTCAAGCCGAGCCACACCGGGTTCGGGGTGGGCATAGCCAAGCCCAGCGGTGTTGGTCTCGCCTGCTTGTCGCAAGAGTTCGTGGACGATTATGGAGACTATGCCGCGCTGCCGAAATCGGCGCACGCGGGCGACATGCTGAGCATCGCAGGCGAGGTCAAGGGTGCAGTGGCTTTCGGTGGTGTTGGCATCGGTCGCATCGACCGAGCAGAGCCGCTCAGTGCGGCCTATTTGAACACGACCTACACCTATGCAGTGCCTTCACCGAGTGAGCTGTATTTCCCCAAGGGATTTGTGACCAAGAAGCCAGTCGAGGTCAACGGCAAGCATTTCCGGATCGACGTGCCGCTCGGCAAGCGCGGTCAGGCTGGCCGCTATGAGGTCAGTATTTGGGGGAAGTTCCCCGGTCAGGGTAAGCAGCTGGAGATGGTGAGCTTGCGCGTGATCGACGTGAACTGACGCTCGCGAGCAGTGTCCTCACCACATCAGCGCGAAAAGTGGTCGTAAGTCGCAGCCGAAAATTCGACGCGTCGAGCGCGCTCCAGCGTCGTTTTCGCGACGGCTTGCCTGACTCGAGCGCCACTCTGTTACCACGAGTATTGGACCGCCTCCTCGGGGTCGAGCGTCCTTCTTGGGAGCAGCAATGAAATTCGTGCGTGGTTTTTCGGTTGGGAGCTTGGTTTCGGCTTGTCTTGCGCAGCTCGTCGCCTGCGGTTCGCCCGAAAGCCCCGGCTTTTTCTCGGAACGCGGCGGTGCCGCGGGCGCAGGCGTTGCCGGAAGCGAAAGCGCGAATGCGGGACTGAGCGAGGGCGGCGCGAGTGAGAATTCTGGTGGCACCATCGGCGGCGTCGCCGGTCGTGCGAGCCGTGGCGGGGCGACTGGCGCTGCGGGGAAGAACAGCACGGGCTCGTCCGGCTCCTCCAGCGGTGGCGG
>Ga0207691_10001603_pt1 | contig 22495 bp, 20 predicted proteins | sample KBSM13metaG_FD_184327 | JGI IMG/M metagenome (GOLD analysis project Ga0207691, IMG submission 184327) | Miscanthus rhizosphere microbial communities from Kellogg Biological Station, Michigan, USA - KBS M1-3 metaG (SPAdes) (version 2) | ecosystem: Host-associated > Plants > Roots > Rhizosphere >... | reverse complement strand
ACCGGCATGCGGCCGGCCGACCAAACGTTCCGCCGGGCGGCGCAGCCCGGCGGTGGAGGCATGGTCCTGCGGCCGTCAGTCGGCCTGGCGGCGCAGGAACGCCGGGATGTCGAGATAGCTGCTGTCGTTGCCGAAATCGGCGACGGCCGGCGCCGGTTCGCTGCTGCCGCCCCGACGCAGGCTCGCGCCGATGCCCTGGTTCGGCGCAGGGGCGTAGGCGTCGACCTCGTCGAGCATCATCCCGGTGGTGCCGTCGCGCCGCCCCTGGGTGTGGATCAGCTGCACCTGCGGCTTGCGCGAGGTCGCCTCCATTCCGAAGTCGGCGCGATCGCGCGTGTGCTGCCGCGACACGGCCCGGTTGAGGCCGGTGGCGACCACGGTGACGCGCACCTCGTCCTGCATGTCCGGGTCGAGCACCGTGCCGATGACGACCGTGGCGTCTTCCGAAGCGAAGTTCTCCACGGTGCGGCCGACCTCGTCGAACTCCGCCATCGTGAAGTCCGGGCCGGCGGTGATGTTGACCAGGATGCCGTTGGCGCCGGACAGGTTGACGTCGTCGAGCAGCGGGTTCTGGATGGCCGATTCGGCCGCCGCGGATGCACGGTCGTCGCCGCGCGCGTGGCCGGTGCCCATCATCGCCAGGCCCATTTCCGACATCACGGTGCGCACGTCGGCGAAGTCGACGTTGATCAGGCCCGGACGCACGATCAGATCGGCGATGCCCTGCACCGCACCGAGCAGCACGTCGTTGGCGGCGCGGAACGCCTGGATCATCGTCGCGTTGCGACCGAGCACGGTGATCAGCTTTTCGTTCGGGATCGTGATCAGCGAATCGCAATGCTGGCTCAGCTCATCGATGCCCTTGAGTGCCACCTGCATTCGGCGACGGCCTTCGAACGGAAATGGCTTGGTCACCACCGCGACGGTGAGGATGCCCATTTCCTTTGCCAGCTGCGCCACGACCGGTGCCGCGCCCGTGCCGGTGCCGCCACCCATGCCGGCGGTGATGAACACCATGTCCGCGCCACCAAGCGCGTCCATGATGCGTTCGCGATCTTCCAGCGCCGCCTGGCGGCCGACTTCCGGGTTCGCCCCGGCGCCCAGGCCCTTGGTGACGTTGCTGCCCAGCTGCAGCTGCAACTTGGCGCCGCAGTTCTTGATTGCCTGCGCGTCGGTGTTGGCGGTGATGAACTCCACCCCGTCGACGCTGCCATTGACCATGTGCGCGACCGCGTTGCCTCCGCCGCCGCCCACGCCTATCACCTTGATGACCGCATTCGGGGCCATCTTTTCAACCAGTTCGAAATGCGCCATGACCACGTCCTCCAGTTTTTAAAAAACTTGTGTGTTGCTTGTTGCCAATCGGGTACCGCCAACGACCACCACCTGTCCGCCTCGCCTGTCCGTCGCCACGCCCTCGCGGCGACCCTCTCGTTTCAGACCGCCGCGTCGTCGCGGCGATGCTCGTGTTCAAAACTCACCGCGATACCAGTTCTTCAACTTGTTGAAGAAACTGCCCGCGCGCCCCGTCGGAATCACCGGGCGCCGCGGATGTTCGATCTGGCTGCCCATCAGCAGCAGGCCGACGCCGGTGGCGTGCACCGGATTACCGACCACTTCGCCCAGGCCCGTGACATGCTGCGGAATGCCGACGCGAACCGGCATCTGCAGCATCTCTTCCGCCAGCTCGACCACGCCTTCCATCTTCGATGCGCCGCCGGTGAGCACCATGCCGGCGCGCACGTGCTGTTCGAAGCCGCTGCGGCGGAGTTCGGCCTGCACCATCTCGAAGATTTCCTCGTAGCGCGCCTGCACCGCCTGCGCCAGCGACTGGCGTGGCATGCGCCGCGGCGGGCGTTCGCCGACGCTCGGGACCTGGATGCTTTCCTCGGCCTTGGCCAGCTGCGCCAGGGCGCAGGCATAGCGCACCTTGATCTGCTCGGCTTCGGGCGTCGGCGTGCGCAGCATGTGCGCGATGTCTTCGGTGACCTTGTCGCCGGCGATGGGCAGCGACGCGCTGTGCGCGATCGCCCCCTGCAGGAATACCGCGAGGTCGGTGGTCCCCGCACCGATGTCGACCAGCACCACGCCGAGTTCGCGTTCGTCCGCGGTCAGTACTGCCGTTGCCGATGCCAGCGACGACAGGATCAGGTCGTCCACCTGCAATCCACAGCGCTGCACGCATTTGCTGATGTTGGCTGCGGCCGACTGCGCGCAGACGACGAGGTGCGCATGCACTTCAAGCCGCACGCCGGTCATGCCGACCGGATTGCGGATGCCTTCCTGCGAATCGTCGAGCACGTATTCGCGCGGGATCGCGTGCAGGATCTTCTGGTCGGCCGGGATGGCGACGGCCTTCGCCGCTTCGAGGACGCGGTCCAGGTCGCTCCACGTCACTTCGCCATCGCGGATCGGCACGATCCCCGGCGAGTTGCGGCATTGCACGTGGTTGCCGGAAATCGATGCATAGACCGAGCGGATCTCGCATCCGGCCATCAGCTCGGCTTCCTCGACCGCGCGCTGGATCGACTGCACCGTCGACTCGATGTCCACCACCACTCCGCGCTTGAGGCCGCGCGACTCGTGGGAGCCGATCCCGATCACTTCGATCGGATTGCCGGGCGAATACTCGCCGACCAGCGCCACGACCTTCGAGGTACCGATGTCGAGGCCGACGATGAGGGCCTTGTCGCCTTTGCGATTCATGTCTTTCCCTGCGATTGCGGTGCTGTGGGCGGCGTCGGCGTGGTCGACGGCCAGCTCAGCGCAAAACCATTGGTGTAACGAAGGTCGGCGCGCCGCAGCGGGAGTTGCTTCTGCGACAGCAGCTGGGGCAACAGGCGCGCGAAGCGGGTCACGCGCAGGCGCGCTTCGCTGCTGCCGACGATCACATCGGTGCCATTGGACAACTGCAGCGACCAGCTGCCACGCGGATCCAGCGCCACCGCGCGGACGTCGATCCCGCCAGGCGCGAACAGCGCGCGCGATTCGTTGTAGAGCGCCACGACGTCGGCAACGCGCGTGTCGGGACCATCGAGCAGGGGCAGTCCGTTCGGAATGCCTGCGCCTTGCGACGGGAACAACTGTCCATGCTGCGACAGCAGGCGATCGCGTCCCCAGCGTGCGAAGGGGCGATGCTCGACGATGCGCACTTCCAGGATGTCGGGCCAGCGCTTGCGCACCTCCGCGTGCTCTACCCACGGCAGGCGCGCGACGGCCGCCTGCGCATCGCCGAGGCGGACCGCGAAGAATCCCCGCGACGCATACGGCAACACCGTCGCCCGCAAACGCTCCGCGTCGACGCGCTGCAGCCGGCCTTCCACGCGCAGGGTGCGCAGCGGCCAGTGGCCCGCGCCGATCCAGCCGTTGACGATCGCGACCACCGGCAACGTCACCAGCAGCAGCGCGAGCGTCCAGGCCAGGATGCGCAGCACGGCGGTCATGCGCGTGCGTCCTCCATGGTCATCTCGAGGATGCGCCAGCACAGCTCGTCGAACTCCAGTCCCATCTGTCGCGCCGCCTTGGGCACGAGCGAGTGGCTGGTCATGCCGGGCGCGGTGTTGACCTCGAGCAGCGAGAACCGGCCGCTGTCGCGATCGCGCATCACGTCGACCCGGCCCCAACCGGCGCAATCGAGGGCGCGGAACGACTGCAGCGCGATGCGCCGGATCTCGTCCTCGGCATCACCATCCAGGCCTGGACACAGGTACTGGGTGTCTTCGGCGATGTACTTGGCGTGGTAGTCGTACCACTGGCCCTTGGGCACGATGCGGATCGAGGGCAGCGCGACGTCGCCGAGGATGCCGACGGTGAGCTCGTCGCCCTGGATCATCTGCTCCATCAGCAGTTCACCGGGATACTTCGCGGCGAGCGCGACGGCGTCCTCCAGGTCGGCATCGGAGAACACACGCGACACGCCGACGCTGGACCCTTCGCACGATGGCTTGACGATCACCGGCAAGCCGAGTTCGCGCGCCGCGGCGTGCACGTCCGCACCCTTGCCAAGGCGCACGTAGCGCGGCGTCGGCAAGCCCAGCGACAGCCATACCTGCTTGCTGCGGATCTTGTCCATGCTCAGCGCCGAACCGAGCACGCCGGAGCCGGTGTACGGCACGCGCAAGGCCTCCAGCAGTCCCTGCAGAACGCCGTCCTCGCCACCGCCGTTGTGGCCGTGGAGGATGTTGAACACGCGCGTGAAATGACCGTCCTGCAACTCGCGCAGCAGGTTCGGAATGCCGTCGACGGCATCGGCCGCGACACCGCGCGAGCGCAATGCCTCCAGCACGTTGCGACCTGAATCCAGCGACACCTCGCGCTCGGAACTGGTGCCGCCCATGAGCACGGCGACATGGCCGAACGCGGAAGGATCGGTGATCTTCAATGTTGGAAATACGGTGGCATTCATTTGTTGGTTGCCTCGAAGCCGTGCTGCGCCAGCTGCTGCGCGGCATGGCCGATATCACCGGCGCCCATCAGCAGCAGCAGGTCGCCGTCCTGGAGAACGTCGGGCAGCACTCGCGCCAGGTCCGACGGCGCGTTGACCAGCACCGGATCGATGCGGCCGCGCGCACGGATCGCGCGGGCCAGCGATTTCGCATCCGCGCCGACGATCGGCGCTTCGCCCGCGGGGTAGACCTCGGTGAGTACCAGCGCGTCGACGCTCGACAGCACGCCTGCGAAATCATCGAGCAGGTCGCGCGTGCGGCTGTACCGGTGCGGCTGGAACGCGACGACCAGGCGCTTGTCCGGCCAGCCACCGCGCGCGGCCGCGAACACGGCCTCGAGCTCCTTCGGATGATGGCCGTAGTCGTCCACCAGCTGCACCGTTGCACCCTTGCCGGTGCGCAGTTGCGCCAGCAGGTTGAAGCGACGGCCGATGCCGGCGAATTTCTGCAACGCGCCCGCGATCGCCTGGGGCTCGACGCCGAGCTGCCAAGCGACGGTCGCGGCGGCCAGTGCGTTCTGCACGTTGTGGCGGCCGGGCAATGCCAGCTGGATCGGCGTGCGCGCGCCATCGGGAAGGCACAGCGTGAAATGCATGCAACCACCCTGCTGCCGGACGTCCTCGGCGCGCACGTCGGCGGCATCGGCGAATCCGTACGTCATGATGTGGCGTGACGTATCGGCGGCGAGCGCGGCGACTTCGGCATCGTCGATGCACAACACCGCCAGTCCGTAGAACGGCAGGCGGTGCAGGAACTCGGCGAACGCCGCCTGCACCCGCGCGAAATCGCCGCCGTAGTTCTCCAGGTGGTCCGCATCGATGTTGGTGACGATCGCGACCAGCGGATTGAGCCGCAGGAAGCTGCCGTCGCTTTCGTCGGCTTCCGCCACCAGCCAGTCGCCACTGCCAAGCCGCGCGTTGGCGCCCGCGGCGAGCAGTTGTCCGCCGATGACGAATGTCGGGTCCAGCCCGCCTTCGCCGAGCACGCTCGCCAGCAGCGACGTGGTCGTCGTCTTGCCGTGGGTGCCGGCGACCGCAATGCCGCGACGGAAGCGCATCAGTTCGGCCAGCATCTCCGCGCGCGGCACTACCGGGATGCGGCGCACGCGCGCTTCGGCAAGCTCGGGATTGTCGCGTCCGATGGCACTGGACACGACGATGCAGTCGGCACCGACGACGTTGCCGGCCTGGTGGCCGCGATGGATCACCGCGCCCAGCGACGCCAGCCGGCGTGTCGTGGCGTTGTCGGCGTTATCCGAACCCGACACCTGGTAGCCGAGCGTGCACAGCACCTCCGCGATCCCGCTCATGCCGACGCCACCGATGCCGACGAAGTGCACGCGCGTCGCCGCACCGCCGCTGCCGGCGCGCGCGACTTCGGCCTGCGGCAGGTCGCGGGTGGCGAGCAGGCGGCGCGTAGTCATGCGACCACCTGCGGACGCGCGACCGGCGCGCTCACCTGCATGACGATGTCGGCCACGCGTTCGGCAGCATAGGGGCGGGCCAGCGCACGCGCGGCCTCGGCCATCGCCAGCCGGCGCGCGGGATCCGCACCGAGTTCGCCCAATGCGATGCGCAGGTCCTCGGCGAGCGATTCACCCTGCGGCAACAACAGCGCAGCGCCGCGTTCGACCAGGTACTCCGCATTGCGTGTCTGGTGGTCGTCGACGGCCTCGGGAAAGGGCACCAGCAGGCTGCCGACGCCGGCCGCACACACTTCGGCAAGCGTCAACGCTCCTGCCCGGCACACGACGACGTCCGCCCATGCATAGGCGGCGGCCATGTCGGCGATGAATGGTTCGACCGATGCGACGATACCGGCGTCGGCGTACGCGCGCGTCGCCTGCTCGCGCAGTTTCTCGCCGCACTGATGGCGTACTTCGACGGTCCCGCGCAGGCCCGCCAGCGCACGCGGCATCGCGCTGTTGAGCGCGCGCGCGCCTTGGCTGCCGCCCAGCACCAGGATGTGCAGCGCGCCGTTCCGCTGACGGAAACGTTCGGTCGGCGACGGCAGCATTGCGATCTCGGCGCGCACCGGATTGCCGACCACTTCCTCGTCGCCGCGCTTGAACGTCTGCGGGAAACCGGTAAGCACGCGGCGCGCGAAACACGCCAGTACCCGATTGGTCATTCCCGGAGCGCGGTTCTGCTCGTGCACTATCAGCGGTGTGCCCCGCAGCCTGGCGGCGATTCCGCCAGGCCCGGCCGCATAGCCGCCGAAGCTCACCACCGCGCGCGGTGCGCGCTTCTTCAATATCCGGGCAGCCGCGCGGGTCGCGGCGAGCACGCGCAGCGGTGCGCCCAACAGCGTGGCGATGCCCTTGCCGCGCAGGCCCTTGACCGCGATCGTGTACATCGCGATGCCGCGCGCAGGCACCAGATGCGTTTCCATGCCGCCCTCGGCGCCGAGCCAGATTACCGGTACACCGCGCGCCTGCAATGCCGCGGCAACGGCAAGTCCGGGAAAGATGTGCCCGCCGGTGCCACCGGCCAGGATCATCACCGGCGCGACCGTGGCGGCGGTCATGCGCCCTTCCTCAGCGATGCGGCGATGGTGCCCGCGAGCACCGGTTCGACCCGGCGCGGCCGCGCGCCAGTGCGTGCCGGCGCGAAGACCGGCGGCTGCGTCACTGGAGGAGTCGTGCCACTCGACGGCTGCACCGCGTCGCCACGCAGCTTCGCGACCTGGCGCTCCGCGCGATCGAGTTCGTAGGAAACGCGCAACAACAATCCCAGCGCCGCGCAGGTCATCAGCACGCTCGAACCGCCCGAGGAAATCAATGGCAGGGTCAGACCCTTCGTCGGCAGCAAGCCGAGGTTGACGCCGATCGACACGAAACTCTGGAGGCTGATCCACAGCGCGATGCCGAACGCGCAATAGCCGGCGAAGTGGCGGCGCATCTCCACGCAGCGGTAACCCAGCCACAGCGCGCGGCCGACCAGCAGTACGTACAACCCGATCACGAGGCACACGCCGAAGAATCCGAGCTCCTCGGCAATCACCGAGAAAATGAAGTCCGTGTGGGCTTCAGGCAGGTAGTTGAGCTTCTGTACCGACGCGCCGAGCCCGACGCCGAACCACTCGCCGCGTCCGACCGCCATCAGGGCGTTGGACAACTGGTAACCGGAACCGAGCTGGTCTTTCCACGGATCCATGAACGATGTGATGCGGCGCAGCCGGTACGGCTCGAGGATCGCGACGAACGCGAACACCGGCAGGCCGAACACCACCGGCATCGACATGCGCGGCAGATTCACGCCGCCGAGCACGAGCATGCCGGCCGTGATCGCGAGCAGCAACGTCGACGAACCGAAGTCCGGCTGCAGCAGCAGCAGCGCGACCAGGCCGACCGCAACGCCCAGCGGCTTGAGCATCGCAGGCCACGTCGCGTTGACTTCGTCGCGGAAGCGCACGAGGTAGCTCGACAGCCACACGATGTACAGGACCTTGACCGCCTCCACCGTCTGGAAGCGCGCGACGCCGAGGTTGATCCAGCGCCGTGCGCCGTTGACGCTGCTGCCCAGGCCCGGCACGAAGACCAGCGCCAGCAGCACGAAGCATGCGAGTAGCAGCAGCTGGTTGTGTTTTTCCACCGTCTTGAGTTCGGTGCGCATCGCCCAGGCGGCCAACACGATGCCGCCGGCCAGGAACAGCAGATGGCGCGACAGGAAATAGAACGGATTGCTGTTCATCGCGATCGAACTCGACCCGACCATCACCACGCCCAGCGCCGCGAGCGCGACGCAGGCGCCGAGCAGCCATGGGTCGAAACGCCCCCGGATCGCATCCAGTCGGGTGGCCTGCCGCGCGGTGAAGGGTGCGTCGTGCATCAGCGCACCTTCAACGTGGCGAGGCCGACGAGGACGAGCACCACCGAGATGATCCAGAAGCGCACGATCACGCGCGGTTCCGGCCAGCCCTTCAACTCGAAGTGGTGGTGGATCGGTGCCATGCGGAACACGCGCTTGCCGGTCATCTTGAACGATGCCACCTGGATCATCACCGACAGCGTCTCGATGACGAACACGCCGCCCATGATCACCAGCACCAGTTCCTGGCGCACGATGACCGCGATGGTGCCGAGCACCGCGCCCAGCGCGAGCGCGCCGATGTCGCCCATGAACACCATTGCCGGATAGGTGTTGAACCACAGGAAGCCCAGGCCCGCACCGGCGATCGCCGCGCAGATGATCACCAGTTCGCCCGCCCCGGGCACCTGCGGAATCTGCAGGTAAGCCGAAAACACCGCGTTGCCCGACGCGTACGCGAACACGCCGAGCGCGCAGGCCACGAGCACCGTCGGCATGATCGCAAGGCCATCGAGGCCGTCGGTCAGGTTCACCGCATTGGAAAAGCCGACGATCCAGAAATAGACGATCGCCACGAAACTGACGCTCACCAGCGGCAGCGCGACCATCTTGAAGAAGGGGATGTAGAACGTCGTCGCCGCCGGCACGTCGGCGGTGTAATAGAGGAAGAATCCGGCGCCGAGGCCGAGCAGCGACTGCAACAGGTATTTCCAGCGCGACTTCATGCCGTTGGGATCGCGCTTGACGATCTTCAGCCAGTCGTCGTACCAGCCGATCGCGCCGAAGGCCGCCATCACCACCAGCACCAGCCAGACGTATTTGTTGCGCAGGTCGCCCCACAACAGCACCGACGCCAACACCGTCATCAGGATCAGCGCGCCGCCCATCGTGGGCGTGCCTGCCTTGGAGAAATGAGTCTGCGGGCCATCGCTGCGGATCGGCTGGCCGCCCTTGAACAGCGCGAGCCTGCGGATCGTCGCCGGACCCCACCACAGCGACAGCGCCAGCGCGGTGAGCGCACTGAGGATGCCGCGGAAGGTGAGGTAGCCGAACAGCCCGAAATGCGACTGCAACTGCTCGAGCCAGCGGGTGAGCTCTAGCAGCACTCGCGCTCTCCTTGTCCGGTGCAGGCGCGAACCGCGGGGCGCACGGCAAGTGCGTACCCATGCCGACTGCAATGTCCAGATTCACGCATGTGTCGCGTCCCCCGTTGGCGGCAGCAATGCGCGCACGACCTTGTCCATCGCGCTGCCGCGCGACCCCTTGACCAGCACCCGAACGTTCGCCGTCAGTGCGGCGCGCAACGCCTCGGCGAGTTCGGCATGCGATTCGAAATGCGCGGCGCCGGGACCGAAGCTCTCCCCTGCGGCGGCACTCAACGTCCCGAGCGTGAACAATCGCGCGATGCCCGCGGCCTTGGCACGACGACCGGCTTCGCCATGCAGCGCCTCCGCGTCCACGCCGAGCTCGCGCATGTCGCCCAGCACCAGCCAACTTTCCCCCGGCGCGAAGGCGAGGGTGTCGATGGCCGCATTGAGCGATCCGGGATTGGCGTTGTAGCTGTCGTCGATCAGGGTGGCGCCGTTGGCGAGGCGATGCGTGACCAGCCGTCCGGCGACCGAGCGCGATGCCTCCAGTCCTTCCTTGATGGCCTGCAAGCCGGCGCCTGCGCCCAGCGCAAGCGACGCCGCGGCGAGCGCGTTGAGTACGTTGTGGCGACCGGGCAGCGCGAGCGATACGGGCACGTCGCCGTCGGGCGTCAGCAGCACGAACCGCGTGCCGTTCTCGTCGGCGACCAGATCGCGCGCACTGACGTCGGCACTGGCTTCCAGTCCGAAGCGGATCAGGCGCCGGCCATGCGCGCGCTCGGCGAAGTAAGGCGCGAACGCATCGTCGGCGTTGATCACCGCGACGCCGCCCACGGGCAGCGCGTCGTAGATGGCGCCCTTGGTATCCGCCACGCCCAGCAGGCTGCCCATCCGTTCCAGGTGCGCTGGCGCGATGTTGTTCACCAGCGCGACGTCCGGCCGCGAGATCGCGGTGAGGTAGGCGATGTCGCCAGGCTTGCCGGCACCCATCTCGTAGATCGCGAACTGCGCGTTTTCGGGGGCGTCGAGCACGGCCAGCGGCAGGCCGATCTCATTGTTGCGATTGCCGGGGTTGGCATAGGTGTTGCCGGCGCGCTGCAGGATCGACAGCAGCAGCGTCTTGACGCTGGTCTTGCCATTGCTTCCGGTGATCGCGATTACCTTCCCGCTGCGCGTGTGCTGGATCGCCGCGGCGAACGCGGCCAGCGCGCGCTCCGTGTCGGCGACGACCACCTGCGGCACGGCGACGTCGACGGCATGCGCGACCAGCACGGCCCGCACCCCGGCCTCGACCGCCTCGCCGACATGCGCGTGGCCATCGAAGCGTTCGCCCTTGAGGGCGACGAACAGCGCGGCGCGACCGTCGCTTGCATCGAGGATGCGTGTGTCGGTGGCGATGGAGTCGATGAGGACATCACGGCCGGACTCGGTGCCGAGCAACCGGCCACCGGTCCACTGCGCGATGCGGCTGAGTGGTACCGGCTTCATGCGCGCTGCTCCGCGTGCCGTTGCGCCAACGCGCGTGCAGCGACCTGGGTGTCGTCGAACGGATGGCGCACACCAGCGACCTCCTGGTACGGCTCGTGGCCCTTGCCCGCGACCAGTACGATGTCGTCCGGACCAGCTTCGCCGACCGCGCGCGCGATCGCCGCGGCACGATCGCGTTCGACCTGCACTGCGTTCGGAGCAGCGAAGCCGGCGACGATCTCCGCGACGATGGCGTTGCCGTCTTCGTTGCGGGGATTGTCGTCGGTGACGATCACGATGTCGGCATTGCGCTCGGCGATCGCAGCCATCTGCGGACGCTTGCCGCGGTCGCGCTCGCCGCCACAACCGAAGACGCACACCAACCGCCCGCGCGCATGACCACGAAGCGATACCAGCGCCTGTTCCAGCGCGTCGGGGGTGTGCGCGTAGTCGATCACGACCAGGGGCAGTCGGCTGCCGTCCGCCGCCATGCCGCCGAGACGATTCATGCGTCCGGGGATCGGCTCCAGCCGTGCGAGCGTGGCGGCGATCGCTTCCGGCGCTTCGCCCAGCGCATGCAGCACGCCGGCCACCGCGAGCAGATTGTCGACATTGAAGCGGCCCAGCAGCGGCGACTGCAGCGGGAAACGCGCGTCGTCCACCACGAGGTCGAAGGCGACGCCGGTGGCGTCGAGCACGATGTTTTCGGCACGCACGTCGGCCTGGGCGCCAGTGGAACTGACGCCTACGCCGCGGACGCCGGGCGGCAGGCGGGCGCGTAGCTCGCGGCCGAAGGCATCGTCGAGGTTGATCACGCCCGCGCGCAGGTCCGGCCACGCGAACAGGCGCGCCTTGGCTTCGCCGTACGTCGCCATGTCGCCGTGGTAGTCGAGGTGGTCGCGCGTGAGGTTGGTGAACACCGCCACATCGAAATGCACGCCATCGACGCGACCCTGGTCGAGCGCGTGCGAGCTGACCTCCATCGCCACCGCCTGCGCGCCGGCTTCGCACAGTTCGGCGAGCAGCCCGTGCAGCTGCAACACCAGCGGCGTGGTGAATCCGGTCGGGACGACATGGCCGGACAAACCGGCGCCGAGCGTGCCGATGCTGCCGCTGCGTCGTCCGAGCAGCGTCCATGCCTGCGCCAGCAACTGCACGGTCGAGGTCTTGCCGTTGGTGCCGGTGACGCCGACCATCGTCATCGCGCGCGACGGCTCGCCGTGGAAGCGGTCGGCCATCGCGCCCATTCGAGCGCGCAGTCCGGGAACCGCGATCGCATCGCCAGGCGCGGGCGTGGCTTCCGGGGCCGGTGGTTCGAACAGGATCGCTGCGACACCGGCGTTGCGCGCATGATCGACGAATCCCAGGCCGTGCGCGCCGAATCCGCCAATCGCGACGAACGCATCGCCCGGCTTGATCGCGCGGCTGTCCTGCACCAGCCCGGTGATCGCGAGATCGGCCGGAATGCCGGCGATATCCGGCAGCAATTCGGAGAGCAGCATCGCGCGCGTCATTGCAGCGTGTCCTCGTCGGCCGCCGGCGTGGCGACCGCGGGTGTAACGACGGCGGGCACGGCGACGGCGACCGGCGTGCCGGCATGGCGCGCTTCGGCCGCTGCCTGCGCGGCGAGCCACGTGTCGATGTCGTCCGGCGGCACGTCCATCAGGCGCAGCGCGCCGTCCATGACGTGCTTGAACACCGGCGCGGCCACCAGTCCGCCGAAATAGGAACCGATGGTGGGATCGTTGACCGCCACGACCATGGCGAAACGAGGCTTGTCCACCGGCACCAGTCCGGCGAAATAGGAGACATAGCGCCGCGAGTAACCACCGCCGCTGGCTTTGCGTGCGGTGCCGGTCTTGCCGGCGACGTGGTAACCCAGGATCGCGCCTTCGGTGGCGGTTCCGCCCGGCTCGGTCACCGTCTGCATCATGCGCACGATTTCGCGCGCGAGCTCGGGGCTGACGACCTGTCGGGGTTCGCTGCGCTGGCCCTTGACGAACGTCGGCGTCATCGCGCGGCCGGCGTTGCCGAGCGCCGCATAGGCGCGTGCGATTTGCAGCGGCGTGACGTTGAGCCCATAGCCGTAGGACATCGTCTGCTTGGTCGTGCCGCTCCATCGCGCGGGCGAAGGAAACAGACCCGCCGCTTCGCCCGGGAAGCCGCTGTGGGTGCTGCTGCCGTAGCCGAAGCGCCGCACGAATTCATAGAAGCGCTGGTCGGGCAGCCGACGCACGATCAGCGACGCCCCGACATTGGAACTCTTGGTGATCACGCCAGTGGTATCGAGCACGCCATAGTTGTGGTGGTCGGTCGTGCGGTAACGGCCGTTGGAAATCCATCCCGGGTTGGTGTCGAACCTGGTATGCGGCGTAATGACCCCGGCCTCAAGCGCTGCGGCGACGGTGAGCGGCTTCATCGTGGAGCCGGGTTCCATCAGGTCGGTCACCGCGCGATTGCGGTGCGCGTCGCGATTGGCGCTGTTGACATTGTTGGGGTTGAAGGACGGCAGGTTCGCCATCGCAAGGACTTCGCCCGTGTTCACGTCCAGTACGACCGCCGACGCGCTGGCCGCACCGGTTTCCAGCAACGCGCGCTTGAGCTCGCGATAGGTCAGGAACTGGATCCGGCGATCGATGCTGAGCGTGAGGTCCTTGCCGGGCTGGGCCGGACGCACCAGATCGACGTTCTCCACGATGCGGCCGCGGCGGTCGCGAATCACCTTCTTGACGCCGGGCGTGCCACGCAGCCAGTCGTCGAACGCGAGTTCGACGCCTTCCTGGCCGCGGTCGTCGATGTTGGTGAAGCCAAGCACGTGCGCCAGCGCTTCGCCCTGCGGATAGAAGCGGCGGAACTCGCGCTGCGAGAACACGCCCGGGATCCGGTGCGCGAGGATTGCGCGCGCCTCGTCCGGATTGATCCGCCGCTTGAGATAGACGAACTCCTTGTCGCTGCGCTGGCTGAGCTTGAGCGTGAGCTGCTCCAGCGGCACGCCCAGCGCCTTCGCCAATGCCGGCAGGCGGTCCGGGCTTTTGAGCAGCTCCTGCGGATTGCCCCAGACCGACTCGACCGGAGAGGACACCGCCAGCGGTTCGCCGTTGCGGTCGGTGATCATCCCGCGCGAGGTGGGGATCGCGATTTCGCGCAGGAACCGCTCGTTGCCCTGTTCGCGATAGAAGGCGTTGTCGACGATCTGCAAGTCGACGGCGCGCCCGACCAGGGCCAGCGAGCACAACCCGAGCGCGCCGGTGACGAGCAACAGCCGGCCGCGCAGGTTGAACTGCGCGCGATTGCGCGGCTTGCTCGCCTTGGACGTCACCCGGCCGATCATTCGCGCACCACGACGATGTCACCGGCTTCCGGGAACTTCATGCCAAGGCGCATGCGTGCGACCTGGTCGATCCGGTTGCTCTCGCCCCACGTCGCCTGCTCCAGCTGCAGGCGGCCGAATTCGATGTTCAGTTCATCGCGGGCCTTTTCCAGCCGGGTCAACGCGATGAACAACTGCCGGTGTTCATGGCGCGCGAACACCACGCCGATCGCCGTCAGCACGTTGGCGATCACCAGCACGACGAGGAGTACGCGCCCGCTCATGCTGCCACCTGCAGCTTTTCCGCCACGCGCAACACCGCGCTGCGCGAGCGCGGATTCGCGGCAAGCTCCGCGGCATCGGCCTTCTGCGCGTCGCCGATCGCGCGCAATGTCGGCGTGAACGCCTGCGCGACCGGCATCCGGCGATTGCCCGCCGGCGCCTTGGCGTGGCTTGCGATGAAGCGCTTGACGATGCGGTCTTCCAGCGAATGGAAGCTGATCACCGCCAGCCGCCCGCCGGTCTTCAGGCGCGCGTACGCCGCATCCAGGCCGGTTTCGAGATCGGCCAGTTCGCGGTTGATGAAGATGCGGATCGCCTGGAAGCTGCGGGTCGCCGGATGAATCTTCTGGTCTCCGCGCGGCACCGCGGACGCGATCAGGTCGGCCAGCTGCGCGGTGCGCGCGATCGGCTGTTCGATGCGACGCGCGACGAGGACGCGCGCGATCCGCCGCGACATGCGCTCCTCGCCGTAGGTCCACAACACGTCGGCGATCTCGCGCTCGTCGGCGCGCGCCAACCACTGTGCCGCGCTTTCCCCGTTGTCCGGGTCCATGCGCATGTCGAGCGGGCCGTCCTTGCCGAAACTGAAGCCGCGTTCGGCGACATCCAGCTGGGGCGACGACACGCCAAGATCGAACAGCACGCCGTCGAGCCCGTCGAACGTTGCATCCCAGTGCGCGAGCTCGGCGAAGCTCCCGCGACGGATCGCAACGCGCGCGTCGCCGGCGAACTCGCGTTCGGCCACGGCGATCGCCTCGGGATCCTTGTCCATGAGTAGCAGCCGGCCTCCGGGCCCGAGCTTTTCGAGCACCCCGCGCGCATGGCCGCCGCGCCCGAAGGTGCCATCCAGGTACGTTCCGTCCGTGATCACGCGCAGCCCTTCCATGACCTGCGCGAACAGAACCGGAAGGTGGGCGGACACGGGGCCCGCGCCACCGCCCGTCATAGCTGCAGGTCGAGCAGCCCGTCGCCCAGGTCGGCATCCGTCAAGGTCTGCCGGATCTGGGCGTGGTGCGCCTGCTCGCTCCACAACTCGAATTTGTCGCCCATGCCCAGCAGCACGGCCTTCTTCTCGATGCCGGTGGCATTGCGATGGCTGGCGGGAATGCCGATGCGGCCGCTGCCGTCCGGCTCGACGAACGTGGCAGCACCCACCAGCTTCAGCTGGAACATGCGGCTGGTCTGCTTCGTCCGCGGAAGCGCGTTCACCTGGTCGCGCACCCGCTCCCAGACCGCCAGCGGGTAGAGGTACAGGCTGCCGGCCTCGAACGGGTTGTAGGTGATGACGAGCTGGTTCCCGCATTCGCGCGCGACAAGGTCCCGGTAGCTGGTGGGGATCGCCAGCCGGCCCTTGTCGTCGATCGTGATGGCGGTCTCGCCCTGGAACATCATCCTGCCCTGCGTTGCCCGTCTGCGCGGGCTTTGGGACCATGGGAAACCACAAATTTCCCGGTTTCCCCACAAGTCGCCACCTTAGGAGTGGCTAACAGGGTTGTCAACAGATTTCCGGCCGAATTTCATCAATCGCGTCAAGGACTTGCAGCGAACTTCAGAGAATTGTTCAAGCCTTATCCACAACCCCATGTTTCGTCTCAAATTTTGAGATTTCGCCGTTCGGGCGCAGGGCTAGGTCCTCGCCCGCCCTCGCCTCGCGGATCGGTGCTGCGACGCAGCATCCATCCGGGACGACAGTCCCGGCAGCCCGGGAAGGGAATCAGAAGCCCGGTTCGCCACCGACGGCCAACCAAGTGCAGGCCCTCCGTGGGACAGCCCTTGAGTCAAGGGCCGCCGCGACAGCGGCGGGGCTGGGAGAACAGAGCGGGACCCAAGGTTTTGCTGCGCAAAAACCTTGGGTTTTCCTGGGCGACGCCCAGGAAAAGGGGCGGAGCCGGCCTGTAAGCCGGGTTCTGTCGTGGACAGTCATTCCTCTAGGCGCAGCGTCACCGCTACGCTCAAGCAGCCTACCCGGACCCGACGCGGGCCACGTCATGAGGTCCCTATTTGGCCTTGCTCCCGGTGGGGTTTGCCGTGCCGGCCTGTTGCCAGGCTCGCGGTGCGCTCTTACCGCACCATTTCACCCTTGCCACGCGTCCGAGGACCGTTCGGCGGTATCTTTCTGTTGCACTTTCCGTCGGCTCGCGCCGCCCAGGAGTTACCTGGCACCGTGCCCTGTGGAGCCCGGACTTTCCTCGGCATCCGCAGTCACCGAAATGACCGCGAATGACGCGACTGCCTGGCCGACTCCGCCACGGCCATTGTGGCACGCGCCAATGTCCGGGCCCTACTGGCCGCCGTACAAGGCCTTGCGCGGCGCGCCGCTGAGTTCGGCCGCCAGTTTGGCGGCGGTCGAGGGCGGCAGGTGCTCACCGAGCTTGGCATACAGGCGCCGGCCCTCGGCGATCCGGGCGTCGGCGTCGTCGCCGGCGCCGTGCACCAGCACGACGAATTCGCCCTTGCGCTGGTTGGCATCGCTGCCGACGCGTTCGACCAGCCCGGCCAGGGTGTCGTCGAGCACGGTCTCGAACAGCTTGGTCAGTTCGCGCGCCAACACGGCGCGGCGCTCGCCACCGAACGCCGTCGCCATGTCCGCCAGAGCCTCGTCGATCCGGTGCGCCGATTCGTAGAACGCCAGCGTGCGTGGTTCCGAGGCCAGGGCTCGCAGCCGTTCCCGGCGCGCGCCCGCTTTTGCGGGGAGGAAGCCTTCGAAGACGAAGCGATCGCTTGGCAGCCCGGCCACGCTCATCGCGGCGACGAACGCGCATGGTCCGGGAACCGGACTGACTCGAATCCCCGCTTCGCGCGCTGCACGCACCAGCCGATAGCCCGGGTCGCTCACCAGCGGCGTGCCGGCATCGGAGACCAGCGCCAGCGATTCGCCCGACAGCAAGCGCGCGACCAGCCGTTCGGCCATCGCCTCCTCGTTGTGTTCGTGCAGCGCGACCAACGGCTTGTCGATGCCGAATTGGGCGAGCAACTGGCGCGTGTGTCGCGTGTCCTCCGCGCAGATCGCCGAGACGGCGCGCAACGTGTCGATCGCGCGCGGCGACAGGTCGGCGCGGTTGCCGATCGGCGTCGCCACGACATGCAGGGTCGCGGGCACACTGGGTGTTGTCATCGTGCTTCCGCGGGAGGGGCGGGTAGAATCCTAACCGGTTCCCAATGGACGCCTTCGTGGCGAATGCAATGAGCCGGACTCGAATGGATGCAGTCGCCACCCGGATCCGAACGCCCGTGTTGTTGCGCTCCGGGATAGGCGCGGTCGTGTTGGCGACAGCCCTGCTGCTGGCGGGTTGCGGCAGCGTCCAGACCCAATCCGCGGGCCCGTCCCTGGCGACCACCAATCCGACGATCGCGCAGGCCGCCGCGCTCGCGCGCAACGACGCGTCGCTCACCGGCCAGGCCCGGCAGGACAACGAGGCGCAGATCGATCGTCTGCTCGCAGGTCTGGACAACGCCACGCTTGCCCGTGAAGCCGCGGCGTTGCCCGTCGGTGATCCGCTGTACGACTTCGCAGGTCGTGCGCTGCTCAATCGCGGCCTGTCGCTGCCGCGGCCCTTCGATCGAGGCAACTGGCACGCCTTGGCCGCCAATCGCCCGCCCGCCGACAGCGATGGCTATCGGCCGCCGGTGAAACTGGGTGTATTGCTGCCACTGTCCGGCGACCTGTCCAGGGCCGCGGTGCCGGTGCGCGACGGCCTGCTGGCCGGTTACTACGGCGAGAGTCGGCGGCGTCCGGACGTCATCTTCTACGACACCGCCGGATCGCCCGCCGGCGCCATCGCCGCTTACGCGCGTGCGGTCGGCGAAGGCGCCGACTACATCGTCGGCCCGCTCGGCCGCGACGAGGTCAGCGCGCTGTTCCGCGAGCACCTGACGGTGCCGGTACTGGCGCTCAATCGCGGCAACATTGCGCCCCCCCAAGGCAGCGTCAGTTTCTCGCTTGCGCCGGAAGACGACGGCATCGCCGCCGCCGAATACCTGCTCGCGCGCAACGCCCGCCACGTGCTGGTGTTGGCCGATCCGAGCCTGCAGCGCGCGGTGGGCGCGTTCCGCGAGCAATTGGAACGTCGCGGCGGCAGCATCACCCAGGCCCTCGCCGTCGCCGACAAGCCCGGCGACATGGCCGCCGCGTTGAAGGCCGCATCCGAAAAGGCCGGGGGCGTCGACGCGGTGTTCCTGGCCGTCAAACCTGCGCAAGCCAGGGCGCTGGCGCCCCAACTCGCTGCGGCCGGCCTTGCCGCCAAGCCGCGGGTCGGCACCTCGCAACTGGCCTTGGCCGAGTCCAGCGCGACCGACCACGCCCTCGACGGCGTCGCGTTCCCGAGCGAGTCCTGGGGCGTGAGCGGCCTGCCATCGCCCGGTACCGCGGCCAAACTGCTTCCGAGCGCGCGTGGTCCCGCCGCGAAGCTGTTCGCGTTCGGCCATGACGCGTGGCTGCTCACCGCCTACCTCGAACGTCTCGCCACCCGCGCCGACGGCAGCATCCAGGGCGCCACCGGTACCTTGCGGCTCGACGGATTCGGAAACGTGGCACGCACGCCGGCATGGTCGACCCTCAGCGGCGGCACCGTGGTCCCGCTGGGTCGCCCGTAACACGTGGCATTGGCGGCACCGCTCGACCGCCGCACGCGCGGCGCGCTGGTCGAAGCGGCGGCGCGACGCCACCTGCTGGACGCGGGCTTGCGCGATATCGCCAGCAATGCCCGCTATCGCGGCGGCGAACTGGACCTGGTGATGCTGGAAGCCGGCGCCCGCGGAATCCCCAGCGTTGTCTTCGTCGAGGTGCGCTATCGAAGCGGCAAGGACTTCGGCGACGGCGCGGCTTCGATCGACGGGCGCAAGCAGCGCAAGCTCGTGCACGCCGCGCAGCTGTTCATCGCATCGCATCGACAGTTCGCGCATGCCGACTGCCGGTTCGATGTCGTCTTCGCCGACGGCGATCCGGAGCGGCCGAACCTCCGGTGGTTGCGCGACGCGTTCCGCGCAGACGATCCCTGATGCCGCGGTCGAACCGATAGAGCACGAACGCGCACTGCCGGCGCACCGGCACGCTGCGCTATGCCGCGGCGGTACCTTCGCCCAGCCCGATCGCCTCCACGCCGCGCCGCGACAAGCGCGTGTAGTCGTCCGACGCGCCATCGAGATGGCGAAACAGCGACACCAGCGCGACCACCCGGCCGCTGAACTGCTGCAGGTCCAGGGCATGCATCGGGTCGATGTCGGCGACGCCATGGATTGAATTGCCGTCGTAGGCAAGCAGGTCCCCTGCCTGGCAGAAACGTTCGTAATGGAAGCGCTCCTGGCCGCGATCGACGTAGGCACCGCCCTCGTCGAAGTCGCGTCCCGGATCGCTCATCAGCAGCATCGGCTGGTAGTAGCCCATGCCGGCTTCGGTCGTCGCCAGCTGCGAATAGACGTCGCGGTGCGGGACCATGAAGCCGCCGCCGCGCGGGTACTGCTGGATGCGCGTGCACGACCAGTACCCTTCCTGCGTCCCATGCACGGCGAAGTCCGCCGGCACTCCGTACAGAAGGTTGCGGAAGCGCGCCAGCTGGATGAAGTGCGCGCGCATGCCGTGGATGTCTTCGGCGAATATCGGGTTGTAAAGCGCGCGCATGAACCGGCCCAACGTGCGCCTGCTGTCCACGCCGGAGTTCGCGCCTATCTGCAGCTTCTGGAAATTCCTGCGCACCGCGTCGCTGTCGCGCGGATCGTGCTTGCGATCCTCGCTCGGGTCGAAACGATCGCGCATGCCCGCCAGCACGGCGCGGATGGCTGACGGATCGAACACGCCGCGAATGCAGACCAGCGCATGCTCGGCGATGGTCGCGCGCACCTGGTCAATGCACAACGACTCGAGCGAATCGGCATGCAGGAGGACGGCGTCGAACGCCGGCGTCGACGGTGGTGTCGCCGCCGTCATCGCCAGGCGACGATCGACTGGAATGGCTTGATGATCGCGGGCATCACACGTTCGATCGTCCGCTCGCGCTTCCAGCGCGCCATCCAGTTGTAGGGCGCGCGCGGCAGTCCGCCATAGTGGCGGATCCCGACACGGGAAAAACCCGCGTCCATCACCGCACGCCGAATCGCCTGGGGCGTGAGCCGGTAGATTCCGCGCTCCGCCGACCAGCGCATGCCCGGCGTCAGCGCGATCTGCACCGGGAACAGCGGATGGAACGGATTGGGTTCGACGAACACCATGCGTCCGCCCGGACGCAGGCGCGCATGCGCTGCGCGGAAGTAGCGCGCCAGTTCCGGCAGGTGGTGCAGCACGAAGAAACCGGTCATCACGTCGTAACTGGCGGCGTCCTGCTCCAGCACGCCGGCAATGTCGCCGCACCGGATCGAAAACCCGTCGCGGGCCTGAAGTGCCTGGCGCGCTTCGTCGGACAGTTGGGGCGACAGCTCGACCGCCGCGACGCCGAGGCCCGCATCGAGCAGCAGTCGCGAGAAGCGACCGAGCCCGGCGCCCCATTCGCAAGCCGATTCACCTGGCTGCAGCGCACCGGCCGCCATGACCTCGTCGAAATGGCGATGGATGTAGGGCGTGTCGAGCGCGAGCATCCGCACCGGCCGGCGTTGTGCGAAGTAGGCGATCTGGCGTTCGAGTACGTCGTCGTGGACGGCCTGCGTGACGGTCTGGGGCATGGTGATGTGAGTCCTTGGTCGTCTAGAGAACACGGTTGAGCCGGCGCGCGGCGAACATCTGCCACAGCGATGCGGCGGCCTTGGTGCATCGGGCCAGCGAGGTGTAGCCCGATTCGCCATGCAACCGCTTCGCGCGGACGATCGTCACGCTGGTGCTGCGTCCCCGCGCGGCGGCCATGAGTGCAAGCAGCGACACCCGTGTCGCGCCCGCCTGGTTGATGCGGTCCAGCACCGGGCGCGACATGAGTGCGTACAGGCATGCACCGCGGGGCAATCCGCCGACGACCGCCACTGCAGCGCGATAGAGATGCGACGTGATGCGCCGCGCGACCTGCGAATAGCTGCCGGTTCGGCGCGCAAACACGATGTCGAAACGATGGCGCAGCGGCCACAGTCGCGCGATCGCCTCCGGCGGATCTTGCAGGTCCGCGTCCATGATCACTGCCCATTGTCCGCGGCTCTCGCGCAGTCCAGCGCGCAATGCCGCGTCCTGGCCACGATTGCGCGGAAGACGCAGCACGCGGACACGGGGATCGTGCAGGGCGGCGTGTTCGGCCCGCGCACCGCTGCCGTCGGGGCAGGCGTCGTCGACCAGGATCGTCTCGGCGGTGATGCCCAGCGTGCGCGACACCTCGTGGATGCGCGCCAGCAGTTCGCCGAGTTGCTCGGCCGTGCGGTACAACGGCAGCACCCAGCTCAGCTCGATGGGCATCGAACGCGCACCCGCCGCGATGGGATCGCGGCTCATGCCGGCGAATCCGCGAGGAGGTAGTCACGCCCATCGCGCGAACGGGCCCAGTCCCAGCACCGCTGCAACCCCTCCGACAGGCTCACCTTGGGTTGCCACGCCAGCCCGTCGCGCGCGTCCGGAACGATGCCGGGTTCGACATCGCCATAGCGGTCGCCCTGCTCGTAAGGTTCGTCCGCGACAAGAGGCTTGCCGACGATTGTTTCGAGCAGCGTCGCGACCTCGCGCGTATCGTGCAGGCGCCCGCTGCAGGCGTTGAAGACACCGCGCGCCCCCGGCGCGAAGGCACTGGCCAGGCACGCACGCGCGATATCGTCGTAATGGATCCAGTCGCGCCGCCCCGGGATCCGTTCCAGCCGTACCCGTTCGCCCGAAAGCGCCGCGCGCAACAGGCTGGCGACCAGGCGTTCGCGCTGCTCGTAGGGGCCATAACCGGTGAACACGCGGATCTCGGTCAGTGCGATGTCGAATTGCGCCGCCAGTTGCGCGGCCAGCAGGCTTTCGGCCGCCTTGACGGCACCGCGGAAACTCTGCGGGCGCATCGGCGCGCCGACATCGCGCGGGCCGCGGCCTGCGCCGTAACACATCGCACTACCGATCCAGGTCATGCGACCGTGAAAACCGGCTGCGTGCGCGCCTTCCAGCACGCCCAGCAGACCCGCGCACATGCCAGACAAAAGCAGTTGGCGCGATTG
>Ga0207691_10001601_pt1 | contig 22500 bp, 14 predicted proteins | sample KBSM13metaG_FD_184327 | JGI IMG/M metagenome (GOLD analysis project Ga0207691, IMG submission 184327) | Miscanthus rhizosphere microbial communities from Kellogg Biological Station, Michigan, USA - KBS M1-3 metaG (SPAdes) (version 2) | ecosystem: Host-associated > Plants > Roots > Rhizosphere >... | reverse complement strand
CGCTGCTGATCAATCACGTGGGCTCGCTCGCCGCTCGGCCGGAAGCGTTCACCGAGGTCCGGAATCTGTTCCTCGCTGCCGACTACGTGCGCACCCACACGGACCTCGCGACGATGGAAGGCGCCAACGAGGCCGCGCGCAGAGCGACCAATGCGATCCTGGCGGTTTCCGGTATGAACGCCAATCCGTGCGGCTTGTGGGAGTTCGACATTCCCCTCGTCATGCGGCACGCACAGGTCATCGACGAGCTGCACTTCCGCATGGGTCTGCCGAACATGTTCCTGACCCTCGGTTGACGGCTCGCCAGGCGCCGCGGCAAGCGCGACGTATCAGCGGCGAGCCGCGCTCATCAGGCGGACCCACAGGGTGTTCAACGCTTTTGGGTCGAGCTTGCGCACGGCAACCCACGGCTCGGCGTCGCTCTCGCGCAGGCCGAGACAGGCGGCCGCGAGCGTGCGATCCGACGTATCGTCGGTGACGAACACGCAGTTGACAAGCCGGCCCGCTGACGAGAGCTGCTGCAGCTCGAACACGCAACCTGCATTCGCTTTCGTGAAACCGCGCAGATCCATCAGCACGATGCTGCTGCGCGTGATCAGCGACTCGAGCGTCGCGCGCCAGGTGTCGTCGTAGCAAAAGAATTGGGCGATCCGGAACCGGCCATCCGGATCCGGCAAGTGCTCGAGGTCGCGCAGGCGCTCCGCAAGCTTCTCGTCATTGCCGACATAACTCGAGTCGATGTCGCCGCGCACGAAGGCGAGCGCCTCGCCGGCATCGACCGAACGCAGCGCGAGATCCGCTCCGGCGATCATCGCCACGGTACCCTCGAACCGCCAGCGCGCCGCAACGGCATCGAACAAGCGCTCGGTCCGCGCCTGGAAGCCGAATACCCGCAGCAAGAGCAGCGACGGTCCGGAAGTGCGCTCGGACAGTCGCAACGCTTTCACCGCGAGGCGCGAGCCGAAAAGGTAGATCACGTAGGCGGCGATGCACGCCGTCACCGAAACCGCCGCGCCGTATCTCCAGAGCGTCACGAGGTGCAGCGCGACGACGACACCCCACCAGGCATCGACGATCAACTGCATGTCACTGAATTTTTTCGCTTCGTAGCCCGAGGCGACGCGGCCGATAGCCCACCAGCCGAGCACGCCGACCGGCAGGCTCGACATGAGGAACAGAAGCGCCGGCCCGAACGTAGCCCCAAGGTTGCCGACTGCCCAGCGCAGCAACGCATTCACGCGCTGCGCGTCGTCCACATTCCCCTTCAGCCAGGCGTCGAAAATGGTGAGCGCGAGGCTCAGCAGCACCACGACCGCGAGGACGAGCGGCATCACGTTGCGGATGCGCGGGCGTCCGGTGAGGAACACGAGTACGAGCGGCGGCAGCGCATTGAGCGCGAGCGCGATCGTGAAGTAGTAGGCGTTCATCGCGAGCCCGGCATCGAGGGATCGGCCGCCGATCATTCGGCCAATCACCGGGATGCCGACGGTGAGCACGCATCCTGCGATCCATACGATCACGAACGCGCGGAAAATCCGGCGCGCCGGCGCCGCCACGAGGAAGCCGATGAGAACGATCGCCGGCGACGCGTTCGTGACGACGATCACCAAGGTCTGCAGCGCGAGCTCGATTGCTGCCGACGACTCGCGCGTGAATTCACGGAGCTCCGGGGCGGAAAGTGCGAGCGCGGAGAGTACGAATGCGAGGCCGTACGCCAAAGCGAGGTTGCGACGCACCGCGGCGGACGAGCGCGCGCCCACGGAAGGCGGCGGTACGGCGCGTGGTGCAACCGGCGGGGGAACGGCGTGCAGGCCCGTTCCCTTGCCAGCGGCGCTCGTGCGCATCGTTTTCTCGACCGCGCGCCGGTAGAGCCGGAGAAACAGCCACCCGACGACAAGCGAAGCGAGCACGCCGTTGAAGATGGCGTAAGCGATCTCGCCCGAGTGGATTCCCGCCATCGATCGTCGGCCGTGCGCAAGTTATGATGCGTCGATGACTGAAGGCAAGACGGCGACGGGAACTCGCGTGCCCGGCTGGTTGCGGTTCGTGCTGGCGCTGTGGGCGATTGCCGGATTGCTGCTGGCGCTGCAGTCGCTCGAGCTCAAGCTGTTCGAAGCCCTGGGCGGCTAGCGCTCAGGAGAAGGAGCCGAGAAGCTTCAGCAGCTCAACGGCCGCGCGCTTCTCGGCGGCCGCGGCTTTCGGCGCGCGGCAAGAGAGCACGAAGCTCGCCTGATCGTAGACCGATCGCCACATCGACCTCGCCTTGACGCGGCCGTGGAGATCCCGGTAGCGCGTCTCGAGCTGCTTCAGCTTTCCGCGCAGACCTTCGGCCGACGCCAGCGCCTCGTACATCGCGAGCTCGATCTCGCCGGCGGCGGCCCAGAATTCGGGATCGTCGCGCATCGCCGCTTCCAGCACTTCGCGCACTTCGCGCGAGCGAGCCGGTGGGACGGCGCTCTTCGAGCCTCGACGCAGCAGAAGGTCGGCCGCGACCAGGTTAAGCATCGGGTAAAACGCGTTCGAGAGCCTTGCGCCTTTCGCAAGCCGTTCCGCTTCCGCGTAGCACGACCTCATCTTCGCAAGATCGCCGTTCGCGCGGTTGCCCGCGGCGCCCTGCACCATCACGCGACGCTTGTAAGCGGATGCCAGCATGCTGCTGCGCTCCACGGAAGGCTGGATCGCGATCAGTTTGCTCAGCAGATCGATCGCCGCATCGATGGCGCGGAGCGCCGCTTGGGTCGCTTTTGGTCGCGCACCGTGCTTCCCCCCGGCTCGCGAGCGTTCGACATCGTCCCACGCGTCGCGCACGCGGAGGTTTGCAAGCTGCTCGATCGCCCACGTGGGCGCGGTCCCGTCCTCGGCAGCGACCGCGCGCTCGTACCAGCAGATCGCCGCTCGCCGGTCGCCGAGCGCGTCCCACGCCATCGCATAGGCGGCAGCCACGCGGCCGATGCTGCCCCACTGCAGCGAGAAACGATCTTCGAGAAAGCGGATCCGCATGCGCTGCGCTTCGCCCGTCCTGCCCTGGTACTTGCTTTGAACCTGCAGCGTCTCGAGCGCGTTCTCGAGACCGATCGAAGAAGCGATGCCCGCGAACTCGTTCAGCGGCGAGGCAACGCCCTGGGCGTCGGCAGCGTCGCGCCGGAAGATCCAGTCCGGGTCGCCGTAGCACTGATACGCGGCCCAGGTGTTGCCGCCCGCGAGCTGTGCGGCCTCGCGAGCGTCCGCTATCGCGTCCAGGAAGCGGCGCCCGTTCAGGATCCCGTCGTAGAAGGTCGTCGCGAAAGTGCTGGCCGCGGTATCGTCGACCGCCCATCCCGCGGCGATGACGCAGCGCACGCCGATGCTGATGAGCTTCTCCGCGACCGTTGCCGCGAAGCGCGCGCGGTCGTACTTGCCGGCGAGTTGTGCCGGGTTGCGCGCGGCGAGATGACAGCAGTTGACGAACACGAGCTCCGGCACGACGCGCATGCTCTCGATTTCGCGGGGACCCAAAAAGCTGCGCTCCGACAGCACGACGCCGCGCGGATCGCCATCGACCGGTTCCGCGCCGCCCTCCGCCGTCGCATCGCCGGCAAAGCGGGCCGGCGGCTCGCCATGCCCGGAGATGTGGACGATTCTCCAATCGCGCGCCATCAGGGCGTTGATGATCGTGCGCGCATCGGGTCCCGGCTGCGCTTCGTCATCGGGGCTGATGAGCGCGACCACTTTGTCCGGCCCGAGCGCCCCGAGAGCGGTGAGCCGCCTGACGATCGCATTCGCCTCGGCGCGCGCGCCCGGCAGTCGCGGATATAGAGTCGGGTCGCAGAGCGGCTCGCCGATGACGAGGATCTTGTCCTCCGTCCCGGCGTCGCGCGCTTCGCGGCGAAACGCGGAGACGCGCAGCTTCCGGATGAGCTTCGAACGGATCGCCCATGGGCGGCGATCGCCGCTGCCGGGCACGTTGGCATCGAGCAGCTCCCATGGGATGCCTGCGGTCCCGGGATCGACCTCAATCATCATTTCCAGCGAGCCTCCCAGAAAAGGCTCCAGCTCGACCGGCACCAGCAGCCGGAACAGCGTGCGCCCGATCTGGTCGTCGACGCTGCCGTCGTTCGACGCCGCTTCGACGAGCCGCCGCAGGAGCGGCGCTTGCGTCGCCTGCGCGCGTATCTCCGTTCGCGCCCGCTTAGTGTCGAGCGTGTACGCGATGTACGGATTGCCCGCCGCGTCCTGATCGGAGATCGCGGAGATCAAGTCGTAATCGGCGCCGCGATAGCCCGATTCGAGCGGCCGCTTCATCGCGCCCCTGCTCGACTGGATCGAGCCCGTCACGACGTACTGCGCGGGAGACGAGCTCGCCTGCACTTGCAGGCTGCGCCACGCCTCGGTCGCGCGTTCGAGATAGAGCTCGATCAGATGCAGATGAGCGACGACAGGCCAGCGGATCTTCGCGAGCCGCTCGTTGGCTTCGCGCACCCCTTGCGCAATCAGCTGCGCGGATTGCGCGGCCGAAACGCCGCTGCCGCCGCTGCCGATGAGCGTGGACGCGAGCTCGAACCCCGCAGCACCGCCGGAGCGCTTTTCGGACTCGCGCTGCGACCACTCGATCACGGCCTGTCTCACCGTGTGGACGAGATCGACCGCGCGCAGCTCGCCTTCGGGCCCGAGGCCGGCGACGATGACTGCTTCCGGCCGCGGCACCCGCCCCGGGTAGTCCTCGTCGCAAGATCGATTCGCGAAGACGTGATTGCTGCCCGGAGCGTCGGGATACGATCCTGCCTTCACCTTCTCGCTCATCGAACGGCCGATGAGCCGGTCCATCACCGCCTCGGTGCCGGTCAGGCGCATCGACCGGTAATGCCCGAGCAAAAGCGGCTCGCGAACGAACTTGAGATCGCCATTGATGACCGTCACCCGCAGCGCCGCGCCAGCCTCCGCCGCAGGCGCCTTTGCGCTTTCGCTCGACGGCGCGTAGAGATCGCGATCGGCGGCGGGCGGCCGGCCCGATGAGCCGCCGCGCGCGGGACGGCTTCGCACATGCGCGGTGGCGGGGTCGGTCCGCGCGCTCGTGGCAAGAGTCGCGGCAACGTCGTCCAGCACGGCGAGCTCGTTCGTGGCTCCGCGCTGCAGGAGCTCGAGGTACGCGCCGTACGCGCTTTCCTCTTCCGGCAGCTTGCCGTGTTCGCATTCGACCTTCCAAGTTTTGACCCCGGGCAACCGTGCGCTCGACCACGTCACGCGCCCGTCGCCGCTCGATTGCGCATCGAGATAGACGAGCCCGTTCTGCGCGCTCACCTCGTAGCCGTCAGGCGTGAGCTTTGACTGCCCCACGACGAGCGCGATCCGGTCGGCGAAGCCCGCGAGCGTCGCGCCGAGCTGGCCATCGAGCTTCCTGCGCAGGCCGACGGCGCGGTCGAGCACGTCCTGCGTCGGAATGCCCCACTCGTACGCGTCGAGCTGCAGCGGCACGTCGTGCCACACGCTGCGCTCGCGTGCCGCCTCGAGATCGTCGGCCGCGAGCTTCTGCCACGTGGCGGCGCTTGCGAGGTCCGGCGTTGCATCGAGCAATCCTGCCTGCATCTGGATGAAGCCCGGGAATGCGGCCATCAGCATGCGTGCTTCCCGGCTCGCGAACGGCGCGCCGACCGCCACGAGGAGATTGCCGAAGTTGTCGTCGCCCGACAGCACTTGCATCGGCGCCCATGATCCGCCGTTGGGCGTGCCAAGCATGAGGACGCGCGCGCCATCGCGCGCCATCATCTGCTTCCACGTCTGCGGCCGCTCGAGCAGCATCGTCCGCGCGAGCAATCCGCCCATCGAATGCGCGACGATCCGTACGGGCAATCCGCTGCGCTCGCGCGCGGCGATCGCATTGTCGACTGCATCTGCAAGGCGCTGCGCCTCCTCTTCCAGCGGCCGTCGCCAGTCGTAGCCGAATTCGATGACCTCGTGCGTTTTCGCGAGGAACTTCGCGAGCCCGTCGTACAGCCCGAGGGGCGCGTCCGCGCTCACGTTGTCCTTGCCGGGCGAATACGCGAGCTTGTTCAAGCCGAAGACGATCCGCGGCGAAAGCCAGATGCGGTCTTTGCCGACTTTGAGGTTGCTGCCGAGAATGCCCGGCAGGACGAAGACGGCGGGCTTGTCGGTCGCCGGCGGCCGGTCGGTGGGAAACGCATCGCGTGGCCTCGGTGCGCGCGCGCCGCTCGATTCTTCGCCGGCCCAGGACAGCGGCCCGATCGGCCGAAAGCGGCGCGGATCTGCGTCGACCAGGGCGCTCGTGATCGCCGCGGCTGACGTTTCGTTGGTGAAGTAGGTGAAGTGCGAGACCTTGCCGCCCTGGTCGAGCACGAACGTCGCTGCCTCCTTGCGCGGCACCCCGCCGTACATCGACCGCGTCTGCACGACGAGATCGTTGTCGGTCCAGTAGAACGAGTCGGCGACGAGCGTCTTGAGCCAGGAAACGACCGAATCGCCCTCGATGTCGCCGGCGACGACGCGAAGGTCGCCGGGTATGGGATCGGTCGCGGAGTACAGCCACTTGACCAGCGGGTTGTCCGGGATCTGCGCGCTCAAGCCGGGGATCCGGGCGGGATCCTCGCGATGCGCGGCGACATGCGCAATCAGGTCGACGACCGCCGGCGCGACAGGAATCCCCGCAAGCTCGAGGCTCCACTTGAACACCGAGAGATACGCATCGAGCCGCTTCGACGCGAGCAGCGTGCCGCGCGCGGGACACGCGACGCGGACGACCCTGCCGATCCGGATGCGCTTTCGCGCCAGGGCGTCGTGCAGCGCCTCCATGTCGGCGCGGTGCTGCTGGTAGCCTTTGGCGGCGAAGAACCTGAGATCGGCCGCAAGGTCGGCGCTCGCACACGCGCGCACGAGCACTTCGGCGACGAGCCCGCCGCGCGAGTGCGTCAGCAGATCCACGTGGGCGTCCTGCGGCAGCGCGTTCGCGAGCGTGAGCGCGTTGGCGATGGGACTGACCGACAGCGTGCGGTGATCGAGCGCGTAGACGCGGTTGCCGTAGTGGTCGAAGATCGCGGCAACGTGCTCCGGGTGGTCCTTCCAGAGCTTGTCGAAGGTGAGCGCCGTGTTCGCGAACGTGCCGTGCACGAGCACGAGCGCCGGCGCGCCGTCCGCGGATACATCGACGCTTGCAGGACGTGCGCCGCTGCCCTTGAGCTTCGGCAGCGCGTCGCGTTGCAATCGGTAGACGCCTTCGTCGACCTGCTCGTCCACCTTGCGAACGACGACATCCGCGACGAGCCCGGCCCCGGCGCCGGAGATGACGTCAATGCTGTCGAGCAGCACCTCGCCGAGGCCGTCGCCGCCGCCGCGCACAGCCGGAGCCCGTTGCAGGCCTCGCCATTGCAGCCGCGTGGGAACGCGAATCGCGCCGTCGGGCCTCTCCGTTTCCGCCGGCGCTCCGCCGCGCGCGCCGGGCGGCGTTGTCTGCGCCGCGATGAGATCGAGCGCGTTCTCGGGATGCAGATACAACGCGGGGCCGCCCGAGATCCGCAGGACGACGATGTCCTTGCCGGGTTCCGCGGTGACTCGAACGTCTGCGGCACCGCCCCGAGCCGCCCCGACGCGTACCGATTGCCTGACGCGACCTAGCAGAGCGGCGGGCCGGAGCTCCGGCGTTTCACCGCCCCGCGCTGCGCCGGCAGGAGATTGCTCCTGTCCGATGACGACAAGGACGACGGGCTTCGCCATCGACGGTCGCGTTTCCGGCGGCAGCGGCCGCGCTAGACCGTGAACGGCGGCTGCGCGAGAAACGTGCCCGCTACGCCGAGCGTGAACAGGTTGGGCGACTGGCTCGCCGGCAGGCCCGCCTTGATGCGCGCGTGAAACGTGCCGTAGTTGCCCTGGAATGTGCCCTGGCTCCAGACTTTGAGCAGCGACTCAGTGAACGCGCCGTTGTGATCGCCATCCATCGACGTCTGGTTGTCCTGGCAGCCGGATATCAGCACGACGGCGGGATTGAACTTCTTGACGATCGCCGCCAGCCGCCCGCTCGCCGCCACCTGCGCGAGCGCGGCGTCGGGGTCGACTCTCGCCTTGCCGGCCGACTTCACGAGATCGAGCTGCAGCTTGTCGTAGAACGCCTGGTGCTCGCGATACGTGCGCATTGCGATTGCCGGTGGCATCAGTTTCGGCCGCTGGTGCGTGGTCGCGAACGGCGGCGGCCCCGCGCGCGTGACCGTTCCGCTATGGCAACTGTCCGACAGCACGAGAATCCGCACGCCCGGTCCGAATCGGCTCAATTCGAAGTAAAGCTCGTCGTCGATCAGCTGGCCGTCGTAGAGGCACCACGTCTCGTCCTGCTTGTCGGGCTCGTCGCCGCTCACGTCGGGAACCTGTCCGCCGTGGCCTGAGTAGGTCAGCAGGAAGAAATCGCCCGCTTTGAGCGTCTTGGCGGCGTCGCGCAGGCCCGTCAGGACGTTCTCGCGGGTTGCCTTCTTGGTGAGCAAAATCGTCGACTTCATTCCTTTCGATTTGGCGATCGCGGCCATGTCGTTGGCGTCGAACTCGCAGGCCGCGAGCGGCCCGTCCCATCCACCGTAGGCGGCGGCGCTCACGCCATTGAGGCCCGCGTGAAGGGATACCCCTTTTGCATTGGACTTCGCTTCAGCCTTGTTCCTCTTCGCCATGGTTCGCTCTCCTGTGCGTCAAATGGGCGCGTGCAAAACGCGCGATCGCTATCGATCTCGACTTCCGGTTTCGTGCGACTTACGCCACCAGCGTGGCAATACGGGTGATCACGCCGAGCACACCGGCCACGGCGTTGATCACGTCGACGGCGTCTTCCAGCTCCTGCAATTCGTCCGCCAGGTCCTTGGTGGCGTCCTCGATGTCGGGCAGCTCCGCCGCAAAGTCCGCGGACAGTTGCTCGAGCAGCACGTTGCGGAGCGCATTGATCGCGCGCGCGAGCTCGAAGATCTCGTTGCTCCACGCGGCGTGCGCCGCGTCGTCCAGCCGGTTCGGGTCGATCAGCAGCAGCGCGTCCTGCGCGGCCTGCAGTTGCAGCTTGAGCGAGCGCAGGCGTTCCGCCTGGCCGCTCGGCGCCCTGATGGGTGCGAGCATTGGCGTAGCGCCGCGTGCCGCATTCGCCGACCTCGACACGCTGCGTCTCGCCACCGTGGGCGTGGGCGCCGCGCGAGGGGGGGCCGCTGACCTAGGCGTGCCGCGGGCGGCCGCCGAGCGCGCGGTCTTTCGCCCGGCGGTCTTCGTGGTTCTCTTGCGCGTCGCCATCGATCCTCCGCCATCGCTGCGTCGTTTGGCCGTACGGATTACCTCGCCTTGGTCGCGTCCTTCAGCGCGCCGACGGCTTCCAGCAAGTCGTCGGTGTCCTTCAACATCGCCGTCACCTCCCTCGCCGAGTACTCGCCGCTCAAGATGCGTTCCCACACGTTCTGCATTTGCTTGGCGGCCACCTGCGCCGACGTCACGGCGGCTTCCGTTTGACCCAATGCCCGCACTTTGAGATACGTACGGCGGTGGTCGGCCCAGGTCGCGTCGATGTCGCCTTTGAGGTACGGCGTTTTCACCTTGCTGAGGTAGAACTGGTTGTTCGACTTCGTAAGGTTGTTGCGTATGTCGTCGCCGGCGAGCTCCAACACTCGCTCCTGCAATGCGAGAGCGCGCCCTATCGTCGGCGCATCGCGCTCGAGCGCCTTCGCCACCTTCGCGCCGTGCACCTGCGCGGCGACGACCTTGGCAAGACCACCGATCGCATTGACCTGTGCGTTGGTCAGGAGCGGCTTGCCGGCGCCTTTTTCCAGCGCGTCGCTCAGGCTGTCGACGCGCTCCGCAACCGACTTCACGGCCTCGCCGGTCGCATCGGCCTGCGAGCCGTTGGCGAGCTCCTGCAACGACCTGAAGTAGGCCTCGACGGCATTCACCGATCGCTTGAGCGTGGCGTAGAGGGAAATTGTCTTGACGAGCTGGGCGTCGAGCTGCTCGAGCCTCGCTGCGCGCTGGTCTTGCTGCTCTTGCGAAACCGGCGGGCGCGGCCTCGTGACGACCTGCGTGTCGCTGTCGGCGTCGACTGCAGCGTCACTCGCCACGTCGACCACTTTGGCCGTGGCCTGCGCGTAATGGATGCCGGCGGACGAAAGGTCCTTCGCGCGCTCGACCGCAACCGACGCGCAGCCACCCAGCACCGTCGCCGCCGCCGCGACGGCGAAGGCGCGGCGAATCGCGGTCACTTCCTGGGAGCGGGCCACTCGACCCCCAGCTTCTTCGCCGTGCGCGGCCCGCAGATGCCGTCGGCCACGAGCCTGTTCATGGCCTGAAAGGCTTCGACGGCGGCGACGGTGTGCGGCCCGTATTCGCCGTCGATCTTCCCGGGATCGACGCCCTTGTCGCGCAACGCGCGCTGGACCGCGCGAACAAGCGCGCTTCGTACGCACGGCGTCTCTAGCGTCAGCAGGTAGGGCAGCGGCTTGACCGGCGCCACGTAACCGGTCGACGTATACGTCAGGCCGGGCACCTTGACGATGTAGTGCCAGAGCCGTCCTTCGATCCTGTCGCGTCGGACTCCGAGGTTGACGCCAGCGGCCTCGACCGTTCCGCCCTGGCCGTCCGTAATCGCGATGTGACCCATCTTGCCGGGCGCCGGCGGAGTGCGGATCAGCACGGCGCCCGCGATCGAGTTCGACTCGAGCTGCGTCGTCCGGTCGAGCAACCCATCGAGAGCGTCGCGCACCCATGCACCGGAGTAGGCGTCGGCGACCGCAGGATCGGCGGTGTTGCTGATGCAGCCGTACAGCCTGCCGGTGGCCTGGAATGCGAGCCATGACGCAAACTCCGCGCAATCCCATGGACCGTGCCAGTGCCCGTTGTCCTTCGGCACCTGGACATTCACGTATTTCTCGCCGATGCGCGTTTGCGCGAGCGCAAGGAGCTGGGCGCCGGAGACCATGCGAACCTTTCCATAGCAGGGCGCGATCGGGTGATGCGGTCGCGAGGCGAGAGCCTACGACTTTGAGTGGCGCGCATCAAGGGCTCGCGCTCGTTGGTCCAGATTCTGCCGACGAGTCGAGCCCACGACGGCGCCGCAAATTTCAAGCGCCGCGTCGATCGGCGATACTAGCCGGGTCGACGTCGAGTGGCGCTTCATGGACATCGAAACCACCGACCAGGCTCCATCGGAAGTCCGGCTCCATCGCGTGTTGTGGCTTGTCAAGTTCCTGCGCGCGCTGGTGCTGCACATTCTCGTCGCCGTCATTGCGGCCGCTGTGTACTTCCTGACGGGGTTCGACAAGCTTTCGCCCCTCGCGGTCGACATGATTCGCTCGATGCGGGCGCAAGCGATTCAGAACGACCTCGATGGAAACCCACTCGGGCAGGTTGGGTTCGCCATCACAGCGGCGATCCTGTTCGTCGTGTTTTTGATCTTCGTGACGTGGATCTATCGCTCGATCACGAACGTTCGGCGTCGCGCCTTCGAAGACGTAACGCGCCGGCATCGAGGCCACGGCATACGGCGCGACGAAGCGCGGGCTCGCGCCTTCGACCTTCATCGCCGCGTCGATCGAGCGGCGCGCCTCGTCGTCGCGCGCGAGTTGCAGGTAGGCATACACCATGTAGTCCGACGCGTGGTACGCCTCGTCCGGCTCGTTGCCGGCGATGGCGACGTCGCGCGAGCGCTTGTTCGTTGCGGCGGATTCCGCCCAATCGCCCGTGCGGGTGAAGATGTGCGACGGCATGTGGAGCGCATGCGGAGCCGCGGGCGCGATGGAGGCATAGCGCCGCGCGGCGGTAAGGCCCTTCGCGGCAATCGGCGGCGCGTCGTAGCTGTGAATCAGGTAATGGGCGACACCCGGATGATCGGGATGTTTCTTGAACTGGTCCTCGAGGACCGCGGCAGCCTTCAAGTAGGCAGCGTGCGTCTGGTCCGATTGCGTCTGGGTGCCTGCGACGTACAGCGCGGCGAAGATCTGCGCCTCGTCGTCGACCGGATACTTCTTCGCGAGCGCCTCGTACGCCTGCGCGCGGGCAACCTGCCGTTCGCGCTCGGACCGCGTGCCGAAATCCTGGTAATACGCGGCGACCGCATCGACGTAATCGCGCTCACGCTCGGTTTTGAGGCCAATGCGCCGCGCCTCGTCGATCGCCTGTTGGGCGATTTCGGCGCCCTTCGGCGACGCCCCCTGGCCCGCGAGTGGGTTCGACATCTGGATGGCGGCGATTCCCCAATCGGCGATGGCGCAGGACGGGTCGTCCTTGAGCACGTCCCTGAAGGCGCGCTCGCCGGCCGAATACCAGAACGAATGCAGCATGGCGACAGCGCGCTCGAACTGCGCCTGGACCTTGGGGTTGCAGGTCGTGGGGAAGGAAACCTTGCCCAGCGTGCCGGATTGTGAATCCGTGTCGTGCGCGTGGGTGGGAAGGATTGCGACAGCGAAGACGAACGGAAGAAGACGCAAGCGAAGGGTCATGGGCGCGCTCCTGTGAGATGACGAAACGCAGATGAACCGCTCGCAAACTTTGCGCCGTCGCGAAGCGACCGTCAACGGCGCGCCCGGCACCGTCGAGGCATCTTCCGGACTCTCGGCAAGATAACGCGGACGCTGCGTCAGCCGAGCGCTCCGCGCGGCGCTTCCACCTTCAAGTCGAGGACGAAGGTCTGCCCCACGAGGTCCTTGCCGAAACTGCGGTGGCGCTCTTCCTTCGTGAGACGAAAGCCCGCGTCCTCGTAGAGATGGCGCGCGGCGTCCAGGCCGCCGTTCGTCCACAGCATCAATTTTCGGTAGCCGGTGCGGCGCGCGAAGTCGATGCACTCGGCGACGAGGCGGCGCCCGATTCCGCGGCCCCGTGCCGACGGCTCGACAATTAGCAGCCGGAGCTGCGCAACGGCAGCCGAGCGCTCGACCACGAACGCCGAGCCCACGTTCTCGCCGCAGCGCTCGGCGATCCAGCAGCGCTCGCGCTTCGGCTGGTACCGTTTGATGAAGCGCGCCGCGATCTCGGCGACCAGCGCTTCGAACGTTTCGTCCCAGCCATATTCCTTCGCGTAGAGCCTGCCGTGACAGGCGACGACCCATCCGATGTCGCCCGGTCGATGCGGGCGGAGCACGACGGGCGCCGGGTTCCTCTCCGGCTCGCCGAGCAGCGATTCGACGGTGCGCATCGCGCCGACGAGGCGGCGCTGCGCGGCGTCGGGCACCGGGGCCAGGAGCTCCGCGATCTCGTCGTGCGATGCACGGTCGAGCGGCTCGAACGCCTTGCTCCCCGCGCGCGTCAGCTGGAGCTCGTGGCGCCGCGCATCGCTCGCCGCCGGCGATTTCCGCACGTAGCCGCTGCCTACGAAGCCCCGCAGAATGCGGCTCAAGTACCCGGCATCCAGTCCGAGACGCTGCGCGAGGTCGCTGGCGATGGAGGGCCCCGACGCATGCGCGAGCTCGTAGAGGACGCGCACCTCGGCCAGCGACCACGGGCTGTCGTACAGCCCCTGGCGCAGCATCCCGATGCGCTGGGTGTAGAAGCGGTTGAAGCGCCGGACGGCCTCGATGCGCGAATCAAGGCCGTCTCGCGGTGTCATCGAGGCGGCGGAGGTGGCCATGTGACAATGTCAAGCAATTAATTGACTTTGTCAACTAATTGCCGCGTCCGCCCGGCGCAGCAGGAGCGCGGGCTATCTGCGGACCTGCGAGATCACTCGGGCGCGCGGCCCCAAAGCCACGCGGCGCCCCGCACCCCGCTCGAATCGCCGTGCGCGTTCCGGACGAGCTTCGTATCGACGCGGTCCGAGAACACCCACGGCCCCCAATGTTTCGGCACGTTCCGGTAGAGCCGGTCGACGTTCGAAATGCCACCTCCCAGCACGATCACATCGGGGTCGAGCAGGTTGATGACGTGCGCGATCGCCCGGGCGAAGCGCTCCTCGTAGCGGGCGAGCGTTGCCTCGCACTCTCGATCCCCGGCAGCGGCAGCGGCGGCGATGTCTTTGGCGTGTCGCCACTCGCCGGCCGCTTCGAAATGGTCGCGCTCGATGGCCGGCCCGGACAGCCACGTCTCGATGCACCCACGGCGGCCGCAATAGCACGCGGGGCCGGGCAGTTCCTCGTGGCGCGGCCATGGAAGCGGATTGTGTCCCCATTCGCCCGCAATCCCATTCGCTCCGTCCAGCACGCGGCCGTGCACGACAATACCCGAGCCCACACCGGTGCCGACGATGACGCCATGGACGACCGCTGCACCCTGCCCCGCTCCGTCGGTCGCTTCGGACAGCGCAAAGCAATTGGCATCGTTGCTGATGCGAACCTCGCGCTCGAGAAGCGCTTCCAGGTCGCGCCGGATCGGCCGTTCATTGAGACAGACGGAGTTCGACCCGCGCAGCAAGTCCGTGGCGCGGCAGAGTGAACCCGGCGTCCCGATTCCAACCGTAGCCCGGCCACCAATCTCGCGCTCCGCTGCTTCGACGAGCCGGCACACCGCGGCCAGCGTGCCGTCATAGTCGTCCTTCGGCGTCGGCATCCGGCGCCGAAGCAGCGGGCGCCCGTCCGCATCGAGCGCGATGATTTCGACCTTCGTGCCGCCGAGATCGACGCCGAGGCGGACATCGGCCATGCCGCTTTGCGTGCCCGCCCTACGCATGAACGAGCGCAGCGCCTATAACGTGGCGTTCCGCACTTGTCGACAATGCCACCAGCAAGTCGCGAAAGCGGCCGATGATCAAGACGGACCGACAACTCGAACTGGAGGCAGTCATGGGCAAATACGTGCTGGCGTGGCTACTGGGCGTTCCCGCGTTCGTTCTCGTCGTCATCTACATGTTCGCGCACTAGGCCACCCCTGGGGCGGTATCGCCAGCGGAACCGCTCCACAGTCATCGTACACGTTGCCCGCCGGGCTCATGTGAGCAGGCGGGCTGCGGTTCGCGTAGCGCTCAAGCCGCCGCACTCGTCACCGCGTTGCTTGCGACGCACGAATTTGGTCGCCGTGTCGTAAGATGGCGTTCGTGCATTCGACGGTCGCCGTCCGCTCGGAACGGCGCCCCGGTTTGGTGCGCGGCCACGAGAGCGAGCCTTGAGAGCGAACATTTCGAAAGAGCCGGAAGACGCCACGGGGCCAATAGTCGACGTTGCACCGGCCACCGGCTTAAAAAACGACAGCGTCCTCGCATTCCGCCGCGCCGTGCTCGACAAGCTCACGTACATGGTGGGCAAGGATCCCGAGCACGCGCGCGATCGCGACTGGTTGGTGGCGACCGCGCTGGTCGCGCGCGACCACATCGTCGACCGCTGGGTAGACGCTACCCGGCGCACCTACCGCGACGGCCGCAAGCGCGTCTACTACTTTTCGCTTGAGTTCCTGATCGGACGGCTGCTGTTCGACGCACTCGGCAACCTGGGGCTGACCGAGACCGCGCGCGCGGCGCTGCGGGGTCTGGAGGTCGATCTCGATCGGTTGCGCACGCTGGAGCCCGATGCCGCGTTGGGCAACGGGGGCCTCGGCAGGCTCGCGGCGTGCTTCATGGAAAGCATGGCGACGCTCGGCATTCCCGCGCATGGTTATGGCATTCGCTACGATCATGGCATCTTCCGGCAGGCGCTGCGCGACGGCTGGCAGCTCGAGCTCCCAGAAGATTGGCTGTCGTCCGGCAACCCGTGGGAGTTCGAGCGGCCCGAGGTGTCGTACGTGGTCAGCTTCGGCGGGAGCGTCGAGACGACCGAGAGCGACGACGGCAACACGCGCTATCGCTGGGAACCCGCCGAGAGCGTCAATGCGGTCGGCTTCGACACGCCTATCGCCGGCTGGCGCGGCCGTCACGTCAACACGCTGCGGCTGTGGTCGGCGCGGGCACGAGATCCGTTGCGCCTCGACGACTTCAACCGCGGCGACCACGTCGGCGCGCTCGCCGACCGCGTGCGGCTCGAGGCGATCTCGCGCGTCCTCTATCCGAGCGACGAGACGGCTGCCGGCCACGAACTGCGCTTGCGGCAGGAGTTCTTCTTCGCTTCCGCGTCGCTGCAGGACTTGTTGCGGCGGCACAAGCAGCAGCACGGCGAGCTCGTGTCGCTCGCCGATCACGTGTCGATCCAGTTGAACGACACGCATCCGGCGATCGCCGTTGCCGAGCTCATGCGCCTGCTGGTCGACGAGCATGCGATGCCGTGGGAGCTCGCCTGGACGACGACGACGTCGATCTTCAACTACACGAACCACACGCTGCTGCCGGAAGCGCTCGAGACCTGGCCCGTCGCGCTGCTCGAGCACCTGCTGCCGCGCCATATGCAGATCATCTATCTCATCAACGCTCTGCATCTCGATGCGCAGCGCAACGCGGGCCACGACAACGACGCATTCCTGGCGTCGATTTCAATGATCGAGGAGAACCACAGTCGCCGCGTCCGCATGGGCCACCTCGCGTTCCTGGGATCGCGAAAGGTGAACGGGGTTTCGGCGCTGCACACCGAGCTCATGCGGAAAACCGTGTTCCACGACCTCAACGCAATCTATCCGGACCGCATCGTCAACAAGACCAACGGCATCTCGTTCCGGCGCTGGCTCTTCCAGGCAAATCCCGGGCTCACGAAGCTGATCGTCGAGGCGATCGGGCCCGAGTTCGAGGACGATCCGACGCGCCTTGAAGGGCTGACGACGTTCGCGGAGGACGCATCGTTTCGCGAGAAGTTCGCCGCGGTCCGGCGCGCGAACAAGGTGGCGCTGGCGCGCATCGTCGCCGAAAGGCTGGGCTTCGGCCTCGACCCCGACGCGCTGTTCGACGTCCACATCAAGCGGATCCACGAATACAAGCGGCAGCTTCTCAATGTGCTGGACACGATCGCGCTCTACAACGCCATGCGCGCGCAGCCGACCCGGGCATGGGTGCCGCGGGTGAAGATTTTCTCGGGCAAAGCGGCCGCCGGCTACCAGCGCGCGAAGCTCGTCATCAAGCTCGCTTGCGACGTCGCGCGCGTGATCAATCGCGATCCGACAGTGCGCAACCGGCTCAAGGTCGTGTTCGTTCCCAACTACAACGTGAGCCTCGCGGAGGCGATCATTCCCGCCGCCGATCTGTCCGAGCAGATTTCGACCGCGGGCATGGAAGCCTCCGGCACCGGCAACATGAAGCTCGCGCTGAACGGCGCGCTCACCATCGGCACACTCGACGGCGCGAACATCGAGATCAAGGAGCAGGTCGGCGGCGAGAACATGTTCATCTTCGGGCTCCTCGCCGAGGAGGTTGCGGAGCGGCGCCGTGCCGGCCTCGACATGACGGCGACCATCGACAACTCGCCCGCGCTCAAGGAGGTGCTCAATGCCGTCGAGTCGGGCATGTTCTCCCCGGACGACAGGAGCCGCTATCGCGATCTCGTCGACGGGTTGCGGCACCACGATTACTTCATGGTGACCGCGGACTTCGAAGCGTATCGCTCCGCGCAGAGCGCGGTCAGCGCGCTTTGGCAGGACAAGAGCGAATGGTGGCGCATCGCCGTGCTCAACACGGCACGGATGAGCTGGTTTTCGGCCGACCGCGCGATCCTCGATTACGCGCAGGAGATCTGGCGCGCGGAACCCGGGCTTGCCTGAGGGTCGACCGCGCCCGTCGATCGATGACGACATCGCTGCCTTCGGCAATCGTCGACGCGATCGTCGACGGGCGGCATGAAGATCCGTTCTCCGTGCTCGGCATACACGAGGCGGGTGGCGGGCTCGTCGTGCGTGCGTTCATTCCCGGCGCTGACGCCGTCGACATGGTCGCGCGTGACGGCACGCTGCTCGCCACGCTTTTGCGCCGCCATGACGCCGGCTTCTTCGAAGGCGCGATTCCTCGCCGCGCGCCGTATCGCCTGCGCGCGTCCAATCGCGTCGACACGTGGATCTTCGATGATCCGTATGCGTACGGGCCCGTGCTCGGGCCCGTCGACGACTGGCTGATCGGGGAAGGCAGGCACGCCAAGCTGTACGACCGGCTGGGGGCGCACGCGACGGCGCACGAAGGCGTCGACGGCGTGCACTTCGCCGTGTGGGCGCCCAATGCGGAGCGCGTTTCCGTCGTCGGCGACTTCAACCATTGGGACGGCCGCCGGCACGCGATGCGCAAGCGGCTTGGCACCGGCGTCTGGGAAATCTTCGTTCCGGCGCTTGGCCTCGGCACGCTGTACAAGTACGAGATCATCGGCGCCGGCGGTCAGCTGCTTCCCCTGAAGGCGGACCCGGTCGGCTTCGGTGCGGAGCTGCGGCCTTCGACGGCCTCGATCGTTCACGACACCACGCGTTTTCGGTGGACCGACGCCGACTGGATGGCGGCGCGCGCCACCCGCGATCCGCGCCGCACGCCGATGTCGATCTACGAGGTGCACCTCGGCTCCTGGCGGCGCGGGGAAGGCAATCGCTGGCTCACCTATGACGAGCTCGGCGGCGAGCTCATCCCGTACGCGAACGACATGGGATTCACGCATCTCGAGCTGATGCCCATCAACGAGCATCCGCTCGACGACTCGTGGGGCTATCAGCCGATCGGCTTGTTCGCGCCGACAAGCCGCTTCGGCGAGCCGGCGGGGTTCGCGCGGTTCGTCGACCGCTGCCACGCGGCGGGGTTGGGCGTGATCGTCGACTGGGTGCCGGCCCACTTCCCGGTGGATCCGCACGGTCTCGCCCGCTTCGACGGCACCGCCCTGTACGAGCACGAGGATCCGCGCCAGGGCTTCCATCCCGACTGGAGCACGGCGATCTTCAATTTCGGCCGGCGGGAGGTGTCGAATTACCTGATCGCGAGCGCGCTGTTCTGGCTCGACCGCTACCACATCGACGGATTGCGCGTGGATGCGGTGGCGTCGATGCTCTACCTCGACTATTCGCGCAAGCGCGGCGAATGGCTACCCAACCGCCATGGCGGCAACGAGAACCTGGAAGCGATCGACTTTCTGCGCCGACTCAACGAGACGGTGTACGCGCTTCATCCGGGGGCCGTCACGATCGCCGAGGAGTCGACCGCCTGGCCGGCGGTGTCCCAGCCGACGTTTGCGGGCGGTCTCGGCTTCGGCTTCAAGTGGAACATGGGCTGGATGCACGACACGCTGCAGTACCTCTCGCAGGAGCCCGTGCACAGGCGCTGGCACCACGACCGGATGACGTTCGGTCTCATCTACGCGTTCAGCGAGAACTTCATCCTACCGCTGTCGCACGACGAGGTGGTCCACGGCAAGCGTTCGCTGCTCGGGCGAATCCACGGCGACGCATGGCAGCAGTTCGCCACGTTGCGGGCGTTTTATGCGGCGATGTGGGCGCATCCGGGCAAGAAGCTCCTGTTCATGGGGCAGGAATTCGCGCAGGGCCGCGAATGGAATTTCGACGCTGGACTCGACTGGCCGCTCCTGGCTATCGACTGGCACCGCGGCGTCCAGGCGCTCGTCCGCGATTGCAATCGAGTGTACCGGGGGGAGCGTGCGCTCCATGCGCGCGATTGCGAGGCCGAAGGCTTCCGCTGGATCGTCGTGGACGATGCCGCGAACTCGGTCTTCGCCTGGCTCCGCCTCGCTGCGGATGCGCGTCCGGTCGCGGTCATCGTCAACTTCACGCCGGTTCCGCGGGCCTCGTATCGCATCGGCTTGCCGGAACCCGGACGCTGGCGGGAAATTCTCAATACCGACGCGGCGGCGTACGGCGGATCGAACAGCGGTAATGCGGGAGGCGTCGATGCGATGGCGGGCGAGTGGGCCGGGCTGCCCTGCCACGCCGATTTGATGGTGCCCCCGCTCGGAACGCTTTGGCTCGCCCACGAAGGCAGTGCATGATCTAGGGCGGAGCTGGGAGAGACAAAAGGAACCTCATGGCCGACAGGATCACCTACTCGACTCCGCTCGCGCGCTCGGCGATGGCTTATGTGCTGGCGGGAGGCCGCGGCAGCCGCCTCATGGAGCTCACCGAGCGGCGCGCCAAGCCGGCCGTCTACTTCGGCGGCAAGTCGCGCATCATCGACTTCGCACTGTCGAACGCTCTCAACTCCGGCATTCGCCGCATCGCGGTGGCGACGCAGTACAAGGCGCACAGCCTGATCCGCCATCTGCAGCGCGGGTGGAACTTCCTGCAGCCCGTGCGCAACGAGAGCTTCGACATCCTGCCGGCGAGCCAGCGCGTCGCCGAGGACCAGTGGTACGCGGGGACTGCCGACGCGGTCTACCAGAACATCGACATCATCGACGGCTACGCGCCGGAGTACATCATCATCCTGGCCGGCGATCACGTCTACAAGATGGACTACGAGAAGATGCTGGTCCAGCACGTCGACGCCGGCGCCGACGTCACGGTCGCCTGTCTCGAAGTGCCCGTCGCCGAGGCGACCGCCTTCGGCGTCATGCACGTCGATGCCAGCGACCGCATCGTGTCGTTCGTCGAGAAGCCGCCGGAGCCGCCGGAGATGCCCGATCGTCCGGGCTGGGCCTTAGCGAGCATGGGTATCTACGTGTTCAGTCGCACGTTCCTGCACGAGCAGCTGCGGCGCGACGCCGCCGATCCAAAATCGAGCCGCGACTTCGGCCGCGACATCATTCCGTGGATCGTGGCCAACGGCAACGCGATCGCGCACCGCTTCTCCAAGTCGTGCGTGATGTCGCGTGCGGAAGGCAGCGTGTACTGGCGCGACGTCGGCACGCTCGACGCGTACTGGGAAGCGAACATCGACCTGACCGACGTCGTTCCGGCGCTCGATCTCTTCGATCGCGACTGGCCGATCTGGACCTACGCCGAGATCACGCCGCCCGCGAAGTTCGTCCACGACGTCGACGGGCGACGCGGCCTCGGCATCTCTTCGCTCGTCTCGGGTGGCTGCATCGTTTCCGGCGCGGCGGTCCGCCGTTCGCTGCTCTTCACCGGCGTGCGCGTCAATTCGTACGGAACGATCGAGAACACGGTCGTGCTGCCCTACGTCGAGATAGGGCAGCGCGCGCGCATCGCCAACGCGATCATCGACGCGGGCGTCAAGATTCCGCGAGGTCTCGAGGTCGGCGCCGATCCCGAGGTCGACGCCAATCGCTTCCGGCGAACCGGGCGAGGAATCTGTCTCATCACCCAGCCGATGATCGACCGGCTGCAAGCGCAGTGACGGCTCGTCTGACGCCAGACCGCGAGTGCTCAGCGTGAACAGCCCGTAGCCTGATGCGCCGTCTGCACGTCCTCGCGGTCGCGTCCGAGATCTTCCCGCTCGTCAAGACCGGCGGCCTCGCCGACGTCGTCGGTGCGCTGCCGCCCGCCCTCGCCCGCGAGAACATCGCCACGCGCACGCTGGTGCCGGGCTATCCGGCCGTGCGCGAGAAGCTGACGGACGTCGCGGTCGCCCATTCGTTCTCCCAATTGCACGGTGGCGCCGCGCAACTCCTGATCGGAAAAGCGTCGGGCCTCGACCTCTTCGTCCTCGAGGCGCCGCATCTCTACGCGCGGCCCGGCAATCCCTACGTGGGACCCGACGGGCACGAGTGGCCCGACAACGGCGTGCGCTTCGCCGCGCTTGCAAGCGCGGCGGCGGCTATTGCGCGCGGCGCGGTCGGCGGCTATGCGCCCGACATCGTGCACTGTCACGATTGGCAGGCGGGACTCGTCCCGGCGCTGCTCCACTATCGCGGGTCGCCGCGGCCGGCAACGGTGATGACGGTGCACAACCTTTCGTTCCAGGGACAGTTCCCGCGCGAGCTCCTCGCGCGCATCGGCCTTCCGCCGCACGCGTACACGATCGACGGCGTCGAATATCACGGAACCATCGGCTACCTCAAGGCGGGGCTCGCGCTGTCCGACCGCATCACCACCGTATCGCCGACCTACGCAGTGGAGATCCGGACGCCGGAGGACGGCATGGGTCTCGACGGCCTCTTGCGCAAGCGTGCCGGCGTGCTGACCGGCATCCTGAACGGCATCGACGACGCCGTCTGGAATCCGGCAACCGATGCATCGCTGCCCGCACGCTTCGACGAGAAGCGCCTGTCGCGACGGGCGACGAACAGGACGGCCCTGCAGGCGCGGTTCGGGCTCGATCGCCATGCCGATGCCCTGCTGCTCGGCGTCGTCTCGCGCCTCACGTTCCAGAAGGGGATGGATCTGCTGCTCGATTCCCTGCCCGCCATCACCGCGGCCGGCGCGCAGCTCGCGCTCATCGGGTCCGGTGACAAGGCGCTCGAAAATCGTTTCACTGCCGCAGCGGCACGCCATCCGAAGCGCGTGGCCGCGATCATCGGGTACGACGAGTCCGTGGCGCATCTCGTGCAGGCAGGCGCCGATGCGCTGCTGGTGCCATCCCGCTTCGAGCCGTGTGGCCTCACGCAGCTCTGCGCGCTGCGCTACGGCGCGGTTCCGATCGTGGCGCGCGTTGGCGGACTGGCCGACACCATCATCGACGCGAACGACATGGCGCTCGCGGCAAACGCGGGAACGGGCATCCAGTTCTCACCGGTCACGCGGGGCTATCTGGAGCTCGCCGTGGGACGAGCCATCTCGCTCAAGCACGACCGCCAGGCCTGGCGGCGCATGCAGCTACGCGCCATGGCGACCGACGTCGGGTGGACTCGGCCG
>Ga0207691_10001600_pt1 | contig 22516 bp, 20 predicted proteins | sample KBSM13metaG_FD_184327 | JGI IMG/M metagenome (GOLD analysis project Ga0207691, IMG submission 184327) | Miscanthus rhizosphere microbial communities from Kellogg Biological Station, Michigan, USA - KBS M1-3 metaG (SPAdes) (version 2) | ecosystem: Host-associated > Plants > Roots > Rhizosphere >... | reverse complement strand
TTTAACCCATTTGAGGCAGACCGGTGTAGGAACTTTAATTCTCTTTCCTGAGTCGGTCAATTTTCCCGTTTTTTTATCTCTTTTAAAAATTACAATTTCATCTGAACTCTGATTTGCAACCAGCAGAAAATTTCCTGAAGGTTCAATGCAAAAGTTCCTGGGATTTTTGCCCAATACATCCTGGCTGGTAATATAGGTGAGTTTCCCCGTAGATTCATGAATGCTGAATATGCTGATAGTATTTGATTCTCCACGATTTGATGTATAAAGAAATTTTCCATCAGGTGAAATATGTATATCAGCAGATCCCATGAATTTTGAAAACCCGGGAGTTGCGCCTGAAATCGACTGTATGGACTTCAAAGCACCTGTTTTTTTGTCGACTGAAAATACGGTAACCGTGCCTGTTAGTTCTTCTATGAGGTATGCAAAATTTCCTTTTGAGGAAAAGGTGAAATGCCTGGGACCAGTTCCGGGAGCAGATGCAGCAAACGGTGTTGTTGCAGGTGATAATTTGCCTGTTTTTTTATTGAAGCTATAGATCATCACCTTGTCTGTACCGAGATCAGGTACGTAAAGGAAATTATTCTCATCATTAAGTACTGTGGAGTGGACGTGAGGGCTGGTCTGACGATCTTTGTTGACACTACTTCCTTCGTGAGCAATATTGCTGGTGGCTGTTCCCAAAACGCCTTCACGGGATGCGGGGATTACGGTCACCGTGCCACTGCTGTAATTTCCAACAATGACCCATTTACCTGAATTGTCTGTTGTAATGTAACAGGGATCATCACCACCGGAAGGAACTTCATTGATACGGGTAAGAGTCCCGTCTTTGTCGTTGAATTTATAGGAGACCACATTACCTGCTTTACCTCCTCCATTTAATTCTTCCACCGCATAAACAAATTTCCTGTCGGGCGATATAGTAAGAAAAGAAGGATTGCGAATTCCTTTCGCAATAAAAATCTGTTCTGCATCCCCCGTTTCCGGATTGATGGAAAAAACATAAATCCCTTCGCTTTTACCGGAAGTGTAAGTTCCTGTTACCAGCAAAGCCTTATGTTGAGCGAAATTATTTAGCGTCATCAGAACCAAAGCGAAAGTCAAAATTAATTTCATTATGTCCGTTTTAAAATAATGGAATGCCATTTATAGCCTGAACCAGCAATGCCGTCACGATTAAAAAATATAGAGTGGCGAGCAGCATAATCTGCCTGTTTGTTTTACATAAAAAATATCCTGTAAGTGGTAATATTTGCAAAGAGTGCATACCAAAAAAATGAGCTACACGGAGGTCACCATTTTGACGGCTCCAGTTTACAAAAAACAATCCTTTTCCGCCATCCGAAGCTCCTACGGTATGTTGCATTAAATTCACCATCATTCCACCTTCAAGGGAAAAAATAACAAAAAATAAAAGTCCAAGCCGGATCCCCCATATATAGGTCATGGGAGCATTGAAATCTTTTTTTCGGAAAAAAAGAAAACAGATGTATGCAGTCCAGATCGTCAGCGTAATGATGGCAATACCCATAATTCCAAAGAGCATACCATTAAGTGGACTGGAAATATTAAAATGCGAAGTGGTGCCATTCCATGCCTGGTATATAATGATCGAATTTTCAAGAGCTAGAATAAAGACAATAACATAGCTGTAAATACGTGAAGTGGTTGGTTTCTCAAGTTCAGGAAGGTACCATGCCATGGAAAAAGAAAAAATACCTGTGGTCAGTAAAAACTTCATTGGTTTGATCCATGCATTAATACCAAGGATCTGGGTATCATCAAAAAGCATCATCAACAGGCATCCGAAAGAAAAAATAAGGTTGAACCCGCCAAAATAATATAGTGGCTTGTTTTTCAACCTTAATCTATTCAACAAATCCATCATCAATGATTAAAATTATCTGCAAAGTATTTCCTGGTAACTATCAGTCGGAGAATAAAATACAATAACAATCCAAAAGGACCTAACATAAACGTGAAAAACAGACAGGGCACAGTAAGCCAGTGTGATATCCCGTGCATTTTTGCATTATTGGAAATAAAAAGACCCGTCATCAGGTCGAAAGCAAGATAGTGTACCCATCCTGCTGTCGCTACAGTTTTATTGGTGAACAATCCCATTACTCCTTCCAGAGTGCTGAAACTGCGAAAAGCAGAAGGTTCAAAACCTGTGAACAACAGCCATGTATAAACAATGGCAAAAAGCGTGACTATTATTCCTGAAATAAATTTATCCCGGTTGTGCATGAATGGAAGGAAGATCAGGATGATCCATCCTAAAAGTGCAATCGTGTTGCACAACTCAAAAATCTTTTCAGGGGTCATGGGTGATGGGTTTACAGTATTTGATGAACATTAAGGGATTCCACTATACGCGAATAAGTCTCGTCATCATTTAATGATTGTGGCTGAAACGATTCGCCAATGATCTTCTCATAAAGTTCAATATATCGTTTCGAGATCGTATTTATCCATTCACCCGTCATTTCAGGAACAACCTGTCCCTGTTTCCCCATAAAATTATTGGCGATCAACCATTCCCTCACGAATTCCTTACTCAGTTGAAGTTGTCGTTCACCAACTTCCTGGCGTTGTTCAAAACCATCAGCATAAAAATATCTTGAAGAATCGGGCGTATGAATTTCATCCATCAAATAAATCGTGTCACCAAGTTTGCCAAATTCATATTTAGTATCGGCAAGGATCAATCCGCGCTCATTTGCCAGTTTTCTACCCCGTTCAAACAACTCCAGGGCAAGGGCTGATAAAGACTTCCAATCTTCAGCACTCGCTAATCCGGATTTTATAATTTCATCTGCAGAAATGTCTTCATCATGTCCGGCTTCAGCTTTAGTTGAAGGAGTTATAATTGGGACAGGAAAAAAATCATTCTCTTTTAATCCATCCGGCATGGTTACTCCGCAGAGTTGGCGGCTTTGCTGATAAGTTCGCCAGGCATGTCCCACCAGGTTACCCCTGACAACCATTTCAATTTTAAACGGTTTGCATCTTTTTCCAATGGATACATTTGGAGCAGGTGAGTCGAGCCACCAGTTAGGACAGATATCTGATGTTGCATCCAACATGTAAGCAGCAATTTGGTTCAATACCTGTCCTTTATATGGAATCGGTTCAGGAAGAATCACATCAAATGCAGAAATTCGGTTACTGGCAATCATCACCAGCCAGTTATCCTTAATCGTATACACATCACGCACTTTGCCTTTATAATATGCAGTCTGACCGGGGAATAGAAATGTGCTCATATCGCTAATATAAACTTGTATTTTATATCAATCATTTTTGGGCATTTGATTGATATTAAATTAAAAAGAGTTAAACTTAAATTTTTTTTAAGGAAAAACTAACAATTGTTATTTTGTTCCATATTTGTATCTAAACAACATTGCTCCCAAACAACATTGCTTATGAAAAGATTAGGCAGGTTAGCAGCGTCCCTACTGCTGACTTTAGTTTCAACGATTGTCTTTGCACAAAACCCAGTTATTTCCGGAAAAGTGAACGCCACATCCACTGAAAACATTAATGGGATTTCTGTAACGATAAAGGGCACAAAGATAGGAACCACAACGGATGCGAGTGGTAACTACAGCATCCCCGTTCCTTCGGACATCCGGTTTCCCTTAACCCTTGTCTTTTCAGGAGTGGGCATTGTTACAAATGAACTGACAGTAGCCTCAGCTTCCTCCAATAATAATATCAGCGTTGTTGCAGGTGCTACAATGGCCGATGAGATTGTTGTTTCTGCAACAAGAACCCAGACGAGGGCACTTGAATCGCCAGTGACCATTGAAAAGGTTGGGCTAAATACCATTCGCACTGCTCCTTCGGCAAATTATTATGATATCGTAGGTAACATGAAAGGGGTAGACCTGGTAACATCAAGTCTCACTTTTAAAACAGTAACTACAAGAGGATTTAATGGATCGGGCAATACCCGTTTTAACCAGATCATGGATGGAATGGATAACCAGGCTCCGGGTCTGAATTTTTCTGTGGGTAGTGTGATCGGCCTTACTGAACTTGATGTTGAAAGCATGGAATTGTTACCTGGCGCATCTTCCGCGTTGTACGGTCCGGGTGGCATGAATGGTACCATGTTGATCAACGGTAAAAATCCTTTTAAATATCAGGGCCTTTCATTCCAGATCAAGGAAGGAATAATGAATACTGATGGAAAATACAGGCCAACCAGTTCATACAATAACTGGAGTATAAGATGGGCGGAGAAACTAAGCGAAAAAATTGCTTTTAAAGTTACTGCTGAGTTTATCCAGGCAAAAGACTGGCTGGCAGTAGATCAACGCAACTATATCAGGCCTACCGCGGCGAATGGAATGACTGTTGGGGAAATTGCTCCTGGAACAAGGAGCACTGATCCCAATTACAATGGTGCAAATGTTTATGGAGACGAAACAACAGCAGATATCCGACCCTTCCTTCTCGGCATTGGCCAACAGGCTCCTTTTCTGCAGCCTTTTGTAAACAGTCTTGTTGCGGGCGGACCAATCAACGTTTCACGTACAGGTTATACCGAAGGACAGGTTATCGATCCAAATACAGTGAATGTAAAACTGGGCGGATCCTTCAACTATAAAATCAATCCAAATCTTGAACTGGTTATAGGAGGTTATTGGGGAACAGGTAATACAGTGTATACAGGAAGCGACAGGTATTCTCTTTTAGACCTGAAAATGGGTCAATATAAAGTTGAGTTGCTTAGCAAGAACTGGATGCTCAGGGCATATACAACACAGGAGAATGCAGGACAATCATATAACCTGACTGCAGCATCAAGGATCTTCAATGAAAAATGGAAGCCTACCGTAACGTTTGCGGCTAATGGTACTCCTAATCCACAGCCAACGGACTGGCTGGTACAATATTCACAGGCTTATCTGGCCGGGATGTTAAATGGACTTTCAAATATTAATGCACATAACGGAGCGAGGGCAGTTGCTGATGTTGGGCGACCTGAACCTGGAACTGAACAATACAACTCGATCTATTATGGCGTCAGGTCAACACCTATTTCTAAAGGTGGTGCCTTATTTTTAGATAAGTCAGATCTGTATTCTGTTGAAGGTCAATGGAACCTGACAGAGTATACCAAGAATATTGCAGATATCCTGGTTGGTGGAAACTTCCGCCGTTATGAACTTAATTCACAGGGAACACTTTTTATTGATACTTCAGGACCAATTGGTATCAATGAGTATGGTGTTTATGCCCAGGCTGCCAGGAATATTTTTGGCGATAAAGTAAGGCTTACCGTTTCTGCCCGTTACGATAAAAATGAAAATTTTGAAGGCAGGGTAACCCCCAGGGCTACTGCAGTAATAAAAGTTGCTAAAAACAGTAATATCCGCCTTTCTTATCAGACCGCTTACCGTTTCCCATCAACGCAACAACAATATATAAGACTTGGCGTAGGAGGTGGAGAAACGCTTATTGGAGGATTGCCGGTGTTCCACCAGATCTATAATTTTGCTGGCAACCCGCCTTATCAGTTGCCGTTAGGAACCGGAACTCCAAAGCAGGCAACCTTTGCTGAATTCAAACCTGAATCAGTCCAGTCATTTGAACTTGGTTACAAAGGACTTGTAGCAGACGACAGATTACTCATTGATGCCTATGGCTATATAGGAGAGTATACCAATTTTATTGTTAGGACAGCAGTAGGACAAAAAAGAAATACTTCACTTCCTCCAACTCCTGACAATCTTGCTACATTATCAGTACCCATTAACTCCACCGGAAAAGTTAGTACCTGGGGTGCAGGTATCAGCCTTGAATACAGAATAGGAAAGGGTTATTATGTAAACTTTAATGGATCAACTGATGTACTGGATGGAGTAACCGATAACCTGGTAGCTTATTTCAATTCACCCAGGTACAGGTATAATTTTATAGTGGGAAATAACAGCCTGGGTAAAGACAAGAGGATAGGAGTTAGTGCAACATTCCGTTGGCAGGATTCATTCTCATATGAAAGTGATTTCGTAAGCGGCGTTGTCCCTGCATATAGTACCCTGGATGCGCAGATAACGTACAAATTCCCCGCGATCAAATCACTGATAGGTATAGGTGCGAATAACCTGTTGAATCAGTATTATGTCACGGCCATGGCAAATCCAGCAATTGGCGGATTATATTATGTACGCTTTGCATATAACATATTTTAACCCACGGTTAAACCCAAATGAATAGTATGAAAAAGTTTCAAATAAAAAACTGGCTGGTAAAAACATCAAGTATTTTACTGGTTATTCTAATGGCCGTCTCGTGTAACCAGGATGTACCATTACCCGAACCCATACCCGCAGCACCTATTGTGGGAAATTCTATCGGTAATATCATAAGTACTGATCCAAGTTTCAGCATTTTAAAAGCTGCTGCCACTAAGGCAGGGTTGATGCCGGTGTTGTCGGATAGTACATTAAGCATGACGCTTTTTGCACCGGATGATGCTGCGTTTGCAGCATCAGGAATTCCCAATGCAGGAGTGATTGCAGCATTGAGAGCAGGTTTCCTGGATACTGTGTTGCGTTATCATATGGTATCACAGAAACTATCTTCAACCCAGATCGGAAACACATTTCCAAATCGTCAGTCGCCTTCGTTTCTAAATCCTGCACCTACATTAAGTTTTCTACTGAGGCTAACGAATTTTCCAACAACCAGAAATGGTGCATGGATCAATACAATTCCTATGAAGCAGGTTGATATCCCGGCTTCTAATGGATTTATACATAAAGTATTCGCGATAGTACAACCGCCGCAACGATTCCTTTGGAACAGGATCAGCACTGACCCTAACCTCACATATCTGACTGCTGCAATTCAAAGGGCAGACAGTGGATATGTGCCTACAAGTTCATCAAGTCTGGTTGGCGCATTAAATAATATTGGTGCAAACCTGACTGTATTTGCTCCGGTTGATTCATCCATGAGGGCATTTCTTACCGGCGCAATATATCTTGGATTAGTAGCGCAGGGTGTACCACCAGCGACAGCAATAGCCCAGGCAACTTTCCTGGCTTCCACTCCTGCAGTTTTCACTAACCCTGCATTATATGCGGCACTGCCTGCTATTCAGGTAAGGGGAATTGTTGTATATCATATGCTGAAGCAAAGAGCGTTTACCAATAATTTTCCTACTACAACTACATCATATCCAACATTATTAAATGATGGAGTGCCTTTACATCCGGGTGTTGCATTAACGGCAGTTTTCGGGACACCATTTGTAACTTCGGCTACGGTTAAAGGTGCTGCTAACGCAACTGCATCCACTATATATATCAATCCAACTCCTGATCCTGCAGGTACAAGTGACCAGCATTTCGTGAATGGAGTGTTACAAAAGATAAACCAGGTATTGTTGCCACAATAAACAAGTATTTCACCACAATAAATTGCTTCGCAATTTATTGTGGTGAAATACAATTTGAATATGCGGATATGTGGTAAGTGTGGAAGTACAAATTAGAAATTAGAAAATTCAAATTAGTCATTACTCAGATTGCAATAAAAAATCTACCTTAAAAAAAAGCTGCGCATTTTTGCGCAGCTTTTTTAGTATGTAATTTTCTCATTTTACTATTTCATATCCGCATATTCATATATCCGTATATTCAAATTATTGCGTAAACTTTAAACGGCAAAACGGAAATGCATTATGTCTCCATCATCCACCAGGTAATCTTTTCCCTGTACAGCAAGTTTTCCTGCATCCCTGCAACCGGCTTCGGAACCATAATGAAGAAAATCTTTATACTTAATGACTTCCACACGAATAAAACCCTTTTCAAAATCAGTATGAATAACACCAGCTGCCTGTGGAGCAAGCATTCCACGATGTATGGTCCAGGCCCTCACTTCCTGTACTCCGGCAGTGAAATATGTGATAAGGTTTAACAGGTGATAAGTTGATTTGATCAATCTTACCACACCGCTTTCTTTTAATCCAAGATCTTCCAGGAACATCTGTCTGTCATCAAAACTTTCCATCACAGCGATCTCACTTTCAATTTCTGCACTGACAAATAATATTTCTGCATTTTCACCCTTCACCGAATTGATCAGCGCAGTAGTATGTTGATTACCATTGACCACACTTTTCTCATCAACATTACAAACGTAAAGAACGGGTTTTAATGTGAGCAGGAACATATCATCAATATGTTTTGCCCTGTCTTCCGGAGATACTTCAAAAGACCTTGCATTTTTTCCCTGTTCAAGATGGGCTTTAAGTTTTTTTAATATTTCATACCCATTAAGCACGTCACGATCAGCCTGCTTCAGCAATTTTTCCAGTTTAGGTATTTTCTTTTCAACACTATCCAGGTCTTTTAACTGAAGTTCAGTATCAATAACTTCTTTGTCCCTGACAGGGTTAACATTTCCATCCACATGGATTACATTATCATCTTCAAAACATCTCAATACATGTATAATGGCATCAGTGCTTCGGATATTGCCCAGGAACTGGTTACCAAGTCCCTCACCTTTACTCGCACCTTTCACCAGTCCGGCTATGTCTACAATCTCCACAGTTGTTGGCACCACTTTTTGCGGTTTCACCAATTTCTCCAACTCAATTAACCGGTCATCCGGCACGGTAATAACACCGATATTGGGTTCAATTGTACAAAACGGAAAATTTGCTGCTTGTGCTTTAGCGTTGCTGAGCGCATTAAATAAGGTTGATTTTCCAACATTCGGTAAACCCACTATCCCTGCCTGTAGTGCCATAATACGATGATAATTTTTCCTGCCTCAAAATTTGAGGGTGCAAAGATAAGAGATTGCCGGTCAATTTCGTTTTGAATGAATTGTTTAGTTGATTATGTAACTTCAAACCTAATATCTTAAGAAAACAGCATGACGCTCAGTTATATCTGGCTTTCATTTTTTCTTATCGCCTTCCTTATTGCTTTTATTAAATGGGCTTTTCTCAACGATCCCATGATTTTCAAGCTGATTGTTGACGGAATTTTCAAATCCGCCGGCGATAGTGTTGATCTTTCCCTCAAACTGATTGGTATCATGACCCTGTTCCTGGGTTTCATGAGCATCGGTGAAAAAGCAGGAGCGATAAGGTTTTTGTCAAGGATCGTAGGTCCGTTTTTTTCCAGACTTTTCCCCGAAGTACCAAAAAACCATCCGGCCATGGGCCATATGATGATGAATTTTTCGGCTAACCTCCTGGGATTAGATAATGCTGCAACGCCGTTCGGATTAAAAGCGATGGAAAGCCTGCAGGAGATCAATCCAAAAAAAGAGGTGGCCAGTAATGCCCAACTCATGTTCCTTGTTTTGCATGCATCGGGACTGACAATCATTCCCGTAAGTATTATCGCTATGCGCGCTGCAGTTAAACCGCCAGCCGCCAATCCAACAGATATTTTTATTCCCTGCATGATTGCAACGTTTGCGGCTACTGTTGTGGCTCTTATAGTTGTGTCTTACAAACAGAAAATAAATCTTTTCCAACCTGTAATACTTGCCTGGGTCCTTGGAATTTCTGCACTAATCGGTGGATTGATTACTTATCTGAAGATTTTCCTTGACCAGCCTGGCATTGAACAGTTTTCGAGCGTTATGAGCAATGGAATCATCCTGCTTATATTCCTTGCTTTTTTATTGGGTGGACTAAGAAAAAAAATTAATGTATTTGATGCTTTTATCGAAGGAGCCAAAGGTGGCTTTGATATCGCCATAAGGATCATTCCCTACCTGGTAGCGATGCTGGTGGCTATAAGTGTATTAAGAAATTCGGGAGCATTCGATTACCTGTTAGAAGGTCTTTCCTCATTTTTTTCAGCACTTGGATTTAAAACTGATTTTGTTGCTGCCCTTCCAACGGCGATCATGAAACCTTTAAGTGGTAGTGGCGCCCGCGGTATGATGATTGATACTATGACTAAATATGGTGCTGATTCTTTTGCGGGCAGATTATCTGCGATTTTCCAGGGTACCAGCGATACCACGTTTTATGTTATAGCAGTGTATTTCGGATCCGTAAATATTCGCAATACACGGTATGCGATTCCTGCAATGTTGCTGGCCGATCTTGCGGGAATTATAACCGCAATTGCCGTGGCCTATTTATTTTTTGGAAACAGCATTTGACCTAAGCGGTTAATATGAGAAATGCATTTTTTTTATTCATCTGTATCTGCTGCCTGACTGCCTGCCGGCAAGGGGATACTGAATATTCCGATGAAGAATTGGTAAATCCGGAAGAAGTAATGGCTTATGAGGAAGATGATACTCTTGTGTTGAAAAAAATACCCTTATCGCTGGCCCAATGGCTGGATTATTATCACCAGATAGATACGGGGTTTTTACTGAAAAATTTTAAGGCCTCGGGAGTTACCTTGCACATGGATGTTCTGCAGGATGCGATAAATAGTGGCAGTGAATCCGATTTTCATGATCTCTTCCTTAATTCACCCGATAGCTCAAGGTATCTTGACCTGGTGAGTTATAATTTTTTAGTGGAGCGATCAGCTGGTAAAAATTATTTACTGCCAGGTGATCCTGACCAGCAGGTAGTCCTTGCCGATAGAAACAAGAAAATAAAAAAACAATTGATGTATCATGGCCCCTCACAGTTGGCTGAAATTGCGGAATGGACGGGTAAAGAAAGTTTTCTTATAGGCATGATTTCACAGGAGGAAAATATGGTTGGACTGAAAGCAGAAATTTATTTTTTTCATCTTAAAGATTCAACCTTTACGAATTTCCTGCTAAACCATGTGGTTCCATTGGACAGCTTTCGAACACAAAAAAGTTCATTTTTGCAACAATATTTTACTACCAGGAATTATGAATTAAAGTGATTTTATGATAAAGATTTCCCTGAACAAAGTGAAGATATTCGGTTATCATGGACTTCACCAGGAAGAAAAAATAACCGGGGCAGAATTTGAAGTAAGCATGGATGTGTTTTTCCATGTTTCAAAACGACTAACGCATCTTCATGATACTATTGACTATACGGTATTATATAATATTGTGAAGGAAAGAATGAACGAACCTGCTGAATTGCTGGAAACTATAGTACAGGATATCTCTGCAAGGGTAAGAGAAACCTTTCCGCACACAAAACAAATTAACATTACCATAAGTAAAATTCATCCTCCACTCGCTAACTTCCGAGGTCAATTTAGCGTCTCTTTGACCAATGATATATAACTCATGAAAACATTATTATTCCTGCTATCTTTTATTTTGTCCATTGCTGTTTCTGCACAGGATGTAACCTACCTGGTAAAAGAAGCAGAACAGTTTGAAAAAGAAAAGAAAGATGATGATGCATTGAAAAAATACCAGGAGGCATTGCAGGTTTCTCCATCTGACGAAAGAGCATTATTTAAATGCAGTGAGCTTAGCAGTATTATTGGAAACAGACAAACGGATAAAAAATTAAAGGCCGACTATTTTTCCGCTGCCCTTACATATGCAGAAACCGTTGTGAAACAATATCCGGATAGTGCCAATTCGAATTACGCAATGGCATTAGCGCTGGACAAAATTTCATCCATGGGCGGCACGAAAGAAAAACTTCAGAAACTCGGTGATGTTCATAAATACCTTGAAGCAGCATTGGCCATAAAACCAAATCATGCAAGATCCTTATACTTAATGGGCAAATGGAATGAAGATGTCAGTGGTTTGAATGCTGCCGAAAAAGCAGCCCTTAAAACCATTTTTGGTGGCATGCCCTCGGCAAGCTTACCTGCAGCCATTGACTATTTCGAAAGGGCTAGAAAAGCAGATCCGAATTATTTATTGTGCTACCTGGAATTAGCAAAAGCATATAAAAAAAACCATCAGAGTGATAAAGCCATTGAGATCCTGAACAGACTGATCAAACTACCACCAAAAACGATTGATGATAACGGTTATAAAGCCGAAGGAAAACTACTACTGGAAAGCCTTCTGTAAATAGCCGGCATTTATTAACTTGCACCCCCAATAAAGTTGTGTTGATATGAGTTTGAAGTCAGGAATTACCATTTTTCTTTGCTTTTTGTGTATCAGTCTACGGGCCCAGGTCACTGTAACCGAATACGACCCCCATGATCTTTTTGCACCTCATGTGTACGCGCAGGGAATCAATGAATACCGCAACAGCGCAGGTGAACCAGGTATTCGTTACTGGCAGAATAAGGTTGACTATCAAATCGATGCAGCACTTGATGAAACTAAAAATGAAATAAAGGCTTCTGTTGTTATTACCTATCGAAATAATAGTCCGCAGGCTTTATCATATATATGGCTGATCCTCGAACAAAATCTCTTTCATCCGCAATCCCGCGGCTTTGAAAAAAACCAGACAGAAGGAAGGAGCAGGTATGTAGATAGTCGTGGTGGATTCCGCGGAGGATACCATTTTCAATCGGTTAAACTAGTCTCTGCCGGAGCGGAAACTGAAGCGGATACCCTGATTACAGATACGCGAATGCAGGTGAGACTGGCAAAGCCTTTAGCCCCGGGTGCCGAATTGAAACTGAAAATGGAATATGCATACACTGTTCCAGAATATGGCGCTGACCGTACAGGCATTTTGAATACTAAAAACGGAAAGATCTTTAGCATTGCCCAATGGTATCCGAGGCTTTGTGTTTATGATGATGTCAGGGGATGGAATACTGATCCTTACCTCGGAGCAGGTGAGTTTTACCTGGAATTTGGTGACTTCAATGTAAACATTACTGCTTCTTCAGATCATGTGGTTGTTTCTTCAGGAGAATTGACGAATGCCCAGGAAATATTGACAGCTGACCAATTGAAACGATATAACAGTGCAAAGGAGAGTGAAACAACAGTTGTTATCAAGTCAAAAGAAGACATTACCAATCCGGCAAGCCGTTCAAAAAAACCTACACTGACATGGAAATTCAAGATGAGCAATTCCCGTGATTTTGCCTGGGCTGCTTCTAAAGCATTTATCTGGGACGCAGCAAGGATCAACCTGCCAAGCGGTAAAAAACTAATGGCAATGTCTGTGTACCCAGCAGAATCTGCCGGACCAAAAGGCTGGGGTAGAAGCACTGAATTTGCCAAAGCGAGCATAGAAAATTATTCCAAACGCTGGTTTGAATATCCATTTCCATCTGCGGTTAATGTTGCCAGTAATATAAGTGGTATGGAATATCCCGGAATTGTTTTTTGTGGATACCAGGACACAGGCGAATCATTGTGGAATGTGACCGACCATGAATTGGGGCATACTTATTTTCCAATGCTGGTAGGAAGCAATGAAAGAAGATATGGATGGATGGATGAAGGGTTTAATCAGTTCATCAATATGATGGCAGCAGATGATTTTAATAATGGTGAATTCAAGCTGGCTCCAATGGATGGACAGAGAATTGCCAATGCACTTACGTCAGAACAAACAGAAAATGTATTACTGACACCGGATGGGATGAAAGAAGGAAATATCAGTGTAAACCTTTATTTCAAACCGGCATATGCGTTGATGTTACTGAGGAGCCATATAATAGGAGAGAAGAGGTTCGACTATGCATTTCGTAAATACATACGAGATTGGGCTTACAAACATCCTACGCCCTGGGACTTTTTCCGAAGTATGGAAAACAGCACCGGAGAAGATCTTTATTGGTTCTGGAAGGGATTGATACTGGAAAACTATCAACTTGATCAGGCAATTATTGATGTTGAAAAAACCGGAACTTCCGGCGGTGTGCTGATCACGCTAAAAAATTTAAAGAAAATGGCCATGCCTGTGGAGGTGGAACTAAGAACCATGAGTGGAAAACTGATCAGGAAAACCCTCCCTGTAGAGATCTGGCAGAACAGCGATACTTATGTTTTCCGCATGGAAACAGCAGAATCCGTAAGGAAGGTGGTGTTAGATCCGGATAAAGTCTATCCGGATATTCATCCCCAGAACAACGTCTGGCAGGGCATCAAGTAAAAAACCACATTTCCACATTTGCAGATTTCCAAATTTTCCTTTACCTTTGCGCTCCATTTACAGTTTAGGCTGTGAATTATTAACCCAAACGGTCCCATAAGAGACTCCGTCTGTACGGAGTACACCAGCAGGGTAATTTGAAAATAGGAACTAATGCCAAAAGTAAAAACCCATTCTAGGGCAAAAAAGACTTTTAAGATTTCCGCTAATGGAAAGATCATGTTCAGGAAGCCTTACCGCGGTCACTTACTGACCAAAAAATCTAAAAAACGCAAGCGTAGCTATCGTATTGAAGGTGAGGTTAACAAGACCAATGTTGATTTTGTTAAAAGGCTCCTGAGGTTGAAATAACCTTTTTTCCATTTTCATTAAACTTTAAAAATCTTTAGATATGCCTCGTTCAGTAAACTCCGTAGCATCAAAAGCCCGCAGAAAGCGGATCCTTAAGCAGGCCAAAGGCTTTTACGGCAAACGTAAAAATGTTTATACAGTAGCTAAAAACGTCCTTGAAAAAGGCTTAACCTATCGTTATGTAGGAAGGAAACTCAAAAAGCGTGAGTATCGCGCATTATGGATCACAAGGATCAATGCAGCCGTAAGGGAAGAAGGACTCACTTACTCAGAATTCATCAACAAACTGAAAGTTAAAGGAATTGAGCTCGACAGGAAGGTACTTGCTGACCTGGCCATGAATGAACCAGCTACATTCAAGAGCCTCATCGCTTCAGTAAAATAATATTGTTATTATCATTTGTACCTACCGGATATGAAAATTCATATCCGGTTTTTTTATTTTGCATCCTTCAAAAATCTATTTTTGTACCCGTTTGGAAAAAGTCCGCATTACTATACCGTTAAAATCTGAACAAAGCATTGAGCAATAACACTTATACCGACCTGGTAAAGCAGACGTTTTATTTTCCCCAGGAAGGTTTTGAAGTAAAAGATGGATATCTCCATTTCAACGGACTCAACGTCAAAGCTCTTATTGATAAATATGGTACTCCCATGAAGCTTACCTATCTGCCAAAGATTGGCATGCAGATCAATAAGGCGAAGGATATGTTTGCAAAAGCTTTCAAAAAACACAAGTACGAGGGTGATTATTTTTATTGCTATTGTACTAAGAGTTCTCACTTTTCATTTGTAGTGGAAGAAGCACTCAAACACGAGATACATCTTGAAACATCCTATGCCTACGATATAGAGATCATCAATAAACTTTACGAAAAGAAAAAGATCACAAAAGATATTTCCATTATCTGTAATGGTTACAAACAGAAATCTTATACTTCAAGGATCGCAAGGTTATTGAATACCGGATTTAAGAATGTTACCCCTGTTCTGGATAATAAAGAAGAACTGGAAGCTTACAGGAGATCGGTGAAAGTGCCTTTTAAACTGGGTATTCGTGTAGCAGCAGAAGAAGAGCCAACATTTCCTTTTTATACTTCAAGACTTGGATTAAGGGCAAAAGACATATTGGAATTTTATGTTGACAACATAGAAGGTTACGAAGAAAAATTCCAGTTGAAAATGCTTCATATTTTCCTCAATAAAGGCATCAAGGACGACATATATTATTGGAGTGAACTCACTAAGGTCATCAACCTTTATTGCCAGCTTAAGAAAATATGCCCTGAACTGGATTCTATTAATATAGGCGGTGGATTTCCTATTAAACATTCATTAGGATTTGACTATGACTATCAATTCATGGTCAATGAAATTGTAGGCAATATCAAAAAAGCATGTAAGAAAGCCAAAGTTCCCATGCCTAATATATATACCGAATTCGGTAGCTATACAGTAGGGGAGAGTATGGCCCATATTTATAGTGTGATAGGTCAAAAAAATCAAAACGACCGGGAGAGCTGGTATATGATCGATTCATCTTTCATTACTACACTGCCAGATACCTGGGGAATTGGAGAACGATTCCTAATGCTGCCTATCAACAAATGGGATAATGAATACCAACGTGTAGTACTTGGTGGTATCACCTGCGATAGTCATGATTATTACGACTCAGAGGAACATATCAATGAAGTGTTCCTGCCGAAATTGGTGTCGGGTGGTGAAAATAACAATGACAAAGAATCATTGTATGTCGGATTTTTTCATACAGGTGCATACCAGGACCAGATAAGCGGGTATGGAGGTATTAAACACTGTCTTATTCCGTCTCCAAAACATATTATCGTTGAAAAAGATAAGAATGGTAAACTGGTAGATTGGGTTTATGCAAAAGAACAATCCGCTCAAAGCATGTTGAAGATCCTGGGCTATATCAAATAGCCCGGAACTTCAATTATATCTATACTGGTTAGTTATTTACGACTTAGTTCAATTCGACTTTTTCTGTTGCCCGGGTGCATAAGGTTTTGCAGATTGTGATCCGGTAATTTTTTTCTGTTGTCCGGGAGGAAGACCATTTGGATTATTGGTGACAATAACTTTTTTAGGAGTTGTGTTTTTTGAACAGGAAAACAGCAGTAGTGCTGCAATAAAAAATAAGGCTGGGGTCAGAATAATTTTCTTCACGGGTAATAGATTTGTAATTAAGGCGCAAAATAAATGCCATTTCCGAAATTTATGAAATATAAATTCCTATTTGCCGTACTGTTAACCATTTACTCGTTGACAGTCAATGCACAAAGCACAGTTGATTCTGTAAAACTAACAGTGAACAATCTTTTCATTGCTATGCGCAATGCAAAACCGGACATATTATTATCCTGTTTTGCAGATAGTGCTATTCTTCAGACAATTACACGCGATAAAGAAGATCGTGTAAGTATACGAACCGAAGACTATCATGAATTTGCGGATTTTATATCAAAACAACCCGCAGGCAAAGCCGATGAAAGGATCAGTTTTACAGCCATCCATATCGATGGTGATCTGGCTAGTGTCTGGACGCCCTACCAGTTTTATTTAGACGGAAAATTCAGTCATTGCGGTGTAAATTCCTTTCAGCTTGTACGAGTTAACAAGCAGTGGAAAATTCAATACCTGATCGATACGCGGAGGAGGAACTGTGACTAATATCAGTTCACTTTAAGTTTATATTTCTTTATCACCTTCGGATCATTGAAATATTTGTCCGCCTGTTCCTGTGACAGGTTCACATCAACATCCACAGCAGGGAGATCAACAAGTTGCAATTGTACCTGTTTTAATTCTTCCCTGAGTTTTCGTGTTTTATTCAATACATCCGGGTCACGTTCACCTATAAGCGCATTGTCGCTCACAAAGTATTCGAGCCTTTTGGTTAATCCCCGGAGTTGAGCTGCAGTATTTTGTTCCTGTATTTTATTAGGAGCCACTGCTTCTTTTACCGGCACAAGTGTAAGGCCTATGCTGGGCAATATTTTACCGATATCCTGCACTTCGGTACTGCTTGCTGTAGTTGCAAGAATGGTCCCTGCCAATGCAGTACTTGAGCTTGTAATATCAAATGCAGTACGGGTAGATTTATTTGATTTAATAGTCTTGCTGAGAACATAAAAAGTCAGTTTCAAATTCTGGATATAGGCCTTCATTTCATCCGAAACTTTTTTGTGTTCCTGGTATTTCTGCGGATAATTGATTCCGGGTTTTACGGCAATATTTACGAATGCTGTGTCCTTATTAAAAAATTTATCTGAACCGATGAATTGCAGTTGCAACATTCTCTGACGGGTGGTATCATTTTCCTTTATAAAATCATAGGGAACCATCCAGAAAAATTCGTCGTCACATTTACGAATAGGAAAATATGGGCTGATGGGAATATTTGAATTGAAAGTGATTTGTTCAAGAGGGAAAGTTCCTGTTTCACATTGTATCCTGAATCTAATAGTATCGCCTTCTTCCACATACATCGTTCCCAACACACCAGGTTTAACTTTAGAGGGCATTATCTCCGTACTATAAAACATAATGGTCAATGCCGTATCTACACGCTCATTCGGATCAGTAAGACTTTGAACGCCCAGCTCAACACGATAAGGCAGGTCATATTTCAATTTTCCACTGCGAAAAAATGATTTATCAGCCTTAAAATATAAGCTTCCGGTATTCCTGTCGATTTTTACACCAACCGGAGCCTGCTTCAGGTACCAGTAATAGTTTGCCGGATTTTTGTTGATGTGCAGATCGTAATTCAAAACAGAATCCACATGAATCGTGAAATAGGGATTGATGTTATTGATTCGCAGCACCGTATCTATCGGGACGAATACAGGATGCTCCGGTATGGAATCTGTTTTTTTATCCTGGGATAACGAAGTCTGAGAAAGCAGCAGTATGGCTACGGATATTAGAAAAAATCTCAATGACAATAATTTAAAATTGGTTTTTCTGCCGCGAAATTATAAGAATATTGGTCAAAAATCCTATAAGAACTGCTAAAAATAATCCCCCTCTGAGAACAGAGGGGGAAACTAAAAAACCAACTGCTAATACATCTAGTTTTTACTGCATGTACAAATTCTTATTACTGAATTGAAATTTCTTTTGGAGCGATCTTGACTTCTTCTTTTTTGGGAAGCTCAATAAACAGCACTCCGTTTTCATACCTGGCCTGGATATTATCGCTCTTGATGGTATCATCCACCGTAAAACTGCGGGTAAAGGATTTGTAATTGAATTCGCGGCGGACATGGCGATGATTTTCGTCCTTATTTTCCAGTTTTTTCTCTGCTGAAATAGTAAGGATGCTGTTGTCGATGTTTACCTTGAAATCCTTTTTGTCCATCCCCGGTGCAACAATTTCAAGCAAATACGCATTGTCAGTTTCTTTCACGTTTACCGGGACTGTCTGGTTTAAACCTGAAAATTCTTCATTCAGGATCCTTGAAGGAAAATTGTTGAAGAAATCCTCAAATAAGTTGTTAACCCTTTTCTCAGCCGGCCGTTGATTAAATTTTACAAGTGTCATATACCTATGTTTTTATTTGTTTTTAAATACCCTGACATCACTCTGGTGTCAAATGGAATACCAAGCCGGATTTCCTGCAAAATTGTACGTTTACGAGGCGTGTTTATGACAACATGGCTGACAAATTTTCATCTTGTGCCACAAAGTCAGCTTTTGATTATTTTTGTAACAAAATCAGTAATTTTGTGTTTTATTAAAAACAAGCAATCAATATGTATCCGCAAGAAATAGTTATTCCAATGAAAGAAGAGCTCACTGAGAGAGGTTTTGATGAGCTCCTGACAACAGCAGAGGTTGAGTCTACATTACAACAGGAAGGCACCACACTGGTGATGATCAATTCAGTTTGTGGTTGTTCTGCAGGAAGTGCTCGTCCGGGAGTTTTAATGGCAGTAGCCATTAGTTCCCATAAACCAGATCGATTAACCACGAGTTTTGCCGGTTTCGATATTGATGCAGTGAAGAAGATCCGTGAATTTTTATTGCCTTACCCTCCATCTTCACCAGCTATTGCTTTGTTCAAAGATGGACAGTTGGTGCATATGATCGAACGTCACCAAATTGAAGGAAGGCCTGCACAAATGATCGCGCATAATTTAATCGCGGCTTTCGAAGAATATTGTAATTAGTTTTTTTGCTTTGTTCATAGTTGAGGTGATCCCGCTTAATGCGGGATCTTTTCTTTTTACACCAATCCAGTTTTTTAAAGTATAATTGCGGACATTTCTAAAGCATGTATCCAAACCTGTATTTTTTTCTTAAAGAGACTTTTAACATTGAACCCTGGTCCTTTACTCAATACATAAATTCATTTGGATTGCTTGTAGCAATATCTTTTGTACTTGCAGCCATAAATCTTGCAGCAGAATTAAAAAGAAAAGAAAAACAGGGAATACTCTTTCCTAAAGAGGAAACACTGATGGTGGGAGAAGGGGCAAAATTTTCTGACCTGCTGTTTAATTTTGTTTTCGGTTTTATTGTTGGATATAAAATACTCGGTGTTTTTTTCAATGGACAGGATGTAAATCCACAGGAATATATTTTCTCTTCCAAAGGATCCTGGGGTGGCGGAATTTTACTGGCCCTGGTTTTTGCAGGATTGAAATATTATGAAAAACAAAAACAGAAACTTTCACAACCAGAAAAAAGGACAGTACGCATTTGGCCACATGAAAGAGTAGGCGATATTACCATAATGGCTGCGGTGGCTGGATTTCTGGGTGCAAAAATATTTGACAACCTGGAGAACTGGGATCGTTTTATTGAAAATCCGATTGCCAATTTATTATCGCCCAGCGGACTTACTTTTTATGGTGGTTTAATTTGTGCAGCCATTGTTATCATTTTGTATGGCAAGTCAAAAAATATTCCTCCACTTCAATTATGTGATGCTGCAGCTCCGGGACTAATGTTAGCTTATGCGACAGGAAGGATAGGATGCCAGGTAGCGGGTGATGGAGACTGGGGAATTTTCAATAGTGCATATACATTAGATAAGGACGGTTCAATCGTAGCCGCAACTGCTGATAATTTCAAAGCAACCCTGATGGCCAATGGAGATTTCACCCAACATCTTGTGAGGGAATATGGCAGTATTGATAAAATCCCACATACCTATTTTCATGGTGCAGATTTCCTTCCCAATTGGTTTTGGGCATATCATTATCCCCATAATGTAAATGAAGTTGGAACAGCAATCTCAGGATGCACTGGAAATTATTGTATGCAGTTGAATCCTTTAGTATTCCCAACACCGTTATATGAATTCATTGTGTGCATCATTCTTTTTTTCGTTTTATGGATGGTTCGCAAAAAGCTTACTGTAGCCGGACAAATGTTTGGTTTGTATTTAATGTTTAATGGCGTAGAGAGATTCTTTGTTGAAAAGATCAGGGTCAACTCTACCTATTCCATTTTTGGCTTTCATCCCACACAAGCCGAACTGATCTCCGCATTACTTGTCGTAGCAGGCGCCGTACTTTTCTTTCTGCCAAAATTCAGAAAATCAACTTCCCTGGCGTAAGAAAATCCATTCCCGCTCCTGTAGAAAAAATGCCGTTCATCCCAACGAATGGTTAAACATGTAACCTTCATCAGATTACTGCGTATCATCTGTATCAAACATTTGTTCCGGAAATCAATGTTTTAGACCACCCAACACAAAACAAGTATCTATGCTATGCATAGTACATAGTTTTGATATGTATTAGCCATTAAAAGGTACTAAAATTATTAATTATGAGAAAAGCGTGGTTATTGATCACCGGATGTTTATTTACTTTGGTAGGATTTACACAAACCGGAACTATATCCGGAAGGCTAAAAGACAATTCAGAAAAGGCGATAGCGGGCGCAACGGCTTCCTTGTTAAAGGCAGTTGATTCCGTACAGATCAAAACCACAGTTACAGATAATGACGGTGTTTTCAGGTTTTCTGGTTTGGCCAAGGGTAAATACCTGGTAGCTCTTACCAATGCCGGATTTAAAAAGAAAATTTCAGCAGTAGTCGACCTTGATAACGATGGTTCGGTTCAGGAACTGGGCACGATTAAACTCACCGAAGATGCAAAAGACCTGCAGACTGTAAATGTTACCTCAAAGAGGCCATTTATGGAACAGAAGCTCGACAAGATGATCATCAATGTTGACGCGGCAGTTACTAATGCCGGTTCTAACATTCTTGAAGTTTTGGAAAAATCTCCCGGCGTAACCATAGATAAAGATGGAAATATCAGCCTCAAAGGAAAACAACAAGTGCTGATCATGATCGATGGCAGGCCTACATATCTTGGCCCGACTGAACTTGCCAGTCTGTTGAAAAGCATGCCGGCAAGTAATGCAGACCAGATTGAAATCATGACCAATCCTTCCGCGAAATATGATGCCTCGGGTAATTCCGGTATCATCAACATCAAGACCAAGAAAAACAAACAGCAGGGATTTAATGGAAGCATCAATCTGAATTATACGCAAGGCGTTTACTGGCGAACCAATGATAATTTCAACCTGAATTACAGAACTGGAAAATTCAATTTTTTTGCCAACGGTGGATACAGCAAATGGAACAGTTTCCAGGACCTGGAAATTAACCGCAAATTCCACACTCCTGGTGTAAAAGATATAAACGCCATTTTTGACCAGGAAACAAACATGAGAACCAACAGCAATAATTTCATGACGAAAATCGGCGTAGACTATTATCTCAGCAAGAAAACAACACTTGGAGTAATTACTACCGGACTTTTCAATCCTGAAAAATTTAAAAGCAAAAGTTTAAGTTATCTGCAGGATGGTGAATCCAATGTAGACTCAATTGTCTATGCATTAAGCAATAGTGAAGGCGAGTGGAAAAACGGAACCGTTAACCTCAACCTGCGTCACCAGTTTGATACTACAGGAAGAGATATCAGTGTTGACCTGGATTATGCATCATACAATTCTGCCAGCACAATGGATTTTACAAATACCACTTATACACCCGACTGGATGCCTTTAGATGAAACAATTCTTCGTGGTGACCTGCCAGTGCATATTGATATATATTCTGCCAAGGTGGACTATAGTCAGAATTTTATGAAAGGTAAATTGGAAGCCGGTGCAAAAAG
>Ga0207691_10001599_pt1 | contig 22523 bp, 16 predicted proteins | sample KBSM13metaG_FD_184327 | JGI IMG/M metagenome (GOLD analysis project Ga0207691, IMG submission 184327) | Miscanthus rhizosphere microbial communities from Kellogg Biological Station, Michigan, USA - KBS M1-3 metaG (SPAdes) (version 2) | ecosystem: Host-associated > Plants > Roots > Rhizosphere >... | reverse complement strand
TCAACGCACCGAGCCCCGGACGTGCGGACGATGCGATGCTGCGCGCGCAGATCCTGCTGGATCGCGCGCATTTCTCGCCCGGGGAAATCGACGGCACGCCAGGCTCCAACAGCCGTCGCGCGATCGCCGGGTTCCAGGCGAGCCAGGGGTTGACGGTGAGCGGCGAGCTCGATGCGCCAACGTGGGAAGCGCTGGGTCGCGACGGGCAACCCGCGCTCATCCGCTACACCCTGATGGATGCCGACGTCGCCGGACCGTTCGAGCCGATCCCCGACGACATGATGGAAAAGGCCACGCTGCCCGCACTCGGGTTCACGTCGGTGCAGGAACTGCTCGGCGAACGATTCCATGCCTCGCCGTCCCTGTTGCAGGCGATCAATCCGGGCAAGACATTTGCCGCCGGCGAGGAAATCGTCGTCCCCAACGTGCCCGGGGATGCGACGCTGGCCAAGGCCGACAAGGTCGTCGTCGACCAGTCCGACGCGACCGTGAGCCTGGTGGACGCGACCGGGAAGATCTATGCGCAATTCCCCGCGACGATGGGCAGCGAACACGATCCGCTGCCGCTCGGCGAATGGAAGATCCAAGGCGTCGCGCGCAATCCGCCGTTCCACTACAACCCCGAGCTGTTCTGGGATGCCGACTCGAAGCAGGACAAGGCCACCCTCGCCCCGGGCCCCAACAACCCGGTGGGCGTGGTCTGGATCGACCTGTCCAAGGCGCACTACGGAATCCACGGGACGCCCGTACCGTCGACCGTCGGGAAGACGGCCTCGCATGGCTGCATCCGCCTGACCAACTGGGATGCGCAATCGATGTCGCAGGCGGTCGCGCCGGGCACGGTCGCAATTCTTCAGGAATGAGCGCGCCTGCAGGCATGAGCGCTTCGGCCGCCGCGCAGGACCAGAGGGTGACGGCATGAAGCAACTGCTGCTCTTCGCCGCCGGCCTGCTGGTCGGCGCGAACCTCGTGTACTTCCTGCTCAATCGCGATGGTCGTGTCGCGTCCGAAACGGTGCCGGCTCCGGCACCCGCGCAACCGGCGGACACGCAGGCAGATCCAACACCAGGAACGCGCCCGCCTTCACCCTCGAAAACGACGGTTGCCGCCGCGCCGGCGACGCTTCCAACGGCGACAGGGGTGCAGTCGCCACCCGCCGGTTCGCTCATGCTTCCGGTGTCCGGCATCCAGGCCAACCAGCTGACCGACACGTTCAATCAGACGCGCGACGGCACGCGCCGCCATGAAGCGCTCGACATCATGGCGGCGCGTGGTACGCCGGTCCTTGCCGCTTCCGATGGCACGGTCGCCAAGCTGTTCACCAGCGTGCCGGGCGGGCTGACGGTCTACGAATTCGATCCGAGCCAGGCCTACGCCTACTACTACGCCCACCTGGATCATTACGCCGCCGGACTCGCCGAGGGCCAGGTGCTGCATCGCGGCGACGTCATCGGCTACGTCGGCAGTACCGGCAACGCGAGCGAGGACGCGCCGCACCTGCACTTCGCGATCTTCCTGCTCGGTGTGGAAAAACAATGGTGGAAGGGAACGCCCATCAACCCCTACCCGCTCCTGGCGAAGACGCAATAGACAACGGCCCGGGATGTCCGGGCCGTTGTTGTTCGACAGCGTGATCGCGACAAGGTGATCGCGACGATCAGTCTTCCGCACTCTGGTAGTCGGCAAGGTAACGACCGGCGGCCACCGCATATGCGGCGCGCGTGACCAGCTTGGCCGGGTCGAAATACGCGTGCAGCGTCGGCTGCAGGTCGTAAGGCCCCTGCTTCACGGTGAAGCGCGCATTGAGCAGGCCCTGGTCCAGCGCCAGCTGCACGTAACCGCGAAGGCTTGCCGGAATCGACGCGACATCGTCGATCGGGATGCGCTTGCCTTCATAGAACGCCGTGAGCGAACCACTGAAGGCGCGCGCCTGGTCCTGCAACGCAAGGCTCTGCACCAGCGAGTAGGCCAGGCTGACGCGGCTGACGTTGTCGTTGGGATGGAAACCGCCGTTCAACAGGCCCATCACCGGATCCTGCTGCTGGCCCAGATCGCGCAAGGCACCGCCACGCGCGACCGCGGCTTCGGCGAACGGATAGGCCGGGTCGGTGGTCGCCAGGTCGGTGAACGATGGTTTGTGGTCGAACGGCAGGTGCTGGCGCACGCTCGTTCCCATCAACAGGTAACGCGCCATCTCGCTGCGCTTGAGGTACTGGTCCGGACGGAACTGCTTGTCCGAATAACCATCGATGAGGCGGTTGGCGACGGCGAACTCGATCGCTTCCCGCGCCGGATGGTTGGCGACGTCGTTGAGGCCGGTGTAACCGCCGCTGTTGAGGAAGCTCACGGTGCCGGTGACGGTGCCGGGAGCGGCGTACCCGTTGGTCACGCCGGCAGGATCGACATCGTTACCCGATACCGAGCCGATGCCGCGCACGGTCACGCGCCACACGCCCGGCTTGGCCGGCGCACCCGTGGTCACCGTGTCGCCGAGCACGGGCAGCGCGATCGCCGATCCGTACTGCACGCCATCCGGATCGATCAGAACCAGCGCAAGCGTGTTGGCGTCGATGGTCGCGCGCGCGCTGACCCACGCCACTTCCGGACCGACGGTAAAACTCTGCTCGCCGACCGGCCCGACCGGGGCGAAGTCCACTGAGAACGGAATCGGATCCGCACCCTTGACCAGGATCGCGTTGCTGTTGAAGGCGCGCAGCGAATTGACCGTTGCGCCATGGTCGGTGCGCAGGCCCGCGGCTTCGGCGACGGCTTCATACGCGTTGATGTGGCCCGCGCCGGCTTCCCAGTAGGTGCGGCCGGTCATGTTTGTGGCCGTACGCTCGATGATGTCCTTGACCTGTGCGGGCGTCAGCTTGGGATTGGCCTCGAGCATCAGGGCGACGATGCCGGCGACATGCGGCGTCGCCATCGAGGTACCGCTCATGTGCGTGTAGAACGGCAGGTATGCCGGATCGATGGTCGCGGCGTCATTCTCCGCTTCCAGGGGTGGCAACGCCCCGGTGAAGGTACGCGTCGAGACGATGTCCACGCCGGCCGCGACGATCGTTGGCTCGTTGAAGTACGTCCACGTCTTGCCATCGGGCATGGTGAACGTGCCGCTCTCGCCACGCTTGCCGCGGGAGGAGAAGGACGTCAGTACCGCATCCTTTTCGCTGGCGCCGACCGAGATCACCCAGGGTGCCTGCGCGTACGGGTTGTGGGTGTCCTCGCCCGGACCGTCGTTGCCGGCGGCGAACACGGTGACGATGCCGCGCTTGTACAGTTCGTAGGTCGAAATGCTGACCGGGTCGGTCGGATCGAACGTGCCCGAGCTGCCCCACGAGTTGCTGACGACACGAATCGGCGCGCCGTAGCTGAACTGCTTGGTCGCTGCGTAATCCAGGCCGCCGACCGCATCGAGGATGGAGATCACCGCGCCGGAGCCGTAGCCGACCAGCTGCGCGCCTGGCGCGACGCCGCGATACAGACCGTTGGACTTCGCGCCGTTGCCGCCGACGATGCCGGCGCAGTGCGTGCCGTGGCCCGAGCTGATGTCGGTGTTGGGCAGGCCCTCGGTATAGGTGATCGGCAGCATCGTGTCGTACGCGGCCAGGTTGGTCAGGCCGGTCGTGTTCTGGACGACATGCTCCTTGAACTTCAGGTCGTCATGCGTGGCGTCGATGCCGGAGTCGTTGATCTCGACGGTCACGCCGGCGCCGCTGAATGGAATCGCCTGGCCGTAGTCGGCCGGGTGCTGGAACATTCGCGTCACGCTGGACAGGCCGTTGGCCTCCGCGTCCATGTAATGCAGCGGAGCGTTCCAGTAGATCGAAGCGACATCCGAACGTTTGGCCAGCGCGCGGATTTCGGCGGGCGTGGCGAGGGCGCCGGCGATCGGCAGCGAGCGCATGGTGATGCCCTTGGTGATGCCGAGTGTCTTGAGCGCTGCGAGCTGGCCGGCGGTGACCGGACCGGATTGCTCATAGCTGATGACGACCTGGAGCTCGTCCGTGGCAGCTGCCTTGCCCATGCGGCTGAGCAGTTGCGTGTCCAGGTGCGCGTCGGCCAGGGCCAGGCCGCTGGCGAGCAGGCCGGCGGCCATCGCGGAAATTCGGAGGGTTCTGCGTGAGATGGGCGAAGTCGAGGGGAACATCGGTGGCTCTCCATGCGGGGCGACCCCGCGGCGCGGGGCTGGTCCTGATCGTCTGCCCCGTACCCGCCCGATCCCATCCGGGACAGTCACCATGGACCGGGGGGGAAATCCCCCACGGAGCGTTCACTTATGGGGGCGTTAACTTTCGCGGCGCCGACCCATGGCCGATCCAGGGCAACGGCGCTACCCGGAGACCCGAGTGAACACTGCCCCGATGCTCCGCCGGCTGCTGGCCGCGACCCTGTTGCTGTGTGCGCGAACGACGCTAGCGGCCGACCTGCCGGTGAGGGTCAACGTGGTCGGCAACGTCGCCACCGCCCAGATCGGCTCGCCGACTAACCCGCTCGCCGAACTCACCCTGTCCTTCGACGACGCCAGCAATCTCACCCCCGCAAGCCTCGGCATCCGCGCCACCCTGGTCGACATCAACGACCCGACGTTGCTGTCCCGGCTGCCCGACGTGCGCCTGACCCGACTGGACTCGGCGCTGCCCCTGCTGGTCACGGTCGAACCACCCTCCAACGGCGGCCTGACCTTCCGGCGTACCGGCCGGTACGAACTGCACACCCACGCGCTGGCCTATTCGCTGGGCAGCAACTACCGCGTGTTCAAGGCAGCGATCGGCGGCCCGTTCCGCGACACCACGGAAGAGATCGCCCCCGGCAGCGTGCGTGCGCGAAGCAGGTATGGCGGCTTCTCGCAGTTCCTGGTGCTGGCCGACCTGCGCGCAACCGCCTCGGTCGTGGCCCAGAAGGTCGCTACATTGCGAGCACGCGTCGCCACCCTGCCGGCGTCCGAACAACCCGCGTTCTCCGCGCTGCTCGACACGGTGGAATCCTCCGTCGCAAGCGCGGACTACGACGGTGCGTTGGCCGCGGTCGATCTGGTCAGCGCCCGGGCCCAGGCGCGCGCCGGCAATGGCCTGCTCGACGAGTGGCGCGCGACGCACGACGGCGACAACCAGGCCGGCGACCTGCTCGCGGGGGCCGCGACGCTGAAATTCAGCGTCGCCTACCTGCGCGACTACGGCCAGTAGGTCCGGCCGAAAGGAGCCCGAGCCATGCGCATCGCGCGTTAAGATGGCCCGATGCAGGCGTGCCTGACCGCCTATCCACCCGAGCAAGCCGCAATCTCGTGCACGCTCGATCCGGGCGGTACCTTGCGGATAGGGCGGACCGTCGATGACGGCTTGCGGCTGGAGCACCCTTCGATTTCCCGCGCGCATGCCGAGCTGCGGTTCGCCGAGGGTGCCTGGCGACTACGCGACCTGGACAGCAAGAACGGCAGCTTCGTGGACGGCATCCGCGTGCACGACACCGCGCTGGTGAGCGCGTCCTGGTTGCGCCTGGGTGACGTCTATTGCGAGTTCGCACCGCTGAGCGACGACGAAGTCGCCGCCGCGAAGGCCAGCCAGCGCACGCGCCGGGCCCGCGTCACTGCGCAGACCCAGCGACTGGATGGCGTGCAGCGACTCGACGACCTGCTCGACGCCAGCCTGCACGGTGTCGTTGAACTGGCGCAATGCGAACGCGGCTTTGTGCTGTTGTCGCAGGGCGAGCGTTTCGCGATCCGATCCCGCCTGGCGCTCGATCCGGCGCAACTGGCGTCGCCGACCTTCTCCGGAAGCATCGGCGCAATCCGGCGCGCGCTCGGCGAACGCAAGAGCATGGTGGCCAACGACATCGGCCTCGATCCCTGGCTCGCATCCCGGGCCTCGGTAGTCGCCGCCGGCCTCAATGCCCTCGTCTGCCTGCCACTGCTCGATGGCGAACGCGCGCTCGGCGCGATCTACGCCGACCGCATGCATCCCGGCCCCGCGATCAGCACGCTGGACCTGGAACTTCTGGAAGCCTTCGCCGAAACCGCCTCGCTGTGGATCGCAGCACGCCGCAACAGCGACCTGCTCGCCGGCGGCGAAGACGCACTGCAATGGGATGCGGTCCTCGCCGCGCATGGGGAAGCGTCGTGAATTCGCAGGACGCCGGAAGCGACGCCACCGCGACCGGGTCGTTCCTCCATGCCGATTTCGCGCCCGGGCGCGTGCTCGGCGAGCGCTATTGCATCGAATCGCTCCTCGGCATCGGCGGCATGGGCGTGGTCTATCGCGCCACGGACCTGGCCCTCGACGTTCCCGTTGCGTTGAAGTTGCTGCGGCCCGAACTCGCGCACCGCGAGGATGCCTTCGACCGGTTCCGGCAGGAACTGCTGCTCGCGCGCCAGGTGTCGAATCCGCATGTCGTGCGTATCCACGACCTCGCCCAGCACGACAACCGCTGGCTGATCAGCATGGACCTGGTCGACGGCGAATCGCTCGACCACCGCATGGATCGCGAAGGCAGGCTGCCGATCGACGACGTCATCCGGATCGCGCGACAGATCGCCGAAGGGCTCGCGGCCGCGCACGCAAAGGACGTCGTACATCGCGACCTGAAGCCGGCCAACGTCCTGCTCGATGCGCAGGGCAACGCGTACATCAGCGATTTCGGCGTCGCCCGTTCGCTCGCCATCAGCGGCAACACGCGCACCGGCGCGGTGGTCGGCACGCCCGATTACCTGGCGCCGGAACAAGCGCGCGGAGAAACCGCCGACGCGCGCAGCGACCTGTATTCGCTCGGCCTGATCCTCTACGAGATGCTCGCCGGACAGGCACCTTTCGCCGGTGGCACCGTGGCCGAAGTGCTGGCGCAGCGCATGCTGCGCACGCCGGCATCCGTCGCCACAGTGCGGCCGGAAACGCCGGCATGGTTGGCGCGCCTCGTCGATCGCCTGTTGCGATCGCAGCCCGCGCATCGAATCCAGACTGGCGCCGAAGTCGTCAGGGCACTCGATCAGCGCGAACTGCCGCGACGATGGCAGGATGTCTTTCGTCCATACCGCACGGCGTGGATCTCGGGCGCCATCGTCGTCCTGCTGGCGGTGGGTGCCGGCGCCTGGTGGCATTGGCGCGCGCATCTGCCGATCCTGCTGCCGTCGCCACCGCTCGACCGGTTGCTGGTCCTCCCGATCACGGCACCGGAGGCGCCGGCGGCCCGGGCTGCGGCCCTGTCGGCGCACCTGCGCGACGCGCTCGCGGCGATCCCCGGGCTCGCCGTCGTCGATGCCGGCCGTACGGCACAGGCGCTGCGGCAACTGAATCCAGACGGGAACGCGCGCGTCGGAGCGGCGGCGCTGCACCGCGTGGCGGCGGCGCAACGGGTGTTGCGGACCGACCTGGTGCATGCCGCCGATCGCTGGCATGTGCTGGCGACGCTGGACGATGCGCGCCAGCCAGCGCGTTCCATGACCGGTCCGGATGCCTCCGATGCCACGTCGGCGTTTGTCGCGTGGGCCCGGCAGCCGGCCACGGCCAACGCGCTCGGCTTGCAGGGTCGATCCATCGATCTGGCCTTGCCGAAACCGCTTGGTGCGTTGGACGCTTACGGCGCCGCCCTGCTCGCACGCGACGCCGGCCGGCTGTCCGAAGCGCTGGACCAGTTGAAGCAGGCGACTTCCGCCGCACCGGAATATGTCGATGCCTGGCTGGCGCAGGCGCAGACGGCATTGATGATCGGTGAGGACGATGATGCCGCCGATGCCATCGAGCAAGGGCAGCGCGTCGCCGGTTCGGCTCCGCAATCGACGCAACGACGCCTGGCTTCGCAGCGCGCCACCATCGATGGAGATGCGCCGGCTGCGATCGCGCAATGGCGCACGCTGCTGGCCGCCACACCCGACGACATCGACGCCGCGCTCGAGCTTGCCCGTGCGCGCGGTGCGGGTGGCGACTTCACCGCCGCGGTCAAGGATCTGCAGGCGTTGTCGCAACGCGACCCGAACGATCCTCGCATCTGGTTCGAACTCGGAAAGTTCTCGATCCTCAGCGGCAACGCGCAGCGTGCGGTGGACGATTACCTCGTGCGTGCGCTGGTGCAGTACAAGCGCAGCCGCGACCTGTTCGGCGAGGGGGAAACGGTCAATGCGCTGGGGATCGGCTACGGCCGGCTCGGCCAGAGCGACGACGCCGCCGAGCAATACCGCAAGGCCGTCCAGCTGCGGCATGCGGTCGGCAACCTGCGTGGCGAGGCGACAAGCCTGCGCAACCTCGGCAACGCGATGGTGTTGAGCGGACACTTCGACGAAGCGGCCAGCAACCTCGAACGCGCACGCGCGCTGCACGCGCAGCTCGGCGATCGCAACGGCCTGGCGGCGGTCGAGAACGATCTCGGGCTGCTCGCCGAGGAACGCGGCAACTATCCGCAGGCGCTGCAGGCCTTCCAGCGCGCGCTCAAGGCGTGGCAGGACGTCGGCGATCCGCTGGGGAGTGCCCAGGCGCTCAACGACATCGGTTTCGCGCAGTACCAGCTCGGCGCCTACAACGACGCGCAGGTGTACCTGCAGCAGGCGGCCGATGCCTACGCGAAACTCGGCGATGAAACCGGCAAGGTCCGTACCGACCAGGATCTCGGCCTGCTGGCAATCGCACGCGGGCGCTGGAACGAGGCGCGCCAGCGCCTGCAACGCTCGCTCGCCACTGCCGGCCAGCAACAGATGATCGAGGAAGCCGCGGTGAGCCGCCGCCACCTCGCGGAACTCGAACTGCGGCAAGGCCACCTGCAGGCGGCGATCGACCAGGCGGGCCAGGCGGAAACTTCGTTCCGGCAACGCAAGGATCCCCGCGGCGCAAGCGACGCCGGCCTGCTCCGTGTCGAGGCGTTGCTTGCGGCGGGCGCCACCGACGAAGCGGCGTCCGCGCTGGGCGCGCTGGCCCCGGATCTTGCCGATGCGCCCAGCGAACAGCGCGCGATCGCCAAGGTGCTGGACGCCGACATCGCCTCGTCGCGCCGAGACAGGCCGCGGGCGTTGCGAGCGATCCGCGACGCCCGCACGCTCGCGCGGGATTCGGGCATCCGGCAACTGCTGCTTCGGATCGACCTGTTCCGCGCCGCGCTCGACTCGCGACTGGACCCGTCGCTCGACGAGGCGTCGGCCAGCCTCGGACACGTGGGCCTGCGCCTGCAATGGCTGGAACTGGCGATGCGGCGCGCGCTCGCCGCGCACGACGCCGGGCGCGCGAATGCGCTCTACGACGAAGCGGCCTCGTTGCTGCGCGGTGGCGATTCGCTGCCTGCCGCGTCGCTGCATGCATTGGGCGCGAACGCCCGCGCCGGCATCGGCGACAACCAGGGCGCGCACGCAGCACGGATGCGCGCCGACGATGCGCTCGCGACATTGAGGGCGAATCTCCCCGAGCGCCTGCGTAGCGCGTTCGACGCGACGCATCCATCGCCGGCCCAACCGGTAGCTGCCGAATGAGCGACCTGCCGTCGGACGGCGATGCGTCGATCGCCGCGGTGCGTGAGCAGTACCAGCGCCTGCTGCACCGACTTGAAGCCAACGAGCGCGAGTTCCGTCGCCTGGGCCGCGCGGTGTGGCGCGTGCAGGAAGACGAGCGCCGGCGCCTCGCGCGCGAACTGCATGACGGTCTCGGACAGAACCTCACCGCGCTGAAACATCGCCTCGGCCAGATCGGCCGCGAACTGACGCCGGAACAGATCGAGCTGCGCGACAAGCTGGAGACGGCACTCGCGTTGTGCGCCGGCGCACTCGACGACACGCGCAACCTGTCGCGCCTGTTGCGGCCACCGATCCTCGACGACCTGGGATTGGAACCTGCCGTGAAATGGCTCGCTCGGAGCCTGGAAGAGTCGACGGGCGTGGCCGTGGTCGTCGAGATCGAAGCGCTGCCCGAGCTGGACGGCGAGTTGCAGACGTTGCTGTTCCGCGTCGCGCAGGAAGGATTGAACAACGCCGCAAAGCACGCAGGTGCGCACAGCCTGCTGCTGCGCCTGGTGGTGCGCGAGGGCTGGTTGCAACTGCAGGTGATCGACGATGGCCGCGGATTCGATCCGGCCGGGACGCTCGGCGCCGGCGGCAGCGGCCTGGGCAGCATGCGCGAACGCCTGCGCCTGTACGGCGGGCGCCTCGAACTCAAATCCTCGCCCGGCCACGGCACGCGCCTTCGCGCCAGCGTCCCGCTTGACGCCGCATGATGCATCCCGCAGCGTTGCTGCGGGGGAGCTGCTGATGCGTGTTCTGATCGTCGACGACCACACCATGGTCCGCGAAAGCCTGGTCAGCGTGCTGCAGGCCGATGGCGACGTGCAGGTGGTCGCACAGGCCGCCGACGGCATCGAGGCGATCGAGAAAGCCGTGCAGGCACGGCCCGATGTCGTCATCGTCGACCTGTCGATGCCGCGGCTGAACGGAATCGAGGTGGTCCGCCGCCTGCGTGAAGCGCTGCCGGCCACGCGCGTGCTGGTGCTGACGATGCACCAGGAGGATGAGTACGTGCTGCAGGCGGTGCGCGCCGGGGCTTCCGGTTACCTGGTCAAGGACAGCGGCGCGTCGGAGTTGCTTGCCGCCGTGCGCAGCCTGCATGCAGGGCGCGGTTATTTCGGCCCACAGGCGGCGCGCACGCTCGCAGAACAGTTGCAGCATCCCGAGCGCACGCTCGACGATCCGTACGGACGGCTGACGCCTCGCGAACGCGAGGTGTTCCACCTGATGGCCGAAGGTATGACCACCAAGGAAATCGCACGCAAGCTGGATATCAGCACCAAGACCGCAGAGAACCACCGCGGGCACGTCCTCGAGAAGCTGGACGTGCGCAACACCGCCGAACTGGTGCGCTATGCACTGCGCAAGGGCCTGCTCGACTGACGTCGGAGCGGCTCGATGGCCGGTGTATTCTCGTCCTCACCACAGGGAGCGAACGATGAGACGCAATGCATTGCCCCTCGCCTTTGCATGGGTCGCCTGCCTGCTGCTGGCTGCCTGCGGTAGTGGACCTGTGCGGCGCGTGTCCGAGCCCGCGGTCAACATCCAGCAGCTCACGGTACGCACCGATGGCGGCTGGTCGATCGACCTGCGCATAGACAATTTCAGCAGCGTGCCGATGCGTTTCGATCGCCTGACCCTGGCGATGACCGTCGGCGGGCAATCCGCTGGCACGCTGCAGGCACAGCCTGCGCTTACGATCGGCCCGGAAGCGGCCGACGTGGCGACATTGACGCTTTCACCCTCGCCCGCTGCCCGTATCGTCATTGCCGATGCGCTGGCACGCGGCGGCAGCGTCGACTACGCACTGGACGGAACCATGGACGCGGCGGCCGAGAAAGGCGGCAACCGCATCTACGAGGTCAAACGCAGCAATGCACTGGGGCCGGTGCCGGGGCTGCCGGGCGTGATGCGCTGACGCGATCCCTGCCGGGAGAATACGCTCGCATGAGCTCCTACCGCGCTCCGTTGTCCGAGATCCGTTTCGTCCTGTTCGACGTGCTGGGCGCCGAATCGCTGTTTTCGCGTCTCGGCTTCACCGACGCCACGCGCGATGTCATCGACGCGGTGCTCGAGGAAGGCGCGCGTTTTGCCGAAACCGTGCTGGCGCCGCTGAACCAGGTCGGCGACGACTCGGGTTGTCGGTTCGATCGTGCGACCGGAACCGTCTCCACGCCGCCGGGATTCCGCGAGGCTTACGCGCAATACGCGGACGGCGGCTGGGCGGGACTGGTGGCGCCGCCGGAATTCGGCGGGCAGGGCCTGCCCCACGTCGCCGGAGTGCCGTTGAAGGAAATGTTCGACGCGGCCAATCTCGCCTGGAGCAACTTCCCATTGTTGTCTCATGGCGCGACCGAGGCCCTGCTGCACCACGGCGAACGCTGGCAGCAGGACGCGTTCCTGCGCCCGATCGTCGAAGGTCGCTGGACCGGCACGATGTGCCTGACCGAAGCGCACTGCGGCACTGACCTCGGGCTGCTGCGCACCAAGGCGACTCCGAACGCCGACGGCAGCTATTCGATCACCGGCACCAAGATCTTCATCACCGCCGGCGAGCACGATTTCACCGACAACATCGTGCACCTGGTGCTCGCGCGCCTTCCCGATGCGCCCGTCGGCAGCAAGGGCATCTCGATGTTCATCGTGCCCAAGCTGCGCGTTGGCCGCGATGGGGCCGTCGGTGCGCAAAACGCGGTGCGGTGCGGCGCCATCGAACACAAGATGGGCATCCACGGGTCGGCGACATGCGTGCTGAATTTCGACGGAGCGCAGGGCTGGCTGATCGGCGGGGAACACAGGGGCCTGGCGGCGATGTTCACCATGATGAATTCCGCGCGCCTTGCCGTCGGGCTGCAGGGACTGGCACTCGCCGACCGCGCGTGGCAGAACGCGTTGCGCTACTCGCGCGACCGCCTGCAGATGCGCGCTCCGACGGCTCCGAAATTCCCCGACAAGCCCGCCGACCCGATCATCGTCCACCCCGACGTGCGACGAATGCTCCTGACGCAGAAAGCGCTCGTCGAAGGCGGCCGCTTGCTCGGCTACCACGCGGCAACCCTCATCGACGTCGCCAGCCACAGCCCGCAGGAAGTGGAGAGACAGCAAGCCGACGCCCTACTCGGCTTCGCCACCCCGATCATGAAGGCCTGCCTGACCGAATGGTCGGTGGAGTGCACGTACCACGCACTGCAGTGCTTTGGCGGCCACGGTTACATCGCCGAGCACGGCATGGAGCAGCTCGCGCGCGACGCCCGCATCACCACGCTTTACGAGGGAACCACCGGCGTGCAGGCGCTGGACCTGATGGGCCGCAAGGTGCTGCAGCAGCACGGCGCAGGTCTGCGCGTCATGCTGGAGATGATCGAAGCGTTCTGCGCGACCCATGCGGACGATCCGGCGGTTTCCGAATTCGTCGCCACGCTGCGCGACAAGGCGGCCGAGTGGCAGCAGCTGACCACCACGATTGCCACACGCGCTTCCGGCGATCCCGAGGAAGTCGGCGCGGCCGCGTACGACTACCTGTTCTATTCCGGCTACGTCGCGCTCGCCTACTGGTGGGCGCGCAGCGTCGCAGCCGCCACGGCCTCGCACGCGTCGGCCGCATTCCGCGAATCGAAGCTCGAAACCGCGCGGTTCTATTTCGCGCGGATCCTGCCGCGCACGCTTGCGCACAAGGCCGCGATCGACAGCGGCGCCGCGGCGTTGATGGCGATGGACGCGGAGTCCTTCGACGCCTGATCCACGGCGCTACCCAAAGAAGAACCGAACAGGTATAAGCTCGGACTCCGATGGAGACCCACAGAGCGGCACTTCGCTTGGTCAGCGCCGGAACCCCCAGGGAATCCGGTCCTTCCGTCGTCGTCACTCCCGATCTCCTTCCCGCCAGGCCCGCGCGTCTGGATGCGGTGCGGTTGCTGTCGCTCGACGCGCATGGCCGCGTCCTCGACTGGATGAGCTGGCAGGACGGAACCTGCCTGTACGTGCGGGGCGCGGTCGCGTGGACCTTGGGCGATCCCTGCCTGAGCGTGCACGGCGGAACGTGTCGCGCAAGCGGCGCGCAGAGCGTGCTCGAACTGCACCCCATCGTCGCCGCGCGCGGCCATGCCAGCCCGCGCGCACTCGACCCGACGCCTGCATTGACCAACGCCGCCCTGTTCGCGCGCGACCAGCACCTGTGCCTGTACTGCGGCCGCGATTGCTCGCGGCAACATCTCACCCGCGATCACGTCGTCCCGCTGTCGAAGGGCGGCCGCGACATCTGGGAAAACGTCGTCGCCGCCTGCTTCCACTGCAATTCGCGCAAGGGCGGTCGCACCCCGCAACAGGCGTCGATGCCGTTGCTCGCGGTGCCGTACAGGCCGAGCTGGATCGAGCACCTGATCCTGTCCAACCGCAACATCCTGGCCGACCAGATGGCGTTCCTCAAAAACCACCTGCCAAAGCGAAGCCGCCTCGGCTGACCACGCTGCGTTGAGCAGGCGGTCGCAGGCACTGGCGGCGGCCCGTCGGCCGCCTTGGCGGCGCAACTTCGCTACACTCGGGGCTTCTGGCTCGGGATGACATCATGGCGTTGACGCTTGGGTTTACCGGCATGGACTCGGCCACCGAGGCCGCCTTGACCGCCGCCTTCCAGCAGGCGAACGCGACCCTCGGCAACGCCTGGCAACTGCGTCCGGAATCGGAAGCCGACCATGTCGTGGTCGACATGGACAGCATGTACGGACCGATGAGCTGGCTCAGGCTGCACGCCGCCGGAAAACGGGTCATCGGGCTGACCAGCGCGGCGCGGACCCAGACCGATTTCCACCTGCCTCGTCCATTCGACCCGCAGAGCGTCGCTACGCTCCTGCAGAGCGTCGCCACCGGACAACCCGCCAGGCATCAAACCAGCGACGACCAGGCCCAGGCGACTTCGCGGGAACCAAGCCCGGTGCCGTCCGGGATGTCGCCCTCGCCGGTCCCGCAGGACCTGTTGCCCGAAGAGCATCCGCAGGCGGTCGACGAGGAAGCCGAAGCGCCGGCGCCCGCCCCTCGCCTGCCCGGGTCGGTCGAAGCTGGCAGCCTTTCCCCCACGACGATTACCCCGGCCCCTGCGCCTGCCGCCCCGGCGCCGCCGCGTGAGCGCAGCCTCGCCGACTGGCTCGTCCCGGGTGTCCTGAGCGGTCGCTTCCGGTTCCGCCCGGCGAGTGGGCAGCCAGTGCTGATCGACGCCGACAGCCGCCAGTATTTCGCCGCCACGTCGCTCAAGCCCTTGGCGACCGTCGTCGACGGCGTAGTGACCCGCGATGATTTCCAACCGATCGACGCCGCTCGTTGGGCGAGCGAAAGCGCCGCGCTCGGCGCCGCGCAACCGCTCGGCAGGCTCCAGTGGTTCGCCGGCCTGCTCGCCGGAAAGGGAAGCGTGCTGTCGGAATACGATGCCGCGGGCCGCTACCGGCTCACCAAGTGGCCGCAGACCGAGCGGGAGTTCCCGAAGCATTTCCGCATCGCCACCGCGATGATGAAGGGCCCGGCGACTCTGGAAGAAGTAGCGGCTGCCAGCGGTGTCCCGCAGACCGACGTGAACGACTTCGTCAACGCAAACCTGATCACCGGTTTTGCTGAATTCGTGCCGGAGGCGGCGCCGGAATCGACCGAACCCCAGAAGCCTGGCGGCCTGTTCGGCCTGCGTCGCGGCAAATAACGACCAGTCCAACCGGCGTTTCCTTGCCCCTCACGGCGACGGCGGCGAAAATGACCGGATGACCGAATCTGCACAGATCGATGCCGCGCGGTATCCGCGCCTGGCGCGCGTCGACACGCCGGCGGACCTGCGCCAGTTGCCTGCCGACGAGTTGCCGGCCCTCGCCGAGGAATTGCGCGCGTACCTGATCGAATCGGTTGGCCGGAGCGGCGGACATTTCGGCGCCGGACTCGGCGTGATCGAATTGACGGTCGCCCTGCACTATCTCTACGAAACGCCCGAGGACCGCATCGTCTGGGACGTCGGCCACCAGACGTATCCGCACAAGATCCTCACCGGGCGCCGGGACGCAATCCACACCGTCAAGCAGAAAGACGGTATCGCGCCGTTCCCCAAGCGCGAGGAGAGCGTCTTCGACACCTTCGGCGTCGGCCATTCGTCGACGTCGATTTCCGCCGCGCTCGGCATGGCGATCGCCAATACGCGCACCGGCAACGATCGCAAGGTCGTTGCCGTGATCGGCGATGGCGCGCTGACAGCCGGCATGGCCTACGAAGCCCTCAACCACGCCGGCGGCATGGAGCCGGAGCCCGACCTGCTGGTGATCCTCAACGACAACCGCATGTCGATATCGGAAAACGTCGGCGGAATGACGCGGATGCTCGGCCGCATGACGGGCAGTCGTACGCTCAACGCGCTGCGCGAAGGCGGCAAGAAACTGCTCGGCGACAAGAACAAGCCGACCGCGCGTTTCGTGCGTCGCTGGGAGGAACACTGGAAGGGCATGTTCGTGCCGTCCACGTTGTTCGAGGAGATGGGTTTCCACTACACCGGCCCCATCGATGGCCATGACGTCGAAGCGCTGGTCGCAACCCTGCGAACGCTGAAGACACTCAAGGGCCCGCAACTGCTGCACGTCATCACGACCAAGGGCAAGGGCTACGAATTGGCCGAAGGCGACCAGATCGGTTACCACGCAGTCTCCCCGTTCGACCCGAGCCAGGGCGTCGTGAGCAAACCCGGCGCCAGGAAACCGACCTATACGGACGTCTTCGGCGACTGGTTATGCGACATGGCGGCGGTCGAGCCCACGCTGATGGCGATTACGCCCGCGATGCGCGAAGGCTCGGGCCTGGTGCGCTTCAGCAAGGAGTATCCGGACCGCTATTTCGACGTCGCCATCGCCGAGCAGCATGCGGTGACGCTCGCCGCCGGCATGGCCTGCGAAGGCGCGAAACCGGTCGTGGCGATCTATTCGACATTCCTGCAGCGCGGCTACGATCAGTTGGTCCACGACGTCGCAATCCAGGGCCTGGACGTGCTGTTCGCGATCGATCGCGGTGGCGTGGTCGGGCCGGACGGCGCAACGCATGCCGGCAACCTCGACATGAGCTATCTGCGCTGCGTGCCGAACATGGTAGTGATGGCGGCGGCGGACGAGAACGAGTGCCGTGAAATGCTCAGCACGGGGTTCGCCTTCCATGGCCCGGCCGCGGTGCGTTACCCGCGCGGGACCGGTCCAGGCGCGATTGTGAAACCCACTCTGGCGACACTGCCGATCGGCAAGGCCGAACTGCGCAGGCGCGGAGCGCGTATCGCGCTGCTCGCGTTCGGGGCAATGCTCGCGGCGGCAGAAAAGGTCGGTGAAGAGTTCGGGCTGACGGTCGTCAACATGCGTTTCGTCAAGCCGTTGGATCGCGCGCTCATCATCGAGTTGGCACGTTCGCACCAAGGGTTCGTCACGTTGGAAGACAACGTTGTCGCCGGTGGCGCCGGGTCCGGCGTCGCCGAATTGCTGGCTGCCGAAGGCATCGTATTGCCGGTCGTGCACCTCGGCCTTCCCGACGCATTCCAGCACCACGCAAGCCGCGAGGATCTGTTGGCGGAGGCGGGTCTCGACGCGGCGGGCGTCCGCGCATCGCTGTTGGCGCGGTGGCCCGACCTGTTGCGCCTTCAATCGAAGACGGCGGTGGGCTGACTCGATCCGGAGCAGCGCCTCCGCGCACCGATACGCCAAAAAAATCGGCCCGCTTTCGCGGGCCGTCGATCATCGGGCCGGGCCCACTTAGAACACTTCTGTCACGCTCACGGCATTCCATGCGGCGACGACGGCGTTGAACTGGGTCGAGCCCGCGCCGTAGAGATCCGCCGCGGCATTGAGCGTCGCATTGCGCGCGTCGCCATAGGTCGTACCCGACGTCATGTACTCCGTCAGCGCCACGTACCAGATCCGCTGGGCGGCCGCGCGACCGATGCCGGTGATCGCCGTATTACCGTTGCAGACGAGCGATGCCGAGGTCAGGTTGGCGGGGGTGCCTGCCCCGAAACCCGAGGGCACAACCGCGCCTTCCGCCAGCAGGTAGAAGAAGTGGTTGGCGACGCCCGAGCTGTAATGCACGTTGAGGTTGCCGATGTCGCTCGAGTAGCAGTCCGGCGATGCGCCGTCCAGGCTCGGCTTGAACATGTAGCGCAGGGCCTGCGTCCCCGTGTTGTGGGCGAAGAGCTTCTCGCCGATCAGGTAGTCGGGCTTGTCGCTCGGATTGTTGGTATAGAACTCGACCATCGTGCCGAAGATGTCGGAAGTGGCTTCGTTGAGGCCACCGGATTCGCCGCTGTAGACCAGGTCCGCGGTGCGGCTGGTCACGCCATGCGACATCTCATGTCCGGCCACGTCCAGTGCGACGAACGGATTGAGGCTGGCGCCGTTGTCGCCGTCGCCGAACGTCATGCAATAGCAGCTGTCGTTCCAGAACGCATTCGAGTAGCTGCGGCCGTAATGCACCCGGCTCAATGCCCCCGTGCCATTCCCGTCGATGCCGAGGCGGCCGTGAACGTTCTTGTAATAGTCCCAGGTCTTGGTAACGCCGTAATGGGCATCGACCGCCACCGTCGCCGAATCCGAAAGCGTTCCGCTACCCCATTTGTTGTCGGTGTCGACGAAGATGCTGCCGAAGCCCGCGGTACGCAGGCCCATGTTGGCGGTGTAGCCGCCACCGCGGGCCAGGTCCTTCAGCTGGTACCGGGTGCCGCACTGGATCGCATTGAAGGCGACCGCACCCTCCGTCAGCGACTTGCCCGTCGCGGCCTTGGACACTGCACCCGAACAGGTCGTGCCACCGTCGGGTCCGGGCAGCGCGGTTTCGATGTCGTCCCACTGGTTGAGGATCTTGCCGGTGCGCGCATCGACGAAATAATGCATGTCGGTGGGCGTCTGGTCGGACTTGATTCCCGAGAACGTGACTTCATGTGCGAGGACCGGCCTGTCGCCCAGCGCATACACGACCAGGCGCGACTTGGGAACGCCGTCGAAGGCAGTGCCGAAACGTGCGCCCGCCTCGATGATCGCCTGGCTGGCGCTGACCTGGGGAACGATGTCGGGACGCGCGGACGTCCTGAGCGTCTGGCTGACGCCTTCGAGGCGGCCGTTGCGTGAATGCAGCACGAAATCTCCGCCGATCACCGGAATGCCGCGGTACGTCCGGCTGAAACGGACATGCTCGGTTCCCTTCGCATCCACAGCGACGCTGCCGGCCTTGAATCCGTCGGCCGATGCACGGCGCACGGCGCGGGCAGCCGGACCGTCGACAAGCCCTTGCGCGCGCATCGCGGCGGACTGTTCGAAATGGCTTCCGGCAAACGCCGGCGCAGACGCAGACGCGGCGAGCGCGGACGCGATGGCGATCGTCAACAGGCGAGACTGCAGTTGCATGACTTGTTCCCCGTGTGATGTTTGGATTTGCCCCGACGGCGGAGCGTCAGATACGTCCCTATGCATTGGCAAATGACCTGAACGACCGATCATTCCACAATCTATCCCCCACCTTCGCATTGCTGCCTTGCTCCCCGAGCAAGCCTTGATCCTTCGCTTTCCGCGGCTTCCCGATCAATGGGACCCGACCGCGCGACGCTGCAGGTTGGCCTGGCGCTTTGGCAACTCGACGGGAGGCAACAGCGTCGCTCCCTCGAAGTACGACACACGCAACTGCATTCCGCGCGGCGAGTAGCCGATGAACGTGGTGCCGTCCGCCGCACCCTCGGCGGAGTTGTAGCGCGCCGCGAGCAGCGGGCTTTCCAGTTCCATCAGCAAGCCGAGGCTTTCCGGCGTCGCGATACTTGCGTTGTAGTCCTGCAGGATCGCGCGTGCCCGGGTGAAGAATGGAACCGTCTGCTTCTGGCCGCGAAACTCCCTGGCAAAGAACTGGCGGTAGTAATACATGGGCTGGCGCAGGCGCGGCAGCACGCGCACGACGGCGGTGCCAACGGCGCACAGTGCGCCATGCTCGTCCCGCGCAATGCAGACGGCCTGCTCCGCGCGCGCGGCTGCCTGCGCCGGATCGCGCATCGCCTGGTTGCGCTCCCACATGGCCAGCAGTTCAGCCTTGAGTTCCGGCGTGACCTGCTTCCAGACGGGGATGATCTCTAGGGCCACTTGCAATCCTCAGTCAAAGGACGTGGTGCGGGTCGTTACGGTTTCGTCGCGGGCGCGGCCGGTTGCGCGGCCAAGCGCCGGATCAGTTCAACGTATTCGCCGAATTCGAGCCGCTGGTTCTTGTTGGCGTCGAACGCCGACAGTGGTGGCGCCGATTTTCCGGCCTGCTTCACCAGCACCAGGTTCGCGTATTCGTTCGCTTCGAGCGCGTCGTTCCCGTTGACATCGAGCTTGTGGAACTGCTCGCGCAAGCGCGCCTGCATCTCCGCGGTACGGCGCAGTGCGAGCCAACCGTTGCGGAACTCCTGCAGCGACAGCGTGCCGTTGTGGTCTACATCCCACGCTTGGAACGCCGTGTCGATTTCCGGTGGAACGGCCTGGGTCGGGGCCTGTGCCGGTTTGGGCGTGTTTGCCGGCGCGGCCTGAGGCGCGGCGCTCGACGGGAAGCCCATTGCAAGGAGACCGGTTGCGGCGACGCCTGTAAGGAAAAATCGCAAGGTCATAGTCATGGCACGGTGGCCTCGGAAGTCAGTTCGGATTCGAACGTGATCAGGTCGCGGATCTCCGGCGTGCGCAGGCCAATCATCATCGGGTTGCGCACGTTCGGAAGGAAACTGATGTCGAAGATTTCGGTGATGTCGCCTTCGAAGCGGATCCAGTTCACCACGTCGCCATTGGTAAGCGAGACGATCTGGACGCCACACCACGGATCGGCATCGCGCTTGCGCAATTCCTCGTCCAACTGCAGCCCCTCGAAACGCTGGTTGCGCGGTTTGGACAGGCCGACGGCCGCGACATTGCCCACGATCGACAGGCCGCGCAGGAAGCCGGGGAAGAACGCAAGCGGAACGAACCTTTTCGTCGCAAAATCGACCCAGCCCAGGTGGCCGGTACCGGCGTTGAGCACCCACAGCTTGCCGTTCGCCCAGCGTGGGGAATGCGGCATCGACAGCCCTTCGCACACGATCTCGTCGGTTTCGATATCGATGACCACGCCACCGTCGTGCCGGCGGTCGCGCCAGCCGTCGACCGCATCGCTCTTGCAGACCGCGGTGACGTACTTCGGCCTTCCCTCGACCATCGCCAGCCCGTTGAGGTGGCAGCGGTCTTCCGGCGCGAGCCTGCTGATGAACTTCGGTTTCCAAATCGCCTTGAAGCTGTGCGTCTGGCTCAGCTCGGCCAGGCATGAATACTTCGTGTTGACGAACACGACCTTCCCGTTGCTGCAGATGCCGAGCTCGTGGATGTCCAGGTCGCCGATCGTCTGCGCATTGCGAGGCACGTAGCAGCGGTCGAACTGTCCGTGGATGACCTCGTTGGAGCGCAGAACGTTTTCGAATCGCCACAACTGGTACAGGCCGCCGAGATAGATTCGCTGCGCGTTGCCGACAATGCCCATCGCGCGCTCGAAAATGCGCTCGAAGAAGGACACGCGTCCCTGCTTGTCGCTTCCCACCAGGTACACGCGCCCGGTCTGGTAGGACGAAATGGCAAGTGAAATGCGATTGCCAGCGAGCCAGCCCGCCAGCCCGCGTGAGCAGGTCTTTTCGACCTTCAGCTTGGCCGGATCCGGCGACTGTTTTGGCTGCGTCGCGGCCGGCGTTCCCTGTGCGGGCGCCGGTGCGGGACTGTCGGCTGTTACGGTGTCCAGCCCGGTGTCCATCTCCGCCTTGTCGCCGACGTCGTGAATCGTTTCGTCGACCGGCTTTTTCTCACTCGCCACTGCGGACTCCAGCTGCACATTCGATTGCGCAGGCAAGCCTAACCTGCATTTTTCCGGGCCGCCAACCGCGCGTCCGGCACGAAGGTACCCGGCGGTAGCCGCCGGGTACCGAAGCCTCCGCTACCAGGTGTAGCGCAAGACCACCTGCCCGCCGACGAAGCTCTGCAAGGCGCCACCGTCGGTCCAGTTTGCGCCCCCGGTGACCGAGAAGCCGCCGTTCTGCGCTCCCAGGCCCAACTCGACCATGGCGCTCGTGCCATCCGTGCTGGTGGAACCCACGAACGTATTGCCGATGGTGTAGGTGCTTTCGCCGTCGAATTCGTGCACGGCATTGACCGATCCGTATGGGGTCCAGATCCAGCCGGCGCCGTTGATCGTCTTGCTGAATGCGACGCCCAGCCTGCCGCGCGAAGAGGTTCCGCCATCGGTGGCGAAATCGACACTGCTGCCATGGATCGGACGCAAGCCGTCGACCCTCGTATGGGTGTACTGAAGCTGGGGCGCGATATCCACGCCGTCGAACGTCCACGCCGTGTAGCCCGCCTCGACGTTGATCGCCTCGCCATTTCCTTCCGTCGACTGCATTCCACCCGCCGACTTCAGGTGCGCGTCCAAGTCGATCAGACGATACGACGCATCGACATAGAACCCGCGCTGCGAGATCCACGTGCCATACATGCCGAACGCCGAGGTGTCGATGTGGTCGGAGCCGACACCCGAACCACGCAGGCGCTCGCTGCCATCGGCTTTGGCGAGCAGCAGACCGGTGTTAAGGCCGTTGTCGAAGTCGACGTTCATGCCCAGCTCGCGGCCGGTCGTCGTCTGGTCGTAGCTGAACGTGCCGGTGCCACCGAAATTACTGGTGTGTGATGCGTTCACGGTTCCGTTGTCGCTGAAGAAGCGAACCCACGGACTCGCTCCGACCATGTCGCTGCGTTTCTGCGGCAGGACGCCCATGCGCTGGCGCCACGTGCCCACCTGGCTGTTGATGATGCTTTGCGCGCTCGATGTGATCGACGCGCCCAGGCTGCCGGCGTCGTTCAGTCCGGCGATGTCCAGCCCGATGGCGAACACGTCGCTGGCCGCGTTGCTCGTGTCGATCTGGCTCGTGACGTTGACCTGCAGGTCGAGGAAGCTGCTCGCGTCGTAGCCCACGACGCCGCCTCCGACGAACGATCCGGCCGTCGAGTTGCCAGAGACGTGCGCGAATACGATCGGG